>Ga0307422_1000009_pt1 | contig 93902 bp, 76 predicted proteins | sample SalMarWE160290MG_FD_202153 | JGI IMG/M metagenome (GOLD analysis project Ga0307422, IMG submission 202153) | Salt marsh sediment microbial communities from the Plum Island Ecosystem LTER, Massachusetts, United States - WE1602-90 | ecosystem: Environmental > Aquatic > Marine > Intertidal zone >...
AACTTCCGAAGCTGTCTTACGACAACTGACAACTGATACGAAGCGAAGCGGAGTCCCGATTTCCTATCGGGAACCGTCAACCGACAACCTAATCACCTTTCCACCTTTCCACTATTTTTCATTTTTCATTTTTCATTCCCTTCCCTCTCCCGTTCACATTTCCCCCGGAACATAGGTTTTATTATTTCCGATACAAACGATTTGATTATATTTGTTGCGCATCGAAAATTTTAAAACAGAATAAAAATGAGAAAACGATTGTACGGATTTCTGCTGATTACTTCAGCACTGCTCTTTTTCCATGTTGAACCAGTCAACAGTTGTACGAACTTCCTGGTTACCCGGGGGGCCTCTGTGGATGGCTCCACAATGATCACTTATGCTGCTGACTCGCATACGCTTTACGGAGAACTTTACTACCAGCCGGCAGCCGACCACCCGGTAGGCTCGATGTTACAGATTTATGAATGGGATACCGGGGAACACCGGGGCGAGATATTGCAGGTGCCTCATACCTACAGTGTAGTAGGCAATATCAATGAACACCAGGTAGCCATCGGAGAAACCACCTATGGAGGACGCAGCGAACTGAGCAGTCAGCCGGGAGCCATTATGGATTACGGAAGCCTGATCTACATAGCCCTTCAAAGGGCAAAAACAGCCCGCGAGGCCATTGAGGTGATGACCTCCCTGGTGGATGAATACGGATACTACAGCTCGGGGGAATCCTTTTCGGTTTCCGACCCTGAAGAGGTGTGGATCCTCGAAATGATCGGCAAAGGAGAAGGCGAAAAAGGAGCCGTATGGGTAGCCCTCAGGATCCCCGACGGGTATATCAGCGGACATGCCAACCAGGCTCGCATCACTACCTTCCCGATGAATGACACCCGGAATTGCCTCTATTCAAAAGATGTGATCTCTTTTGCACGGGAAAAAGGATGGTTTAACGGGAAAAACAAAGATTTTAGTTTTTCGGATGTCTATGCACCGGTAGACTTTTCCGGAGCCCGCTTCTGCGATGCGCGGGTATGGGCCGGATTTAACAAAGTGGCCGGAGGAATGGATCCCTACGAAGAATATGCACTCGGACAGATCGAACGGGGCGGAGAAAACAACTTTCCAACCAACCGCCCCCCCCTATGGATTAAACCGGATGAGAAACTGTCTGTTCAGGATGTGATGGGTATGATGCGGGATCATTTTGAAGGCACCAAACTGGATATGACGCAGGATGTCGGTGCCGGTCCCTTCGAACTTCCTTACCGGTGGAGAAATTTAACCTGGGAGGTTGACGGCGAAACCTACATCAATGAACGGGCTATATCAACCCAGCAAACCGGATTTTCCTTTGTAACCCAAAGCCGGAGCTGGCTGCCCGATCCGATTGGCGGGATCATCTGGTTTGGTGTGGATGACTCCTACAGCTCCTGCTATGTGCCTATGTATTGCGGAATCACAGAGGTTCCTGAGTGTTTTGCCGTAGGCAACGGAGACCTCCTGACCTATAGCGAAACATCGGCCTTCTGGACCTTTAACTATGTGTCGAACCTCGCCTACCTGCGGTACAATGATATGATCCAGGATATTCAAAAGGTGCAATCCACCCTTGAGAATCAGTTTGTTGCCTTCATTCCAATGATTGATAAGGCTGCCGGGGCTCTCCTGAATGAATCAGGAGCCGACAAAGCCAGGGAGTTTATTACCTGGTATTCTGTGAATGAAGCCAACAACATGACAAAACAATGGAAAGAACTGGGGCATTACCTCCTGGTTAAATATATGGACGGAAACATCAAACGCGAAAAAGACGGAGAATTTGAACGCTCCGAAACGGGCATGCCGGTATATCCCATCTTCGAAGGATACCCCGAATGGTGGTATAAACTGATCGTGGAAAAAACAGGCGAGCATCTGAAAGTGATCGAAGAGTAAGAAGGATCAATGTGGATCAATTATGGATCAATGTGGATCAATGTTGATCAATATGGATTAATATGGATCAATGGGATTAATAGAACCAGTTCAATGAGACCCATCTTTCAGGATCCGACATCTGACGGAGAACTGAAAGATGAAGGTCGAATTAATCCCGCAAAGCGGGAGAATCAGGAATCAAGAGCCAGGAGTGAATTCTCTTTGCTGGTGAAGTCCCAAGTGATTTGTATTCGATTTATGCTGATATCCTTTGCCTCCGAAGGATCGGAGCAGGCTGTTGGCTTTAGCCAACGGATTAAAGGCAGCAAATAAACCCGGGGCTTTAGCCCCATTTTCAGAGTAAAACCACTATCTTGGCTTAAAATTTTTTAAACCACCCAAATGTCTTACACTAAAATCTGGCTTCATTGTGTCTGGAGTACTAAAAATCACAAATGCTTAATTCCTGATAATTTCCGTCCTGCTGTTTTGGGCCATATTCGCGAAAATGCCAGGAAAAAGGGTATCTTACTTGATTATATCAATGCCCACAGAGATCATGTTCATGCTCTGATAAATTTAGACAAAAAACAGACTGTCGCTGAAACAATGCAGGCTATTAAAGGAGAAAGCTCAGCCTGGATAAACAAAATGAGATTTTTGCCATATAAATTTTACTGGCAGGATGATTATTTTGCTGTGTCAGTAAGCCATTCACATGTTGAAAAGGTCAGAGCATATATAAAAAATCAGGATGAACATCACAGGAAAATAACATGGGATGAAGAAGTTGATATGTTTTTAAGAAAATTTGGATTTAAAAGAATAAGGGGCTAAAGCCCCGGATGTTATCATAGCCCATGATCCGTCCGCTAAAGCGGACTGCCTGCCCCGCTATAAGCGGGGGCAAAGGATAAATATCATATTATCACACATCCTGTAAAGCGGACGGCCTGCCCCGGCCCTTCGGGGGCAAAGGATAAATAGCATATTATCACACATCCTGTAAAGCGGACGGCCTGCCCCGGCCCTTCGGGGGCAAAGGATAAATATCATATTATCACACATCCTGTAAAGCGGACGGCCTGCCTAGCTAGAAGCGGGGGCAAAGGATAACAGCTATAATAAGCTCTTTTGTAAAGATATCCTTCCCTCATTTTTCACTTTATAACCTATTTTTTTTCCTGGCTCTTGATTCCTGATTCCTGGTTCTTAATTCTTGATACCACGATCCACCTTACAACCATTCCCTATTTTTCATTCTTCATTCCTCCTGTCAGGAAAAACGTGTTTTATTCGCATCAGGATGATCCATCTCCGAAAAAATTTGCTGTATCAAAAAAAATATTAATTTTGCGCCCGGTTTAAAGCAATCTCTTACACAGTAAAAAATGTGTTATATTGCCACACTAAAAAATACAGAGCGATGGATTTAATAAAAGTAGCACAAGATGCTTTCGGCGTGGAGAATAAGTTGCCTGATGTCAATGCAGGGGACACCATAACCGTCCACTACAAAATTACGGAGGGAAACAAAGAGCGGATCCAGAATTTCCGGGGAGTAGTCATTCAGATCAAAGGAAAAGGCAATACCAAAACCTTTACCGTCCGGAAAATGTCAGGAAACATCGGCGTAGAACGGATTTTCCCGGTTTCATCCCCGTCGATCCACGGCATCGACATAAACAAACGGGGACATGTACGCAGAAAAAGAATCTTTTACCTGCGTGATCTTACAGGGAAAAAAGCCCGCATCAAAGAAAAAAGATTTTAATTCGTTATCAGACGATAATAAAACCGGCGCACAGCCGGTTTTTTTTATCCCTTTTGCTGAAATATAACGATCCCTAAACAGGGTTATTGATCTTATTGATCTTATTGATCTTATTGATCTTATTGATCTTATTGATCTTATTGATCTTATTGATCTTATTGATCTTATTAATCTCCTTGTTAATACAGCCGTTCCTACAGAGTTCTGCTGGAACGTTTACATTTCATGGCAGGTTAAACCCCGTAATGACCACCCCCGGTTTTTCTCCGCGACAGTCCTCTTTTCTCACGCTCATTTTTATGGTTCTGGCTTCACCCGGGAGCAGGGAGATATAATTATCGCTGTACAGGGCCGGCAGGATCCTTTCTTCTGTTTCCCCGCCCACGATCATCAGGCGGATCATCAGAGCCGGTGTATCGGTTTTGTTTTCCAGGTGTGTTTCCAGGCTCCATTGATCTCCTGCGTTCCGTACCTTTGTTTTGCTGTCCGGCGTCACTTCTGGCAGTTCATTCAGGGCCCGGTAATTTCCGTCTTCCAGTCCCCGCCAGTAGAAATTGCCGGAAAGCACCTTCCCCTCTTTGCTCAGGGTCAGTTTTATAAAATGAGTGGCTGTCAACGATTCCGGGAATTCCAGTTTAAAGATTTTCGTTGTGGTATCCTCCTGGCTGTCGAGGGTTGCCTCTTTCTCCCATTGTATGGAGCCATCCATATTGACGATTTGTGCTTTTGCTGTCAGTCCCTGTTGGTCACGGGCGTTGAGGTTGACCACCTCCACGTCGTCCCACACCGGGTTCCACTGAATATGAATGGGTTCGCTGGCTTTTTTGCATCCGAAGTAGGCGGCTGTCGGTTCAAAATAGTAATCGTAGGTCTGCCACACCATCGAAGGCCATGCCGGGTGGCTCATCCAGAGGATCAATCCTTTGCGGTACTGGCTTCGTCCTTCAAACATAGCCCTGTACCCGTTGTAGTTAATCCATTGAGCCCGTTCGGTAAATTCCCGGGCATTGGCTGGTTCGCCAAATCCTTTTTCGATCATCTCATTAAAGGAAGCAGCTCCCTGTGCTCCTTCAAGGCAATAGTCGTGTAATCCGTAGAGGCTGTTTTGGGGCCAGAGGACACTCTCCGGAAGGGTAAGAGCCAGACTTTCATACGTCATCACATTGGGCATTCCGCGTTCGCTGTGGAGTTTATCGCGTCCATACAGCAGGTAATAATCCCCTGGAGGTAGCGCCCGGTAGGGACCTCCTCCGCTGACAACCCCCATCGAAGAATTGGAAATATAGTGAATGCCAGGGTGAAGCTCCGGAATGATCTGCCGGAGGGGACGGTCTATCTCCGGGGGTGGATTTCCTTCATTCCGGCCTACATAGATAGCGATCGACGGATGGTTCCGTATGCGTTTGATCAGGTCACGGGCATTGGCAAGGAACATGTCCGGATCATACGGATTGGGTCCGTCCACCGGATTGGCCAGCCAGAAATCCTGCCAGACCATAATCCCATGGCGGTCGCAGGCTTCATAAAACTCCGCATCGCCGGTCTGGCCCACCCAGTTGCGGATCATCGTAAAGTTCATGTCGGCATGGTACCCCACTGCGATGTCGTATTCCCGTCCCCGGTAGGCCAGGTTTGACTCCGGGAATCCCCAGTTGCCACCCCGGCCAATAAACCTCCTTCCGTTGATGTACAGGCTCAGGATGTTGTTGGTTTCATCAAAGGCCATTTCACGCACTCCCGACAGGAAGCTTTCTTCATCGAGCACCTCCCCCCGGGATGCTTCAAAAGCCAGTTTTACCTCATAGAGATGAGGCCGGCCATATCCGTTGGGCCACCACAGCTCAGGATTCGCAAACCGCAGCTGTGGATGGGTCTCAGGGGTTAACGTGATGGTTTCAGCGCTCCGGGGAGGAAGCGACACCTCTTCTTCAAAAGCAATGGGACCGTAGGTGCCGGTTACTTTCCCATCGACGGCTCTGTCAAGATGATTGGTAAGGGTTGCTTCCACATGGATGTCAGCCCGGGAGGTATCCGGAAGAGGAAGATCGGTGGTTACAAACGGATCATCGATGGTTACTCCTCCATGGGTGGTCAGGGTTACATCGTTCCAGATGCCAATGTTCCTGCCCCGGATAGTAGGAATCCAGTCCCACCCCACCGACGCATGAAAAGTCGGATTATCGGCCCCCAGGATCCCTCCGTTTTTATCGGGACTCAGACGGGTCTGTTCCTTGACACATCCGATGTGATCATTTTTCCGGATGCATACCGCCAGGGTGTTCTTCTCTCCCGGAAGGATCAGGTCGGTAACGTCGAAGGCACCTTTCATAAAAGCTCCTTCGATTCTTCCTGCCTCTTCACCGTTCAGGAAGACATCCGCTTTCCAGTTGATTCCGTCAAAATTCAGTACGAACCGTTCATCCGCAAAATCCGGGGGCAATGCAAACTCGTTGCGGTACCAGAAGTCCGAATTAAAGAAGGACTCAGAGATCATCAGCTGGTTATCGGCATAATTGGGATCCGGCACAGCACCTGCATTCCGGTAGCTCATCAGTACGGTGGCAGGCACGGTGGCAATGACCCATCCGGTATCATCGTATCCGTTTTGAGAAATTCCAGGGCCGTCGTCTTTCACGAGGGAGGCACGCCGGATTTTCCAGTTTCCCCCGGCCAGAGCCAGTTTATTGCCCGCTACCGGAGGGGATGCTTTGGGAACAGGGACCACTCCCCCTTTACCCATGATCTCCACTTCGCTCAGAATCATCCGTTTGGAGGCTTTGCCCTCCATGAAAATGCGTACGTACCTTCCGGAAGCTCCCCGATCCAGCACGATTTGATTGGTGAGGTCCTGAAAATCCGGAAGCGGGGCTATCTCCTCCCACACTTCGGCATCGTCAGAAACCTCGATGATTCCGGATTCAGGTTTTTGGATCCAGTGCAACCTCACCACGTCAAATATTGACGCGGCTCCCAGGTCTATGGAGATCCACTCCTGACCGGTACCTTCGCTCATCCAGGCACTTGTAAACGTGTGCGAAGGCGCCATTTCCAGCTGCTCCTCATCAAAATAAAAATCCAGATCGCCGATTTCCCAGGTTTTGGCACATGTGGTTGTGAACTCTACCCTGTAGCTGCGATAGTCGGATGGTTCAAATTCAAATACCTGTTCCAGGGTCCGGGAAGGCTCCGGTGGACTGAATTCAAATGTGAAGGACGGCTTCGGTTCATCCGGATCTGAAGAACCCATAAAACCGGCAAACGGATTCACCGGATTCCCCAGAGAATCCTTAGGCAGATTTTTCATCATCTCCGCGAACGGATTGGGAGTCTCCCTGCCGGGAAACCCCGAACCTCTTTGCTGATCCAGGACATCCCACGTGATGCCGTCCGGGGAGCCAAGAAGCTTGAAATCCCACCCTCCGGACTTGTTTTCATCGTACGTAAATTCACCGTTTATATGAATGCTGTTTATCTCCGGTATCGGATGGTCTCCTCCGATCTCAAATTCGAGCCAGATCGTGTTTCCCTCAAGCGTTATCACAGAGCCTGTGACATGATCGAGGACCCATTCCCGTTCATTCTTGGGGACTTCCCCTTCGTTGGTTTTCAGGGAAAAATAATAGGGTACCTTGTCCGTAACAATCCCGTCGGTAACCAGTTGTGCGGTCAGGTTATAGTCATAACTCCCCGAATGCCAAGCCGTTCGCATGAGAGCCAGGTTGCGGTAGGTGTTACTATCGGGTGCAAAGGCCGGAGAAAAATCCTCCTCCGGATTCCCGGGATAGAGGCCTGGGCCTTTGGTATATTTCGGATCCTTTGTATTGCAGGAAAAGATCAACAGACTGAGAAGGAAGAAACTGACAAATCGTCCATGCCGGTGAAGTACTTTTGGGTTCATACGTTGGTTTTTATTGGTTATGCGAATATAATAAATTGGATGAATAAAGATGCAGATGGTTTAAAGTCAGGGAAGATCAATTTGGTTTAATATAGATCAATATGGATCAATATGGATCAATAAAGATCAGTATGGATCAATAAAGATCAATAAAGATCAGTATGGATCAATATGGATCAATATGGATCAATATGGATCAATAAAGATCAATATGGATCAATAAAGATCAGTAAAAGATTACTGGATTTTCAGATTAAATAGAACCAGGAGCCAAGAGTCAAGAGCCAGGAACCAGGAGTTAATCACTCTGTGCGGTCGCTATCCTGACTGATTTAGGGTAAACGATATTCGATTTATGCTGATATCCTTTGCCGTTGGCTTTAGCGGGGCAGGCAGTTGGCTTTACAGGATGTGTGATAATAGGCTATTTATCCTTTGCCGTTGGCTTTAGCCAACGGGTTTGATGACATCTAGTTAACAGGGGCTTTAGCCCCCTCTTTTTTTGGTACTTTTGCTGAAATTTCCGAGACTACTTCAGAAATTAGTCCCTTACTTGCTCGCTGAATCTTGCTTATAAGGAAGTTTTGTGCAAGGATATCTGTTCACTGATATTATGAGGCTGAAGCCCCGGGTTTTTTTTACTGTCTTTTATCCGTTGGCTAAAGACAACAGCCTGCCCCCGATCCTTCGGGGGCAATATATAGAAACCAACAACAACGTCAACAGCAACCTGCTCTCATCCAAACACCCCGAACAATTTCAGGATCACCATCACGAGGGCTGCGATGAGTACGTAGCGCACATATTTCGCTCCCCCTTTAACTGTAAAATGCGCTCCTCCCCAGGCTCCGGCCATATTGCCGGCGGCAAGAAACAAGCCCGCTTTCAGGTCGGCCTGTCCGTGCAGAAAAAAGATGCCCAGGGCAAAAACAGTATATATCAGGACAATTAACACTTTGACCGCGTTTGCCCGCACCAGGTTGTGTCCGCATCCCAGTACCAGTCCGGCCAGGAGGAAAAACCCCACGCCCATCTGAATGAATCCGCCATAGAAACCGATACCCAGAAAAAGGATATACTGCCATACGGACGGACGGGGTGAAACAGCTCCTGCCCTCTCTTTAACCCAGATGTCTGGTTTGGCTACAATGATCAACAGCATAGCCACCATCAAACCGGCAATGATCTTTTCCATGAGGGCATTGCTGATTTCAACGGCGACCAGAGCACCTGCAACAGCACCTATCACTGCAGGCACCGCCAGCCGGTAATCGGTTTTCAGGTCAAGGACTTTCTTATTCCTGAAGGTTTGAACGCCAACCACATTCTGCAGCAGGATAGCGATCCGGTTGGTACCGTTGGCTACATTGGCCGGCAAACCAAGAAACATCAGCAACGGAAGGGTCAGTGTGGAACCACCCCCGGCAACGGTATTAAAGAATCCGGCGACTAAACCGACTCCCACCAGTGCCAACACATTGTACCATTCCATAGAGTCTCGAGTTGTTTGTTTTCAAATGTAAGAAAAAGAGATCAATAATGATCAATGGGATCAGTCCCGCTTCATTTCAATCAGCGGGATCAATATGGATCAATAAAGATCAGTCCCGCTTCACTGCGTTCAGCGGGATCAATGTGGATCAATAATTCCGACGCAGTCGGAATACCATCCGCCTAAGAAAAAATTCGTTCTGGCGCATGGGCGTGAGACCGCCACGGCTCCCTGTCCGGCTACGCCTGCCAGACGGGCCAAAGTCGCCTCGCGGAATCGTGCTTCTAACAACATTCGACAAAAAATATCTATGCACAAATCTTCATTAGAAGCAAGCTTCGGCGAAAAAGTGAGGTGCGAACTTAATCAATCAGGATCATGTATCGGGTATCGGGACAACTAACAATCAAAAACAACATCACAGTACCGTCTTTGATTTTGCAGAATATTTCTATAAATTTGAAAAAATTATGGAAAACGATTTATTACATAGAATTACTATAAATCCCCAGGTATGCCATGGAAAACCAACGATTCGAAATACCCGGCATACAGTTGAAGGTATTCTGGAATATCTGGCCGGTGGCGATTCCACTGACGATATTTTAAAAGAATTCCCTGAACTTGAAAAAGAAGATATTCTTGCTTGTTTGTCTTTTGCTACAAAATCAATCCGGTTTAAAGACATTGAATTTCCTGCTGCATGAGATTTATCATCATAGAACCAAAGAAGATAAGAATCATGGAATAACCATTCCTCCTGCCAATTATGGCTCAACCCCAACTTACTCATAGATCAAAAAAAAAAATAAAAAAGTGGAAAGTTGAAAAGGCAATTCGAAAGATCATTGGGATCAGTCCCGCTTCACTGCGTTCAGCGGGATCAATATGGATCAATATAGATGGGATCAGAGTGTGAGAAGTTGTCGTCGTTGTCATGGTTTTGGCTCAGTATTAACGACGACAACAACCGTCAACCGTCATCTGACAACTGACACGAAGCGAAGCGGAGTCCCGATTTCCTATCGGGAACTGACGACAACTTTTTCATTCCTGGAATTCATGCAAAGAGCGGATATTCGGACATCAGTTTGTTGACTTTCTGTTTTACTTTTGCGATCAGTCCTTCGTTTTCGCTATCCGAAATCACATCGTTGATCATCTCTACGATCACCGGCATAACCTCTTCCTTCACTCCGCGGGTTGTTATGGCCGGAGTCCCTACCCGGAGACCTGAAGTCTGGAAGGGTGACCGGCTGTCGAAGGGCACCATATTTTTATTCACGGTGATATCGGCCTGTACCAGCGCATTCTCCACCTGTCGACCTGTAATATCAGGAAATTTGCTCCGCAGGTCGATCAGCATCGAATGGTTATCGGTTCCTCCGGAGATCACTTCATATCCGGAATCCATAAAAGCCTGTGCCATCACAGCGGCATTTTTTTTCACCTGTTTCTGGTATTGTTCGAATTCCGGAGTCAATGCTTCGCCGAAAGCCACTGCTTTGGAGGCAATTACATGTTCCAGGGGGCCTCCCTGCTGGCCGGGAAAAACAGCTGAATCAAACAGGGAAGAGATCATTCGCACCACTCCTTTTTTGGTTTTTATGCCCCAGGGGTTTTCAAAATCCTTCCCCATCAGGATGATTCCACCCCGCGGACCCCGCAGTGTTTTATGGGTCGTAGAGGTCACGATGTGGGCATATTCGAGGGGATTTCTCAGAAGGTCCACAGCGATCAGCCCGGCAGGGTGTGCCATATCCACCATGAGGAGGGCTCCCACCTGGTCGGCTATTTCGCGCATCCGTTTATAGTCCCAGTCGCGGCTATAGGCCGAGGCGCCCCCAATGATGAGTTTCGGTTTATGTTCCAGGGCCAGGGCTTCCATCGCGTCGTAATCGACCTGTCCGGTATCTTTTTTCACCTTGTAGGCCACCGGGTGGTACAATATTCCGGATGAGTTGACCGGTGATCCGTGCGAAAGGTGTCCCCCATGGGAGAGGTCAAGGCCCAGAAAGGTATCACCGGGGTTCAGGATCACACTCAGGACGGCTGCGTTGGCCTGAGCTCCTGAATGGGGCTGAACATTGGCCCATTCCGCATGGAACAGTTTTTTGATCCGGTCAATAGCCAGCTGCTCGGTCTGATCGACAAACTGGCACCCTCCGTAATACCGCCTTCCGGGGTACCCTTCGGCATATTTATTGGTCATAACGGACCCCATAGCTTCCAGAACCTGGTCGCTGACAAAATTCTCGGAGGCGATCAGTTCAATGCCGCTAAGTTGGCGTTCACGCTCTTTTTGGATGATATCGAAAACTGCTGTATCCCTGTTCATGATCTATTTTTTTAAAAGTGTAAATCCAAAGGTACATTATTTTTGTGGCCGGGGGTTGGATTGGGTCGTTGGAAATTCTCAATTTTTTTTAACACGATCCGGTTATTTCAGGGTTGACTGGTAATACCTGGTTATGAGGGTTGCTGTCATTCCGGCTTTCCGGGCTGCCTGCATGCCCGGTTCCCCATCTTCAAAAACATGGCAGAATTCCGGTTCAACACCCATGTATTCAGCGCATTTCAAAAAGGTTTCGGGATGGGGCTTTGGATACGTGACATCTTCGGTTGCCACAAGAATTTCGAAATAATCCTGCAGCCCGGTAATTTTCAGCGATTTCCAGGCAAGTCGTTTGCTCCCGCCGGTTCCTACCGCCATGGGTAATTCCCCATGGTATCTCTTCACCAGATCAACAACCGGCTGAATGGGTTTTATTTCATCCATCCTGTTTTCATATTCCTGTTCCTTTTCATGAGCTGTCTCCTCAGGGTTCATGTTTGTCCCGAACATTTCATTCAGCCGGGCGATGGTCCCGACAGCCGGTATGCCGGCCAATGTCCGGAACAGTTCCGGAGTGAAATGAATGCCGTATACAGCAAGGAGCTTTTTATAGGCCATAAAATGCAAGGGCATGGTATCGGCCAGGGTTCCATCCAGGTCGAAAATCAAGACTTTGGTCTTTGGACCGGGTTCTGGTATTTTCAAATTTTGTGCTTAATAAATTACGTCAAAAATAACAATAATTGCCTGTGTAAGCCTGAATGTTTTTTTCTTACAGGAAAAATTAACATTTTTGTTGGATTGTCCAATTTCTAAAAATGAGTCAGAACACCTTTTTGTACATTGTCCCGCAATGGTTTATTTTCGCCTCAGTCATCGCACTGGCTTACGGATGGGTTGAAAAGAAAAGAGGATTTCGCATGATTGGTTTCGGGCTTCTGATTGCCCTGGGACTCTATGCGGTTTATGCCATTGCCGAAGGGTATTTTGTATACTACGATTTTCTGACTCCCGAAGAGATCATTGCCAGTGAAATGGAAGAGGAGTTCATCGAAGAAATGCCCCTCGAGGGTCGTATTCTACCGGCTTACTGGCTATTCATAGCTTCTGCAATAACAGCGATCCCGGGATTCGTCCTTGAATGGAACAATAAAAAACAAGCAAAAATCTTTATTTTTGTTTCCGGACTTATTGCGTTGGGAGGATTTTTTATTATTGTCGGAGCGCTACGGACATAAAACGAATGAGTATGAATCCACAGGCTGAAGAACTGAATACCCTCATCAGAGAAAAGAATCCGGCAGTTTACGCGTTGCTTTCGGAAAAAGGAAAACAAATTTTCTTTCCCAGGAAGGGCATATTGGGTCAAACGGCTGAAGCCAAAGGGACCCGGATCAATGCCACCATTGGAGCAGCCATTGAAGATGATGGAACCCCCATGCGACTGGAAGCCATTGCTTCGAAGATCATGCTGGATCCGTCGCTGGTATTTCCCTATGCCCCCAGTTTTGGGCGCCCCGATATCAGGGCGAAGTGGAAACAGATGATTGTTGAAAAAAATCCGTCCCTGAGAAACCAGGAGATCAGTCTGCCGGTAGTTACCAGTGCCCTGACCCACGGGGTAAGCCTGGCAGGGTATCTTTTCCTCGATCCGGGAGATGAGGTAATCACCCCTGAACTGTACTGGGGAAACTACAGATTGATTCTTACCCATGCCTACGGAGCCTCGCTGGTTCCTTTTAACCTTTTTAAAAACGGGAGGGTTGACCTGGAGGCCTTTAAAAAGAGACTGAACGAGGGAGGAACAGGGAAAAAAGCACTGCTCCTCAATTTCCCGAACAACCCTTCCGGCTATACCCCTACGGTGGAAGAAATGCATACCATCGTGGCGATCATAAAAGAATCGGCGGAAAAAGGAAACAAGCTGGTGCTGATTATTGATGATGCCTATTTCGGATTGGTCTATAAGAAAGGCATTGCCACTGAGAGCATTTTTGCCCTGGTGAGCAACCTGCATGAAAATGTATTGGCTGTTAAGGTGGATGGAGCTACCAAGGAAGACTATGTGTGGGGCTTCAGGGTAGGATTTGTCACCTTCGGAATCAAAAATGGAGATCCGGCCCTGTATACGGCCCTTGAAGCAAAAGCTGCCGGAGCAATCCGCGGAAATATTTCCAACGCATCCAATCTTTCCCAGTCTTTGGTGCTTTCAGCTTTCAACGATCCCGAATACCTAAAACAGAAAAAAGCCAAATTTGCCATTCTGAAAAGCCGGTATAAGGCAGTGACAGAAGCCCTGAAGGATAAAAAGTACGAAGAATTCTTTGCTCCCCTGCCCTTTAACTCCGGTTATTTCATGTGTGTCAGACTGGCTGCCGGACTGGATAGTGAACAAATCAGGCAGGAGCTGATCCACAAATACAGCATTGGTGTGATCAGCATGGACGGCCTGCTGCGAATTGCCTACTCGGCGGTAGCTGCCTCAGATATCAAACCCCTGTTTGAAGCTATTTACCAGGTTTGCCAAAGCAGCCACAAAAAGAACTAGTTGTTATCGTTGTTGTCGTTGTTAATGCTTAGCTAGCAGATATTAGATACTGGATTGGTTGCTGGTTGCTGGTTGCTGGTTGCTGGTTGCTGGTTGCTGGTTGCTGGTTGCTGGTTGCTGGTTGCTGGTTGTTAGTGACACCCGGAATTTGCGAGCTTGCGAAGCGAATTCCGTTGGTGGAACTAATCCCTGCCTGCCCCGATTTTTCGGGGCTGAACGCAGTGAAGCGGGACTGGTTGCTGGTTGCTGGTTGCTGGTTACTGGTTCGATTGATCATAGTCTGAGAATCTGAGAATCTAAGAATCCGAGAATCTGAGAATCTGAGAATCTGAGAATCTAAAAATCTGAGAATCCGAAAATCTGATTATCTAAAAATCTGAAATTTACTGATCTAAATTGATCCATACTGATCCATATTGATCTTTATTGATCCAAATTGATCCATACTGATCTTTATTGATCTTTATTGATCCATATTGATCTTAATTAATCATCGTTGCTGTCATTGTTCCTACTGAGCCAGAACCATGAAAACGCATAGTGGACAACACCCACTCCTTCTTTTTCGGAATTTATTTCTATCTTCGAAGCCTTAACCGGGCCATCTGAGCCGGTTGTATACCTAAGGTTAAATAAACATGCGATGAAGATCTTTACCCTGTTTTCGGTTCTTTGGGCTATGCTGGTTGTTCCCTCCGTTTTGAACGCTCAATCCCTGATGATTCATGGGGAGGTGCATACAACCTCGCTCATCAACACGAACGATCAAACGCCTTTCTGGCTGTGGGTGAATCATTTCGGGCAGGTACCCCGGACAGGGACGTTTAACCAGTTGGCGGAAGCCTCTTTCCGGTCGCACTATACCCTGAATGCAAACAGCCGTTTCTTCCTGGGGGCACGGATCAACGGTAATCTGGGCGAAGAGCGTTTTCTGACGCCTACAGAACTCTATGGTGGTTTCACTTTTCACATGTTCACGCTTTTTGCCGGATCCCGTGCCGACACGCTGGTCATGGCTGGCCTCTCCTCTTCGAACGGCAACCTTCTGAACGCCCGGAATGCCCGGCCGTACCCGCGGATTGGAATCCAGACCGATGGATTTGTACCGATCGGCAAGCGGCATTTTGCCATAGCAGCTACCTATGAGGAGGGGATCCTTTTGGATGAGCGGATCGTTGACAAGGCACGGTTGCACCATAAAAATCTTTTTCTCCGCTGGGGAAGGCCTCAAAAACTTCGTTTTACGTTTGGGCTCGACCATTATGCTTTCTGGGGAGGGACCTCCCCCACCCACGGCGAACAACCCGATGGATTTACCGACTACCTGCGGGCTGTGTTTGCCATGCCGGGAGGCGATGAACATACATCGTCGGATCAGGCCAATGTGGCCGGTAACTCGCTGGGACAAATCTTTTTTATTCTGGAAAAAGAGCTGGACAGATACCGTACAGAACTGCGGATCGTGCATCCCTATGAGGATGCTTCCGGACTCGGTTTTTTTAACGGATTTGATAACCTCTACTCGGTGTTTATTTCCCGGAAAGAACCCGCCTTGCTGAAAGAGGTAGTGGTGGAGTTTCTGCATACCCGGCACCAGAGCGGTCCCGACATAAAAGACGGGGTGTTCAGGCACCGGAGCGGAAGGGATAATTACATGAACCATGGCATGTACCGTTCGGGATTCACCTACTTTGGGGAGGTGATGGGAACACCGTTCTTCTATCCGGTGATTCTGGATGACAACAACATATCACAAGGCATTGAGAATAACCGGATCATCGCCTACTATCTTGCCGGATCCGGATTCCTCACGGATCATCTGGAATGGCAACTGTCTGCGAGTTACTCTTTCAATTACGGACACTATAAATACCATTCCAAAGAGGCTACCTATGATCCTGTCCGGAAACAGTTCTCCGGGCTTGCAAAACTTACCTGGACTCCTTCAACACTCCCCTTTTATCTGACGGGTGCCTTTGGATACGATGCGGGTACGTTGTTCGCAGCAGGCGAAAAAAGCCAACAGGCTGGATTTCAGCTGCAGATCGGGTGGAAATTCTGATTTGGTACTGGATATTAGATACTGGAAAGGTTGTCAGTTGTCAGTTGTCAGTTGTCAGTTGTCAGTTGTCCCGATACGCTACGCTCCCGACGGGTCGGGACAGGTTATCGGGATTAATTCCACCAACGTCATTTCTTTCGCTACGCTCAGAAATGCCGGGTGTCATTGAATCAGTTATCAGTTTATTCAGTAATTCAGTTTATTCAGTCCTTGATTCTGGTTGCTGGTTGCTCCTCCTCAGCGCTCAGCAGGTTTTTTGGGATGGACAATGATCGGCAGGGTTTTCCGGGAGCCGGCATAGGATCCGAAGATACCGATCCCGTTGTGGATATTGCTGATGATCCCCATGGGTTCAAAGAATACATTGTCGGCCACTACGTCATGCAGGTTCCTGGATTTCAGGTAATCGAAGTAGGATCGGCTGAGTGACAGAAGGTACACATCCATATACCAGTCGATATAATAGGTAACACCCTGCGGGATGGTATCAGGATTGATATCGATGAGTTGTTCAATTTTTCCCGGGAAATAGTAGGGTGTTTTCGCGTTCAGGGTACAGGTTTCCCCGTCGATCAGCTGGTCTGTGAAAATACCATACTTATTGATGAGAATCTCTTCGATGGGGCTTCCTTCCGGGAGGATCCCCATGCTATGCAAAAAGGAACTGTACTTCGTGTCAATCACGGTTTTCCGTGTGAGAGAGGCTGTATAAACATGGGATCCATCCAGATAAACATACACTTCCGCCCGGGGCATCAGGGAGATCTGATAAAAGTTGGGTTCCCCGGGGGGATCGGCAAATGTTGCTTTTACAACAAACCAATGGGTATCATCAATAAACCGGGTATCGGCACCCAGGATCTCTACAGGTACCGGAACGGTGGTTGAGGCTGACACCTCACCGCCGCCTGCAGAAAGTTTCAGTTGGTAGGTCCTTCCCTCCTCAGGATATATATGGGAAGAAAGATAATACCCGTCGTGACTGTGCGTTAAGATTTCCACCGGTTGGTCATCCTCATACACTTCGATCTGCCGGTCGGTGATAGGCTGAATTTCAGAAGTATCGAGGATGGAGATGGTTTGCGAAAGGTGCACCGTTAGCAGGCTGTCCGGATTAATCACGCTGTTTACAACGACTTCCGGTTCGTAGTCCCCTATGTCATAATCCAGGACCTTTTCACACGAAACGGCCAGTAGAGCCAGTAGCCCCAACCATAGATATCTGCTGTTTGTTTTCCGGTCCATAGGTTTTTCTTTAAAAACGGTAACTATACGATACTGCCGGTAATACGGGCAGTAGGCTGAACTGTTTCAGAACCTTCGGGGAGCTGTATACAACCTCACCGTCCGGTCCTGTGGAGGCTACCTCCCGGGAATCGTCGTATCCGAAAAAGAGGAAAAACGGATTCTGGTGGTTATACGCATTGTACAATCCTATTTTCCAGGTCCGGGTGCCGTATTTTTTCTTTTTATAAAAATTAACGCTTAGATCAAGACGGTGGTAGGCCGGCATCCGGTAGCTGTTTCTTTCGTGGAAATACTTCACAATTCCTTCGTCATCCGGCGTATGCGGAAAACTTTTAGCCATGAACTGATGCGCACTCAGGGAAGCAGCATTTCCGGTGCCGAAGATCCAGGTAAACCCGGCCTGGATGCGATCGCTGAAATCATGCATGACAACCACATTGAGGTCGTGCCTCCGGTCGTAACGGTAAGGAAAAACCTTTCCGTAGTTGATATTTTCAAACTGCCGGTTTGACCACGACAGGGTATAGCCGATCCATCCGTATGTTTTCCCTTTGGTTTTACGGAACAACAGTTCTGCACCGTAGGAAGTTCCTTCACCTGCTTCAATTTTATCTTCCCAGCCCAGCGTAGAACCGGTAAATGTCTCCCCGTCTTTGTAAGCGATTACTCCTTTCAGTTTTTTATAATAGGTTTCCAGGTTCACTTCATACGTTTCCGACAATCCGTAGGTCAGGCCCAATGCCACCTGGGATGATTTTTCGGGTTTCACTTTTTTTGTCACGGGCACCCACAGATCCACCGGACTGCTGATGGTGGCTGTCGACAGCAAATGGAGATACTGGTTCATCCGGGTATAGGACGACTTGAAGGAGATACGGTCTGAAAACAGGTATCGCAGGGACAAGCGGGGTTCCAGACCGGAATAAAACCGACCATCAACAACCAAACCCGAAAGATGAGCTCCCACACTGGTATTCAGTTTTTCAGATATCCGGATGTCATCCTCAAGGTAGAGATAGCCTTTCTGGATGCGTCCTTCCAGTTTAAAAACACTGTTCCCTCCCCGATTTTCTTCCTCTGCTGATTCAGGAAGGTCAGTATCGGGGTTGTAGCACTGATTGGTAAGATTCATTCCGAATGTCACGTAGTGATTTTCCGAAGGAACATAACTGTAATTGAGGTTAAACAGGAGGTCTTTTATGCCCGATCCATAGGCAAACTCAAACGTATTGGCTTTCCCGGAATTTTCTTTTTCCAGGTAATAGTCATAATTCAGGTCAAAAAGATAGTTGTTGTAGGCCAGCATCATGTTGCCTATGAGTCTGTTGCTATAGGTTTTGTTCCATTTCAGGTACGCCGTGAAATTGTTCCAGTTCATGCTCAAATTGTTTATTTCCGTGTAGAGTACATTTTTATGAACAAACCGGTCGGACAGCCGCATGGCTGTTTCATCGACTCCCTTGAAGGCCCCGAGGGTCAGTCTGCTGTTTTCCGACATTTTCACGGTCAGTTTGGCATTGTAGTCGTAAAAAAACAGATCTCCGTTGTTTGCAGGAAGGTTAGCTGGTTTTTGAATCGCTTTGTAAATCAGGTCGGCATAGGTTCTCCGGGCAGATATGTGAAAGCTTATCTTATCTTTCAGGATGGGTCCTTCAAGGTTAATTTTTGAAAAAATAAGCCCCAGGGAGACGTTGCCGTGGTATTGGGTCATGTTCCCTTCTTTCAGACCAATATCCAGTACGGATGACAGGCGACCTCCGTAGCGGGCAGGGAATCCGCCTTTGTATAAATTGGCCGAACGGATGGCATCGGTATTGAATACCGAATAGATCCCCAGCATATGGTTTATGGTGTAGAGGGGAATCCCGTCCATCAGGATCAGGTTCTGGCCGGCACTCCCCCCACGGACAAAAAAACCCATGCTGCCTTCATTTCCGCTTTGTACGCCTGTTGCCAGTTGGGTGGACCGGATGATGTCGGTTTCCCCCAGAAACGACGGAAGGGTCAGCACATTGCCTGTGGGTATGGCAAAGGTACTCATCTGCGTCCTTGCCATGTTCGATTCAATGCTGTTGGCCGTCACTTCGATCTCATCCAGGAAAATCTCCTTCTGCAACCGAATGTTAATGGTTGTATCCTTCCGGATCCTGAACTGAAAATACGCTGTGATGTATCCTTCATAGCCGGCAGACATCCAGACCGGCCCCCCGGAAACCTTCAGGCTGTAAAATCCGGTTGTGTCCGTGAAATATTCAGCCTCCTGTTGGTGGATCATGAGAGTAGCCCCTGCTTTCCTTTCACCGGTTCGGTCGTCGGTAACCGTTCCGCTGATGGTGTATTCCTGGGCCAATAGCCTGCCACTGATTCCTGTGAAAAGAATCAGAAAAAAAAGAAGGATTGAATTGCCCCTGGTTGTTTTGATTGCCATACCTGAGAAAAGATGATCTCTACAGATCCTGATTTATGTTCGATTATACCATTTCCAGCCCTGAATTACCCCAATTTATTCCGGAATCCCGGAAAATACAAATATAAACCGAAACCGGGAAAAATGAATAATGAAAAGTTAAAAGTGAAAAATGAAAAATAGTGGAAAGGTGGAAAGGTGGAAAGGTGATTAGGTTGTCGGTTGACGGTTCCCGATAGGAAATCGGGACTCCGCTTCGCTTCGTATCAGTTGTCAGTTGTCGTAAGACAGCTTCGGAAGTTCGTACCTCACTTTCTGGCAATGACATGAATTAATACGTATTCAATCCTATTATGCATGTGGTCATGGTGAGCTTGTCGAACCATGTTTTTTATTCATTCTTTGACAGGCTTCTCAGAATGACTCTTAGATGCAAAATTCCGCGGGGCTGAACGCAGTGAAGCGGGACTGGTTGCTGGTTGCTGGTTGCTGGTTACTGGTTGCTGGTTACTGGTTGCTGGTTGCTGGTTACTGGTTGCTGATTTTATTGATCAACATTGATCCACATTGATCCACATTGATCTTCTTCTGTACTATCCAACGCGAACGCAGTGAGCAGACAACCATGACAACGACGACAACTTCTTTCCATGACCACGCATATCGGCCTCAGTAGTTGGCATGGATTTCACCCTGAGTAAGTCGGGACCACGCAAGCAAGGGTATGGCCGTTATAAGAGCCCCTCCACTAAAATGTCTTCATCCAGATCTTCCCAATGAATTCCTTCTCCATCGCCAATAAACCTCCAGTTGTTTCTTTGTTCAGGTGTGGCATCCCGTAATGAGGGAAACCAGTTTATAGGGACAGAGAGTTCTCTTCCGTCATCTAACACAAGATACATTTTAATATCGTCGAACCAAATATCTACTGCATTGGTTGATTTAGAAATTTGTAAAACGCTCATCCCATTTTGTTTTCAAAGGTAATGAAAAATCGGGAATGGTAGAACAGTTGTCCCGATACGCTCCTCTATCGGGATTCCTGCCTGGCGGCAGACAGGAGTTCAACCATCAATATTTGATTCGCATACTATCAAATATTGGGTTTCATTGAAGCGCCGGAATAATGGGAATGATCCATTTTGTTATTTGCTCAAATTCGTGAGACAGCTTCGCAAGTTCGTTCCTCACTTCCTCGCTGAATCTTGCTTCTAAAGAAGTTTTGTGCACGGGTATTTTTTATCTTGTGTTGTTAAAAGCACGATTCCGCGAGGCGACGTAAGCCTGTCTGGCAGGCGCAGCCGGACAGACCCGTCTGGATGGATCAGCCGGACAGAGAGCCGTGGCGGTCTCATGATTTGCAGCTATTGTTTTGTAAAGATCAGGGAGTTCAGTGTCAATATCCACTGATCCATTGATCTCACTGATCTAAATTGATCTATACTGATCCACACTGATCCACATTGATCCCGCTGATTGAAATGAAGCGGGATTGATCCATATTGATCTTCTTCTCTCCCCCTTTTAGTCGAAAAGTTTCTCATCGCGGATAAAAAGCAGAATGGCTGAATGCGGAAGGATGATGTATTTTTCATTGTTAAATTCGATTTCATACCCGCTTTTGTTGAGGTAAACAGCCAGATCGCCTACTTTGGCCTGCAGGGGTACATATTTTACCTGATCGCGTGATTCTTTCCATGGTTCTTCTTCGTCCGTCATCACAGGCACAGGATATCCCGGCCCAACCCGCACCACATAGCCACTGTGAATCTTTTCACTTTCCTGAACCGTAGGCGGCAGATACAATCCTGTTTTCGTTTTGCTTGCTGGTGATTTTGGTTTGATCAGTACCCTGTCACCTACCAGGATAAATTTCTCCAGATCTTTCTCGTCAAGTTTTAAGGACATAATGATGCTGTTCAAAATGACAAATATAAAAGAATCCCGGTAATCTTCTTTGGATAAACCGACAAAACGTATCATCAGATGGATGGACGGCTGCCAGTCCCAACGAGTGCCATAAAAAATGCGTTCCCACAGCAAACAGGACGAACAGATCAGCCCATCTGAAAAAAAAGGGCCGGACTAAAACAGATCAAAGCAAATAAAAACAGCCGGTAGTGACTCCAGTTTTTTTGGACAAATACCATAAGACCGGTAAAAGAATGATCAACGGCAGGGAGGCGTAAAAAAATTTTAAGGAATAATTCTTCCAAAACAATGCTTACAACACGTTAAATACATGCAACTTACTTACCTTGCATAGCATACTACTGTCTTTAATAAGGTAATTTCCTAAAAAAAGTTCTATAAAAATGTAACGCAATAGAATTTCACTCGTCATATAACTGTAAAAAAAAACAGAAACAAAAGTCAGAAACAAAAACAAATCAGGAGGAAAAGTCATGAAAACAATAAACAATGTTCAGAAAACAATCGCAAGGTCAGCCGCCGTAACGGCAGTTCTTCTTTTCGCATGTGTTGCTTTGATTGCTCAGCATCCGGATTATGAAACGATAGCCTGGAACAAAACCGTAAACAAGAAAGCCGTTCTGGTCACAAATAAAGCAAGTGATGATTATTTTATTATTGGTGAAAATGTCTTTTCGAAAGTCTGGCTGGAAAATTATATGAAAACCGAAACCGATGAAACCCTGCGGATCGAACGATGGATGTTCAATGATGTTGCCAGGAAAATGGCCCGTTCGGAAACGTCTTCCACCGAAGCCTCTCAGGCAACGGCCGGGCAACCTACAGAAAATGAAACGTCACCTGTTATCGACCTGAGCATTTTCCGGGAAGAGGCCAGGGATGAGGAACTGCACCTGGAAGATTGGATGTTCAGAAGCATCACCCAATAGATCCAATTCGAATCAAAAAACGGAAGCCCGGAATTTTTCCGGGTTTTTTATTTTTTCTCCGGTTCGGTCAGTATTTCATGTCCGTCCTGTGTGACCAGGATGGTATGTTCAAATTGGGCAGACAATTTATGATCGATGGTGCGGGCTGTCCAGCCATCTTTTTTATCAAGGAGGGTTCCTGATCGTCCCTGGTTGATCATCGGTTCGATTGTAAAGATCATTCCGGGTTCCATAAGGGCACCGCTGTTTCTGCGTGCGGCATGGTCTACCTGGGGTTCTTCATGAAACTGCAATCCCACGCCGTGGCCGCAATATTCATAAACCACAGAAAAACCGTTGGCCCTGACGTAGCGGTTGATGACAAATCCGATATTTCCGAAATAGTTACCGGGTTTGACCTGTTCAATGCCCAGGTAGAGGCAATGGCGGGTTATATCGACCAGCTTCCGGGCCTGGGGGGATACCTCTCCCAGACAGAACATGCGGGAGGTGTCGCCATAATACCCGTTCAGAATCGTAGTAATATCAATATTGACAATATCGCCTTCTTTAAGGATCACCTCCGGCGAAGGGATCCCGTGGCACACGACTTCGTTTGGGGAGATGCAGCTTGATTTGGGAAATCCACCATACCCTTTGGTGGCTGGGATAGCTCCATGCTGCACAATGAATTCCTCAATTTTATCATCCAGAAAACCGGTCGACATGCCAGGCTTTACATATTCGTCTATAAAATCCAGTGTTTGGGCAGCCAACTGGCTGCTTTTCCGTATGCCCTCAATCTGTTCAGGTGTTTTGATAATGATCTTCCCCATGGTCTGCGCTATTTATTTTGTAAAAATGGCGAATCTATACTGGTTTCTCAAAACGTGAACAATAAATTTGTGGAAAAGTTTATAACAAGTATCCATCACAAAAAAGATGACCCGTATCGGCGTGTACTATGAGGCTCTATCTAGAATCAACTGAAGTTTCACAGTTAAATCGTATTTAGATAAAATATTGAATGCGAGTTATTAAAATTTTTACCTTTTGTGTTATTTCGTGTTTTTGTGCCTTGGTGGCAAAAATTTTAATGCCACAAAAACACGAATTCACTAAAATTCATAAAAAATTGAGTAGAAACGGAGATTGTTATTATTTGATTTTAAATACTGTAAGAAGGTATCAATCGTATAAATAATATCAGAATAAGATGATTAAAACATGTGCGTAACTTTAGTAATTAATATTTGATGTTCATGATCCTAAAATAATCTCTCAAACTTTCAGATAAATTATTATTGACTAAATACAAATCATGCATTTTGCGATTATGATCTATCATTAAAAACATGGTATTGTTTTTATTATTCAGCATTTCAGAAAAAAAGGAGTCTTTATCAACTAAAATATCCTTGAAGTTTAATTTCATACTTAATAAAAGCGATTTAGCTGAATTATAACTTTTTAAACTTGTTATTAATATTGTAGAATCCAGAATGGAGTTCTTTAATAAAGTGAGATTTTCCCAAATGTAACTATCACAGGGAGTACAATTAAAATCACTTTGATATATAATTAATTTATTTGTTAAAAACGAATCATCAATAACTTCTGAGTGCTCATTTATCAGTATAAGTTCTCCCAGTTCAACATTTTCAAAATTTATTTTGAGTTGAATCAAATATTCGAGGAAAGAATTATTGTTTTTTAAAAATTCACAGTATGACAATAACTGCTCATTGTATTTAGTATACTTTTTCTTGCTGATTAACCCCTGAACAAAAAAAGCAATCGATAGAATAATTAATGAAATGATTATCAACTTCTTCATCTTTTATAAAAGTATTTGATGATTATTTGATTTCCTGAGATCCCGGAATTTTTTAATAAGGTCAAAAGATTTTCCTGAAGATCCGGATTGATTACCTTGTGTTGAGATAAGTTTTTATCGTTCAATTTTTCATTCCAGTAATAGGGTATAACAGCAAATGATATGGATTCTTCATCCTGGCCAACCGGATAAAAAAAGGGCATATCCGAATTAGAGATGATAAAATCTGATAAAACATCATCCACTATGAATTTCCCGGAAAAAGTTTTTTCAAGATCTTTATCATAAAAATGCAAGTACCGGAACTGATGGTAATTGAATGCAGTAAAAATAAATCTCCTGTTTTCGCTAAAAGAACTTAAACCCCAAATGTAATCGGATTCCTGTAACTTTTGAACAAACTCATTTAGTCTAAGTTTCCTGTTATTATATAAAGATTCCGGTACTTCCCTGGAATTCTCCAATAAATACCTGACCCGTAAACCATCTTTCGTTACAGAATAAACTGTATTATCAAAAGATCGTAAGAAACAAAGGGTATCATTGTAAGAATAGAAAATACTGGTTGGACTGATAGCTCTTTCAAAACTGAATTCTCCTTCTAATTTAAAATACTGATTGACGATTTTATTATTTACCAGGTTAAATATTTTTAACCCATATTCTTCCCTTTCACCGCTTTGGGGTACATGTGAATACGTACATACATAATCCTCGTCAATTATTCCAAAACTTTCAAATAAAAACGGGAATATGTATTCATTCCTTTTTTTTCCCGACTCATTAAATCGATGTATTGTTCCCTTAATGTAGTCTAAAACGTAAATATTCTGATTATTAACAGAAACTGAGTTGACATTATTTAATTCATTTGCCCCTCTGCCTATCCTAACGAAAGGTTTTAAACGATCATTTTCAGACTGAATAAATAGTTTATGCATTCCTGAATTAGATCTTACTATCCGTTTATTATTTAAATAATAAACTTCTTTTATAGCTCCAATGATCTCATTATGTAAAGAATAAAAGACAGCCTTATCAAAAATATCACTCAATTCTAACGTATCTCTTACGATACGTAAAGAAATTTTCTTTCCTGCCAAATGATTTCCATCTTGTTGCTTTTCAATGCATCCCCCTACAAGGAATAGACTGATTACCAGGAAAGAATTTATTTTTCCTATATTCATCTGATAATTATTATTAATTTTTATCGGTGTTTTAATTAGTTGGTTTTCAAAAGTTCTCGAAAGAATGAGAATGCTAGATACGATGGTTCTATCGTAATTGTTGCATGTATCGTATGATTTAAAATTGATCTTACTTATTTCATTTTGTATTTGAATGATTTAAAACATATGCAAACTGAAACTCTTACATAAAAACATAAGAGTTTCAGTTTATTATTAAATGCTAATCATTACAAAAATTTGTATTAAAGCATGTTCTCCAGGCGTGATCTCTACAACCTGGAACCTGGGTTGGCCATTCCTGGCACCATACGTTGTAAGCATAGGGATGGCCAACAGGTTCTTTGTCCGCTTTTATGGGATTAGATTTTAAAATAAATAATCCGCCGATCAAGAGAAAAAGCATAATTTGAAAAACAAAAATTTTTTTCTTTTTCATAATTTTAATAATTACATTAACGACAATAATTAGGCCTGATTTATCATTTCACAGGCAAAAAAACCGTAGTTTCAAAATCTGATTTATTTCTTTACATTTGTCACATCAACTCCTTTCTTTTTTATCCTCCGTAGCTTGAATGTAGGAGGAGTTAGGCAGTGCCCAGGGTGACAAACCTAATTTCTTTGGCAGGACCGGGTTCCTGCCTTTTTTTTGCACCGTTTCAGTTTTAGAACCTGACTGCTGGTAAGCAGATCTAAGTTTAATGTGCAAGATCTGACAGTCTGCTGTCAGATTTAAATTCATATCGTATGGCTGTTTGTTCAACTTAATAAAAGCCATAATATCTGAGATGTATTATTATTCAGGGGTACCATAAATCATTGTTGTTATTTCAGGGGCTCCATTTCCATGGGCTTGGGTTTATTGAACAGTTTCAATTAATTCCAACCAATTTACAGAATATTTTTTATTTGTCAAAGAATTTTGAAAAAAAAAACTAAATCGACCAGTTGTTCTTTGCTTTTCTTTATTAATTCCTCTTTCGAGACCATAACTCCTTTGCTTTATCCAAAGATCAGTCAACTCTGCTATGCATAACTTTTTAGAACTCTTTATAAACACCTAAAAGACAAGTTATCTATATATTTGACCTCAAAAAAAATATCAGGTTGAACCCCGATGAGAATCGTCTGTGTGAAATCAAAATTATGAAATTATCCTCACTTCAAGAAAATTGAGTTAAACGTAAAATATTGTGTTTCTATTTTTTTGTATGTTTATCCTCAATAAAGACCGGAGTCGCACCCATTATATTAAATAGTTATTATCGAATGAAATATTCAAAAGATCTCTCCACCCGTTCGTTTTATATCAACCGTTACGGAAAATTATCCACCTCCTTTTTGTTTTACCAGATGCAGGATCTTGCATGGGAGCATGCTCAGATTCTGGGGTTGGGTTACGAACATCTGAAAAAAGAAGAGCAATTCTGGGTTCTTTCCCGGTTGTGGCTGAAAATAACCCGCCGTCCCGTGTGGGGGGAACCTTTTACCCTGGAAACATGGTCAAGAGGTACCGATGGGTTTTTTGCCTACCGCGACTATACGTTTACCGACCGCAGGGGACATATCATCATTCAGGCTACCAGTAGCTGGCTGGTACTCGACGTCCGGACAAAACGGATTGTCCGGCTCAAGGATTTTAAAAATTTCCCGGCCTATGGGGAGAGTATTTTCGGAGAAAATGCACGCAGGATCCGTTCCCCCAAAAGCAATGCAGATCCGGATTTTACACCGGTCCGGTTCAACGAGATCGATATAAACCAGCATTTTACAACCGGAAGGTACCTGGAACGCATCATCGATTCGTACGATTTTGTTTTCCATGATACCCATGAACTTACAGAGTTGGAAATAAATTTATCGCGTGAAGGATTGCCCGGAGACCTGCTTTCGGTAAAAAAAGAGTATGTGGACACAAATTCCCATTTTTGCAGCGTGGTACGCCATACCGATGCTGCCGAACTGGCCCGGGCCAGACTGGAGTGGACACCCCGCAGGGAATGGAAAGATACCCGGGAAAAACAATCTGAAAAAATCATTTAACCGCGAAGGACGCAACGGTTCCGCAAAGGAAACAATGAGTGTCCCTGTGGATTAATTTCTCTGCGAGCTTTGCGCATTCTTTGCGATCATTGCGGTTAATAAATTCTTTACAGAAAGCTCCCTGGTTTTTCTGCCCCTTGCTACATATGAGGAGAAGACGATGAATCATAGAATAAGGAGAGGATACGCTCTGTTTTTTCATTCAGGGGCATAAATCCATCCAGCCAATGGATGGGGATTCCCTGTCGCTCCATGCGCCTGAACCAGGTCATCTGTCGCTTGGCAAACTGATGGATGGCTGTATTGAGTTTAGCAAACATTGCATCGTATGAAAGTTCCCCTTTCAGATAACTGGTAATAAATTTATATTCGAGCCCGTAGTAGGTCAGTGCTTCGGGGGAGAGTCCCTCATTGAGCAGCCTGCTCACTTCTTCCACCAATCCCTCCTTCAGGCGTTGTGTAAGCCGTTCAGTGATTCGTTTGCGCTGGGTTAAGCGATCGTATTTCACCCCGATAAGGAGGCTGCTGATCCGCGGCATCCGGATTTCTTCCTTCGGATGAGAACGGTAGTATTCTTCGATCTCAATGGCCCGCATGGCCCGTTTTTTGTTTTCTATGTCGGTGATGTTATGAAGTTTTGATTGATACCTTTTGAGGATCGCTGTCAGTTCCTCCAGGGATTTTCCGGCCAGTTCTTCACGCAGTGTTTCGTTGTGCGGAACCTGAATAAGCCGGTAGTTTTTCAGTACTGCTTCGATGTACATGCCACTGCCTCCACACAACACCGGGAACACATTCCGGTGCTGCAAATCCTCAAACACCTTCAGGAAATCGCGCTGGTATTCATATACATTGTACTGATAGCCGGCATTGACAATATCCACAAGGTGGCAGGGGATCTTTTGCCCATCAACGATGTAGTCGGCATAATCCTTGCCGGTGCCCAAATTCATACCCCGGTATACCTGCCGCGAATCTGCCGAGATCACTTCACCGCCTATCCGGGCTGCCACATGCGCAGCTACCGATGTTTTGCCTGAAGCTGTGGGCCCCAGGATGGTGATCAGATTGTATTTTGAAACAGCCTTCACAAAGCAAAACTATAAAATTATATCTTTATGACAGGTAAGTATCTCATTGGCATCATAAGATTCATTCTGTTGTTTATTGTGCTCCTCATGATCTGTTATTATTATAAACCGGGATCTGCCCGGACAGGTTCAGATTTTGCCCCCTATACCCTGCATAGCGAATGGAGTGGCCGTACAAACCTGAAATTCTGGATTGGCTTTAATGCCGGCCTAAAAATCGATATGATTTTGTAGCATTTTCTTATTTCTTATTTTTCGGAGTGGGCTCAATGATTCTTCCCAAAAGTTAAATATCATTAATTACAAAGCCGGCATCCCCCTGAAAATATTATTTTTGTTTCTCAGGAGCAATAAATGAAGAAACTTTTAATCGCATTCTTTTTTGCAACGGCTGTTTTCATGGCGGAAGGTCAGTTGAACATCAACCACTATCTGATGGTTGGGCGCACCCGTATTGCTATAGGCAATTACACGGGAGCGATTGAATACTTCAGCATCGTGATTAAATTCAGGCCTCACCTTCCCGAGCCCTATTTTTTTCGTGGAGTGGCCAAACATCAACTTGAAGATTTTCGTGGAGCGATCCGGGATTACAACGAAGCCATTCGCATAAAGCCTTTTTATCCGGATGCCTATATTCAGCGGGGGATGGCCTATCACGGCCTCAGAAATTTTGAAAAGGCGATTGACGATTACAACAGGGCGCTGGAACTGGATCCGGACAATGAAGCAGTATTCAACAACCGGGGAATCGCAAAAATTGCACTGCAGGATGTGGAAGGAGCTATAGCCGATTACAACAAAGCCCTGGAATTAAATCCCAACTCAACCACCGCCCTGATGAACCGAAGCAATGCCCACATCATCCAGGGAAACACCGGGGGGGCAATCCGTGATCTGAATCAGGTGATCGTCATCCGCCCCCATTATGCTGGAGCTTACCTGAACCGGGGGCTGGCACGCTTTGAAATGGAAAATTATGCCGCCGCCCTGCGTGATTTTGACCAGTGCATAAAACTGGATCCCAGAAATGCACTGGCCTATAATAACCGGGGAATTGTAAAACACAAACTTGAAGATTTTGAGGGCGCAATCATGGATTACGACCTGGCGATTGCCCTGAATCCGGAACAGGCCAGTGCCTACTTTAACCGGGCCATGGCCAGGGAGATACTGGGAAAATCCGGATTTGAAAAAGATTACCAGATAGCAGCCCAATTGAACCCCAAATACGACCTCAACCGGTACCAGGTGGATGCCGGCCAGCTGGCCCAACAAACACAGCAGGGACAACAACCGGGAAGCGGAACTCCCAACCAGACAAACCGGCAGGATTCAACAGCCTCCGACCCACAAACCCCACCAAAAGAAAAAGAAGAAGAATCACCCCCACGCAGAAAGAAAGTGAATCTTATCATTGCCGATGACCGGAACCTACCCGGCGAAGAGGAAGAAGAGGAGGAGAACGGTCTGATACAGAATGAGTATGTTATCATCGACCTTCAACCCATATTCCTGATCTCGGCTTTTGAAAAAAACAGTGTGGATTACGAACGGTTTCAGTATTACAGCCGAACCATTGAGGAGATGAACCGGCAGAATAATTACAATCCCCTGCTGACCATCTCCAACAAACCGGATCCTTATTATAAGGATGTTTACAACAACCTGATCCTCATCTTTAATGCCCGCCTGGATATTAGCGAAACGTCACACAACTATACCAACAGGGGAATTTTTAAGATCCTGACCGGCGACTACAACGCTGCACTGGAAGACCTCAACAGAGCGATTAAACGGGATGAGGAAAATATTCTTGCCTTTTTCTCCCGGGGGAACTGCCGCTATAAAATGATTGAACACATCGAATCTCTTCCCGACTTTAACGATCAGCTGTCCCTGGCCCTGAACAACTCATTGATGAATGAACCTGTGGATCCGGAGATGGGAAGCATGATCAAAGATTATGAGTTGATCCTTCAGGATTACGATGCCACACTGCGTCTGCATCCGGATTTCTTTTTCGGATATTACAACCGGGCTTATATTAACCTCCGGCTCGAAGAATATGAAAAAGCGATCGACGACCTGAACAAGGCGATTGAACTGGAACCTGACTTTGCTGAAGCCTATTATAACCGGGGATTAACAAAGATTTTCCTGAACGATATTGACGGGGGAGCCCTGGATCTGAGCAGGGCCGGAGAGCTGGGACTGGTAACGGCCTACAATGTGATCAAAAGGTATTGCAATTAATGCATTAAGACAGGAAAGACCATGAGTACGAATCAGCCACTTGCCGAACGCCTGCGCCCTCATAAGCTGGATGAATACATTGGCCAGGAACACCTGGTTGGCAAGAAGGCTGTACTTCGGAAAATGATCGAATCGGGGAATCTGCCCTCGATGATTTTATGGGGGCCTCCGGGAGTAGGAAAAACAACCCTGGCAAAAATTATTGCCAATACCCTCAACCGGCCGTTTTATACCCTGAGTGCAGTACATGCCGGGGTCAAGGTAGTCCGGGAAGTCATTGAGAAGGCTAAAAAGCAACAATTCTTCAACCGTCCGAATCCCATTCTTTTCATTGATGAGATCCACCGGTTCAGCAAATCCCAGCAGGATTCCCTCCTGGGAGCTGTTGAACAGGGCATCATCATCCTGATCGGGGCCACTACGGAAAATCCTTCCTTTGAAGTCATATCGCCCCTGCTCTCACGTTGCCAGGTATACATTCTCAAACCCCTCGAAAGAGAAGGTCTTGAAAAAATTGTATCCCTGGCCCTGGAAAAAGATCCTCTGTTAAAAACAAAAAAAATCGAAATCATCGAAAACGAGGCCATGTTGCGCTATTCCGGTGGAGATGCCCGGAAATTGCTGAATGTCCTGGAACTGGTGGTGAATGCAGAAGAATCGGATCCCATAATGATCACCAACCAAAAGGTAACCGAAAGACTGCAACGCAACCTGGCAATGTACGATAAAAACGGCGAGATGCATTACGATATCATTTCGGCCTTTATCAAAAGCATACGGGGCAGCGACCCGGATGCAGCTGTTTACTGGCTGGCCCGGATGATCGAAGGAGGTGAAGAGGTGAAATTTATCGCCCGCAGACTGGTGATCCTCGCTGCCGAGGATATCGGACTGGCGAATCCCAATGCCTTATTGCTGGCACAAAGCACTTTTGATGCCGTTCATCAGATCGGAATGCCTGAAGCACGGATTATCCTCTCGGAATGTACGATATACCTGGCTACATCGCCAAAAAGCAACTCCGCCTATGAAGCCATTGAAAGTGCTCTCACAAAAGTGAGAGAATCAGGAAACCTTCCGGTCCCCCTGCATATCCGGAACGCTCCTACCAAACTGATGAAAGAACTGGGATACGGGAAAAATTATAAATATGCCCATTCCTACGAAGGAAATTTTGCGGAACAGGATTTCCTGCCTGAAGAAATAAAGAACAACCGGTTCTATACTCCCCAAAACAACACCCACGAAAAAAAAATCCTCGAGAGATTAATATCCTGGTGGGGGAAAAGGAATTGGAAGAAATAATGAATCCACCATCAAAGAAGGTGGTATTAAATTTAATCTATAAGATTATGAAACCCAATACAATAATGTATAAGCCTTTTCGTCTGCGGACTCCGGACTTCGGACTCCGGACTTCGGACTCTATTCAACTACAAGCAAAGCAAAAAATACATTACCACGCCCCCAGGACGTGGATTTCTATAATATAATAAAGTCTGATTAACCTGCCCTTTCAGGGCGAATCTACAGGATTGTCATGATACAACCCGGGGCAACGCCCCGGGAAAAGGAAACCAGGTAAAAAAACACCGCCCTGAAAGGGCAGCTTAAACAAATAAAAAACCTATGACACCAAAAATTGAACATCTCAAATATGCCAATTCGGAGTTATTCTTTCTCCTGGCAGGACCCTGTGTGATTGAAGGCGAAACCATGGCCCTTGAGATTGCAGAAGCCATCGTTAAAATTTCAGACCGGCTGAAGGTCCCTTTTGTTTTCAAGGGTTCCTATCGAAAAGCCAACCGGTCGCGTCTTGAGTCCTTCACAGGAATCGGAGATGAAAAAGCACTAAAGATTCTCCAAAAGGTGGGACAGACATTTGGTATTCCCACCCTCACCGATATCCATTCAGTTTCCGAAGCATCTATGGCTGCTGCCTTTGTGGATGTACTGCAGATCCCGGCCTTTTTATGCAGGCAGACCGAACTTCTCGTGGCTGCAGCGAAAACCGGTAAACCGGTAAACATTAAGAAAGGTCAGTTTCTGTCGGCTGAAGCCATGAAATTTGCCGTGGATAAAGTCAAGGAAAGTGGGAATCCGAACATCCTGCTCACCGAACGAGGCACCATGTTTGGCTACCAGGATCTCATTGTTGACTACCGCAACATTCCGGAGATGCAGAAAACAGGTGTTCCGGTAGTTCTCGACATTACCCATTCGTTGCAACAACCCAACCAGGCTTCGGGTGTTTCCGGAGGGCGGCCTGAGATGATTGAAACCCTGGCACGCGCAGGCATTGCTGCCGGTGTGGACGGCATCTTTATAGAAACCCACCCCACACCGGAATCCGCAAAATCCGACGGAGCCAACATGCTCCGCCTGGACCTGCTTGAATCCCTGCTTGAGAAACTCGTACGGATCAGGGAGACCATCCACACATTTTAATCGGCCGCTTCTACCGTAAAAACATACTCCCCGGCACCGGCCAGGATCTTTCCGCAAGAGGTTTCGGATAATCCGTCGATTTCTGCTGAACCCAGGGGAATCCCCCCTTCTTTGATCACCGGATTTTGATGCATCCCCGGAAGCTCAACCACAGCCGATGTATTTGGCGGAATGGTCAGGTTCAACGTAAAAACTTCTTCTTCGGTATTCCAGTCGACACAGATTTTCCCGTAATTGGTTTCATAGGTTGCTTTTGCCCATTTCAGGTCGCCGGAGGGTTGTGGTTTTATGATCGCTCTTTTAAATCCCGGGTTGCCTTCACAAACAGCAATCCCTGCCAGGGTATTCCATATCCATTCGCCTATGCATCCCAGTGCAAAATGGTTCCGCGAATTCATCTCTTCCGGAGGTTCGGTATCCGAATTCCAGAGTTCCCACATGGCGGTGGCTCCTTTTTTCACCATGTACCCCCAGCTGGGATAATCGGTTTTGTTGATCATTTCATACGCCATATCGTGATGACCGTATTCACTCAGCATGGGAAGGATATAGCCGGTTCCCAGGAATCCTGTTGTAGGATGGCCTCCGTGTTCCGACACATTGTCAACCAGGTTCTTAACGACCTGGTCTTTTTGGTCCTCAGGGGTAATACCAAAAGCCAGGGGCAGGAGGTTGGCCGTCTGGGTTCCTCCTACATAATTCATGGCCTCAGTGTCCCAGTATTCCCTTTGGTAGGCGCCGGCAATCTTTTCCGCCAGGGCGGTATATTTTTCCGCATCCTCAACGTTTCCGATAATCTCAGCCATTCGGGACAAAAGGCTGGTTGAATAATAAAAATAGGCTGTTCCGATTGGTTTTGAGGGCGTAGGTTCTACCGCGATCCAGTCGCCATACCCATACCATCCTTCATTTCCGGACTGAGACCATACATAGATATGATCTTCGCTGTTGGTGTTCATGTACTCCACCCAGGCTTTCATCCCTTCGTAATGGTCTTCTATGATCCGGACATCTCCATACCAGCGATACGCGTTCCATGGAATAATTACCACTGCATCGCCCCATCCCGGTTTTGACGGGCCTCCAACTACAATGGGAGGATTCACATCATATACCCATCCTTCGGGGTCTTGTCCGTCGGTAATATCAACCATCCATTTTGCCCAGTACCGGGCCAGATCCATATTAAAGTTGGCGGTAGGTGAAAAGATCTGTGCATCCCCCATCCATCCGAGTCGTTCGTCACGCTGGGGACAATCGGTGGGTACAGCAAAAAAATTCCCCCGCTGGGCCCAGGTAATATTTGTATTGATCTGGTTGATTAATTCGTTGGAACATGCAAAAGTTCCTGTCAAGGGGGCATCCGCATAAATCACCTTGCCTTCCAGATCGTCCGGAGCCGGCTTTTCCCTTAATCCGGAAACCTGAACATAGCGGAATCCGTGGTAGGTAAATTTTGGTTCCCAGGTGAATTCCTTCCCATCTGAAATGATCCTGTCGATAGCTTTTGCTGAACGGAGATTTTCCTGGGCTACCGTACCATCGTCATGCAACAGTTCAGCAAAACGCAGGGAAAGGGTATCTCCCTTTTGGGCGTCTATTTTCATTTTAGCCCATCCGACCATGTTTTGTCCCATATCGAAAACGTACTCTCCCGGCACGGGTTCTGTCAGGGCCACCGGATCCAGGGTTTGCTGTTCCCGCAAAGGAGGTGCATAGGGGCCTGACAACTTGCCCTCATAGGCTGCCGGCTCCACACGTGCCCATGCAGAATCATCAAAACCGGGCTGATTCCATCCTTCCTGAACCAGGGTGGCATCAAACATTTCGCCGTCATAGATATTATCGGCCACAATGGGTGAATCATGCCATTTCCATGAGGTTTCCGTAAATGCTGTTTCTTTGGATCCATCTTCAAAAGTCATCTCAAGCTGCATATAGAATTTCAGAGGTCCCTGGCTGTATTTTTGGCCTCCGCTCCAGCCCAGGCCTCCCGACCACCACATATTCCCCAGTAGGGAGCCCAGACAGTTGGCTCCCGGTTTCAATGAAGAGGTGACATCATATACCCGGTATTCCAATCGTTCAGGATAATGGGTCCATCCCGGAGTAAGCAGGTCCTCCCCTATTCTGGTACCGTTCATATAACAAACATAACTACCCAGCCCGGTTACATAGATCCTGGCTTTTTCGATTTTCTTATCCGGAACCAGGATCTCTTTCCGCATATACACCGACCGGTCCGGATCATCCTGATCACGGGCCACCCATTGAGCCTGCCAGTCTGACGGATGCAACAATCCCATTTCCCAGGAAGCGGGTTCACTCCACGCCGTAACCTGGTCATCCCGGTCCCAGATCCTGACCCTCCAGAAGCAGGTAGTTCCTGACTCCAACGGCTTTCCGGCATAGCGAAGGTATACCGACTGATCCGATGCTGTTTTTCCGGAATCCCAGATATCGCCTTCGGCCCGTTCGATTGCCCTGAGACTCCCGGCAACAATAACCTGATAAGCTGTTTGTATAGCCCCCCGCCGGGAATCATCAATCTTCCACTGTAACAGAGGCTGTTGGCGCTCAACACCCAGGGGATTTACCTGGTATTCACACCGAAGATCATACACATTGGCTGGTGAATCAGCCCTCCGGCAAAAGGTCAGAAAAAAAGGAACGATAAGAATAACAGCAAGGAAAACAATGGTTTTGGAACGTTTCTGATTCATAGTTTTTTCTTTTTAGCAATAAAAAAATGTTCTGTTCTATTTCAAAGGTAAGCAATCTGTGGGTATTAATACACCGGAAAGCCGCTGAAAAAAATTATTTGGTTTTTTACACAACGAACCAAATGTCGCCTAACGCAGTGCAAGCGGGAAAAGTTGCTTTGACCTCCGCAGCTTTGGCGAAGGGGGGGTAATGGTTAACGGTTGTCAGTTGTCAGTTGTCAGTTGTCGGTTCCCGATAGGAAATCGGGACTCCGCTTCGCTTCGTGACGGTTGACGGTTGACGGTTGACGGTTGACGGTTTTTCAGTTGCGCCATTTGGTTTCAACGTATTTTATAAAACGGTTGAGTTGTTTGCCTAAACCCTTTTTTTTGCCTTATCAGGCGGGTTGTCCTATCGGACGGATTGTCCTGCCGGACGGGCTTTCATTAACTACGTGCTCAAATTCGTGAGACAGCGTCGCAAGTTCGTACCTCACTTCCTCGCTGAATCTTGCTTCCAAGGAGGTTTTGTGCACGGGTATTTTTTATCTTGTGTTGTTAGAAGCACGATTCCGCGAGGCGACGTAAGGAGCCGTGGCGGTCTCACGCTATTCAGCTATTGTTTTTTACAGATCAGTAACATCTATGTTGATCTGTTGATCTGTTGATCTCTTTGTTTTCCAACACGAGCGCAGTGAGCGGACAAAATCAGTCGGGGCAGCACCAGCAATGGGGCTGAAGCCCCGATTCTTCTGGTTGCTCTTGATCCGTCCGCTAAAGCGGACGGCCTGCCCCGGCCCTTCGGGGGCAAAGGATAAATAGCCTATTATCACACATCCTGTAAAGCGGACTGCCTGCCCCGCTAAAAGCGGGGGCAAAGGATATCAGCATCAATCGAATACAAATCACTTGAGACTTCACCAGCAAAGAGAATTCACTCCTGGTTTTTGATTCCTGGTTTCTGAATCCTGGGTCTACTCCATTGAATTCCATATTGATCTAATCCAGTATCCAATATCCAGCATCCAGCATTCAACGCGAGCGCAGCGAGCGGACAACCATGACAACCGTCTCAGGCTTTTGCTTTGCGTCCCAGCCAAAACCAGGCACTCCCGAACCAGAGGACGGTTCCAATAAACAGGTACAGATTTTGGTTCGAATGGTCGATGGCTCCTGCAAAAAACAGAACCGGAGGAACGATGGTCAGCAACAATCCAACCAGTGACAATATTTTTAACAGGGTATTCATAGAGCGATTTTTTTCTGATAAATTTTACTTAAAACGATGAACAATGGAATAGAGATAATCCATACAGGCAGGGGAAGGAAATAGAGTTCGATGCCACATACCCTATTCATTAACAGAGCCAGTCCGAGCAAAAGGAACCAGGTAAGACCGGCTGCCCAGTTAAAATTGAGTTTTTGTTTCTCTGCGTAATAATCCTGAAGTTTCAGTTTTTTCATCAGGTAGAAATCGGCAAATATAACTCCCCCCATGGGGATCAGTACCAGTCCGTAGAGAGCCACGAAGTCGAGCAGTTTCATGACCAGTGCGGGGAAGAGGGCAGCGATGGTTGTCATGAGGCCTGCCAGGAGGGTTACTTTCCAGCGGCTCCATCCGGGGGAAGCAACCTGGAGGGCCAGTCCGGCTCTGTAGAGCGTAGGATTGGCGGTTGTCCATCCGGCAATAATCACACATAAGGCGCCGGCAATACCCAGGGCCTGGTAGGCTACCTCTCCGGGGGCATCGCTGGTCCCTGCTGCATACAGAATCCCGGAAGCGATCCATGCTATGTAATGGCCCAGGAACATTCCCACAGTTGAAGCAAAACCGTAGGTCCACTTCCGGGCATACCGGAGAATAGAGAGATCGGACATCCCCAGGTGCATCGCCGCATTGGCGAACCAGGTGAAAAAGATCACATGCCAGAGGGTAAACTGAGACTGCCCTTCGGCTGCCTGGCCGGTCCATATCGAACGTTGGGCAACCTCCCAGAAGTTACTGAATCCGTGCTCAACGCCCAGTTTGGGCAGGGAGGCAAAAGCTGCTGCCACAAAGATCAGAAACATCCAGGGAGCGGCAACCTTGGAAAACCGCGCAAGACTCTCAAATCCCAGAATAGCAAAAACCGTGATTACAGCACCTACAGCAAATACCGTGATTACCCAGCCTGCGCCTGTTGGGTACATATCGTTTAATGTGGGCATTTCTACCTGAAAAGGAATGCCAACCGCCGTTGCCGAAACAGCAACCATGGCACCTGCCAGAAAGCAGAACATAAGGGCATTGACTATGTTATACAGGAATACCAGCACCGGCCCGCAGATCTTTTTCAATTGCCAGTAAAGGGATAACCGCGCTTTGACAGCAATCGGGGCTGTGATCAGAGCCCAGCTGAGTACCGCCATGATATTCCCGATAAGCCCGCCTATGAGCATGTCAAAGACTGTAACTCCATGGGCTACAAACAGCATCCCGATTACAAATTCAGTGCCCGCAACATGTTCCCCCGCATAACTGCCCAAAAAATTACCTATGCTTTGAAAAGCATGAGGCTTAACAGCCTCCCGGTCAAACTCATAAAGAGCATCCAGTTTCTTCGAAAGAGTTTGAATCTTCATTCGTTTCAATTTATAAGGTGTTAAGATAACTCATTTTTCTATCCCTTCGTCATCAGAAAATGCATCCGGGACCGGACGGACCGGACGGAAGGAATCTCTTAAGCCGTTATATATAAGGGCTTTATTACGCTGTGTAAAAATAAAAAAATTAACACCCAAAGGTATCCTGTACCATAGGGTCTCCTTGCCACGATTCAACCGGAGTGCAATCCGTACCGGCAATGGATGCAAATCCTAAAAAGCCCCTGTTCATTCATCCGGTTTTCGAATGCTGTAACAGCCCCTTCACCAACCATCACCCGAAATGAATAGGCGACTGTTCATAAATACAGGAACGGATCCTTTGTTGGAATCGGTCTGCACTGAAATATTCCTTACTTTTGCGAGGTATAATAATTCAGATTATACCTCGTTTTTTATGTAGTTTAATAGAAACTAACAGAAAGTAACATGCTAAACTTATTACTCATTCAGCAAGATGTAACAAACCAGTTGGATACCATGGCTGCGGATCCCGAAGGTATTTCCACAAAATTCATTGATATGGCCATTAAAGGGGGTTGGATCATGATTCCGATTGTTCTTTTATCCTTTATTGGGATATACATCTTTTTTGACCGCTATTTTGCCATTAAGAAAGCCGGGAAGATGGATGTATCCCTGCTTGAAAAAGTGAAAATTTATATTACATCCGGAAATATTGATTCGGCACTGGCGTTATGCAGGAACAATGACAATCCGGCAGCCCGCATGATCGAAAAGGGGATTTCGCGCATCGGACGGCCCCTGACGGATATCAATGCTGCCATAGAAAATGTGGGAAATCTTGAGATTTCAAAGCTGGAAAAGGGGCTTCCGGTGCTTGCTTCAGTGGCCGGAGGTGCACCCATGATCGGCTTCCTGGGAACCGTGATGGGTATGATCCAGGCTTTTTATGATATGTCGAATGCAGGCAACAACATCAATGTAACCCTCCTCTCAGCAGGGATCTACCAGGCCATGGTTACTACTGTCGCCGGATTGATTGTAGGCATTATTGCCTATTTTGCCTACAACATCCTTGTTTCAAATGTGGAAAAGGTTGTTTTCAAAATGGAGGCTGCTACCTCCGAATTTATGGATATCCTGAACGAACCGGCATAAAAATCATGCTATGGCATTAAAAAGAAGAAACAGAGTAAACTCAACATTCAGTATGTCCTCCATGACGGACATTGTATTTCTCCTGCTTATCTTTTTTATGGTTACATCGACGCTGATCGCTCCCAATGCACTGAAACTCCTGCTGCCGCAAAGCAACAACCAGACATCAGCAAAACCGATAACAACCATTTCCATTACGAAGGAGTTGAACTATTATGTGAATGACAAAGGCTCCCTGCGCAGAGTGCTTTTTCAGGAAATTGAACCTTTCCTGCAACAACGCTACGGGACAAACAATTCAGATATCTATATTTCTCTTCATGCAGACAAGACGGTACCGATCAGTGAAGTGGTAAAAGTAATGAACATTGCACGTAAAAATCAGTATAAGATGATCATCGCAACAGCGCCCGAGTAAAAAATGGATTATTATAAAAAACATAAAAAAGGACTTATCGGATCAACGATTTTTCATTTGATTATTCTTGTTTTGTTGATCTGGTTGGGTTTTTTTACTCCTCTTCCATTGCCTGGGGAAGAAGGCATTCTGGTAAATTTCGGCACCGGGGATCAGGGGTTGGGTCCAACTGAAACGAGCCTGGCCCAACGTACCCCTCCGGTGGTCAGGGAAGAGAGAAAAGCAGAAGAATCTCCTCCCCGGGAAACCACTCCTCCTCCCCAGGCCTCCGAACCGGAACCGGTCTCTCCCCCCACACCTGCAAAAGAAGAAGCCATGACCCAGGACTATGAAGAGACCGTGGCTATTGACGCCGCTGAGAAAAAAAGAGAAGAGGAAGAAAGAATAAAACGGGAAAACGAAGAAAAAGAGAGACGCCGTAAGGAAGCGGAAGAACGCGAAAAAATACGCCGGGAAGAACTGGAAAAACAGCGTCTGGAAGAATTGGAAAAACAACGACAGGAAGAGCTGGAAAGACAGCGACAGGAAGAGTTGGAAAGACAACGACAGGAAGAGCTGGAAAGACAGCGACAGGCTGAACTGGAAAGACAACGAAGGGAAGAAGAAGAACGGAAAATAAATGAAATAAATTCACGTACCCGGAATGCCTTTGATAACAGTGGCAGCGGAGGCGGAGAAAAAGGAAGCGACACAGGCGAAAGCCAGGGGGTAACCTATCCCGGAGGAAACCAGGGAACCCCCACAGGATCACCCAACTCATCGCGGTACGGAGAGGGAGGCAGTGGCTCAGGAACCCAGGGATCCGGGATTTCCTACGACCTCTCAGGAAGAACCAGCCTGTCACTGCCTAAACCCGAATACCCGGGAATAAACGAAGACGGGACGGTAGTTGTCCGGATCACTGTGGATAAAAATGGAAATGTCACAAAAGCCGAAGCCGGGGTTCGTGGTTCAAACACAATGAATGCGCAGCTTCTGCAGGCAGCTGAAAAAGCAGCCATGCGGGCTAAATTCAATATTGATACCGATGCACCGGCCCTTCAAACAGGAACCATCACTTATATATTCTCGCTTTCCGCAGATTCGTGAATAAAAAACTCCGTTAATAAACATACAAATACCACCCTCTCAGCATACGGTTCTATGCAGAAAGGGTGGTATTTAGTTTTTTTTTTGTTACCGGGTATTACAATACCGTATTGCTGATCAGGAAGGTAGCGGCAAAAGCGATGATGGCATACAATTCGGGGAATACGGCAAGTACCATTGTTTTACCGAATATATCATATCCCGAACCTATACCGGCAATGCCGTTGGCACAGACGCGTCCTTGTTGAATTCCTGACAACAAGCCCACCAGGCCAAGCGCAAAACCAGCAGCAAAGACAGCAACCCCCTGTTGCAGAGTTAGCGCTGCTCCAATTTCTGCCAGCCGTGTGTTCACAATAAAAAACCCGGCAAATCCATATAAGCCCTGTGTTCCGGGTAAGGCACTCAGAAGCATGTAGCTACCAAAAGCTTCATCGTTCTTTTTTAAGGAACCAATTGTAGCATTACCACCTGATGATACTCCAATTGCGCTTCCGATTCCGGCTAATGCAACCATCAGTCCAAGACCAATGTATGCAAGAATTAATGCTGTATTCATAATCAAAAAATTTATTTATGTAATTGAATTAATTTTATTTTGTTTTTTATTCCTGATCTTTCTGTTTGGCAAAAGGTCGATAGGCCTTGCCCCCTCCTTTAAATCCGGCATTTTTATAAAACTCAACAAATGTCAGACGCATCGGGTGTACAAAGGATCCCAGCGAAGAGATGAGAATATTCAGCGTATGACCCAGCAAAAGAAATAGTACAAAGAAAATGTGCCCGATGACCGGTGCCGACCCCAGGATCTGCATTCCTATATCATTGATCACGAATCCCAGAATCGCACTGGACAGGCCCAGTGCAAACAAGCGGATATAGGACAACATATCACCGAAGATACCGGTAACGGTGGAGTAGATATCCCACAACCCCGTGCCAATGCGTGAAAAAACATTGACGTCCGGATTGCTGAAAAACAAAATGAAAAAGCCGCCTATTCCTAAAATAATATAGAGGATCACGTTGTTTGCCGGTAGAATTTCCGCATTGGTGAGCAGGACATAGCTCACTGCTCCCAGCAGAACGATGATCCACCCTATGGTAGACAATCCATAAACCCATCCATATTGTTTAATCTGATTGGCCGTTTTCACAAACAAGCCAAATACGATCTGAATAAACCCTACGATAAGCGCAAGATTAAACATTTTGTCCGGATCAAAAAATAAATCCTGATAACCGGCTAAAAAGGACACGTCCGTTTCAATCAGGTTGATCCCGAAAAAAGTACCTGAAAGAAGTCCAAAGATGACTGTTGCCAGTCCGAGCCACTGAACAAGGGATAACAGCGGTTTGAATGAAGGGTTGGCTTTGAGTTTATAGATCCCGGCACCGATCATAAACAAAAGTCCGTAACCGGCATCCCCCAGGCAAAAGCCAAAGAACATCATGAAAAACGGGGCAAAAAACACCGTTAAATCCAATTCATGATAATCGGGCAGGGAAAACAACTTGCCTATCGGCTCGAATAATCTGGAGAAACGATTGTTATGAAGCAGTACGGGGATTTTATCATCTTTATCCGGTTTCCGGGTAACATAAACCACTTCGTTATCATCCAGGAACTTTTTGATTTCCTGTTTTTTGGTTGCCGGCACAAAGCCTTCCAGAATTTTCACTTTCCCTTCGGCTTCCGCTTCTGACAGATCGCGAACCTGATAATAATCGGCCTTTTCTTTCAGCCTGGACCAGGTCTCTTCAAGTAACCCGAGGGAAGTAGCAGCGCAGGTGTCAAAAAACTGCTCGATATGCCTGATTTTCTCCTGAATACCAGAAATTTCCTTTTTTATATCCCCCAGGGTACGTTTTATATTGGGAACCTCATCGGCATCGATCGTTCCGAAATCACTGCCGGGTCTTCCAAAGACCAGGAAATAGACAAAATTCCCTTCTTCAGAAATCTTCTCCACCGTAAATTCATCTTCAAGATCCAGGGTTTCAAAACGTTTTTTGGATGTAACATAAAACCTAACAATAATTCCGTACTTCCGAAGGTCTTCCACTTTTTGGATTGAGAAATCTCCCCAGGGTTCCACTTTCCTCAGCTCCTTCTGTTGGTTGGCCAATGCCAGGTTCAGGTGATCCAGTTCCTCCTGTTTGTCCAGCAGTTTTTCAAACAGAGCCTCCCCGTCTTCTGATTCCGGTTTGCCTGATGGTTCAATTTCCCTGCGTTTCAACAGTTTGATCGTCTTATCGTATTGTGTCAGTTTAACCAGATGGGAAGCAATCTCATCGGATCGATCTACCTCTTTTTCAATCACATGAAGAACGCCAATTTCCTGTAGTTTTTTCAAAAAATCATCGTACTCAGCGTGATAGACCAAAAACGAATATTTCTGCATTGAAATAATCATATCGCAACACTTTGACGGTTTTTCACAATTTTCTGGGCTGATTTGGAAAGGTTCTCTTCGTCCTCCAGAAAACGCTTTATCTTCCTTATTGCATCCTCATATCCTGGGATCTGTACTTTCTCATACAGGTTTACTTTCTGGGTGGTCTTACGGCGGGCATAATTCAGCAATTCCATCTTTTCATACCATAGATGTTTTTGTACTTCCAGGGTCACCAGCTCTTTCAGTAATTCGATTCCTGCGGGAATCCAGTCGGGCTGGTTTACCAGGGCATACTCTTTACGGCTGAAAACAATATTTTCAAGGTTCACGGTCGGAACACCCGCAATTTTCTTAACCGATGTTTCGATCTCCTTAATGCGCAGCAGGCTATGGTCGTACTCACTCCACAAAGCAGCCAGATTCCGGTACTTTTCAATTGCATTCAACAGCTGGGTATCGTATTCGGTATACTTATCTTTTGCCTTTTTAACTTCAATGCGCAAGGCTGACTCCTTGTTTTTAATGGTAGGCAAGGTCCTCACGCGGATATCCAGTTGCTTGGAAAGCGCCTGCAGGGATGTTTTATTGTATTGAAATTTTATTGCCATACGTTAGGGTCGATCCACTATTGGTTACTTTTTTTTCCATACTTATCGACAATGGCCTGTTTGATACCCACTTCAACCTGGCTGAAATGTTTATCAAACAAAGACCATGCGGTATCGAGCATCGCATCAATATCCATGTTTACATCAATTGCCAGGAGGCTGTTTGAGTACTCTTTGGCATACTCCAGGGTACGCTGGTCGTAGTCGGTAAGATCAAATCCGTTTTCAAGTTTGGTTTTGGCATCGGCTGCATCGGCAAACAGCCGGATGGCCGCATTCATCACCTGGGGATGGTCTTCGCGTGTTTTGGTGCCGATAACCAGCTGTTTCAAACGCGATAAGCTGCGGAAAGGATCCACAATAACTTTTCCGATATCGGTATCCTTGCGCAGGAAAAGCTGCCCTTCGGTAATATACCCTGTATTATCGGGTATGGCGTGGGTGATATCGCCGCCTGAAAGGGTGGTCACAGCAATAATTGTTATGGAACCTCCATCCGGAAACTGAGCTGCTTTTTCATAGAGACGGGCCAGGTCACTGTAGAGGGAACCGGGCATGCTGTCTTTCGACGGAATCTGGTCCATGCGGTTGGATACAATACTCAACGCATCGGCATACAAGGTCATATCGGTCAGCAGAACCAATACATTTTCATTCTTTTCGGTAGCAAAATATTCAGCCACGGTAAGAGCCATATCCGGAACCAGCAACCGCTCAACAGGAGGATCTTCCGTTGTGTTCACGAAACTTACAATCCGGTCCAATGCTCCGGCACTTTCAAATACATTTTTAAAAAACAGGTAATCGTCGTTGGTTAGTCCCATGCCACCCAGGATAATTTTATCGGCTTTGGCACGCAAGGCAACCATAGCCATTACCTGGTTAAAAGGTTGATCGGGGTCGGCAAAAAACGGTATTTTCTGGCCACTTACCAGGGTATTGTTCAGATCAATACCGGCAATTCCCGTAGCAATCAGTTCCGAAGGTTGTTTCCTGCGTACCGGGTTCACCGAGGGGCCTCCGATTTCCATCGTTTGCCCGTCAATTTCGGGTCCCCCGTCAATGGGCTGCCCGAAGGCATTGAAAAAACGCCCGCTCAGCTCATCGCTCACCTTAATCCGGGGGGCATAACCCAGAAAGATAACCTCGGCATTGGACGGTATACCTTCGGTACCACCAAAAACCTGTAAGGTGATCAATTGACCCTGAATCTTTACAACCTGTGCCAGGCGCCCGTTGATTGTCGCTACCTCATCGTATCCAATCCCCTCGGCATACAACGCACACGTAGCTTTGGTGATCTGGTAAATCCTGGTATATACTCTTTGAAATGCTGTTGTCTCCATACCGTATTATTTTGTTTCTGATTTTTTGGCTGATCCGGATTTCCCGTTTGTAGTGAATTCATCCAGTTCCTTTTCATATTTCTTGAAGTGCTCAGATTTAAATTCCGAGTAATTCATCTGCTTCATATAATTTATGATGGTTTTAAAAAAGGGATTGACCTCTTCAAAATTCTCAAATGAAAATTCCTTATGATAAATATCCAGCACTTTGGATAACATATATTGTTGTCGTTCAATGGGCGTGGAAGCGTCTATTTTATCGAAAGCATCCTGTTGCAACAACACAAAATCCACCACTTCGGATTTCCAGAACTCCTGATGGTAATCCACAGGTACTCCGTCATCGCCAAGGATATTGATCTGTTCATAGGCTTCGTGTCCCCGGATCAGAATATTCCGTGCCAGGTTAATATGGTCTACCCAGTCTTCGGAAATATTTTCTTTTATGTACTGTACAAACTCCGGATATTCAATGTATTTTGAATAGCTGTCAACGGCGTCTATTGCCGGATACCGTTTGCTGTCAGCCCGTTTCTGGGACAGTGCATAAAAGCAGCGGGCTGCTTTTTTTGTTGATTCGGTAACCGGTTCTTTCAGGTTTCCTCCGGCGGGAGATACGGTTCCGATAAAGGTCACGGAGCCTGTCTGGTCGTTATTCAGAATTACATAACCGGCCCGGGCATAAAAATTGGATATGATGGCTGGCAGGTCCATGGGGAAAGCATCCGGTCCGGGTAGTTCTTCCATGCGGTTTGACATTTCCCGCAGCGCCTGAGCCCATCGCGAGGTGGAATCAGCCAGAAGCAATATCTTAAGGCCCATGGAACGGTAATATTCCGCCAGGGTCATCGCCGAATAAACGGATGCTTCACGGGCTGCAACCGGCATATTGGATGTATTGGCAATGATGATCGTACGTTCCATGAGTTTACGCCCGGTGCGGGGGTCATCCAGCTCAGGAAACTCAGCAAACAGTTCCACCACCTCATTGGCGCGCTCACCACACGCTGCCACAATGATCAGGTCGGCATCAGCCTGCCTGGAGAGGGCATGTTGAAGAACCGTTTTTCCTGTACCAAACGGTCCGGGAATAAAGCCTGTTCCCCCTTCCACAATCGGGTTAAAACTGTCAATGACCCGAACTCCGGTTTCAAGCAAACGAAAAGGACGGGGTTTTTCTTTAAAAGCCCGGATAGGCAATTTCACAGGCCATTTCTGGACCATGGTAATGTTGTGTTCATCCCCCTTCTGATCCGTTACCACAGCAATGGTGTCGTTTAACGTGTACTCCCCCTTTTCAGCCACAGATTTTACAGTGTATTTCCCTTCCCACTTAAACGGAACCAATATTTTATGGGATATCCAGTTCTCCTTTACCTCGCCGATCCAGCTTCCGGCCTGGACGGTATCGCCTTTGGCGGCCAGGGGCTTGAAATCCCAGGCTGAATCTTCGTCAAGCGGGGCCGCATAATCCCCCTTCTTCAGAAAAACACCGTCCATTTTATTCAGGTCGTGCAACAGACCATCAAAATTTTTTGACAGCAACCCCGGGCCCAGTGTGGCTTCAAGCATGTGCCCCGTAAACTCCACTTCCGTTCCGGTCTTCAGACCCCGTGTGCTTTCAAAGACCTGCACATAGGCATTCTTCCCATGTATTTTTATTACCTCGGCCATCAGTTTGACACCTTCGAGGTTGATGTAACATATTTCATTCTGCGAAACAGACTGGTTAACCTCAACCATTACCAAATTGGCAATGATCCCTACTACCTTTCCTTTTGTACTCATCAGATATATTTTTTCTACATTTTATTTACTCCAGATTGTCATGACTGCTCATTCACCGCCTCTTCGCGTTTTTCACGTACCGGCTCTGATAATTCCTTAATGATCTCCTTAAATAAGCTCAGGTCTTGTATTTCAGCAAGCTTTATCCACCGTTCAACCAACTGGTGTTTTAACAGGTACCCCACAATCTTTTCGATGGTGAAATAGTGAAAAAAGGTAAATTCATCCAGATACTGAATTTTCAACTGGTCCATTTCTCTTTCCCGGCTTATCAGATCCCGGTCGGATTCAATCACCTGCATGATCTTTTCCGCATTGTACATCTCATCTTTAATCATATCCGCATGGGGCTTGCTCTTACGCAGGGCCTCATACAAAGGCAGAGAAAAAGAGGTTTTTATCAGTTGGCGTCCCGGTTCATATCCGTACGTATGGCTGTTTGAAGCAATCCACAGGTTCTTCAGGTCGGTTTGGTATTTAATCCATTGTTTAAAAAATGCATTGTCCCGGGAATAGGCATGTTCACAATACATTTCATGCAGCTGTATCTCTTTATCCACAGGATGGGTATTCTCATCGTCTTTATACCGGATAATAAAATCTTTCAGATAGTTCAGAATGTAGGTTGGCTCGGTCAGTTGTTCATCGATTTCTTCTTCGGTGTATTTTCCGTCCGGAAGGAAAGCAGCCTGATTCTTCAGAATCTTATTCAACACGTTGGTATTATCGATGGGAAGAAACAGGGTTTCAACCAACGCATAATCTTCAGGCTTCAGAAAATATTTTAAATACCCTTTTAGCTCAGTTGTGGTAAAATCTAATTTTTTTGTGTCAAGTGAGATATCCTGGAAACCGGCAACAAGAGCATAATAATTAGTTTGAATCATCTTTATCAAAAATTAAATGCTTGTTCGTTTCTTTCAAATACAATTTGAACAGATTTTCAAAGCTTTCATCGGTAAAACTAATTATATACGAACCATCTCCGGGTTTGACTTTAAATCCTGACTTTATGGAATTGTCAAATACGATTTCCAGATCTCCATCAAATTGTTCTTTTATGGTTTTTGTGGCAAATTTTTCCAGTTCCTTTTTATAGGATTCAGCGAGGGTTATGTTTACTTTCGAATGCCCCGGATCCTGTGGGTTCCAGTTTTTCAACAGGTCACTGATAATACCCTGAATAAAAGCTGAATCGGTCAGTGCCTCTTTCACTGGTTTTTTTACCTGATTGAATGTAATCAGCTGGGTGATCTGTTGCTTTAATTCGCTGATGAACTTTTTGGCCGATAATTTCAGTTCGGAATCCAGGTTAACCCGTATATCATCGGCTTCTTTTTTTGCCTTTTTGAGAATTTCTTTCTTTTCGTCTTTTGCTGATTTCAGCAATTTATCGGCTTCGGTACGTGCTTCTGCAAGAATCTTTTCGGCTTCCGCTTTTGCCTTATCAACGCCTTCTTTATAGATCTTCTCCGTTAACTCGTTGATTTTTGATGTCATTTTCGTATTTATTAATTTTTTCGGACGCTGAGCAAAAATAATTTTTTTTTGATATTTCCAAAAGGTAAAAAATGTTTATTATGGAATAACACACAAATTTAATGTTTGGAAAGAGTTAACATGAAATATCTCATGTTTTCCTGTTACAATACGTTGCATCCCTCTGTTTTCCCTGTGTCGTCGCATCCTGAAACCTTCTTTATTTGTTGATCCATTTTTTCAATACATCCCCGATTCTGTCGATCGATTTTTTCAAACTCTCAGGGGATGCATTTTTAATTTTTTCCATGATATACTTCCGGGTTTCCGTATAGTCCATTTTTACTTCAGGTTTCTCCACCCGTCCGTTTATGCGTACGGTTACCGGCACGGTCTGAATATCTTCCTGTCCGGGGATTGCTGCCAGTATCTCCTGAATATCAGGGCCAAAAGCAGATCGTTCAATCACAAAATCCATTTTCAGGTCCAGAATATTCTTCACATTCAGGCTTCCGGTAAGGGTGACCTCCTGTCCTGCAATTTTTGTCTGAAAAGGCTTAATGAACAGGTTTCCACCTTCAACCTGAAATTGGGCAGCCACATTATCCACTGTAATATTTTGCAATCTTTCCTGTTTTAGCACACGTTGTAACTGGTTAAAAGTAGGCGAATCAATAATCTGAATATCATGGGTAGTAAAGGTTCCGGAACCATCTACTGAAGAGGAGATGATGTTCAGCTGAGGGCTGAGTCTTCCTTTGGCTGAAAACCGGGTACTTATTTTTCCCTGGCTCCGGGTATCCGCAGGAATCGCTTTCTCCAGGGATAAGAAGTTTCGGGATGCTGTGGGCAGGTCAATTTTCCGGACATCAAAACCCAGATCAAATTCAGGTTCTTTTTCGGGGTTGTTTGCATAGGACCCCGTAAGGGTAACTTCCCCTTCAAACAACGTACATTGCAATCCGTGCAAAACCAGTTTTCCGTTTTTTGCTGTGACCAAACCGTTCACTCCGGTAAGAGGCAACTGCCCCAGAAGGACATTCGATATCCGGGAAGTAAACTCCAGGTTCAGATTCCGGGGAATATCAAAAGCAACGATTTCCGGTTCATCCGGTCCCCCCTGGGGGTCGACCGTTGTACCGGCAGATCCGGATTCCTTGTCGGCCTGAATATGGATCAGCTCATTCAGGTTAAGAAACTGCGATCTGAGATCGAGGGTTCCATCCAACGTTCCTCCTTTCAGGAAGTATCCCAAATAATTTGAGATCCTTCCGGATAAGCGCATGTCGCTCTGTCCGATGCACACCTCGGTCTCCGTTAACTCCACATGCGAAGGCGAAAATTGCAACTGACCCTCAGGAACAGAAACAGGCCTGGTTAATTGCGGACCGGCATAGGAAAAACCGGTCAGCAATACCGTACCATCCGCTTTAATGTCATCGTATTGCTCTTCGCGTATCGCCGAATAAGGAGCTTTCAGCAACAAGTGGGTTTCAATCTCACCGGTAAGATGCATGCTGTCGAGGGGAAGGGCATCTTTCAGATGGCTGAAATTGATCTTTCCGGCCAGTTCACCATTAAAATAGGGATCCCCGAACAGATCTGTAATGGAAAGGGACAGATCTACCGGATTGTCTCTGATCTCGGCATGTGCCCGGGTGATCTTTAATTCCGTCCGGTCCAGGACACCCTGAGGTTTGTCCAGGATTAATTCGGCGTTTATATGCTTCAGTTCTTCCGGCAGACCGTCATACTTCAGGTTTCCTTCAGCCATGTGTATCATAAAATTAAACGCTGGATATTGTTCCCCGGAATAGACCCCCTTAAGGGCTCCTGACATGGTTGTCTTTCCCCTGGCAATCATTCCATCCAGGTATTTTTCATAATCCGGAGGTACCAGTGCCAGGAATTCATCCAATCCCGACACAGCCGACCGGATATCCAGATCAAAAACCACCGAATCACCAGGCACCTGAAAACCCCCTTCCAGGATAAACGGCAAACGGTTTACCCAGAGTTCATTCTCTGATACGATGAACTCCATTGTCTCGTAATCGATGGCTAGTAAGGAATTGGTCTCCAAGGTGGTATGAGAAACATACACCAGAGAATCATACAACAACCTGAAATCCTCCACCTTTCCCCATACCTCCATATCAAAAGAAGAGCTGTACATATTTCCGGACAGGATTACATCGGATCCGTTAAAATACAAAGCGATCCCGGTTGATTGATCCAGGTAGGATACATCTGCACCGGTAACAACCACATTTTCCAACTCCAGCTGAAATGTTTTTTCCGGAGATTCATCCGGTGTATTCCCGGTTGTTGACTCAGGTTCCGAATCCCGGAAAAAATCCCAGTTTGCCAGACTATCCTCACCTACCAGCAAGCGCAATACCGGGTCTTCTAGATGCAATGCTCCGAGGGTGGCCCCATCCTTGCTGAAAAGAGACAACAGGTCCATGTCAGAACGAATCACCTGTATCTTCAGAAGGGTATCCTTTTGAAAAGGAGTGGCCCCGGTAACATACACATTTTCCATGCGAAGGGAGGCTTTTGGAAAGTTCCTGAGCAAGGAAAGCCTGAATTCTGAAAATCCGACATTCACACCCAGATGCTTATAAACCGTTGTTCGCGCCTTCTCCATGAGCGCATCCTTGAAAATCAGGGGCAACGTAACGATGGCCCCCAGAAAAAGAAAAATGAGTATGCCGATAATAATTATAGCCCGTTTCATCTTTTTGTTTTTTTGATTCCTTCTTTCCTACCCTGTAGACAACCTGAAGCGACCGTAGAACCACAAAGTTAAAAAACAGAAACCGTAAATAATAATTCCCGTAGTTAAAGTTCCTTAAGGATCATTCTCCGTAGCAACTGCAAGGCTGTCTGTGAGGAGCGGATGATATTCCTTTCCCTTTCATCGCCTGCAAAAACATAGTTGTACGCATACCTTTTCCCGGGACCGGCAACGGCGATCCATACGGTTCCGATCGGTTTTTCCGGGGTTCCCCCTCCGGGGCCAGCGATTCCGGTGGTTGCAACAGCATAATCGACCTTAAAGCGTTCTTTCACACCCATCACCATCTCTTCAGCAACCTGCCTGCTCACCGCCCCGAATGTTTCCAGGGATTCTTTCCGAACCCCCAGAAGATCTTGTTTGATCGTGTTGGTGTAGGCAGTTACCGATCCTTTAAAGTACACCGAACTTCCGGGAATGGAAGTAATCAGGTGGGAAAGATACCCTCCGGTACAGCTTTCAGCAACGGCCAGGGTCTGGTTTTTTTCTGCAAGCATCCGGCCTGTTACTCCTGCCAGTTGATCCTCATCGTATCCGAAAATATATCCGGGAATATACTTCATCAGTTTGCGGATCTCTTCCTCCACGACTTTTTTCACCCGTTGGAGATCTTCCCCTACCATGCTCAACCGTAACCGCACAACCAAAGGGCTGGGCAGGTAGGCCATTCTGACTCCTTCGGGAAGATTGTCTTCCCACTCTTCCAGTTTTTCCGCAAGCACAGACTCAGCTATTCCCTGGGTGAGGACGGTACGATGGTAAATAGCCTTTGTTTTTCCTTTTTCCCGGAGGCGGGGCAGTACCTGTTCGGTTATCAGGTATTTCATCTCATAAGGCACCCCCGGAACAGCGACAAATACCGTGTTATTTTTTTCAAACCAAAGTCCCGGAGCTGTCCCCATTTTATTGGGCAATACCGTACAAGCTTCAGGAATCAGTGCCTGATTGCGATTCAGCGGAGTCATGGCTATGTTGCGCTGCTTAAACCGTTCTTTGATCTCCTCAAACGTTGGCTGATGAAAAACCAGGCGGGTGTCAAAATAGCCACACAGAACCTTTTTGGTCCGATCGTCCCGGGTTGGCCCCAGGCCCCCGGTCAGGATCACCAGATCAGCATGTTCCCCGGCATGGACAAGAGCTTCCAGAATCGGTTGCCGGCTGTCGGGAACCGAGGTGATCCGGCATATCTCAATACCTGCCAGGTTACATTCCCGGGCAATCCAGGCAGCGTTGGTGTCCACAACCTGACCAATTAAAAGTTCATCGCCAATGGTAATTATTTCAGCCTTCATGGGTTTCAATTTTTTTCAGGAAAGCCAACCTTTGAAGCAGTATTGGATGCGAATAATTAAAAAAAACATAGGCCGGATGAGGCATTAGATTGCTCAGATTCTTCACCGACAGCTTCTTTAAGGCAGAAGCCAGGGCCTCCGGATCATACTGAGTCGCAGCAAATTCATCCGCCTGGAACTCATTCTTCCGGGAAAGCAGGTTCATAAAAATACCCAGAAGGAAAGAGACGGGGGTATACAAAATGCCGAAAGCGATCAACCCGATATGAAAACGGGGTTCCTCCACCCCAAGGGCTCTGCTTAAAGCAGGACTGTCGATCAGCAGGGAGAAGATAAAAAGCAGCAGTCCGGTATGGATGACAGAAAGAAAAAGTCCCTGCAACACATGTTTCCTCTTATAATGCCCGATCTCATGAGCCAGGACAGCTACCAGTTCGTTGGTTTCCAAATCATCAATAAGCGTATCGTAGAGTACGATGCGTTTTTTCTTCCAGAATCCGGTGAAGTACGCATTGGCTTTTGTGGAACGTTTTGAACCATCCATCACAAAAATGTTGTCCAGCCTGAATCCTGCCTTTTCAGCAAATGCCTGAATCGCATTCCGTAACGCCCCTTCTTCCAGAGGGGTCTGTTTGTTAAAAAGCGGAACGATCAGTGAGGAATAGAACAAAGACATGAAAATGCTGAATCCGGCTATAACAGCCCAGGCATAGTACCAGAAATCCTCCTCTGTTTTCAGGTAAATCCATAGTATCAGTGCCAGCAACCCCCCACCTATCAATCCGCCAACCAGCCATCCCTTGACTTTGTCCAGAAAGAAGGTTTTAGGAGTGGTTTTATTAAACCCGTATTTTTCTTCAATGACAAAGGTATCGTATACCGAAAAGGGAATATGAAAAATATCGGCAGCAAACAGGATGATTCCAAAAAAAAGGAGAGCCGCAACAACCGAATGGGATGTCAGGCTCCAAACCATCTGATCGACATAAGCAAATCCATAAAAAACGAACATGGCCAGGATCACCAGAAAGCTGAACAGGCCCGACAATATTCCAAACCGGTGATTTTCACGCTGATAAGCCTGCTGCCTGGCATACTTCTCCTCATCATAAATCCCTTTCACTTCATCCGGCAACCTTGTACCCATGCGCCTGATGTTCAGGTATTCCAGGTAATTCTCAAAAAGAAAATCAAGAATGAGAATGGCCAGGATCATCCAGAATATAATTTCGTGCATATCCATTTTTTTCGATGTGGAACAAAGGTAACAATTGAAAGCCTGAGTTTGTTCCCCACCCTCTGTTTATAAAGAATCCACCATCAAAGAAGGTGGTATGATATGTAACCCATGGGATTATGAGACCCAATACGTTAATTTATTATAGAAGTCCGGAGTCCGAAGTCCGGAGTCCGAAGTCCGAAGTCCGGAGGCCGGAGTCCGGAGGCCGAAGACCGGAGACCGGAGGCCGGAGACCGATGACCGGAGTCCGAAGACCGAAGTCCGGAGGCCGGAGTCCGAAGTCCGGAGTCCGGAGGCCGGAGGCCGGAGTGTTCTTTGCTTCTGACTTCCGTCTTCGGTCTCCCGACTTATGACTCCATTCATATACAAGCAAAGCAAGAAATACAATCCCACGCCCATAGCACGTGGATTTCCAGAATATATTAAAACAGTCTCTCTTTCACAGGAAGTTGCAGATGAACAGGTCTGTTTGTTTATCTCCGGGGGTGCTTATTCTTTCAGCCACTTATCGAGCCATTCGAAGAATACCCGTTGCCACAAAATGCCGTTCTGGGGTTTCAAAACCCAGTGGTTTTCTTCCGGGAAATAGAGAAATTTTGCCGGCACACCTTTGAGGATTGCGCTATTAAACGCAGCCATTCCCTGGTCTTCGGGCACCCGGTAGTCTTTTCCCCCATGAATCACGAGGATGGGTGTATCCCAGTTTTGCACATACCTGTGCGGTGAGAATGCATAGGATTTCTGAGCCACTTCGTTATCCATTTCCCAGAAGGCTCCTCCCTGGTCCCAGTTTTCAAACCACATCTCTTCGGTAGTGGAATACATATGTTCTGAATTGAAAATCCCGTCGTGGGCGATAAACGCTTTAAACCTTCCCTGATGATTTCCTGCAAGGTAAAACACGGAGAATCCGCCATAACTTGCGCCCACGGCCCCCAATCTGTTTTCATCGATCCAGGGCTCTTCAGACAGTTCATCCATTGCGGTTAACAGATCCTGAATATTCTGTCCTCCGTAATCGGTTGATATCTGTTCTTTCCATTCGGAGCCGAATCCCGGAACCCCGCGCCGGTTGGGAGCCACCACAACATAATCATGGGCTGCCATCATCTGGAAATTCCAGCGGTACGACCAGAACTGGCTTACCGTACTTTGAGGGCCTCCCTGGTTATAAAGCAGGGCAGGATAGGTCTTTGTGGAATCAAAATGGGGAGGATAGATAATCCAGGTTTGCATTTTTTTGCCATCGGTGGTTTCAATCCATCGTTCTTCCACCTCTCCCATGGTAAGCTGATCCATTAACCCGTCGTTGATATGAGTCAGAGGCTCATCCTCACCGGTAAAAATATCTATCATAACCAGTTCTGCAGGCTGAGACATGGATACCTTCTGGGCAACCAGTTTATCCGTAGCCCTTTCGGCATACTGATAATTGTGAACACCCTCTGTAACTTTCAGTATCTCACCCGTATATACATTGGTTCTGTAAATTTCATCCGTACCCTCATCGTTGCTGATAAAAAATATACTCCGGTAGGAAGTCCTGCTCCACGCCAGGGAATGTACATCGTGGTCAAAGTTAAGGGTCAGGTCAATGTGCCCTCCCTTTACCAGGTGGGCCAGGTAAAGACAGTTTTTATCTGCTTCATAGCCATCGCGGTCCATGTGCTCCCAGACAAAATATAGGCCATCCGGTGAATAGAGGGGATTCCGGTCATACCCTTCCATGCCTTCCGTAAAATTACGGGTTTCGCCTGTTTCAAGGTTATACATGTAGATGTCGGTATTGGTGGAAAGAGCATACGCTTTCCCGCTCTTTTTCTTACAGGTATAGGCTATTTCTTTCCCTTCCGGATGCCAGTCGATCTGTTCCATGCCCCCGAACGGTTTATCCGGAGAATCGTACTTCTCCCCTTCCATGATGTCTTTTCCTTCCGAAACAATCCCCTGCCCCGGGGAATAATCCGCCACAAAAATATGGCTGTAGGTTCCGTCGTGCCACGTATCCCAGTGCCGGTACATAATATCTTCTTCCATACGGGCATTGGCAAGAGGAAGATCGGGGTAGCGATCCTGAACCGTAGAATCTGATTTTACACTTTTCACATACAGAATTTTATCCAGCGTCGGGGAATACTTAAACCCGGAAATGCCTCCCTCAATATCAGAAATCTGCTTCGGACGGCTTCCATCGGGATTGATTTCCCATATCTGTGTACTTCCCGATTTGGAAGAGAGGTACCCTATTTTCTGTCCGTCAGGACGCCAGGATACATTAAATTCATTTTCAGGTGTAACGGTAAGCCTCCGTGATTCACCCCCCCCGGAAGGAATAACATAAATATCACGGTACCCCCTGTTTTCATCCACCTTATAATAGGTAACCGTATAAACCACTTCCAGACCGTCGGGTGAAACAGATGGTTCCCCGATTCTCCCAAAAGACCATAAAACCTCAGGAGTCATCCTGTCTGTCTCAAGCACCGGTGTTTTGCCGATATCTTCCAATATCCTTTCCGGTTCGTCTCCCTGCCTGCAGGCAAAAAACAAAGGGAGGAAGAATACAATCCAATATTTTCCCATCGCGCTGTTTTTAAAAAGTTATAAACTAAAAAGCGAAATTATAATTATTCGCATAAAAATAAAACGTGCCAGGTCAAATAAATGGTTCCCTTTTAATGGATCAGTCCCGCTTCATTTCAATCAGCGGGATCAGTGTTGATCAATATGGATCAATATAGATCAGTAAATTTCAGATTTTCAGATAATCGGATTTTCGGATTTTCGGATTCTCAGATTCTCAGATTAAAATAGAACCAAGATCTAATATCCAGCAACCAGTAACCAGGAGTGAATTCTCTTTGCTGGTGAAGTCCCAGGTGATTTGTATTCGATTGATGCTGATATCCTTTGCCCCCGCTTCTAGCGGGGCAGGCAGTCCGCTTTACAGGATGTGTGATAATAGGCTATTTATCCTTTGCCCCCGAAGGGCCGGGGCAGGCCGTCCGCTTTAGCGGACGGATCAAGAGCAACCAGAAGAATCGGGGCTTCAGCCCCATTGCTGGTGCTGCCCCGACTGATTTTGTCCGCTCACTGCGCTCGCGTTGGAAAACAAAGAGATCAACAGATCAACATAGATGTCACTGATCTGTAAAAAACAATAGCTGAATAGCGTGAGACCGCCACGGCTCCCTGTCCGGCTGATCCATCCAGACGGACTACGTCGCCTCGCGGAATCTTGCATCTAACAACATACGATAAAAAATACCCGTGCACAAAATTTCCCTGGAAGCAAGATTCAGCGATCCCGATGTAACATCGGGAGACGCTGTCTCATGAATTTTAGCACATTGTCAAAAAAATGGGGCTGAAGCCCCGGGTTTATTTGCTGCCTTTTATCCGTTGGCTAAAGCCAACAGCCTGCTCCGATCCTTCGGAGGCAAAGCAAACTGATAACTGACAACTGACACGAAGCGAAGCGGAGTCCCGATTTCCTATCGGGAACCCTCAACCGAAGATACCGTATGCAACTTCCCGGAACCTCACTGACCGTTGTATGTATAGACTCCCTCTTCAGAATATAGGGTTCCGTCGTAATCGGTGGCCGTAACGCGAAACCGCGTTGAATCACGGCCTTCAACCTTTAAGACAGATAAATCAAACGAAACAAAAGCAGCAAACGGTATATTCCAGGTATCCCCGTTATCGTTGTGCCTCAACTCCAGTTCAACGGGCTGCTCATGGATTGTCTCTCCCGGTTTTTTCACAAGGTTGATATAATGGATGTTGTTCCCACCCCGGTATTTTAACTCAAAATTCAGTAAATTACCGGTAAGCCAGGCATTCCGCACAATGATCGGATCATTCCCGATGCTGTCTTCATTGGCCCAGGTAAGTTCAAGAATCCCTTTCAGAAGAATATCACGCATCGAATTAATCTTTACATAATACCCCTGAATTGCTTCAGATCGGACAATATCCCCCAGAATCGTATAATTTACCAATACACGGCTGCTGTCTTCATACCGCCCCAGATAAACATCCGATGATACGGGTATTATCCGATTCCCGTCATCAAGTTGTATGGAACAGCCCATACCTCCGGTGGCATCCAGATAATACATCCCAAAACCGACCCACATATCCGTTATAGCGTACCCATCTTCATCTAAACTACAGGAAACCATTGCTGTAAGGATAACTCCTGTACATAGTAAACTCAATACCCGTTTCATTCGTTTATATTTTTTCTTTGAATTGTTTACATCAGTCAGATTTTAACACCGTAAGAAAGGTTGCGTCCCCCGGAAAAAAATTCTGCCAAATTATACAAACAAAAACTGACATAAATGCCATTTTTGTATTTGGTATAACAATTGTATACCTTTGATGAAAATATCTATATATTTACATAACCGAATTATGAAGGAACCAGGGTTCCGCAAATAGATATAAACGGACAGATTGTTGTAGGATTTGACCGGATGACAATTAATAAATTAACAGGAATTAAGCAATAGCAAAAACAAATTAAAAGTATGAAACAAGCAATTTATTTACTGGCAATCGTTGTATCGGGATTAACCAGTTGTGGTTCCGGCAGCAGCCAGGCCAAAGACAATGCGTCAGAGAACGAAAAGAGTGAGCGTAAATCAGCAACCGTGCAGTCCGCAACGGAAAACCAGGTGAAGACCGCAGAAGGTGGATCCATAATGATGACCCGGGAGATGTTCCTGGAGAACGTGTGGGATTATACCGGTTCCCCTCAGGAATGGAAATATGCAGGAGACAAACCGGCCATCATTGACTTCTACGCCGACTGGTGTGGTCCGTGCAAAATTGCTTCTCCTATCCTGGATGAAATCTCAAAAGATTATGCCGGGACCTTGTATGTTTATAAGATCGACACAGAAAAAGAACGTGAACTGGCATCGGTTTTTGGAATCAGAAGTATTCCTTCTTTTCTTTACATACCGGTTAGTGGGAAACCGGTAATGATGGCCGGTATCGGACGTTCCAAAGAAGAGACTAAAAATATGTTTATCGAGAATATCAATAAATATCTTTTACCGGCCAACCAGTAAAAAAATCAGACTGCCCCTATTTTTGATCGTACCGGGTTACTCATTCCCTGGCTTTTTATCATCCTGCCAGGTTATCAGTCCCTTTCGTTGTCTGCCGTTCATTAAAACAGTAAGCGGTTTCTTAAAGCGTACATGTTTGATAAAATCCGTTTGGCGTACCACTTCCTGCTCATTTAAAACGTTGATATTTACGGACGCCTCTTTTGAATTATAGGGAACCGAGAAATATCCCACATTCATGGAGGTTACGTTATGGAAGAAATGCGATCCCAGGGATCCGTCCAGGGGAAAATTCTCCAATCCCATTTCGATAATAATGCGGGCTTTGGATATATCAGCCCACAGTACAGGAATTCCTGTATAACAATCGCGGGATCCCCAACGGCCGGGGCCGACCAGCACATACTCGGTATCTTCTGCTTCCATTTTCTTGTTATACTCATGAATTTCACGCGCCATCTGTTTTGTTTTCAGGCGGTCGAATGCTTCCGGCCTGACATATATTACATCCCGGATTCCATTTAACTGACCGTTTCCCATACCCCGCATGGCATACATCAACAGGTTTTTATGGCTGGCCGAATCAATATCAATATTGACCTGGTTTTCACTACGGATCAGGGGTTTTATCTGCAACAGATAAAAGGTCGGTTTATGATAATCTCCGGGTTCCAGGTCGATGGCATATTCAATTTCCACAGGGGATCCCATGGCATCACGGAAGAGCTTCAGTAAAACCTGCAAGGTTTCCGACAGGGGGATCAGGTTATATTTCAGGATGTTGGCAAAATCAACCACCCTGGGGCCCGGCATGCTGTTGCCGGGGATCAGGGAATCATTTTCCATGTCGTAGGTAGACACGCAATGCTCCAGGGTTCCGTCCTGTTCTGCCTCCCGGATGCTGAAACGCCGGATGCAGGCATCTTCCCCGTCCCTGACAAGGTCAAAATGTTTGTTCTGCATGTCCAGCACATAAAAGGACCGCTGCGAATCACGTACCTGGTCTTTTACATCGGATGGATTGATGGCCGGATAACGCGGACAAAAACGGTAACTGTTTTCGCCCCCTACAACATAAACTCCCAGGCCTACGGCAGCAACTGAAAATCCATCTTCCGGTTCCATGTAGGATACCGGGTAATAATTGTACGACTGAGCTACGCCTGAAATATGCGGATAATATTTGCCATTGAATTCATGCCCCACCACTTCCTGGATGACAATGGCCATCTTTTCTTCTTCAATTTTGTAATTGACCGCATCAAAATAGGACTGTGCCGATTCGGTATAAATGCTGGCATATACCAGTTTAATAGCCGTAATCAACTGCTGGTAACGAACTTCAATATCGGGATCTTTGTTGGGAATCAGGTAGGTAGCATACACTCCGGAAAACGGCTGAAGAAGAGAATCTTCAAACAACCCCGAAGAACGAATAGCCAGAGGTTTGGTAACATTCTTTACATATTCCCTGAGACGTTCTGAAATTTCCTCATCAAGATCGGCCTGAAGAAAAAGCTCCTTGATGAATTCATAATTTTTGGGATTAAGGACATTCTCGTAGAGGCTGTTTATTTCAAGGAATTTATCGTATTCCAAAGCACCAATAACGGCAGTGGCAGGAATACGGATGTTCAATCCGGGTATTAATTTATAAAAGTCAATATTTTCAATAAAATTACTGATAAAGGCAATGCCCCGTCCTTTGCCACCCAGGGAACCTTTTGCCAGCCGCATAACAAAACGGTTGGAGGTGACCAGTGAAGGATTAAAATTGATGATCCTCCCGCGGAGTTTCTGCATTCTTTCCTTTTCAAAAACCTGGAGGGTATGCTGTTTTAATTCCCGGGTCGTTTCAAAATCATCAAAATGAATGGGGATTAACTGCTTCGCCATATTGATCTCACCACGTGCCATCAGCCACGTGGAAAAAGAGTTACGTTTGGAATGGTACTCCAGAACACTGTCAGGAATAATCTTAAATTTTTCCTGAAACTCCTTAAGGTTCGATGCTTCCATTACCGGTGTCCCGGAGTTGTCCTTAAAAATAAAATTTCCGAATCCCAGCCGCCGGTACATAAAATGAAAAATATCCATGGAAAGGCTTTCCGAGTTTTTATTGATAAACTCCGCATTTATTTCCCGTGCCTTCTGCGCATTGCGAATATCCATTGACTGAAGCATGATGGGGATCGGATATTTCAACGATTTTTTGACATACTTAAGCAGATCGATCCCTGCATTTTCATCATCCTTCCCGTTCTTTGAAAATTTCACATCAGAGATTACACACAACAAATAATCCTTATATGCGGCAATCATGTGAACTGCTTCCTCGTAAGTACTTACCAGGATCACCTTGGGTCGTGCCCGCATTTTAAGGATCTTATGAAGGTCATCCTCCGATTCATCCTGCACCAGCACCTGGGTCTGGGTCATAATGGTAGTGTATAAAACCGGCAGATACCGGGAATAATATTTGATGCTGTCTTCTACCAACAGAATCACCCTGACGTTTCCGTTTTGTGTATCCCGGGCTACATTTTTTTTATCTTCGATGTATTTGATCATTGCCAGGAAGACATTGGAGTTTCCATTCCACACAAATACCCGATCCACAAAATCGAGTTTCTGTCCTTCCACCTGGAAATAACGAAGATCGGCATTGTTATTAACCAGCAGAAGCAGCGGAATCGCCGGCCTCCTCTTATACACATCCCGAGCAATCTCCACCGGCATATCCTTATCCAAACCTGCCATAATAATGATCATGTCAAAATCCCGGTGTTCCATCATTAAAAGGGCTTCTTCCCGCGAGTTGACACTGGTAAACCTCGGAGCGGTGTATAAATTCAACTGAAGAAACTCACCCCGTATTTTATCGCTGAACTGACCTTCACGTACAATCGAATAGGAATCATACAGAGTGGCTACCAACAAAACTTCTTTAATTTTTGTTGGCATCAGTTCCTGAAAAATATCCCGGTCGCTTTTTTTCCGCTTGTACAGGTTGGCCAGTGTGATCTGCTCCAAATCCATTCGGCTCTATTTTTTGAATCCGAAAATTAACGAAAATCTTTCAATTCCATGCAGGAAGCAAATGTCGCCCTGGTGGTTTTCGAAAAAAAATCAGTTCCGGGTGGATTGAAATTCTTCTTTTGTTACCTTTCCGTTCTCCTCTACTTCCCAGATATTTCCGGAATTCAACAGCTCTTCCACGGAAGACATTTTCCGGTTTTTCCTGATTTTTTTAATCTGAGCTGTCATTTCCCTGTCGTAAGCCGGTGCATCCACATTCCGGATCACTCCCAGGGCTACAGGATACTCAGGTAACTTCATACGGATTAAGGCCGTATGCACCAACGGATCCTTTTCGGTGGCATCATGCACCAGTACATCCGCTTTGGTTATTCCGTTCTCACCAATTCTGACCACCTTCAGTTTTCCTTTTTCCATGATCAGCCCTTTATCTTTCATGTCTCCAAAAATCATGGGTTCTCCCTGTTCCAGTATGAGTTGTCTTTCTGCTTTAAATTCCGGATCGGTAATCGCGCTATGCACTCCGTTATTATAGATCACACAGTTCTGAAGCACTTCAACCACCGATGTTCCGGTATGTTCTGCAGCCGCCATAAAGACATCCTGGCTGATTTTCAGACTGATATCAATGGTACGGGCGAAAAAGGTTCCCTGGGCCCCTAATGCCAGTTGTCCGGGAACAAAAGGATCCTCAATGGTTCCGTAAGGGGAGGTTTTTGTTGTAACGCCTCTCTCGGAAGTTGGGGAATACTGCCCTTTGGTAAGACCGTAAATACGGTTGTTAAACAAGATCAGATTAACATCCACATTCCTGCGTATCAAATGGATGAAATGGTTTCCGCCAATAGCCATCGCGTCGCCATCGCCGGTCATTACCCAGACACTCAGCCGGGGATTTGCACATTTAACGCCTGTGGCTACAGCAGCGGCTCTCCCATGAATGGTGTGAAAACCGTAGGTACTCATATAGTAGGGAATCCGGGAGGAACATCCGATACCCGAAATCACGGCAAATCGCTCCCGGGGAATTCCCATCCGGGCCATGGTGCGCTGCACAGCATTCATGATGGCATAGTTGCCACAACCCGCACACCACCGTACTTCGTTTTCGCTTTTGAAATCTTTATATGAAATGTCTTTCATGGTCAGTCCTCCAGTAATTTAGCAATGTTTTCCTTTAATTCCTGAACGGTAAATGGCAGCCCCTTCATTTTATTGTACTTAAAGTAGATAAATTCCGGAATTTTATCCCGCAAATAAGAGGCAAACTGTCCGAGATTCAGTTCACAAACAACAATTTTCTTAAATTTCTCAAAGACTTTTCTTGTATTGTCTGGCAGGGGTTGGATATAATTAAAATGAGCCAGGCTTACCTTCTTCCCTTCTTTGCGGAATTCCCGGGCTGTACTTATCAGGTGACCATACGTACCTCCCCACCCTACGATCAGGACCTCCCCGCTTTCCTCTCCATACACCTCAAGGTCAGGCACCATATCAACCACCCGGTCCACTTTTTCCTGGCGCATCCGGCAGTTTATCTGGTGGTTTTCAGGATCATGGCTTACTGTTCCCGAGATATTTTTCTCGAGGCCTCCGATCAGGTGTTCAAATCCTTTTCTTCCCGGAACCGCCCATTTCCGGACTTTGGTTTTTTCATTGCGTGCATAGGCCTTAAAAGTTCGCTTATTTTTGGCGTAAGGAGGTTTTATATCCGGGAGTTCGCTCATTTCCGGTATTTTCCAGGGTTCACTGCCGTTCCCTAAAAAGCCGTCTGAGAGCAGGATGACAGGAACCATCCTTTCCAGAGCAATTTTAGCTGCGGTGTAGGCATACCGGAAACAATCCGAAGGGGTGCTTGCCGCCAGAACGACTACAGGGCTTTCTCCATTCCGTCCGTATAATGCCTGCAACAAATCCGCCTGTTCGGTTTTTGTAGGCAATCCTGTGGAAGGCCCTCCCCTTTGGACGTCAATAACAACCAGGGGTAACTCAGCCATAACTGCCAGTCCGATGGCTTCCGACTTTAAGGCCAGCCCGGGACCGGAAGTGGTCGTCACAGCCAGATCACCGGCAAAAGCCGCTCCGATGGCTGAAGAAATACCGGCAATTTCATCTTCCGCCTGAAAGGTCTTAACTCCCAGGTCTTTTCTTTCTGAAAGAACGGAAAGAATCTCTGTAGCCGGAGTGATCGGATAGGAGCCCAGAAAAAGCTCCAACCCTGCTTTCTCGGCTGCTGCCAGCAACCCCCAGGCTGTGGCATGATTCCCATAAATATTCCGGTATCTCCCTGGTTCAATATCGGCAGGATTCACAATATAACTGGGTGTCATATGTTGCAGGGACATACCGTAGTTATACCCGTCATGCAACACTTTGATGTTGGCCTTGACAACCATGGATTTATTCGCAAACTTTCTCCTGATAAATTCATCAATATAGAGCAGAGGCCGGTTAAACATCCAGCAAACCAGTCCAAGAGCAAACATATTCTTGCTTCGAAGAATAATTTTATGGTCAAGATCAAATTTTTTCAGACTCTCCTTTGTCAGACTCGATATAGGAATCGCTATTTTAAAATAATCGTTCAGATTGCACTCTGAAAAAGGATCTTCGGTCTTAAAGCCGGCTTTCATGAGATTCTTTTCGGTAAACGAATCTGAATCATAGATGATCGTCCCCCCGGGTTGCATAAACCGGGCGTTGGCCTTTACAGCAGCCGGATTCATGGCTATGAGAACGTGGGCATAATCCCCCGGAGTATTTACCTGTTTATGGCCAAACTGCACCTGAAACCCGGAGACTCCTCCTACGGTCCCCTGGGGAGCCCTGATCTCGGAAGGAAAATCCGGAAATGTGGAGATGTCATTCCCCAGTAAGGCTGTAGCATCCGAAAACAAAGTTCCCGTAAGTTGCATTCCATCTCCTGAATCTCCCGAAAAACGAATGGCAACCTCTTCAAGCTTAATCACTTTTGCATCCTTCATTCCATCTGTGTTTTGGTTTCTACGCAACCATCAAAGAAAAAAAACCGATCCCGCATGTAATCAAATTACAAATCCGGAACCGATTCAATTTTCTCTTTTTTTTCACTGAATAAAAAAACAAAAATAACCATTATTTAAAAGGAGTATTATGACGAATATTATTATTTTAATGTTTCCTTGCTTCAGGCATTAATTTAAAACCATTACAGATAATGACATTTTCCTCTCTCCGGGAAAAACAACAGTCTGAAGTAAATTGTTTTTTGCAGTTCCTTTTGTGACAGGCTGTCATGCTCATTTCATTTATTCTTATTACCTTCCCCTGCAAAATGCTGCATGGTATAGTATAGTAAACTAAACAAAGAACAAATGAAACGTAATAATTTAATCGTTGTATTTATTCTGGTTATCTGGTTTGTCATTTCATTTGTCACCAACATTCTGGGTCCGTTGATGCCGGTAATCATCGAAAATTACAACCTGAATCTGACCATGGCCTCGTTCCTACCCTTTTCCTTTTTTCTTGCGTATGGTATTATGTCGATTCCTTCGGGGATGCTGGTTGAGCAATACGGGGAAAAAAAGTCGATGGTATTTGCGTTTTTTCTGAACCTTGTGGGGGCCTTTTTATTTGCCCTTTTTCCAACCTATATCATGGCCCTGGCGTCGCTTTTCATCATTGGGATTGGCATGGCCATGCTCCAGGTTATTATCAATCCGCTGATGCGGGTAGCCGGAGGCGAAGAGCATTTTGCTTTTTTTTCAGTCATGGGCCAGCTGGTTTTCGGGGCTGCTTCCTTTGTGAGCCCTTTTGTGTTTTCCTACCTGATGCAAAACCTCTCAGGATACTCCGGTGAGGGAAATTTTTTCCTCGAAGGATTAAGCCGTCTTATTCCCCCGGAACTTCCGTGGTCATCGTTCTACTGGATCTTTTCAGTCACCTTCATTGCGATGATTGTGATCATCTTCCTGGTAAGATTTCCGAAAGTTGAACTGAAAGAGGACGAAAAAACCGGGCCTGTGCAGAGTTACCTGGACCTACTGAAAAAGAAAGAGGTGATCTTATTTGCTGTGGGAATTATGGCCTATGTAGGCACGGAACAGGGAATTGCCAACTGGATGAGTAAATTTCTGCAGACCTACCACGGAATGGATCCCGTTACTACGGGAGCCGCTACAATTTCGTGGTTCTGGGGGTTAATGGCTATCGGCTGCCTGGTGGGATTGCTGCTGTTAAAATTGTTTGATTCAAAAATCATCCTGAAAGTGGTCAGCCTGCTGACCATGGCAGCCCTGGCACTGGCTCTCTTCGGACCGGCCGGAATTTCAAGAATCAGCTTCGCATCTACAGGATTCCTTATCTCAACCATGTTTTCGATCATCTTTTCCCTGGCGCTTAATTCAGAAGAAAAACACCACGGTTCCTTTTCCGGAATCCTGTGCTCGGGAATTTTCGGCGGAGCGTTGGTCCCGCTGATTATTGGCTGGCTGGGAGACAGGGTGGGGTTAAAAATGGCGATGTTGTTCATTTTTATAACCCTGGGCTATATTTTCAGTATCGGCTTCTGGGCGAAACCTATTATCAACAATAAAACAATCACATTACGGGGCGATTCGTCAGCATAAAGAACCCCGGTAAAAAAATAAAAACTTTATAAAATACAGACAATGATTTAATTTTCTTTTACTATTTTGCTGGTTTTAATCATCACAATCATGAAAAGCACAACTATTACCTCAGGAAACTCCACCATCGTACCGATGATTATCATCAGTGCATTGTTTTTCATTTTCGGATTTGTAACCTGGTTAAACGGAATTCTCATCCCCTATTTACAAATGGCCTGTGGGTTAACTGATTTCCAGGCTTTGTTTGTAGCTTTTGCATTTTACATATCTTACACGATTATGGCCTTACCCTCCGCATGGGTCCTGAAGAAAACAGGATTTAAAAACGGGATGATGTTCGGTTTGTGGATCATGGCCCTGGGTACCCTTGTGTTTATACCGGCCGCTCTGACCCGCACCTATCTTACCTTTCTGATTGGTTTATTTATTATGGGTACCGGACTGGCCATTCTTCAAACAGCCTCCAATCCGTATGTTACCATCATGGGTCCCCGGGAGAGTGCTGCAATGCGTATGAGCATTATGGGAATCTGCAACAAAGGAGCCGGAGCGATCGCACCGCTGATCCTGGCCTATTATATCTTAAGTGACGGAGATGCGTTTATGGCAAACCTGTTGACGCTGGATGAACAGGCTAAGATCATAGCGCTGGATGAACTCGCCCGGCGGGTGATTAATCCCTATATTGTGATGACCATCGTTTTATTCGTAATGGGAATTGGCGTGCGTCTTGCCCCGCTTCCTGAAATAGAGACCGAGGATGAGGAAGAACAAAACTCCGGGGTTGTGAAAACCAAAAAAACCATTTTCGATTTTCCGCATCTTATCCTTGGCGTACTGGCCTTATTCCTTTATGTGGGTGTGGAGGTTATTGCCGGTGATACGATTATTCGTTACGGGCTTTCCCTGGGTATTGAAATGGAAAAGGCAAAAGCCTTTACTTCCTATACCATGGCCTTCATGATCTTTGGATATATTATAGGTATTCTTCTGATTCCCAAGGTTATTTCCCAGACCTTGGCCCTCAGGGTGTCAGCTGCTCTGGGTATTTTGTTTTCCTTTGGAGCGGTCTTCACTTCCGGATTTACATCGATCCTTTTTGTCGCCCTCTTTGGTCTTTCGAATGCACTGGTCTGGCCTGCTGTATGGCCTCTGGCAATCCACAACCTCGGGAAATTCATTAAAACCGGATCGGCATTGCTGATCATGGCCATTGCCGGAGGGGCTATCATCCCCCTGATCTGGGGAAAACTTTCGGATACAATCGGAGCCCAGCAAGCATACTGGGTCATGGTTCCTGCCTATGCCTATATTCTGTTCTATGCACTCAAAGGACATAAAATTAAAAGCTGGAAGTAGTTTATGCATTCAACAAAACCAACCCTTTTTATACTGGCTGCCGGTATGGGGAGCCGCTTCGGAGGATTAAAACAGGTTACCCCGGTAGGACCTTCCGGGGAAACCATTATCGAGTATTCCATTTTTGATGCCCTTCAGGCCGGTTTCGGAAAAGTAGTATTTGTCATCCGCAAAAGTTTTTCCAAAGCCTTTAAAGAAAAATTTGATCCCTTATTAAGCGGAAAAATGGAAGTTGCCTATGTATATCAGGAACTGGATAACCTGCCCCGGGGATTCTCCGTACCCGGAGGACGGGAAAAACCCTGGGGTACTGCTCATGCTGTCCTGATGGGAAAAGAGGTTATCAAGGAACCGTTTGCAGCGATCAATGCCGATGATTTCTACGGCCCCGGGGCCTTCCGCGCAATGGCAGATTTTCTGGTCTCTTCAGCCGGAAGGAATGAATATGCCATGGTTGGTTATACACTAAAAAATACACTCTCTGATTTTGGCTCTGTCTCCAGAGGGGTGTGTGAAGTGGGAGCCACCGGTACTCTGAAAAAAATAACGGAACAGACAAGCATCCGTAAAACCACCCAGGGTATTGTTGCCGATCGAGACGGACAGGAAATACACCTTTCAGGCGAAGAAATCGTTTCCATGAACTTTTGGGGGTTTAAAACTTCTCTGTTTGAGTACATCGAAGATGCCTTCATCGACTTTCTGAAACGGAAAGGCAACGAACCCAAAGCAGAAATCTATATTCCATCGGTCGTTTTTGAGTTGATCCGTAAGAACAGGGTAAAAGTAAAAGTTCTTCATGCGGATGCGTCCTGGTTCGGTGTAACCTACAAAGAGGAACAACCCTTTGTCATCGCAAAGATCAGAGAACTGGTTAACAAAGGAATATACCCTGAAAACTTATGGAAAAAAGAAATGAAAACCCGGGAGCCCTAGCCAATCATTTTGCGCTCCGGGGAACCATTAAAGAGATCAGCCCCTGGGGAAACGGGCATATTAATGATACTTACCGGATTACGCTGAAAGAAGCAGACAAGCCAGGGTATATTCTGCAACGGAAAAATCATCGGGTCTTTAAAGATATTCCCGGAATGATGGAAAACATCGTTCGGGTTACAACCCACATCCGGAAAAAACTTGAATCGCAGAAGGTACCTGATATTGACCGGAAAGTAATTACTCTGGTCAGAACAAAAAACGGCAACTATTATCACCGCGATGAAGCGGGAAACTACTGGGCCTGTTTTCTTTTTATCCAGGGGTGTAAAAGTTATGAAAAAATAGAAAAACCCGGACAGGCGTACCTGGCCGGTAAAGCTTTCGGACAATTTCAGAAACAAATATCTGACCTCCCGGGGAAACCATTGAATGAAACCATTCCTGATTTTCATAACATCGAATTCAGATTGCGGAATTTTCAACAGGCCCTGAAAATCAATTACCGGAACAGGAGTCAGAATGTTCAGGATGAGATCGGATTTGCCAAAAAAAGGGCCGAAGAGATGAAAACCCTGCTGAACCTCCTGAAAGCCGGAAAGCTTCCCCCGAGAATCACCCATAATGATACGAAAATCAATAACATTCTATTCGATCAACAGGACCATATCCTTTGCGTTATTGACCTGGATACCGTCATGCCCGGTCTGGTACATTATGATTACGGAGATGCAATACGTACCGCAGCGAATACCGCCGGGGAAGATGAACAGGACCTGTCAAAGATTGCGGTCAACATGCAGATCTTTGAAGCCTTTACCCGGGGTTTCCTGGAAGAATTAAACGAAGTACTTACTCCTGAGGAAAAAAAATGGCTGCCCCTGGCAGCCCGTTTCATGACCTACATTATGGGATTGCGTTTTTTAACCGACTATCTGGAAGGGGATGTGTATTATAAAATCAACGATCCGGATCACAACAGAGTAAGAGCGCGCTCACAGTTCAGGCTGGTCGAAGAGATGGAACAGAGAAAAAAAGAGATGGAGCAGATCGTGGCCCGGAATTCATAACTGCACATGCTCAGTCGCTACCGGACAGTCCATAAACAATCCTGCCTTTTCTGTAAATATTTCTGCTGATTCTGTAGTCATATACCGAACCTGGCTTCCTTTGGAAAGCCGTTTTTCCATCTCGGGATGCCGTACGAGGTAATCCTGTAATTTTCCGGGGATGATGGCTCCCTGATCCAGAATATGAATTCCCGGAGGTATAAATTTCTGAATCTGCTTCATTAACAACGGGAAATGCGTACATCCCAGAATCAGTGTATCAAGCCGGGGTTCTTTCCTGAGGATATTTTGTATATTTTTCCGAATAAAGAATTCCGCTCCCCGGGTATCAATTTCGTTGTTTTCCACAATTGGAACCCACATAGGACAAGCCTCCTGGACCGTATGAACCACTTTACCCCCTGACCATTTCGCCAGTTCAAGCGGATAGGATTCTGAAAGGACGGTACCCACCGTACCAAGTACTCCCACTCTGCCGTTCCGTGTCATTTCAGCCACTTTCTCCACGCTGGGGCGGATCACCCCTAATACGCGCCGGGAAGGACCAATCCGGGGAAGGTCCAGTTGCTGAATGTTCCGTAACGCTTTCGCCGATGCTGTATTGCAGGCCAGGATTATCAGGGGACATCCCTGTGAGAAGAGAAATTTTACAGCCTCCAGGGTGTATCCATACACCACATCAAACGACCTGCCTCCATAGGGCGTCCGGGCATTGTCTCCAAGATAGATAAAATCGTAGTGCGGCAATTTCCGGGTAAGCTCCTTTAAAACCGTCAGCCCTCCGTAGCCTGAATCAAAAACTCCGATCGGGGAATATTTTTTTTGCATACAACAAAATAAATTAAAAAAGCCATCCGGCGTATGTCAGATGGCTCCCTTATGCAGGTTCATTCTTTACTGTATCCCCATCCTGGTTTTTACCAGGGGAAGGATATCCATGCTATCGTTTGACTTATAGAGCACAGCACCTGTCTGTGGACTTACATCAAAAACATAGAGTAATCCCTGTTCTTTTGCCACTTCTTCGATGGCTCCCTGCGCTTTTTCAAATACAGGTTGCAGCAATTTCGAATACTTGGTCTGTAACTGTTGTTGGGCATTCCTCTGAAAATTCTGAATCCGTTGATCTTTATCCTGAATATCCTGAATTTTCGCATTCCGGACCAATTCAGAAGCATTGGTATCCATGTTTTCAAATTCTGTAAGCATGTTCTGGTATTCGGTTTGCATGGTACTCAAATGATCTTCCAGATCGGACTGGAACGCATTGAATTCCGTTTCTGCAGTTGCCCTTTCGGGCATTACCTGAATCAATGCCTGGAGATCAATGTGTCCGAATTTCGGAGTCTGAGCGCTTATAGATCCTGCCAGCAATATGAAAACTGCTACCGATGTAATTCTTACTAAATTTCTCATAACTAAGTTGCATTAATTTTGTCACAAATATAGTGTATTAATTTTTATATCCAAGCTTCTCCAATACCTGATCACTCAGGTCATAGCGGGGATTGGTGAATAGCATAGTCACCCCTCCTGCCTTATCAAAAATGACAGCATAACTTCCGTCGTTGGCAATATCCTGAATGGCATTGTAAATATCATCCTGAATGGGTTTCACCAGACTCTGTCTTTTTTGATACAAATCGCCGCTGGGTCCGAAATATTTGCGCTGGAGTTCTTTGTATTCTTTCTCCCGTGTGATGATCACGTCTTCCCGTTTCCTTTTCATATCTTCGGAAAGCAGCACACTTTCGGCCTGGAAATCTTTGTACATCTGTTCCAGTTCCGCATGAATCGACTCCAGTTCTTTCTGATACTGTCCGGACAGCTGGTCCAGTTGATTCTGGGCCGACTGGTAGGAGGGAATATTTTCCAATATATAATCGGTATCAACATAGGCAAATTTCTGCGCGAAGGCAGTTCCTGTAAAAAAAAGAAAAACAGCTAGTATAGTACCTACTTTCTTCATGGCTATATGGTTTTTAATGTTACTATTTTTTTTAACAGCTCAAATACTGAGCCAAAATAATTCCGATCAGAACTGTTGTCCGATAACAAAATGAAAATTGCTTCCATGGGCATCCTGTCCGGGTATTTCATCAAATCCATACCCCCAGTCGATTCCCATCAAACCAAACATGGGCAGAAATATGCGTACACCGACGCCTGCCGAACGATACAATTTGAACGGATTATAATTCTGAAAGGATGTTTCGGCATTTCCTGCTTCAAGGAATGTCAAGGCATAAATAGTCGCATTGGGTTTTAAGGTTACCGGATAGCGTAATTCCAGCGTAAACTTATTATAGATGCTTGAGCCGTTTCGCGGACTCAGGCTGAAATCTTTGTACCCCCTCAGGGCGACATAATCTGTTCCGTAAATGTTGTAACCCGACATTCCCGAGCCCCCCACAATAAATCCTTCAAAAGGAGATCGGCGGTTCGAATCATAATATCCGAGGAATCCCAACTCGTAAGCCGTGCGTAAAACCAGTTTTCTGTTAGCCGACAAGGTGGTGAAATGCTGCCCTTTGAGCAACCATTTGTGGTATTCAATCCACTTGAATTTTTCGTTGTTCGACAGGTTGGGATCGCTGGAATCCACGTCGGAAAACAGGGAATAGGGAGGCGTGAATTTTAAGGAGAGGGTGATCTGTGACCCGCTTCTTGAATAAAGCGGATTGTCTACCGAGTTCCTTCCTACCACGGTCTTCAGGCTTGCGTTGTTAAAGGTTCCGTTCACCTGGCCATCGTCATCAGCCAGAAAATAGAAATAATATCCCATGTTACGGAGGTTGTAATGCTCCATGGACAATTCGTGGTAAACCGTAAAAAAATCATCCGGCCATGAAAGCCTGTATCCATAGCCTATAGCTAATGCGGTTGTCTCCCAGATCTGGTCATTGGATTCGTCCGAATCTTCCGATTCATAATTATACTGGTACTGGGGATAGCCATAGCCGTATTGAGAATACCCATAGGGCGAATACCCTCCGTACCCATAAGGTGAATAGCCTCCGGACCCATAGGGCGAATATCCTCCGTAACCATAGGGAGAATAACCCCCGTAGCCATAGGGCGAATACCCGCCATAATTGTAATTTGAATAATATTTATTGGCACTGTAATTAATCCGCGAGTGGGACAACGAAAGGGAGAAGCTGTTTGGTTTTTTACCTCCCAGCCAGGGTTCAATAAAGGAAAGGCTGACGGTCCTGTAATACCTTCCGCTTGTCTGATACCGAAGGCCCAGGGTCTGACCGTCTCCTGTAGGAAGCGGACGCCAGGCCTCTTTATTAAAGATGTTCCCAACCGAAAAATTCGCAAATTTTAACCCGATGGAGCCAACGAACATGCCGGCACCCCAGCCCCCGGAAAGTTCAATCTGGTCATTGGCCTTTTCCTGGAGTTCATAGGTAATATCAACGGTTCCGTCTTCAGGATGGGGAACAATATCCGGATTGATGGCTTCCGGATCAAAATGCCCCAACTGAGCCAGCTCCCTCACCGAACGAATAATATTCGTTTTGCTGAACAGGTCGCCGGGAAGGGTTCTTAACTCACGACGGGCTACATGTTCATGGGTTTTTGTATTTCCCAGGATATTCACTTCGTTGATGGTTGCCTGTTTCCCTTCCCTGATGCGCATCTCAAAATCAATTGAATCCCCATGAACGTGGGTCTCCACAGGCTGCATATCAAAAAATAAATACCCCTTATCCAGGTAGAGATTGTTCATACCTACATCGTTGTCGAATAACTGTTTTTCGAGCAATGACTGGTCAAACAGATCTCCTTTCTTGATGCCCAGATAATTATTCAGTTCCTCGGAGGTGTAAACCGTATTCCCCATCCAGCGGATGTCTCCAAAATAGTATTGATCCCCTTCATCCACCCATATTTCAATATTCACCCGGTTGTTATCCGGTACTTTTTTAATCGTATCATCCACAATGATGGCATCCCGGTAACCCAACTCATTGTATTTCTTTATCAGGTTAATTTTATCCTCTTCGTATTTTTCTTCCAGGAATTTCTTTGAAAAGAAAAAATTGATCAGCTTTTTCTCTTTTGTTTTTTTCATGGCCCATTCCAGTACCCCTTCTTTGACATTTTCGTTGCCATGAATAATGATGTCCTGAATTTTGACTTTTTCTTTCTTATCCACATAAATATCCAGGATAATGCTGTTGGTTTTGGTTGTATCGTCCCGTTGAACAATGTTTACTTCGGTATCAAGGAATCCTTTGGCCTGAAAAATATTCTTTATCGTCCGTTCGGCATTATTCACCTGGTTTTGAGTAATCTGAGATCCCACCAACAGAAGAACCTTCTCGGTAATGTCATCCTTTTCCGATTTGCTAACCCCAATAAAATTCACTTCCGACAACCGGGGCATCTCCTGCAGATAAATTTCAAGCCATATCCTGTTGTCAACAATCTTCGTTGCTGTAACTTCCACATCAGAAAACAGAGCTTGATTCCATAGTTTTTTTATCGCATTGGTAATCGCATCTCCCGGCACCTCGATTTCCTGACCTACCCTCAATCCGGATATCTGAATCAATGTTTCCTTATCGTAATAACGGATCCCGGTAACTTCAATACCGGCAATAACATACTGTGCCCGGCTGTCGTAATAGATCGAAAAATTTGTGCTGTCCCTGACCTGTGCCAAAACACCTGAGGTCCACATCGTCATTAAAAGTAAAATATACAGCGATTTTTGCATTCCAGGTTTTCTATTTTTTAGCTTTCAATCTGTTCACTGGTTTTTCCAAACCTTCGTTCTCTATTCTGAAAATCATCAATGGCTTCAAAAAGGTCCTCTTTTCGAAAATCGGGCCATAATTTTTCGGGAAAATAAAATTCGGTATACGCGATCTGCCACAAGAGAAAATTGCTTATCCGGTATTCTCCACTGGTACGTATCAAGAGTTCCGGATCGGGAATCTCCTTTGTTGTCAGAAAACTTTCGAACATCTTTTCATTGATCTCTCCAGGCATCACCTTTCCCTGGCTGACCTTTTTCGCGATTTCTTTTACCGCATTCAGGATCTCCCATTTCGCGCTGTAGCTAAGGGCAAGAATAAGATTCAGTCCGGTATTGGATTTCAGTTTGTCAATCGAAGCAACCAATTTCTTTTTCACATTTTCCGGAAGCTGGTTCACATTTCCGATCACCCTCAACCTGACATTGTTTTTATTCAGTTCATTGGTTTCATCCTCAATGGCATGGATCAACAGTTCCATGAGTGCGTTGACCTCCTCAGGGGGGCGTTCCCAGTTTTCAGTGGAAAAAGCATAAAGAGTAAGGTACTTCACACCGATCTCTCCGGCCCCTTCGACCACAGAACGTACGGACTTCACTCCTTTTTCATGGCCGAAGATCCGGGCAATGCCGTGCCGGGCTGCCCACCTGCCATTGCCATCCATGATGATGGCTATGTGCACCGGTATTTTCCCCTTTTGTATTTTATCTTTTACGGACAAATTTGAATCTTTTTTATTTAGTACACCGGGCATATCACCTTTCCCAGATAAATCTTATAGGTTAAGGTAAGGCCCACATACGCAGTATAATCATTGTTATGTAAAAAATCGGTAAACGTTATCCCATCGGTACCGGTTGCTTCCGGTCCGAAGTTTCTGTCATACGCCAGCGGATCATTCAGGTCGTCCAGCCGGTCATCAAACAACTTCTGCAGGATACACTCCGCCGCAATTCCGAACCGCGGACCCAGATGGGTTTTGACTCCCATACCAAAAAGCAAGGAAGGCTTCCGGACGAATCTTTCTGATTCGTAAATACCTAATTCTTTTTTTTGGGTAATTTCATTTAAAACCCAATCTGAACGAACAGAAACCTCCATGCTCAGGGGATTCAAAGCCAATAACCGGCCGGCTAAATCCTTGTTAAAATGGTACATATACCCTGACAATCCCAATCCACCCATGATATAGGGGCTGACCGGTGTTTTTTTGGCTCCGAGGATGTATTCCAGGTAGTTTATTTCCGCCATCAGCGACATCGTATGGATCCGTTTGGGGCCAAACTCCCAGGGTTGATTTTCCATTTTTCCGACCGCATGCATATTTCCGGTAACGTACATCATTCGCAGGCTGTACCTTGAGTTGAAATTGTACCTGAAGAAAGCTCCGTAAAGGGGATTCACCGATTGGGTATAATCGACCTTCGTTAAATCGCCCCAGTAGGCAGATGCTCCCCCCCAGATACCCAAATCAGCCGTTTCCTGGGCAAATCCTGAAACAGGCAATAAAACTGCAATAAACACCAATACTCGTTTGCTCATCTGGTATTACATTTCGTCTTTTATGTATGCTTCAGGTATGGTTATCAATTATTTAAAGGATTTTTAATGCCGTCAGAACCACGATTGGATAACTCCCGTTTTTCCGGTATGAAGCGGTTGGTAAACCGAATCCATCCAGGCTTCCAACTTCCTGTAAATCAATGAACATATACCCTTATCCTTTAAAACCTGTTGGTTTTCAAGAGGTACAAAAGTAATATATTTCATAAAATAACATACCCGATAGTTATTATAAAACCCAAAGAGAGGTTAAAAATTGTTAAGCTGCGTCACTTTAATTGCGCTTATCAATCCCCCACATCAATTTAGCCCGGAGGGTATTAAAAAACGAGTATCCCTCCGGCAGAATGGATTTTAATTTAAAGGGAGCTTCTTTAATGGTAAGGGCATGTCCGAATGCAATATTTTCCGATCGTGAATCCAGGGAGGTCAGAAAGTGTGTCCCCCTGCCACTCACCTCCAAACGGATGACACTATGGTCGGGAACAATAATGGGCCGGATGGTCAGATTATGGGGAGCAATAGGAGTAACCACGAAATTTTCGGATCCGGGAGTTAAAATAGGCCCCCCCACACTTAATGAATAGGCGGTCGAGCCGGTAGGCGTGGCAATGATCAATCCATCAGCCCAATAGTTATTCAGCAACTCGCTGTTGACATAAACCTTGATTTTGATCATCGAAGAATTGGCGGATTTGAGGACGGTCATTTCATTGAGAGCAAATTGAAATGCAAAAGGGGATTCCCTCTCAAAACCGACCTGTAACATCGAACGTTCCACAATTTCGTACCGGTTGGATACAATATCGTCCAGCGCCTCGAGGACGTGTTCCCGGGAAATGTCAGCCAGAAAACCCAGCCTGCCACTGTTAATCCCCACGATGGGTACATCAAAATTCTGGATGACCTGAACCGACTGCAAAAACGTCCCATCTCCCCCTACACTGAATATCAGGTCGTTGTCACTGTTAAAGTCCGCAGAAGATTGAAAAAAACTGCTGTAAAAAGGCGAATAATCCAGTTCATCAAGAAGAAAAGAATAAAAGGGCTTGTAAAGTTGTACCTGAATATGATTGTCGCGGAAAAAACACAAAAACTTCTCCAGTACCGGAATAAAATCCGCTGTAATCTGATTTCCAAAAACAGCTACTTTCATGATTATAAATGTTTATTTTAAAACCATTCCTTACATATTCATGTATTTAATAAACTGGTCGTACCGGTCTTCATACATATCGTTCAATACCGAATTATCCATGTATACGGCTTTTATCTGGTAATTATACCGTACAAAGGTCTGAATCACCGGGGAAAGCTCAACGACATTCAGTTTTAAGGTAAGCAACAGATTTTTCGAGCCATGTTCCCGGTGTACAAAAAAGCTGAGAATTTTCGCATCGTTGCTTTCCACGATTTGGGCAATCTGTACCAGTGAATAATCATTGGTATTGATTTCCAGGAGAATCACCCCTCCCGGTTCGTGCACCGAATAAAGAGTTGAGAATCTGCGTGCCAGATCGTACAAAACGATGACTCCCTGGTACACATGTTCATGGGTAAGTACCGGAACCAGGCTCAGTTTCAGTTTGTACATCAGGGAGGCCACCTCAAAAATATGCTGATCTTCATGTACATGAGGAGTAGGCAGTTTCCCGGTTTGCCCTTCGAAAGTCTGTTCGTTGAGATTCAGATCGTAAATCATTTTATCCGACACCAGACCGATATATTCCTCTCCGTTCACTATGGGCAGATGGGTTATTTTAAACACATCCATCCAGTTCAGTGCCTTCTGTCCTTTATCGGTAATCCTCAGGGTAGGAACCGAATTGGCAATAAGATTTTTTGCTTCCAAAACTTTTTTCTGTTTTTCGTTTGTTAATTGTAACTTGCCTATTATTTAAATGTTCTGCTATGGCCAGATTAAGTGTAAATATAAACAAAATAGCTACATTAAGAAATTCACGCGGGGGGAAAATCCCCAGTGTTTCCGAAGCAGCTATCAAGTGCCAGGAATTTGGAGCTCAGGGCATAACGATCCATCCCCGGCCCGATCAGCGGCATATACGCCGTCAGGATGTCTACGAACTAAAGCCCCTGATTCAAACGGAGTATAATATTGAAGGATACCCTTCGGAAGATTTTATCAATTTGGTTATTGAAGTTGGAGCAGATCAGGTTACGATGGTTCCGGACCAGCACGATCAGCTCACCAGCGACCATGGCTGGGATACCCGTAAACACAGGCATTTCCTTACCGATATTGTATCCAGACTGAAAGAAAAAGGAATACGGACTTCTCTGTTTGTCGATCCGGATCCGGATGCCCTCGAAGGAGCCGCACTCACCGGAACCGACCGCATTGAACTCTATACCGAATCGTATGCCACGCTGTATCCTTTAGACCGGGAGAAAGCCATAGCCCCCTTTATGGAAGCAGCCAAAGCAGCTGAAGCATTGAACCTGGGAGTGAATGCCGGCCACGATCTGAATCTGGAAAACCTGGCTTACTTCCATCAAAGAATCTCCAACCTGCTGGAAGTATCGATCGGGCATGCCTTGATTTCCGATGCCCTCTACCTGGGCCTGGAACAAACCATCCGGAAATACCTTGATTGTTTGCAATAGGATGAAGCTATTTTTTCGAAAAACAGGCAAGGGAGATCCCCTGATCATTATCCACGGGTTATACGGCTCTTCCGACAATTGGGTATCCATAGCCGGAATGCTTGCGGAACATTATACGGTGTTTATACCCGACCAGCGCAACCATGGAAGGTCGCCTCACAAAAACTCCCATACCTATGACGACCTGAAAAACGACCTGGCAACCTTTATGGATGATCACCATCTTGAAAAAGCAACCCTTCTGGGGCATAGCATGGGAGGAAAAACCGCCATGTGGTTTGCAGCTGATTATCCCGAAAGTGTAACCCGGCTGATCGTTGCCGATATAGCCCCGAAAGATTATCTGTCCAATCACCAGACAAGCCAGTATCACCTCCACCGCAAAATCCTTCAGGCGCTGAAGGAACTGGATCTTAAAACCGTAAAAACCCGGAAAGCAGCAGATCAACTCCTGGCACGGAAAATTGAAGATCCCCGGCTCAGGCAATTCCTGTTGAAGAATGTAACCCGAAAGAAATCAACCGACCCGTTTTCCTGGAAAATCAATGCGGAAGTCCTTTATGTTTCCATGAAGGAGATCGTCAGTGGGGTGAATAAGCAGTGGTTTAACGACAGAATTCCTATAACGGCATATCCCGTGACCTTTATCAAAGGTGAAAAATCCCCCTACATCCTGCCCGACGATGAAACCCTGATCCGGGAAATCTATCCGGAAGCCAGGATAATCCGCATCCCGGAAGCCGGACACTGGCTTCATGCCGAAAAACCGGAATGGTTTGTCAAAGCGGTCATGAGTTATCCCTGATCCCTGCGGTCTGCTTCGCCCTGAAAGAGTTACAATAAAAGTAAAATCAACCGAATGAAGAAAATACACAATCCATTTACGGTTCATAAAAGTGAAGATTACAATTGTTTCGGCTGTTCACCTGACAACAGTCTGGGATTGAAGCTGGAATTTTATGATACAGGTGAAACATTGATTACCCACTGGCAACCCAAAGAGTGGCTGGTGGGATACACAAAAATTCTGCACGGGGGGATCGTAGCTACGCTGATGGATGAGATTGCCGGCTGGGTGGTGCTTACCAAAAGCAAAACCGCCGGAGTAACCTCAAAAATGGAAGTGGAATACCTGAAGCCGGTTTTTATTACCCGGGGCGAGGTGGAAGTCAGGGCATGGCCTGAAAAAACAGACGGACGTGAGACTACCATACGCTGTGAACTGTATGACGGGGAAGAAGTATTGTGTGCCAGAGCCCGGGTGGTTTATTTCTGTTATCCCGAAGAAGTAGCCCGGAAGAAGTTTCACTACCCGGGAGTAGAAGCGTTTTATACATAGGCAAGGGGGAGTGGAAGGGTAAAGCAGTTGTCAGTTGTCAGTTGTCAGTTGTCAGTTGTCCCGATACGCTACGTTATCGGGATTCCTGCCTGGCGGCAGACAGAAATTCCACCAACGTCATTTAATCGATTGTCAGTTATCCTTTGCCCCCGCCTTTAGCGGGGGATAAAAGGCGGCAAATAAGCCCGGGGCTTCAGCCCCATTTTTTTGTCAATGTGCTCAAATTCGTGAGACAGCGTCGGAAGTTCGTACCTCACTTCCTCGCTGAATCTTGCTTCCAGGGAGGTTTTGTGCACGGGTATTTTTTATCTTGTGTTGTTAGAAGCACGATTCCGCGAGGCAACGTAGTCCGTCTGGATGGATCAGCCGGACAGGGAGCCGTGGCGGTCTCATGCTTTGCAGCTATTGTTTTGTAAAGATCAGGGAGTTCAGTGTCAATATCCACTGATCCTTTTATCTTATTGGGGCTTCGCCTGCCGGCGCAGCGAGCGGATAACCATGACAACAATGACTACAAGTAACCTTCATTGATCTTCATTGATCTTCATTGATCTTCATTGATCTTTTCTGTTCTTTTCTGATCCATATTGATCCATATTGATCTTCATTGATCTTCATTGATCTTTTCTGATCCATTGATCTTTCTGATCTTTTGAATCATTTTTCATTTTTCATTTTCTATCTTTACCCTCATTGATTGCAAAGATCGCTAATGATACCTGTTTTCATACTTTACATTGTTGTCATCATTGGCATTGTAGCCTATTCAGCGCGTCGTTCAAAGACAAACGCGGATTTTGTTCTGGGGGGCAGGAAGATTTCCGGTTTTTCACTGGCTTTATCTGAGCGGGCCACCGGCGAATCGGCCTGGTTGTTGCTGGGGCTTACGGGACATGCCTATGCCGAAGGAATGGCTGCTATCTGGGTCGCTTTGGGTTGTGTTTCGGGAATTCTTTTTTTATGGGTTTTCCTGGCCGGGCCCCTCCAAAAAATCACGACCAAAACACAGGCTCTCACGGTAACGGGGCTTTTTTCAGGAACCTTTAAGGGGAATACCCGCAGTTTCAGCATCCTGTCGGCGCTGATCATTATCTTCTTTTTTATCCTTTATATTGCTGCCCAGTTCAGCGGAGCCGGAAAAATCTTTAATGACACATTCCATATAGATCCCTTCTGGGGAATGGTGATCGGCTCGGCTCTGGTAACCCTGTATACCATGCTGGGAGGTTTCATAACGGTAGTTGCCACGGATGCTTTTCAGGCCGTACTGATGGTTTTCACCTGTGTGGTCCTGCCAATCATTGCCCTGGGTATAGCTGCATCTTACAACATTAACATAGCGGAAACAATTGTCCATGCAAGCTATACGGTGCCACTCAATACCGAAACGGTTCATCAGGCAACCGGAGGGTTGCTGATCCTGAACGGATTAAGCTGGGCTTTTGGCTATACCGGGCAACCTCAATTGCTCACCCGGATGATGGCTATGCGGGATAAAAAATCGGTTCAACAATCCAGGTGGCTGGCTATCCTCTGGACCCTTCTGGCCTATGGAGGTGCTTTCTTAATCGGAGTGATTGGGTATAAACTGGTGGAGGCCGGAGCACTCGGTGAAGCCGCTTCCTCCGTAGCCAGAGACGCTGAAAAGATCATGCCGGTGATGGTTATGACCCTGTTAAATCCAATTCTTGCCGGCATCCTTCTTTCGGGTGCTGTATCTGCAATGATGTCTACTGCCTCCTCGCAACTGATGGTTGTTTCATCCTCCATGACCGAAGACCTCTATCTGAAGGTCACCCGAAAGAAAATCAGAGAAAAACGGCTCCTGTTTCTCAACCGGATTTTAACCCTGGCTGTGGGAATGGCAGGTTTCCTCCTGGCAGTTTTTATGGAAGATACCGTATACGGACTGGTATCCTATGCATGGAGTGGCATCGGAGCTTCCTTCGGACCCGCAATTGTATTGCTCATCTTCTGGAAAAAATTTTCGCGGGCCGGCGTCTTTGCCAGCCTTGTGACCGGTACCCTATCAGCGGTCATCTGGAAAACCTGGCTGGCTGAACCGACCGGTATTTCAGAACGACTCGCAAGCTACCTGATGGCTTTTGCTATGGCCGTGCTGTTCAGTCTGATGTTTCCTGAAAAACGGGCACTGAGGATCAGAGGGAATAGGTAGGTTATGACTGTACGCTATCACCCTTCCCCCCCTGTCTGCCGGGACTTCACCGAGAATTTATAAACGGTTGTCGATTGGAACACATCGCCTGGTTCCAGGAGGGTTGACGGGAATTGCGGTTTATTTGGGCTGTCAGGAAAATGCTGCGTTTCAAGGCAGAATCCTGTACGCCTTCCATACGGCTTTCCGCTGTTGCCGATCTCCTGTCCTGAAAGGAAATTCCCGCTATAAAACTGCACTCCCGGTTCTGTAGTGAATACTTCCATAGTACGACCGCTTTCCGGGTCCCAGGCACTGGCAGCAAATCCCGGTTCTTCGCCTTCCCTATTGATCACATAATTGAAATCGTACCCGTTTCCAAACCTCAGCTGCTGGTTATCGGAATTAATCCTTTCCCCTATGATTTGCGGGGTAGTGAAGTCAAGATCGGTCCCCAGGACAGAGACAATTTCTCCCGTAGGGATCATGGTAAAATCCACCGGTGTGGAAGAATCTGCATTGATCACAAGGATGTGATCGAGAATATCGCCGTTGCCTTCGCCTTTCAGATTAAAATAGCTGTGGTTGGTCAGGTTGATATGGCAGGCTTTGTCGGTCGTAACCTCATATTCTATTTTTAATTCATTATCATCGGTGAGGGTATAAACCACTTTTGCCTCTTTATTTCCGGGGAATCCATATTCTCCGTCGGAGCTTTTCAATTTCAGGATTACGCGGTTCCCCTGCTGCGTGGCATCCCACACCTTCCGGTACCAGCTGTCGGATCCTGAATGCAAACAGGCTGTACCGTTATTGGCCGGTAAAGTATAGACTTCTCCGTCGATTTCAAAACGGGCTCCGCCAATCCGGTTGGCAAAAGGACCAACAACGGCTCCGTGACTCGCTCCGTATTTCTGATAATCCGCAATGGAATTAAATCCCAGAACCACATCGGCAAAATCCCCGTTTTTATCCGGGGCATACACCGAAACGATCTTAGCCCCGTAGTTTGTAACAGTTACCAGCATGCCATTGGCGTTCTGCAGGGTAAACAACGCGGTTTCTTTTCCGTCAATGACAGTGGCAAAATCGCCGGCCGAATAAGGCAACCCGATTTGGTTCGTTTGGGATGGTGTACACGACATAAGCAATAAAATTAATACAAGCCAGTTTCGTTTTTTCATTTCAGTAGCAAGTTGGTTTCAAATCATGCCTTAAAGGTATAAAAAAATGCCGCTACTTTATCAGGCCCTGATTAACAATCTATGTGTAACCGGAATGTATGTTTTTGGTTAATCCGTTGTTAAAGTTTTATTCAGGAAATGCGAATTTTAATATAAATGCTATCTTTTAAGCCTGTTTTTTTTTGCTTTGATTAAACAATATTCAAAAAATGAAGTCATATATATATGAAACTATTTAGTAATAAATAATCCACCATCAAAGAAGGTGGGTTTCTATTTAATCCATAGGATCATGAAACGAGCATGTAAAATATTGAAATGTTCTTTACTCCGGTCTCCGGACTTCGGACTTCGGTCTCCGGTCTCCGGACTTCGGTCTCCGGTCTCCGGTCTCCGGACTTCGGTCTCCGGTCTCCGGTCTCCGGTCTCCGGTCTTCGGTCTCCGGTCTCCGGTCTCCGGTCTCCGGTCTCCGGTCTCCGGTCTCCGGTCTCCGGTCTCCGGTCTCCGGTCTCCGGTCTCCGGTCTCCGGTCTACGGTCTCCGGACTTCCTCCCACATTACCACGCCAATATTTCGTGAACTTCTATAATTTATTAAAATCAATACCTATGAAAAAATCATCTGTCCTTTCAACTTTCAGTTTTTTTCTTCTGTTATTTATTTCAGTGTTACCCGGAAACGGGTATGCACAGAACAGCCTGGATGATTACCGGGATAACTGGCCGGAATGGCGTGGGCATTTGAACACGGGAGCCACCCCGTATGCGGATGTACCCCTTGAATTCAACGAAACAAAGAATATAAAATGGAAAACGGAAATTCCGGGAAAAGGCCATGCAACGCCAATTGTATGGGGCGATCAGGTTATCGTTCTGACATCGGTCCCGACCGGCAAAAAACCGGAGCATCTTAGCGAAGAATCTTCTGATTCCGGGTCAGGAGGATGGTCTTCGGGAGGGCCCAAAGCCGGGTTTATCCATTCCTTCAGGGTTCTTTCCGTGGATAAAAATTCCGGGCAAATAAACTGGCAAACGGAAGTAACACAGGAATATCCGCAGGAAAGCACCCATGAGCTGGGTAGCTGGGCTTCCAATTCGCCTGGTACCGACGGAGAGCTGATCTATGCCTATTTCGGCTCACGCGGGCTTTATTGCCTCAATTTCAGTGGGGAAATTCTGTGGAGCCGCGATTTCGGGCAGATGGAGAAACGCGCCAGCTTCGGCGAAGGTAGCTCTCCGGCCATCGGCAAAAACCACGTTTTTATACAATGGGACCATGAAGGGGATTCTTACCTTTATGCCATCGAAAAAAAAACCGGCAAGGACGCATGGGTAGATAAACGCGATGAAATTACCTCCTGGGCAACCCCCCTCGTGGCAGAAGTTAACGGAAAAGAGCAGGTGATTGCCAGTGGAACAGGCAAGGTAGTGGGTTACGATGCGGCAACAGGTGCGAAAATATGGACGACATCAGGCATGACGGAGAACATTATCCCAAACCCAAAATACGCCGGGGGAATCCTTTACCTGATGAGCGGATTCAGGGGCCAGGCCTTAAAAGCAGTTGACCTGCCCAATGCAAAAGGAAATTTGGACGGAACGGATGCCATACACTGGGAGTACAACAAAAACACACCCTATACCCCCGACGGGCTTGTAATGGATGGAAAACTTTATTTTCTGCGCAACAACAACGGGATGATGACCTGCCTCAATGCAAAAACCGGAGAACCCTATTATACCAACCAACGTACCGAAGGGATCAATACCTTGTATTCTTCCCCCACCGGAATAGGAGATAAAATTTATATTGCTGCTGAAAATACAGTACTGGTTATTCAGTCCGGTGAAGAATTTAAAATTCTGGCAACAAACAAACTGGATGACAACTTTCATGCTTCACCCATTGCGGTTGGGAATGATTTGTTCCTCAGGGGTTTTAAAAGTTTGTATTGTATAAGTGAAAAATAAAAGGCACGCATAAAAAAAGAGCTCTTGCTTTCAAAAAGAGCTCTTTTTTTTGCCTGTATCAAGTAACAAAAAAGCCGGAGTTAACTACCCCGGCTCAAATCCAGAAGGAACGGTTGGTATGCGTTAGTAATCGAATTCAATAAACTTCCCGAACTTTTTATATTTTTCGTAAAGCACTTTGTATTTCTCTACATTTTCAGGTATCGGATGGTATTCCGTTTCAAATCCGCCCCCCATTTTTTTCTGGGCTTCAGCAAGGGTTGGATATGCTCCTGCAGCCACAGCCGCTGCCATGGCCGAACCCAGGGCACAGGCTTGTTCCGGGCGGGCTACTTTGATCGGCATGTCGAGCACATCGGCCACCACCTGCATAACAAAGGGCGATTTTTTGGCTACCCCGCCCAGGGCAATTACCCCGTCGATCCGCACCCCTTCGGAGATAAACCGGTCGTTGATCGCTTTCGAGCCAAAGGCGGTAGCTTCCACCAGGGCCCGGAAAATCCGCGGGGCATCCGAGCCGAGGTTCAATCCCGCAATAGCGCCTTTCAGGTTCTGGTTGGCATCGGGGGTCCGGCGCCCGTTCATCCAATCCAGCGCTACGATCCCGCTTTCCCCGATGGGAATCTTGCGGGCTTCGTCGCTCAGCTTTGCAAGTATTTTTTCTGAAGTTTCATCCATCAGTTTTTCCCGGGTTTGCTTATCCACCAGGGTTGTTTCGGAAAGGATGTTTTCCAGGGGCCATGCCAACATCTGTTTAAACCAGGCATAAATATCGCCGAATGCCGACTGTCCGGCTTCCAGTCCGAGCATCCCCGGAACGATCGATCCGTCCACCTGGCCGCAAATTCCGTTCACCAGCTTATCGCCAACCTCCTCCATGGGAGCTATCAGCATATCGCAGGTGGAAGTACCCATCACTTTTGAAACATAGTAAGGTACTATTTCGGCACCCACAGCACCCAGATGGGCATCGAAAGCTCCCACTCCTACCACGACACGGGTCGGCAACCCGAGTTTTTTTGCCCATTCTTCTGATAACGTTCCGGCAGCCACATCACAGGTAAAGGTTTCTTTGTAGAGACGGGTTCTGAGGCCTGCAAGAGCAGGATCCAGCGCCACCAGGAAATCCTCGGATGGCAAACCCCCAAAGGTCTCATGCCACATCGCTTTATGTCCTGCCGCACAACGGCTGCGTTTCAAGGTCTTCGGATGTGTATTCCCGGTGAGCAATGCCGGTATCCAGTCACAGTGCTCCACCCATGAAAAAGCTGCACGATAAACAGCCACATCTTCGCGGATCACATGCAACAGCTTAGCCCAGAACCACTCAGATGAGTAGACCCCTCCTTCAAATTTTGTAAAATCGATATCCCATTTTCTGGCCAGCTGGTTGATCTCCTCCGCCTCCTTTACAGCGGTATGGTCTTTCCATAAAATAAACATCGCATTGGGATTTTCCCCGTACCCTGGTGTTAACGAGAGCGGGACTCCCCATTCATCTACAGCAACCGGTGTGGAGCCGGTGGTATCTATTGAAATACCAACCACATTCGCTGCCACATCCCCGGGAGCTTGTTTTAACGCTTCCACGATCGTGTATTCCAGCCCTTCCAGGTAATCCAGCGGATGCTGCCGGAAGCGGTTTTTCGCCGCATCGCAGTAAAGCCCCTTTTTCCACCTGGGGTATTCAAACACTGCACTGCCAACCTCTTCGCCGGTCCTGGTATTGACAATCAAAGAACGGACCGAGTCTGTTCCATAGTCAAGTCCTATTGTGTATGTTGCACTCATATAATTAATTGTTATTGTCCGTAATACGCCTCTTTTCCATGTTTTCTCAGAAAATGTTTGTCCAGAAGGAAGGGATCCATGTTGGTCTCAGGATTGAGGATAAAACTCCGGAAGGCCATTTTGGCCACTTCCTCCATCACCACGGCATTGTGCACTGCTTCGGCAGCATCCTTACCCCAGGCAAACGGGCCATGGTTGTGCACCAGTACACCCGGTATCCGGGCAGGATCCAAATCTTTAAACCGTTCAATAATAACTTTTCCTGTTTCCTGTTCGTAGTCTCCTTCCACCTCTTCCCGGGTCATTTTCCGGGTACAGGGTATCTCCCCGTAAAAATAATCGGCATGGGTGGTTCCAATCGCAGGGATCCCCTTCCCTGCCTGAGCCCAGCTGGTCGCCCACTCTGAGTGGGTGTGCACCACTCCGCCGATATCCGGAAACTGGCGATAAAGAATCAGGTGAGTAGGGGTATCGCTCGATGGTTTCAGGGTTCCCTCCACTACTTTGCCGTACATGTTCAACACAACCATGTCAGCGGGTTTCATCTCTTCATAGGATACCCCGCTTGGCTTGATTACTACCAGTTCCTTCTCCCGGTCGATGGCACTTACATTGCCCCAGGTAAAAATTACCAGGCCATGTTTTACCAGGTCAAGGTTGGCTTCCGTTACTTTTTGTTTTAACTCTTCCAACATAGGGTTGCTGTTTTTTTATGGAAAAATGGTCTTGGTTTTTCCACAGGTTGTGAGAGGGTGAAATTAATACTTCCGCGCGATTATGAAAAATCTGACGGGGAAAAAATCGTTTGGGTCTTTAAACTGAACGATTCATATAGAAAAACGAGCGCGCTTCAAACCGGATAAAAAAAAAAGCCCGGCTTCAACCAGCCGGGCATACACAACACTTTTTCTTTGCGTTCAATCCTTATCCGGGTTATGATATACTTATAGCTAACGGTGATTTTTCCAGTGCTTCTTCTTTTTTAGTAAGGGTCACTTCCAGAATCCCATTCCTGAATTTTGCCTTGATTGTTTCAGCATCCACTGATTCCGGTATAGTGAATTGTTTTTCCACATCCGAAGCTCCAAATTCCCGCTGCAGATAACGGCTTTCATCCTGATTCTTCGTGTTCTGTTCTTTTACCGCTTTTACGGTAAGCAGATTTTTGTGGTAATTCATCGATACTTCATTTTTATTGAAGCCGGGAAGCATCAGCTCAATTCTGAAATCTTTTTCTGTTTCATAAATGTTGGTTGCAGCCCCTTGATTGCATCCGCAGGCATGGGTGTCGTTCAATAATAAACGATCGAATAAATCATCAACCAGATTTCTGTTAACACGGTAATGCGGATTTTCAAATCTTACGATATTCATAACGTTTCCTCCTGTTTTATTTAATTCAATTATGTATTTTCAAATTCAGAAACCCTGGTAGCAAATGCAATACCGTACATAAAAAATGGGCAAATTCACAAAAAAAACAAATTCATTACGCCATTTTGACCGTTATTAACACAAATTACATGTCAATATTTCACATTATCTGAATCTATAAATATGTATATCTGAAGAATTGATAAAAAAATCAGATGAATGATTATTTTTACAAAAAAAACAGGCCATGCGGATAGACATAATAACAGTACTCCCTGAAATACTCGAAAGTCCTTTCCGCTGTTCCATTCTTAAGAGGGCGCAGGAAAAAGGGCTGGCAGAGATCTGTATTCACAACCTGCGCGATTTTTCAGATGACAAACACAAAAGGGTGGACGATTATTCCTTTGGGAAGGGTGCCGGCATGGTTATGGCTGTTCAGCCCATTGAAAAAGCCATAAACCATTTGATTGCACAACGTACGTACGATGAGATTATTTACACGGCGCCTGACGGAGAGCTCTTCACCCAGAAGGAAGCCAACAAACTGTCGCTGAAAAAAAACATCATCATCCTTTGCGGGCATTATAAGGGGATTGACCAGCGGATCCGGGAGACGCTGATCACCAGGGAAATCTCAGTTGGTGATTATGTGCTGACGGGTGGGGAACTGGCAGCTGCCGTGATGGCTGATGCTGTCATCAGACTCATTCCGGGTGTTTTATCGGATGAAACATCGGCCCTGACCGACTCTTTCCAGGACAACCTCCTCAGTCCGCCGGTTTATACCCGGCCGGCCGAATACAAAGGGTTAAAAGTACCCGAAGTCTTACGGAGCGGAAACGATAAACGGGTAGATGAATGGAATCATGAACAGGCATTGGAACGCACAAAAAGGCTCCGTCCTGACATGTACCGCAAATATTTAAGAAACAAAGACTAAGCTCCGTTAAACGATGGAAAGGATGGGATCTGTAAAGGAACAACAAAGGCATCGAAAAGGTTGGCATGCATAGGGTTTACCGGGCTCTTACCCTCTATCTATTGCTTCAGGATTTTACAGGTTTGAACGTCGCTGTGATCGGATAATTTTAATACATAGATTCCCGATGATAAATCCGATATATCGTACGCCTTATTAAAATCCACTTTCCGGGTATCGATCTTTGTTCCGGACAAATCAAATAACTCCATGGTTGTGTAATTTCCTGTATCTGAAAGCCTGAAGGTATGAATAACCGGATTGGGAAATACAGAAAACGCTTTTATATAGTCTGAAACCGGGGCAGTGCTGATAAAAAGTTCGTCCAGTTTGATTTCCGAAAAAACAACATTCCCGGTGGAAGTACCCATATCAAACACCATCCGTGCATCGGGATCGGTTTCCTTGCTATCAAAAATATACGCATACTCTTTTAATGTATCAGAAAGGGTTATATGGTTGTAATCGCTGTAGGCAGACCAGGGAGAGGAGGTTATCCCGGTGTAAGCATTTAGTTGCATTGGTTCTGAAGCTCTGGCAGTAAATGAAACCCTGTATTTTTTCCCTTCATGCAAAGCAATGTTTCTTTTAACAAGCTGTACATGCCAGGTTTCATCGCCTCCCTGGGTAATGGAAACGATCAGCTCGGCGTTACCGGTTTGCAGTTGAGCAGAAGCTGTTCCCTGGGTAAACAGGCTCCAGCTGTCGGTTCCTGACCTGAAATCGGAACGGTAAACCGGATGGGTATCGTATTCAAAAGCATCTCCGATTTCATTGTAAAGAAGTGCATCGACCAATGGTTTCAGAAAGGTTTCTGTATTGGGATTATATATTCCGAAACCGGCGCAAAATTCCCAGTAAGCCCAGCTCCAGTCAAGCGATTCGAAATACCTGGCCAAAAAAGTGGTCCATCGTTCCCGCGAGGCTAAGTCTGCTTTTTCGTACGCACCAAATTCCCCTATATGGACGGGTATGTTTTCCTTTTCGCTGATCTCCAGCAGGGGAGCAAAATCCTGTCGTACTGCATTTCGTTCGGTTTCGGTATCCATCCATTGGGTTCCCAGCCATTCCTCCGAACCTTCCGACCAGCTGGCTCCCTGATGGGTGAAATGAAAGGGATTGTAATAGTGAATGGTAAGAATCAGGTTCGGATCATCGGGAATTTCCAGTTTGGATAAACCGCCAGGCCCTCCCCATTCAGCCGTTCCGATGACCACTGTCCGGTCGGGATTGGTTTGCCGGATCGTCTCCAAAGCATCCGCCAGGAAAACATTCCATTTCGCTGCGTCAAGTTGGTTGTGCGGTTCATTCAGAATTTCAAAAAGAAGGCTGTCGGGGTAATCCCGGAAGAACCCGGAAATTTGCTCCCACATGGCCAGAAACCGTTCTTTCTGACCATCCGGGTCGGCGTAGAGTAACTCATGATGATGCATGTTGATAATGGCATACAACCCATTCGCAAGCGCTGAATCAACCACTTGTTTGATCCTGTTAAGAAAAGAAGGGTAAATCGTATAGGGCGGAGAGGCCATACTTCTCGCCTCAGGTTCCCAGCGAACAGGTATCCTTACATGGTTGAATCCCATGTCGGCAATCAAACATGCATACTCCGGCTGCCATGGATTTCCCCAGGCGGTTTCCGAGGGCGCCTCAAACATATTGCCGTAATTAATGCCCCGCCCCAGCTTCTGATTAATCTCAAATGCCTGCTCCCTCTGAGAATACACCGCCAGTGGGAAAAGCATCAATCCAATCCATATCATCTTTCTCATATCCATAGATTTCATTTGTTTATAATGATGAATCCACTCCGAAAAGTATTAACGGGTATTCATATTTACTCATTCAACCCCCCATCATTCAGTAATTCAGTTCATTCAGTTTATTCAGTAATTCAGTAATTCAGTAATTCAATCTTAATATCCCCCCGCCTGGCCATCCTTCCTTGATTCGGAAGCCCCGTACCAGACTTTATTTTCATCATCCCACATAATTGCCTGGTATCCTCCGAATCCTCCGTTTGAAAACCGGATGTTGTGTCCTTTTCTCAGTAGTTCCCGAATCGTTTGGTACGGGAATCCACTTTCCAGGTATACGGTACCCCCATCGTTCATCACTTCGCCAGTAGGCTGGCTCGATCCGCTGTGTCTTATTCTCGGTGCATCTCCAGCTTCCTGAAGGTTCATGCCGAAATCGATCAGGTTACAGATTACCTGGGTATGTCCCTGGGGTTGCATGGCTCCACCCATGACCCCAAAGCTGATCCAGGGTTTTCCATTTTTGGTAATAAAAGCCGGAATAATGGTATGAAAAGGCCTTTTGTGGGGCTCATAAACGTTCATGTGTCCCTCTTCCAGAGAAAATAGTTCTCCCCGGTCCTGAAGGATGAAGCCCAGTTTGCCGGGTGTCATCCCGGATCCCAACCCCTGGTAATTGCTCTGGATCAGAGAAACCATATTCCCCTCCTTGTCGCTTGTCGTCAGGTAGATGGTGTTTCCTTTTTCCAGATCGCCGGCCGGATAACTCCGGGCCGCCCTGTTTTCATCAATCAGGACAACCCGTTTTTTTGCATATTCTTTGGAGATCAGTTCTTCAACAGGGAGGTCGTTAAAGGCGGGATCGGCATAATAGCTGGCCCGGTCTTCAAAAGCCAGCTTTTTGGCTTCAATAAAAAGATGCATATATTCAGGTGAACCAAAGCCCATGCTTAGCAGGTCGTAATTCTCCAGGATGTTCAGCATCTGCAGTACGGCAGTACCCTGACCGTTGGGAGGAAGTTCCCAGACATCGTATCCCCGGTAACGGGTCGACAGAGGATCCACCCATTCCGAGCTATGGTCTTCCATATCTTTCATGGTAAGGAATCCCCCGTTTTCCTGCATGTAGGCAACAATCTTCTCAGCAATCTCTCCTTTGTAAAAAACATCCCTTCCCTGTTCAGCAATTAAGCGCAAGGTGTTCGCCAGGTAGGGATTTTTAAAAATTTCACCTTTGGAAGGAGCCTTTCCCCCAGGCATGAATATTTCCTTAAAGCCGGGGAATCTTTGAAGGCTGCGTGATCCGGACTCCCAGTAGTAAGCAATCAGTTCAGTAACCGGAAATCCCTCTTCAGCATAATGAATAGCTGGCGCAAGAATCTGATCCATAGACAAATTTCCGAATCGGGAATGAAGCGCAAACCATCCGTCCACACAACCGGGCACAGATACCGGCAAAGGCCCGAGCGCAGGAATTTTGGTATACCCGTTTTCCTTAAAATAATCCAGCGTCAGATCGTAGGGAGAACGTCCGCTGGCATTCAGCCCGTAAAGTTTCTGAGTTTTGGCATCCCAGATGATTGCAAACAGGTCTCCGCCTATGCCGTTCCCGGTAGGTTCCACAAGGCCCAGTACTGCATTGGCAGCAATGGCTGCATCAATGGCATTCCCTCCCTGCTGAAGAATCCCGAGGGCAGCCTGTGTGGCCAGTGGTTGACTCGTACAGGCCATTCCCTGCTGTGCAAGAACTTCCGAACGCGTGGCAAAGGGTAATCCCGTTAAACGATCCTGTCCAACCGTCAGAACAGGAAGGATAAAAAATAAAAGAAGGAAACGAAAGTTTTTCATATGATTAAAGTGTTAAATTTATAAGGTATTCCCGTCCCGATAAATATCGGGATCGGGATAACCCGCCCGTTCCTTTTCTTCTGTTCTCCCCTTTTGAGGGGAGAGGAGTGTCCTCATCGGGGCTCGTTT
>Ga0307422_1000015_pt1 | contig 88665 bp, 148 predicted proteins | sample SalMarWE160290MG_FD_202153 | JGI IMG/M metagenome (GOLD analysis project Ga0307422, IMG submission 202153) | Salt marsh sediment microbial communities from the Plum Island Ecosystem LTER, Massachusetts, United States - WE1602-90 | ecosystem: Environmental > Aquatic > Marine > Intertidal zone >...
TTTTCTCATTTAAAACTTTAGATATATTAACATCATTATAAGCTAAAGAAAAAGTAAGTTCTAAAATACCATTGACTTCCTCTTTAATAATAACATCCATAGCATATAATAAAATAAAATCCATTACCCCAGCCTCATCATAAACAACCACATTAGAATTACTTATGCTCTCAGGCTCCCTAATAGAATCGTTATAAAATATACTATCCAAATCATTATATTTAACCACATCCAAATAATTATAAGGCACAATAGTAAAATGTTCTGTAGCTCTAACTAAAGGTATAGGTAAAACCATAGACATATTTATAGGATTTATACTTTTATTATAATCATTAGTATAAGTTGGTATAGGTAAACTTACTTTTAATGAAGTAGAAGGCACATAATTACCCGCATAAGCTAGAGACTCCATACCTATATTTACCTCTATAGATGGTACATTAATAGAAACATTACCACCAGGATCAGCCTCAGGCAAACTAAGATTTACCTCTATAGGAGGAACTATCACCTCAAAATTACATTGTATAACAGGCTCAGGCAAAGAAATATTTTTAAAAAAACTATTCAAAGTATCCCTAACAGACAAACTAACAGCAGGAATCTGCATGTTAACAGCAAATTTAGGGTATTCCCATTCAACCATTAATCTCAATGCATAAGTATAACTATCATCATAATCAAAAGCAACAATATTACTATAATCTCCTACAGCACTACCATCGTCTCTTAAGAAAAATTGAATATCATTACCAGCAACCCATCCATCTTGATTAACTATTTCAGAAAGCATATCAGATAAATCAGGAGAATCCGCCCAATAAAAAATCTCTCCATCCAAATCCCAATCAACTTTATTAGTTGTTAAACTACGAGAAAAATAATCAGCGTTACTAGTACATGCAACTGGGTTTAAAGCCTTTTCTGCGGACACTTTCAATTTAACGGACACTCCTGCACCTATATCAAAATAAGCTCTTAAATAAGCACTCTTAATCACAGCCTTAGGAGGGATAGTCACATCTGAAACCACATGAAAAGTATTTTGAGTCGTGCCATCTCCATAAACTCCCGCATATAACCAACTACCATTATTTATATAATAACCACCACTCGTAGCATATCCGTCATCAATTCCATTCTCTGTATAATACCAATAAATACCCAAAAGTTATCACCTCCCTATAAACTTTAAGATTAATTTATTAAGCAGGAGGCGAAAAATACACTACCCCATTAGCATCCCAAGTAATAGTAAAATCACCTGAGGACACACTAACATCCGCTCCAAAATCTATTAAACCAATAACAATACTAGTCGCAGGATTGCCAGTATCTTTAAAAATAACAGCATATCGAGCAGTAAAAGTGGCACTACTCCAAACAAGATCAGCCGCATCTAAAGAAGCATTACCCCCACTAGTTGTATTAGTCTTAGATGATAAAGTTTTTTGTGAATAACCCGTTCCACTAGTTGACACCTCATAAGTATCATAACCACTAACATCCGCTAAATACGTATCCGTATTTATATCAGGAGCCAAATCACTTGTATATAAAGCTAACTTTATAGTATCACTTACCCAATTAATTTCAGCCTCTGCCAATTTTTTAGCGAAATTTCCAAAGAAATCAGTACTTACAGCCATTAATAAAACCTCCTTTTAACTAGACTTACGTCTTAAAAATATTGCCCCTAACTGAGCGGCATCCTCCATAGCTACTAAACTAGCCCCAACACTAAAAGGATTAGGCGGCTCATTGGTATACGTAGCCCCAAGAGTATATCCTACAAAATTTTTAACAGGGTTCCAATCACTTGCTATAGGATTAATATAAGAAGTAACTACCCCTTGAATATCCACAGCAACATCAGTAATAAACCCTATCCAATACAAACCTTTATTTAAAATTATATCCTCTGATAAAACAGTTACACCAGTACTACTAACATCTAATTCCCCATCATAAAGCAACTCCCCAGGATAACCATTGTCATTAGCCCAAATAGAAACACACATATTACCAGACAAAGCCGCTACTATGTCAGTTCCTATCCTATCAAAAGTTAAAGTCTCTGGTATTTCCAAAGGTAATACATAATAAGTATCAGCCGAAACAGTTACCGACCTATAAGCAGGAGCTACACTTTTATATTGATTAGGTACATAAACAGGACCTACTTTTCTATTAACTTCACTTACAATAATAGATTGAGAATCTTTTATATAATCAAAATCTGCTGTTATAGTATCCCCAGGCAACTGTTGACTATTAAAAATAATCAAACCAAAACCTTTATGTAAAGTATATTCCCCAGAATCAACAGCGACGGCATTTCTATATATTATAGGAGTAGGACTATCTAACCAATTTCTATACCCTCCCGTAGCCTCATAAATTCTATACCTCAAAGCTATAACACTCTGATCAATTATAGGAGTTAATTCATGATCGGAGACAGAATCCGAAGATAATCCTAATAAATCCTCAAGTCTCATTACTCCTTTTGCTATAGCATTTAAATGACCTGATAAAATACTATCTAGAGTACTTAATACTTTAAAATCTGAATTAGCCATAATACACCTCCAATCTTTATTATATCAGCAAACTACACATACGTCAATCAATAGAAAAGGCGGCACACCGCCGCCTATCTGCCTTACAGCTTACACCCACCGACTTCGACAAGTCACATCTATATCAACGGTGAAATCACTTGTTAAAACATAAAAAGAATTTTCACCAGTAACAGCCTCAAAAAAATCCAAAGAATCTAAATTATTAATAGCACTTGTTTTAACTACACCATTTAAAATATAAGCAGTTTTCAACTTAGAATCTATAACTAACTTATCACCTGAGACCATAGTCCCTGTATAATTAATAGTAACACCATTTAAAATTATTTCTATAGTACCACTACCAACAGCAGTAATCTCAATCTTAGGCAAAGAATTTATATTTCCCTTACTCCTAGTAAAATTATGACTACCAGTACCATTAAAATTAAAAGTCTCATCCTCTACAGCATACCAATAAGGATCAAAAGCCATAAAATTTAAAGTGCCTGTACCATTTAAAGCTATTAAATCTAAAGAAGTATTACCAGATAAAATCGCATTTAAATATTTATCACTCTCATCAGAGAATATTAAAGCCTTAGGCTCAGCCTTTATAAGTTTAGAAGCTATATCCCTTTTAAGACTATGCAAAGCAGTTAAACTATCCTCATATACAACAACATCAACAGGCACCGTTGCAATACCATCCCTTTTATTAATAAATAATTCTCCATTAGTATTAGTATCCGTTGATTTAACTATCTGATTAATAATTAAATCTCTACCAACATTATTAACAAATAAAAGATTAGAAAAGTCTACTCCATCAAAACTAAAAGTAACATTAGCCATTATCTTCGCCTCCCCTCAGACCTATTTTTATTGCCAGTTTTTCTGGCTAAATTAGTAGATACATAAGGAGTAACTACTCTAGACACTTCACGCCCATCTAAATTAACAGGAACCTCAACAACTATTCTATCCTTTACAAAATCTGATAACTTTTGAGCAAACATACCATTCATATTAGCATGATTATTACTTAAAACTCTCATTAAGTTAGTATCTCCAATACCAATATCAGATAAATCTCTAAAATTACCTACCATATCTTTCTTCATTTCATGAGATTTCAGAGCAATTGCATCCATAGCTCGCTCCAAATATGAAGGCGAATGAATACCTAAACCATCTTTAAAACCTTCCCAAATCTTTTGTCCTGCCTTTTTTGCGTTATTCCATAAGGTAGACCCTATATTTAATAATTTAGAGGCAACATCACCTAAAATACCTCCAAGTTTAGAGGGTAAACTTGTAATGGCACTAATAAAACCACTAACCAATTTAGACCCTGCATCCCTGGCCTTAGAAATCAATTGACTACGCCAAGAAGAAACTTTACTAATAGTCTGTAGTAAAAAATTCCAAGCTTTACCTGGCAAAGTTTGAAAGAAGTTTATAACTCCGTTTAAAAAACTTCTACCTGTTTCAATTGCCTTACTTCTCATCTGAGAACCCCATGAAATAGCTTTACTTATAGTGCTAGTAAAGAAATTCCATAAGCGACCAGGTAACTGTTGAAAAAACGATATCACAGCAGCTAAAAACTTAGCACCAAGTTCATTAGCTTTTACTAACATTTGAAGAGTCCACACAATCACCTTAGCTATTATAGTTAAAAATAAATTCCACAGCTTACCAGGTAATTCAGTTACTAAAAACACTATACCATCTACAAAAGCCTTACCAACTTTAAGGGCTAACTGTCCTAACTTAATACCAAAATCTATTACAGCCCGTACAGCTTTACCTATAGCAAAACCAAACCAATATAATAAATCACTAGGTAAACTCTTAATACCCTCTATAAATTTAGCAGCAGCTTCCCTAGCTTTTGCGGCTAATTGTACTTGCCACTCAACCACCTTAGCAATAACACCTAATAAAAAGGTCCATATCTTACCTGGCAAAGACTTAAAAAAGTTTACAATAGCATCAATAATACTTCCTATCTTCTCAGGTATTGATTGAAAAAACGAAACTATAGCACCCCAGACAGAAATAGCAGCAGCTTTTATAGTCTCCCAAACACCCAACAAAAAGGCACTTACAGTATCCCAATTTTTAACTAATAATACTATAGCAGCTATTAAAGCTATAACACCCAAAACGATCCAAGTTATAGGATTAGCTAATAAAGCCGTAGTAAAAGTCCAGGCCGCCACAGCAGCACTAGAAAAGGCCATAACTAACGTTGGAAATACCGCCACTATTATCCCTATAGAAGATATCAAATTACCTAAAACCATCAAAATAGGTCCTATAGCCACAGCAAAAGCAATGAAACCAGCAACAACACCCTGTAAAGGAGGACTTAATTGAGCATACCAACCGACCAATTTACCAACCACTCCTCCTACCTTTTCTAAAGCAGGAATCAAAGTATCAGTAACAACAGGAGCCAATTGCTCACCCAAAGAAATCAATAAACCCTCAGTCCTAGATTTTAATGTCCTAAAAGCTCCTCCTACATTATCCTCCATAGTAGTAGCCATCTTTTCAGCCGCTCCCTCAGACTCATACATTTTCTTTTCTAACTCTTTATATTTTTTGGAGCCAGTTTCCAGCATGATATTGACACCACGAATAGACCTCTCATGGAAAATACCTCCTAAAGCAGCATCTCGCTCAGCCGTAGTCATACCAGCCGTAGCCTTTTCCACATCTCCCATAATACTGCCTAAATCTCGCATAGTACCATTAGAATTATAAAGAGCCACAGACATATCACCTATAGCCACTTTACCATCCTCAGCTCCCTTACGCAAATCAGTTAACATAGCATTAAAAGTAGTACCTGCCATAGAGCCTTTTATACCACTATTAGCAAGAGTACCCATAACAGCCGCCGTCTGTGCTAAATTCATACCAGCCGCATGGGCATTAGCACTGGAATATTTAAAAGCCTCACCTAATTGCTCAACACTAGTATTACTTTTTGCCTGAGCTTGTGCAAATATATCAGAAGCTTTACCAGCCTCAGAAGCTTGCATATTAAAAGCCGACATAGTATCTGTTACTATATCCGCAGCAGTAGCCAACTCTAAAGACCCTGCACTTGCCAAAGACAACATAGAAGGTGTAGCCGCTAATATTTGATTAGTATCCCAACCAGCCAGAGCCAAAAAGCCCATAGCATCTGCAGCCTCAGAAGCAGAAAACCTAGTAGTAGCACCCATATCTTTAGCTTGATCTCTAAGCTTTACCATTTCACCACCAGTGGCCCCACTAACAGCCTTTACCCTAGACATAGAATCATCAAACTTAGCTACAGTTTTTATAGCCGCAGCACCTACAGCAACTAAAGGCAAAGTTACATTTTTAGTTAAAGAGCCACCTACTTTACTCATAGTATTCCCTGTAGTAATTAAACGATTATTTAAACCACTTGTCTGATCGCCTACACCTCTAATAACATTACTAGCTTGATCTATTGCTCTAATCAAAATATTCATTATAGCAGGCATAAAAGTCACCTCCTCTTTTTTCTAGCATTATACATAGCTTTCATAGTCTTTAAATCAGCATTACCACTCTTAGTATTACCAGTCTTAGTCCCAGGTAACCCTTTATTATTCTCAACCCCATTATCACCCATCATTAATCTATTAATTTCAGGTAAAGCCTCAAGTAAAAATTCCCTTTGCAAAGGTGTTAATTCTCCTTGAGTAGGGGCTAATTTATAACCATTCACATCCAAGTAAGCAATTCTTAAACCTTCCTCACTCTTTGCGAAATTGTTTGATTGCCTCAGACCTCGCATTTTTACCTATAATTTTTGGAGACACTCCACTTAATTCATATATTTTCTCAGCAATTTTTTTAACTATACCCGCAGGAGTTAACTCTTTAATTTCCTCAATAGTCCAAGGTTCTTCTTCTACCAAACCAAAACTAACAGCTAAGCAGTCAGCTTCAAACTCAGCAGTAGTGATCTTTTCCATATCCATACTCAAACTCATATTAGACATATCTATATTAGATTTATCTTGCATATTAACATCAGGCATGCCAGAAATAGAAACACCACGAGTCCTTATCGCTTCTATCTTTGTCCATTGAGCATCTGTTAAAGGTCTTAATTGCAATTCACCTTTAAGCTCAGTAAAATACACCCACTCAGTATTAAGAACACCATTTAAAATATCTTTTTTACTTAATTTTTTAATCTCACTCACTACAATAACCTCCTCACATTAAGCCGATAATGTGGCTATATCGTTTTCCACACTTACCCCTATCTCACTCTCTACCTCACTAGCATCCGCTAAAGTAATGGTATCCATCAAACATCTACCAGTAACTGACTGCACTATTTCATCTCTAGAGCTAGGTTGCTGTTGGACTTCACTATAAGCAACTTTAGGTAAAGTGATTTCCATAGAACCATGTGCACCATTATCAAAAGTTAATACTATAGGAATCTCACTAACACCAGTAGCAGCAGGACCAGTAGCACCACCCCAGAAATCTTCTAAAACACTGGAATCTTCAAAGAATAACTCCATTGAAATTTCCGTCTCTCTTTCTCCACCAATTACCCGATAAGGATGTCGACTACCTAAACCTCTGCCAGACTCAGCATCCATATTATTAGATATGGATAAATTTAAAGTTTTAACCTTAGCAGACAAATCAGAGCCATCAATAGTAGCAGTTACCTCATGAAAAGCCAAAGGATATGCATCAGGTAAAGACAAATCAGCTATAGCCTGAATAGCAGCCTTGGAATCTTTAGCAGCCACAATATCGGCTGTTAAGTTACAAAATTCACCCTCTACTTGCAACTCCAAACTATTAATAACACATCCACTAAAAACATGTTCAAAATGATCTTTCCCTACTCTGGCACAAAACGAATCTAATACATTATTAGCAGACCCATAAAACTCATGAAGATTTAACGTCCCAGTACCACCCTCACTAGTGAAAACATAAGCACCTAAACCCCATTTTAATAAATAAATAACACTATTAACATCAAAAGCATACATGATATTTCCACTAGGGGCATAAAAACCAGGTCTCTGTAATGTAGCCGATCTTTGTAATCCTCCTCCATAAATAAGATTAGGATCAGACGGCGTATCTAAAGAAGCAGAAGCTATATCTAAATGCACTACAGCAGCAGGAGGACTCCCCATATTATAACTTGTCTCCTCAGCTAAACCCAAATATCTTTGTACAGCCATAAATCACACCTCCATTTTATTAATACTCTAAAATAGTAAAAATAACTTTAACCGCAGCTAAAGCCGAATATTTATTTCCTTCCCTATGCCAAGGAGCTGAAGGTTCAAACCTACCGCTTCTAACATCCTGTACATAACTCCTATTTAAAGTCCTACCTTTAATTGTAGCCGATCTTGCCTGGGCTGCAATACTAGTAGCTGACATATACCCTTCCTCAGGAACATTAGATGTTAATACAGGAGTTAAAATAGCAGTCAACTCCCAAGTCTCATATAAAGTCCGTCTTTCATGATTAGGAACACATTCCTCCACAAATACCCACACAGATGGCATTTTAGGGTTTGGTCTATCTCTATCTCCTCGAACAACAGAAACAGCATCCAATTCATGCTCAGTTATAGCAGTCGTTAACTTAGAAACAATAGAATCTAATATCTCATTAATTGCATCTTTCAAAAGTTTAGGCTCTGGCATTATAACTCGCCCCTTTCTCTAATTGCCATCTCTACATATACATTTAATCTAGGTTCTATTATCCTAGACACAGCATCTACAAAATCATTAGCTTTAGTACCTCTATGCACAATAGTCCACCAAACAGGCCCAGGAGGTAAACCTTTATACCTAGCCCATTGAGCAATAGGATCAAAAGGTCTAGGACCTGGACCCGTACCCTCAACAACAGCTTTTAAATAATTTATAGGAGATGAAATACCCCAAGATAAATTACCATTCTTTTTAACTACCCAAGACCTGGCTAAAACTCCTTTATAAAAAGGACTTTTTTCTTTTAATTTAGCCTTAGTATCAATAGCAGCTAATCTAGCAGCTCTATTAGCAGTCTGTTTCATTTTTACTATTATAACTTCTATTTGAGTTCTATCAATACCTTCAACTTGAATGTCATAATTACCAGCCATATCTTAAGCCTCCTCATCATCTTCATAAGTTGAAGCCTTATAAAGACTCATTCTAAATCTTGGCTTTGCTGGAAATCTTCTTAAATCTCTTTTAATTGACTCTGTAAAAATCATATCCGTAGCAATATTATTAGTAAAATCATCATTCATAACAACAGGAGTCTGCCTTTTCATTACTGCCACAGAAGCCATATTTCCTACAATTCTCAAAGCTATATTATGAATACCTTTTGGTACACTACCATCAGCATCATAATCCCTATTTCTATCTCCATCAATTAAACTCTTAGCTTCCTCTAACCATTCTTCTATTAAAGTATCTAAAGCAGCCTCATTAGCAAGACCCAAATCAGTATAAACAAGCCCTGTATATTGCTTGACAGCACTTACACTACTATACACAGCCATTTATAAAACCCCCTTAAACACTTTGCATTCTAGTTTTAAATGCCTCATAATGATTAGGATGTTTTAATCTCACATGAGCAAACATGCCAGCTCTAGTGCCATTAAAATCACAATAAGGACAATCAATATCCCCGTTTTTTACCTCTTTAGTAGCCTCTTTTTTATCCTTAGATTCATTTAAAGGATTTTCATTAGCAGCCTTTATAGGGGCTTTTTTTGATGATTCTATAGTAGTTACCTCAGAGTTTTCACTTACTTTAGTTGTAACATCTACAGGAGCAGCAGCCACCGCATGAGATATAACAGCCTTTTTAGGTATATCAGCCAAACCTAAAATCTTTAACCTACAACAAGCTTTTATTTCCCTATATTTAATGGAACCCTCTTCCATCAACACATCTAGGACTTTACCTGCAGGAAATACAACTCCACCTCTGCCTACATTAATATCCGAAATATTTTTAACTCTATATTTAGCCATAATATACTCCTTTCTTATAAATAATAGGTAGGTAGTTTCCTACCCACCACAATCTAACAAAAACGCTTTAAGCCGATTCTTTTTGAATCAAAGCAGCTACACTAGCATTTTCGTCCTCATAATGGGCATCCCCTTCAAAAGAAAGAACAAAGTCAGTTCTTCTCGCCTTAGCTTCTCTTTCCCTCTCAACCATAACATCATGGAATACACCATATGCCATATTATCAGGATTAGTCAATAAAGCAAGTTTACCATTCATTAAACCATCATCAGAAGCACCAGAAGTAGCAGCCCTTTCTAATGTTGGTACATATTTAACTTTAATACCCTTATAATATAATTGAGGCATTCCTACTTGAGCCGTATCACCTAAAGCAGTACCTCTAGCTTTTAGTAAATTATGATAAGCGTTATGGACTTCCCAAGTTACCTCATACTCCCAATCTTGCACATTAACAAGATATTGTTTAGGTAAAGCAGCTAACATAGCGTCAAACATATTCTCAGGGTAAGAACTAGCAGCAGGATCAAAATCCTTACCAGCACCCGCACCATATATTTTATTACCAGCTAACTTAATCCATCCATCAGTCTGAGACAACACATCATCAGTACCATAAGCAACACTAGTATCACCAAGTAAACAATATTCTTCCAAGTCTCTACCAGCAGCTCCACCAAATAGGTCTAATAAAGTATCCTCAAACCCACCTCTTTCAATATTTCTTCTTAATGCATCATCCCTTAAAGATGTAATAGCTACAAGCTCTCTAGCTATTAACTGATTAGTAACAGGCGTAGGACTAACCCCATGAGTAGACGCATTTAATTCTACTACAGCACCGCCACCTTGAGCAGCAGCTCTACCAGCTTTTATAATTCTTCCAACAAAACCTGTTCTATCAATATCAGATTTTTGAGCATCCATTCTTATAAATCTAGCATTAGGTAAAACATTAACAGCATGTTCCATAGTTCTCACAAACCTATCGAATTTCTCAGGTTGTAAAATACTATCTCCAAAATCAGATATTTCAGTAATACCTTTAAAAGCTGCATCCAACTTTGCTAAAATTTCCATATTACTAGCCATTTATTTCTCACTCCTTATATAAAATATTTAAAATTAATTAGCTACTTTTTTACGTCTCCTACCAAAATGATCTCTATAGTTTTTAATACTATACTCATCCTCAATAACCTTATTATTACCTTTCTCAGCCTCAACAAGTTTTAAGCCTTTAGAGCTAACAGTCTTTTTACCGTAAAGTTTTTCTAAAGAGTCAAGTCTTTCCATAATAGCCTCTTTAAAAGCTTTATCGTCATTATCATCCTTAGAATCAACATTAGAATCATCAGTAGGATCAGCTTGAGACTTCTTAACTTCCTTATCATCCTTAGAATCATCAGTAGAATCAACATCTTTAGACTTCTTAGCTTCCTCATTAATAGACTCAATTTGAGACTTAACAGAAGTTAAACTTTCCTCTATAGTAGCCACTCTTTCATTTAAAGGCTCTACAGCAGTCTTAACCGAATTAGCTATAGTCTCAGCTAAAACATCTAAATCTATTTCCTTCTTTGCGTTACTCTTATCAGACATATCAATATCCTCCTCTTTCTTAGATTTCTTTAAAATGCCTATGGCATCCATAAACTTACTAACTTTTGCAAATAAAGAGTTCTCGTTATCTGCCTCAATTTCTTTTTTATCCTCAGCAGACTTATCTGCAGACTTAATAGAGAAAAATTTTGCTTTAGGAACAGCAGGATCATCCACAATTGATACATGAGTAGCCACCCAATCAGGCCCTAAATCTTGAAGTAAAGTTCTCTTATAAGCAATATCCTTATCTTTAGACTTAGCAGCACTTTCAAAAGCAGACTTTCTAACTCCCATAACTGAATAGCCCTTAAACGTGCCATCCTCAACACCATTCCAGGTCTCCTCAGAAAATTTAGAAGCTAATACCCACGTACCTTTAGGTAGTAAAGTCTTTTCTCCATATATATCAACCTCCATAGGACTAGAGGTAATATAACTTTCCACAGGCACACCAACATTATTTAAAGTATGCATTAAATCAACATTTCTATATGATTCCATCCAACCATGTGCCACTTCCTCAATCTTTTCAGATGTTACAATCTCACCATCTGAATCAGGTTCCCCAGGAACCAACACAGCAGCATGAGCAATTCTTTTAACAGCATTTTTTATAACAATAGGACCACCTATTTCCACACCTTTAAAAGCTTTAGCCGCCGATAAATTAATTTCTATGCCTGCTATTTTTGCCCTTTTTGCAACATACTGCTCCTCAACTTCTCTTAAGCTACTAAAAACAACTTGACTATCAGATATTAGATAAGAAGCCTCATATAATTTCTCATTGCAGGTATTCATTAAGATAACAGCATCCGAAAAAGTATGTAAAACCCTACTATCAAAAGCATTATCAGGGTCATCATAATTATCAAAATTTCTCCATGCCGCACGCTGAACCGTATTTAATAAAACTTCATAACTATCATTTTTATTTTTAGCCAAAGTCAATCCCTCCTTTCTATTTACTATCCTCTTAAACCATTGAAAAACTATAAGTATAATCCTCAGCCAATAAAGCACCATCATCACCCTTAACAGTAGCAGCACTAGGAATAGTAACGGTAACCGTCTGACTATTTTCTCCTAAATTAGCTCCTAAAGTTATAGTAAGAATAGCCCCAGTAATATCAATATTTGTAGCATCATTCGTAAAGGTCTCAGGCACTCCACCATTAGTAACTATAATAGAATCAACTATATCACCCGCACCAGAATTATCTGCTATATCTCTATCAAAAGTAATAGCTATAGTATCGGTATTACTTGTACCAGAACCAGCCACAGGACTGACAGAACTAACAGCCAAATTAGTATCCATAGTAAAGCTAAATTCTAAATCAGCCGCCATTACTCCACCCGTAGCAGTAGCCACAGTAGCAGCACTATTAACGGTAACCTCAACTAATTGGTCCTCACAATCAATCTGAGAAGCCATAGTAATTCTTAAAGTATCATTAGGAATAGTAGTCTGTTCTATAGAAGTGCTGGCAATAGTAGCAGCCACACCACCAACAAGAACACTAATACCATCCTTAATAGCAGCCGTACCAGAATTATCCGCAATAGCTACATCAAACACCACATCTATAGTAGTCCTTGCAGCTTGGTCATCAGCTTCATCAGTAGGTACCGTACTAGCTACAGTTAAATAAGTATATCCATTTGTAAATGTAAACTCATAATCATCAGCTAATAATTCATTATTAGAACCTTTAACAGTAGCCGCCGCAGGAATAGTCACAGTGACCTCATCCGCTTCGTCAAGAGTACCACTAAGAGTTAATCTTAATGTATCATTAGACACAGTAGTAGTAGCTAAAGCCGAACTAGCTATCGTAATAACCCCAGTACCTTGCTCCAAAGTAATATTAGTATGCATATCATCTTCACCAGAATTATCTGTTAAAGTTCTATCAAATACTATATCAATACTTGAAGCAGGTTGAGCAGACGAACCACTAGGAGACGTTGATAACACAGCTAAATTAGTCGCTAAAGTCTTATCAAAAGTTGTGACAGCAGCCGACACAGTAGTATCATCATAACTAACACTAGTATAACCTGTCTTAGAAATAACTACATCATATACCCCAGGGTATAAATTCATTGTAAAATATCCATCTGAATCCGATAAAACCGCACCCGCTACATTAGACGTATCTTTCACGTAAGCTGTGACTAAAGCCCCTGCCAAAGCAGCAGCATCCTCATCAACTATATCCCCTGCTAAAACATATTTTGTCTCATTATTACCTCTGAATGTTCTAGCAGCTTTATTAACAGAAGCAGCAGTATATAGAGTTTCCATATCAGCAGCCGCAGCATTTAACAAATCTTGTATTTGTGCTATTTTAGAACCGCCTTCGCCTTTACCAATCTCATTAGGTAAAATCTTATAATAACCCATTTAATTTCCTCCTTTATTTAAAAATTTTAAACTACACTTATCAAATCCCCCTCATAAAAATAAGGAGCAGTTGGAGCCGCAGACCCTAAAGGCATTAAATAAGGAACAGTAAAACAACGACAATTTATCCATTCACTTATTGGAGCATTTCTATCCCCAGGAAATTGCAACCCATTTGAAAAAGGTTCACCCACTCTAACAATCTGACCATGTAAAGCAATATGATTAGCTCTATCATACCGCCCTAAACCTCTAACTCTATTATCCAGAGCAGTCATCCACATATGGTACACAACACCCAACTCTAAATCTGACATATAAGAGGATAGATTTTGTGACCCTTGTATTTCAGTCCTAGCAATTCTTTCAAGTTCCCACCCTCGCATATCTTCAAAAACACTTTCTAATCTACGAGTAGTGTCATAAATACCTAACCCTTTACTATAGCTATCTGCTAATACTTCCATAACATCCCCAGTCATCCGTCTAATTGTAGACTGAGAAGCTACAAAAACTTGATTTCTTAACAAATCTACAGTAGTAGAGGGTAAAGTAGACCTAGCTAATTGCCTACCTTGTAATCTTAAATCATTAATAAGCTTTATTCTAGCAGCTTGAGCCGCAGGTTCTACCTCATCAAAAACAACACTAGCCATATCATCAATAGAACCCCTTAAGTCAGATAATATACTACTACGAGACACATCATCTGAAGGAACACGCCCCAACCTTGATAAATTCCTTAAAACATTGTTAAAAACTCCACCAAAAAAACTTTTTAATCTATTAATTAAATTAGTCTCAGCATTATTTTTAGCCTTCATTACCTTCAGATAATGGAGAGTTCTCTCCACTTCCACCATTGCCTTGAGAGCTATTAAGGGTCGATTCTCCATCTATCTCACCTTCCATATCCTCAGCAGGATCATCACCAACAACTACCCCAGCTAATCTATCATTTAAACCATTAAGTATCTCTTTAACTTCATCAGAAGACGTATTATCTCCGTCAATAGCTTTACCTTTAATATAATGCAAGTTCATAGCCTCATGATCTGATTCCTTAAGACCAAATCTTCCACCAAAATTTTTAATAAGTTCATTTGGTGTCATAGCTGCATTTTCAAATAATTTAACAGCCATAGTAATATCAGTATCCTCATCCTCAGCATCTATAGCAGCTATTTTAAATTCCAGGTCATAAGCTCCAAACATACCCCAAAGGATATCTTTATTGAAAAAATCCTCAATAATAGCCTGTCTAGGTTCTATTACAGAAGTCTTATATACCTTTGTAGCTTCCTCAGCAACATTACTTCCTAAGGTACCTGTCTCAACAATACCTAATCTATAAGGAGGTACCCCATGAGCGGCTAATATTTCATCTCTATTATCTTGTCTATATAATCTAAAGGAGGACTCTTTTATTTCCACTGATAAAGGGTGAAATTTGATTTGAACATCTCCCCCGCCATCATCAGAAACAGAGGGAATAGATAAAATCAACACTGAATTTGGATTCTTAGAAGCCTCATCAAAATGAGCCTCTATTTCCCATTCCAAAGGAGTCTTACCCAGCTCATCAGGATTACCATTTTTATCGACAGGCTCACCAGGATCGAAGTCACCAGTTATATAAACAGCATATGCAGGAACCCCATAATTATCAAAGAAAGAAATATTATAATCTCGCCTTGAAATATCACCCTGTACAGCTCCCATAGCAGGAACTATATCAGGAACTCCATAATAAGTACATCTAGGTGAATAATTTTCCCAAAATATAATCTCCGTAGCTCTATCCTCTGGCTTTAAAGAACCTAAAGGATATTCCTTACCAGTCTTACAATCTATATCCATAGGATAATTAATTTTTTTAAACCAAACATGTTCAGCTCCAACACGTTGCATATATTTATTACCAGTAATATGGACCCTAAAGTTTATAGCAGGTAAATGATAAATCTTAGCCAATTCCCCATCAGCTTTATGACTCTCACGCACTATCTCCAAAACACCATAACCTATAGCCTCCCAATCTACACAAGCTCTATATAAACTTTTCGACAAGGATTCATCCATATCCTTTAAAATATTTTCTATATTATCTTTCATAGCAGAGGTGTCAGTACCCTCAGTGTCTTTTAATTGCCAACCTAAGCCAGCAGTATCCTTAGCTTTAGTCTGACAACACCGCATATGATACACGTTTAATTCTAATAAATATGATAAAGATAAGGGATTATATAAAGGTTCACTTAATTGATAAGAGCTATAAGCATTTAAAAACACATCAGATAATATCTGTTTGCTCTCAGCTTCTTTACCTTTACCAGTAAATAAATTTAACTGTCTTTCACTAAAAGTCTTACCACCTTTAGAAACATAACAAAAAGGCTTTTTAACTTTCTTCATTTTTTACCTCCTTCCCCTAACTCTAACTTTAGCTTTCTTATTTCTTTTCTCAGGAACTACATTACCAAAAGCTAACAACCATGCATCTCCTCTATCAGGAGACTTACCCAATCGATCAGCTTTCCTTAAATCTTCCTTTGATTCAATTTTTATTTGCCCCTTAGAAGTCATACTATACTCAGGAGCCGACAATTCTTTTAATCCTTCCGAGGAAATATTCTTAGTAGATATTTCTCTCTTTTGTACTCGTTCTCTAAATTGCCACCATAAATTGTCTCTTAAAGTTACAAATCTTAATCTATCCTTTTTTAACTCTTTAGTTTTTAAATCCTTACTAGCCATAGCTACATTAACACCAATAATCTCAATATGTTGAGGAAATTCTCCCTCCTCTTGTAGCTCCAACAATCTATCCACAGGACCTGCACCTAAACCAATAACATCTAACTTAATTTTACTTACCCTATGAGGACCTAAAAAAGATATCTCCTCTCTTATAGCCCCTACTACAGCCATAGTAGATTTATGATATAACACTCTCTCATATAAGGGCTGTCTACCAGCTCTAAAAGCTAATACAGACTCATCCGTTCCATATCTTGCTATATCAACCCCAACCTCAATCTCTGAATAATTCTCATCTTGAGCAAAATATAAATCTCTACACTCATCTAAATCAGCTATAGGAATAACCTTATCAGTTTGATCACTACTAGGAAAATCAGCATCTATTTTAATTTTTACTAAAACGGACTCTGATCCCCAGGTCTGAAATCTTTCAGCTACCCATTGAGGAGTAACTAAATAAGGTCTGGGCATCTTCTTATCTCCAACTTTTTCTTGCCAGGCCCCAGTTAAAATATCCTCTCTAGTTATACCAAAATAAACAAAATTAGGTGTATCAAAAGCTGATATTTTAAATTTAGCATATAAATCATCTGTAAAAGATTCTCTAAATCTTCCCTCAGCTCTAGTTGGATTTCCTACAAGTAACATATGAGCATTACCAGAAGACATTAATCCCTCTAAAGCGTCAAATATAGGGTCGGGAACTCCACTAGCTTCATCAACAATAATTAAAATATTATCAGAATGATATCCCGTAACCCTCTCTATATTAAACTCAGAAGTAGCAAACCCTTCGGCATACCACCCAGGCTTTAATTCTAATCTAGTTTTTAAAGGGTCTCCCCCTAAAGGCCTAATCTTACTGCCTCTTCCATGAGCTTCTCTTATCTCTGACCATAATAAAGAATAAACTTGTCTCCCAGTAGGAGCCGTAGTTATAACTTTAGAAGGTTTATGCGTATATAAGAACCATAACACAGTATTTCCAGATAAAAAAGTTTTACCAGGACCATGACAGGCCCTAACAGTAGTATATCTTTTGTCTTTAACAGAATTTATTATATCAATTTGTTTCTGCCACAACTCAGCCCCAAGCATATTCTTAATAAACCAATCAGGCTTTTCCTTACTTTTACTCAACAACCGCAAGGCGTTATCTTTACTAATCATCCTCTATCACATCAAATAAATCTAACCAAGTCTCAGTATTAGATTGAGCAGCACTAGTATTTTCACCTAAAGCAAGCCTACCTATTTTTTGAAATTTATCAGCACACCTCGCCAAAGCCTCTAAACTATCTAAGGATATATTCTTTCCAGTTTCATTATATTTAAATTTAGCTTGTCTAAAATAATTCTCAACATGTTCTAATCCATCCTTAGCCACACTTAAAACCCTAAAATCAAAATTCGCCGCCTCATCAGCTAAAGACTCAATGCGTTTTTCTCTCTTACGTTTTTCTACATTATCTAAGTATAAATTTTTCTCAGTTTTCCAGTTATCATCTTTTATTCTTACACTTAAAGCCTGAGGAGAAATCCCAAACCTTTTGGCTAAATCTACATTAGAGCTATAAATTATATTTCCTTCCTTGTCAAGCTCACCCATAATATATAAATCTTTTAATTCAATCCAATTAACACCATTATTAGCAGGCATTTAAGACACCTCCCTTTTATAGCTCAAGTTTAGCATACCACTTAATCAAAGTCAAGGTACATAACAATAGAGAGTACTATTAAAGCACTCTCTATTTTGAGTAGAAGTTGTCTTATCAGATTTATATATACACTATTGTAGTGAGCTTAGCAGTTATCTTCTACAGCGTAGCATAATTTACAAAAACTGTCAAGCTCCTGAAGGTATTTGATAAGCCATTACATAACTCCCAGCCGTACAAGTTACCTCCGTAAACCTACCTGCTAACATCTGACCTTTATTTAATACTTGTGAAGCTACAGAACTATTACCAGTCACCGTAATATTAGAATCCTCAACAGCATACACCACACAAAACTTATACCCACTATCAGGAGTTATATTACTTGCAGGATTCACCAATCTTTTAAAACCATAATACCCAGACATAGCTCTTTCAATAATCAACTTATTATAGTCAATAATATTTAAGACTCTAATATCTTTTAAATCTTCCTCACTCAAACTAATAACACTGTTATCAAAATTAAGCATTTAAACACCTCCATTTTTTAAATCTGTATACTTACTATAAACATCCGCATTAAAAACATAAACACTTTTTATATGACCATTAAAATAAGTAGAGTGACTAGTAGGGTTTTTCCTGGCTCCTATAGACACATTACTAACGTTAACCAGAGTAGCATCAAACAAAGCACTTGATTCACTGCCATTAGCATTTAATTTTAAACCATCAGCTACAAGAGTATCCCAGAAAATCATATCTTGACTAGGCTCCCCATTAGCAGCAATAAGCCTCTCATTCCCATGCCACCAAGCACTAACACTAGTACCATCATTTAAAATAGAATATTGTGCATCATCAGAACCAACACCATTTTTACAAAATACAAAGCCTACATGAGAGCTGACCCTTTTATAATTTGCATATAAAACTAATTTAGGAGCTATTATATCTAAAGCTGAATAATTATCTATCACTAATACATCATCAGTACCATCATATAATAAACCCTCAGTAACAACAGCACCAGCATTCACAATTTTAGGCATATAATTAAAATCCTCTTGATAAGCGTATTTACTGTTATCATTTTGCAAATAAACCCTTTTAATAAATGTGTCTACTCCACCACACCAGGATAAAATAGAAGCCGTATCTAATACCCCATTCTTAAAAGTAAATTCTTCCTCAGCTAAATCCCCTGACCTTACACACCTAATAATAGGTCCTGTAAAACTACTTATAACCTGAGTATAAGGATTAAAAATTAATATAGCATTCTCACTAATACCTAAAACATCAAATAATAAAGGTATCACTGCATTTTCAAGTAAAGTATAAGTTGAACTAAAACCTAAACCAAAGCCTAAACGTCTCACACTCAAATCACCACCTAACTATATTGTATAGTATATCATAAAAAGACAAAAAAATAGGATTAGGGGACACAACCCTAATCCTTATCAAAACCAACCATTACCCACTCTCTTTTATCTATCTCACATCTCTTTACTTTAGCTTCATATTCACCAGCACTAAGTTCCTCCCTAGTAAATATGTTTCGATAAAACATAATCACACCACCTTATTTAAAAATCTTTTATCCTCAGTACATCTAAACCCTAAAAACTTCTCTAAAAGATAAATACTTTCAGCATTTTCACGAGAAATATGATCAGCTATAGCATATAAAAACCAAAACATTTCTCTAAACTCCTGAAAATCCTCCATATCCATAACCGCATAAGGACATATACCACAATCCTCATTAATACGATTAATTTTTTTATAAGCAATTACACCTAGCTTAGCCACTTAATCCTCCTCCTCTTCATCCTGAACACAGCCATTAAAATATGTACATTCTACCTGTTGAGTAGCTACGTTAATACGACCCCAAGGACATGATCTGCAATTTCTCATCAATTACACCTCGCATTATAAACGTCATCTAATAACGTATTCTTAGTATGTCTTAAACTATTAAACACTTCTTTTTTATTAGGTAATTTATCAATAATAGGTTTATATTGATTCAAATAAGCTATCTTCTCATCACTTGATAAACTACTAAATTCCTCACGAGTTAAAGGCTTTAAATTTTTATTTTGATTAACTTCCAAATCCCTATATTGTGAAAACTCTTTCTCAAAAACTATGCTCTTTTCTTTCTCAGCTTCCTTAACAACTTCCTTTACAATCGAGGGAATATGAGGAGTTAAATCCATTTCCGTAGGAGCATCAGTTGGATCACTAGGAACCATATTAAATCTCGTCATTAACCCATAAGTTAATATATCTATAGACTCCAACCTTTTTTTATTTTTATTTAAAGAAATACTTAACTTTCTAACATCTCTCACCATACTTTTTAGATGTTTATAAACCAACAAAAACAAAACACCTAAAGTAATAACTACTCCTACTATAAACATTCCCGCCGCCAATAATATGTTAAACATAATATAATCCTCCCTTTAATTTAAGGACCCAGGACCTCGATATCAACATCAAAGTCCACAACCCCTTTATCAAAACTTACAGCTTCAAATTTCCAAGTAACACCTTTTTTAAGTCTCCCTGAATAAGCTGTCGCTTCACCAACTTTATTTTTATCCTTATCATATAAGGCTACTATTGCCTCTATTCCTCTGATATTCACACCAGAAGTATTTTTTATAAGACCTGTAATATTATAACCCTTATCAGTCTCCGTCATAATTAAATCTTTTATACTTAAGGAATCCTCTATAGGCTCTAACTCCACATTAATATCTTTTTTCTTCTCAGCTTCCTTATTAGAAAACTCAGCCAAATTAAGACTTAAAGCAACAAGACCCTGCAGAGCCAAAGCAATTAAACCCAAAAGCAATACTACTATACAACCACCTATTAATAGTCTTTTCATAAGACCCTCCTACTTTTCTATAAGTTTTATAGTCACATTTTCTAATTGTAAAGTGGCCCCTTTATTTAATTTAGCGTTTTTATATTCACTGATATATAAATTATCTGCCACAGTACTCATTATTAAATTAACTGAATCCATAAAGCCATTATCATGAGCTATAACATTACCACTACCAGACAAACAAACTATATCATAAGTAGCAGCTTTAATATCAGACCCAACAGCATATCGCCCAGGACTAAAATTATAAGTCTTTTTAACTACAGGTTTTTGAGTAGGTTTCTTAGTTGGCTTAGGTGTAACTTTTTCAGTTTCCTTAATAACTACCTTTTTATTATCTTTCTCAGCCTCTAATTTATCCACTTTAGATTGATACTCAGAGACTTTATTCTCATAATCATTAAACTTAGCCTCTAACTTTTCATACTTCCCTAAAGTTTCTTTATACTTTGCTTTATAATCAGTACCTATACCAAATAAGTTACCAAAACTAAAATTAGCAAGCAATAAAGCAGCCAAACCAACTAAACAAGCTTTCCACCATACAAACTTAAGTCTTTTATTACTTTCAAGCCCTACTATTAACCAAGGAACAATACTTAAAATCAAAGCATCTATCCAAAAATTACCCGTTACATTAAACAATCTAGTCTCCGCTACCTGCAACTCAGCAAAAGTCTCTACATTTTCATCATATCTATTATTTCTATCATCCATTTTAATCTTCCTCCTAAAAGTTTATTTAATACTTATACCTAAAAAATAATGAAATATTAAGTTATCATTTTAAATTTTTCTCAAATAAAAATAACAGGATATAAAAATACACCCTGTCACTCCTCTTATTTCTTAATCTGTACCAATTCTAAAACTCGCTGATATTTTTTACGCAAAATAAAACCACTTATACTAATTAATATAATAGACAAACATATTAATACAGATATAAATGGATTACCATTATGATGTATAGTTTGATACACATCTCTTAAAAATATTATGAATACAAGACCTAGTATAAAACTTAATACTTTCATAATAACCTCCTAAAGGCATAATAATGGAGCCAATAGATGAGGATATTGGCCCCTATAAGATAAATTCAATTTAAAGGAGAATCATTTTTAATGACTCTGAACCTCATCACTTAAGTACTTTATTTTGAATATGTGCCTAATTATATCCCTAAAGAATACACATGTCAAGCCTTAATTTTAAATCTTTCAGACAAAGGATCATAATCAGCACCAGAAGTAATGCTCATGATAATAATCTCTTTATAAGACACACCTTTTTTAACTAACCATTTAACATCAGGTCCATAAACATTCCCATAAATACGCTTATTTTTAGGTTTAACTCTTTCCAATAAAGTAATAGATTTTATAGCCTGGTATTTTTTACACACTTTTCTTTTAGTTTTCCATAAAATAATAGCCATGTCTTTCTCACTAAACTTAAAATCAAGTAACAACTTATACAAAGTATCAATCTTTTCTATCTCAGCTTCTCTCTCTTCAACAGCCTTAGTAATTTTCAAAGTAACTCCTCCTAACTATTAAAGAAACTGGCTACAGCTTCTTTACTTGTAAAATGGGCTGGCTTTTCTACTTCTCCTACCATTGGATTAAGCACATAACTTAATCTCAAATAAACAAGACCTAAAGACACTTTATCCCCAGACACTTTAATTTTTCCTTTATACTCCCACAATACATTTAACATATTAAAGATAAGTTTAGGAGTTAATTTCTCTGCCAACTCCATATAATTCTCATAACCTTTAACATTATTCTTAGCTAATAAAATGTTTTTTAAAGTCTCCATAAAAGAATCTACAATTCTCACAACAGAATTAGCTCTATCAAACACCTCCTCCAATAAAACCACGCCCTCAGCCAACTTATTATTAATTAAACAATTAATTAATTCAAAATAAAAAGATTTATCTATGATTCCAAAGAAATCTTTAAACACCTGAGAAGTTATATGATCAGATATATACTTAAGTTGATCTAAACACATAACAGCGTCACGCATACCACCATTAACATAATGGGCTATAGCCTGAGCCGCATCCTTATCTAACTTAATATTCTCAGCTTCCGCAATAAAAAAGAGTCTATCCATAATATCCTTAACAGAAATCCTCTTATATTCAAAAACTAATAATCTTGATTTAATAGTCTCAGGTACTTTATGGCTCTCAGTAGTAGCCATAATAAATATAGTATTGCTTGGCGGTTCTTCTAATATCTTTAGTAATGCCTGAAATCCCTGAGTAGAACACCCATGCACTTCATCTATTACTATGACTCTATACTCTCCATTATGAGAAGTCATAGCCACATCTTTTAACTTCCTGATATCATCCACTAAACCATTAGAAGCGGCATCTATTTCCAAAACTGAGGTATCATTAGCCTTGGAAATAGCCACACAAGAAGGACATTTACCACAACTTTTAATACCTTTTCGATCAGAGCAATTTAAAACCCTTGCTATTATTCTTGCACTAGTAGTCTTACCTATTCCCCTAGAACCACAGAACAATAAACCTGCAGGTAAAGCAGCACCCTTAAAATGTTTATCTAAAATAGCTTCCAAAATCTTAATAATATGCTCCTGCCCAACCATATCAGATAAATTTAAAGGTCTATATTTTAATGCTAACTTTTCCATACTAAACCCCCTTAACTTTTTCACCTATCCATACTAAATCCTCAGAAGATAACAACCTATTTTTAGTACCACCACATATAGGACACAAATAAACTAAATGCATGGACCATTTAGAGACTTGCACATTATAATTAGTTGTCATTTCAATAGGTTCCTTATGAAATAAACCTGTTTTATTACAATGTGAGTCTAAATAATTACAAAAAACAATCTCTTCCATAATAGCCTCCTTACTTATCCATCATCTTTTTTAAAACTCCAAACACTTGAAAAGCTTCCATATAAAAGTTAGTGCTAACAGCAAACATTTTTTTAAGAGTCTCCTTTAATCGATCAGGATCATGATTGGCAATGGCTTCACTCAACTCATCAAAACCCTCAATAAAAAATCCCTGTTCTCTAAATAGCTCATCCATTTCAAATTTAAGAACCCCAAAAAACTGGAATTCATCAACAAACTTATCATGTAAGGCGATACCCAATTGAGTCATTTCCTCAATCATATCATTTATTACTTTTAATCCTTCATCAGACCATTGCACCTTCTCTATATTCTGATTATACTTAAAATATTTCATGTCCTCATCTCCTATTTAACTTACTTAAAATTGTTTTCCTAGCTTCCTTATTTTCCATGGCTAACATATAATACTTTTTAAAATCTGTTGAGCCTCTTTTAAATTTAAAAGCTCTGGCCATATTAGCCTGCATTTCCTTATCTAACTTCAAAGACTCCTCATTCTCAAGTGACACATGATAAAGTTTTTTACAATGACTACACTGTATAAAAAGCTCTACCAAATCACCCTTAAGTTTTTTCTCTTCAAACCTATCAGCTTTAAAAGCTTTCTTACACAAATCACAAACATACATACCATTATCCATATATAAACTACCTCCCTTTTTAAAAAGTATTATACCTATAAAATAGTAAAATTTAATGTTATTTTAAAAATAAAAAAGAAGCTAAAAGCTCCTTTTATTTTATTACTTTATTCTTATCAGCACATTTAGGACAAAAATCAACACTTAAAGATTTATCTAAAAAGTTTACAGGAATAGTTTTCCCGCACTCCACACAAGAAGGTCTAAAAAAATCAGCCTGTATATCCTTAAAAGAAACAAAACTATCAACTCTTAAAATATTATGCTTATAAGCAGCACCAAACACCTTATTAAATAAAGCATTATATACTTCAAAAGGAGACGCTTTACCTTTAACAAATAATTTAAGCTTTACCTCTAATCCTTCTCTCACAGCCCATATATCACTAACAAAATCCTTAGCATTACATTCAATAACATTAAGCCCAGCCCTATAAACAACCTCTCTAATTTTCATAGTGATTTTTTCAGCCTTATGCCAATAATTAAGGGCATTAATAACAGACATTTCGGTTTTATCCGTATCTATTTGATATAAAGAATATCCTTTTTGTTTCTTTAAACTTTCCATAGAAGAGGGTACTTTAATACCATCTAAAAGCTCAATACCAAAATGAGTTAATTCTTTATTCATCTCACTTATTAAGTTTATTAAATCTGTCTCATTTTTAATAAACTTTTCTAATAAACCAAATTCTACATAATCGATCCCATACAACCAATTTTTAAATTTAATATTATCAGACACAAACCTAATACTTCTTTTAGTAATAGGTATATCAGCTTTCCAAGCAGCTCGCCTAATTAAACATTTCCAGTAAACATTTTCTACATACTTATATTTTTCATGTATACAAATTTTTAATCTCACTTTTTCTCTTATAGTTGATTCATCCTTACGCTTTAAAGAGGATAAATTTTTTAAACTAATATCTTTTTCTCTAGCCTTATAAGACTCCTGGACCTTTTTTGCTTCTACAGGACTACAAGCCCCACAAGTACTACAACCATGTAGACACTTTTTAACAAGAAAACCATTTTTATTAGGTCCTCTATGATCTTCTCCTAACTCTGTATTAAGCATAAAATCACAAGACTTTTTATACAACCTATAAATATAATCTTTAGTTACTCCTATATCAATATGATCCCAACCAAAAATATAATCCCAAGGTTTTTCTTTAAAATAATACTCATAAGACACTCCATATTTCTGCAGGTTCTTTTCTAAAGTTTCTTTCATTTTACTATTTACGGCTCCTATATAAACAGCATCTAATTCATCATAAGAATCCACCAGAGCATAACCGCCAAGCCTATCACATAAATGAGCTACTTGAGTACTCCACAAATAATCCTCTTTTGTTTTTTTGCCTAGTGTAAATTCTATACCTAAATCTCTTAATTTTTGAAAAACACCAGTTAACATCTTTTCTCCTAAAGTAACCCTATGCCATTGAAAAGGAGTCCAGGATTCAATTAATAAAGGTGTAAAAGAAACCCTAACACCTATAGCGGACCCCATAGAATTCTTTAAATCTACAATTTTTTTACACAACTCTAAAAAATCTTCTATATCTTTATCAGACTCAAAAGGCAAGTTAGCTATCATATAAAGTTTTAATTTTTTATATCCACCTTTTATAACATTTTCACAAGCTTTTAATATAATTTCCTTAGTAGCCCCTTTATTTACAAAAGTCCTTAATCTCTCTGAGCTTCCTTCTACTCCTACGGCCAATTGATTCATGCCACCCTCACCAGATATTAAAGAAAAATTAGCGTCCTCAGCCATACTATCAATCCTCTGAGACTGAGAATCAAAAGTATCAGACACTTCCTCTAAGATAGTCTTAGTTAATAAATTCTTTTGAGTATATCCAGTATACTCAAAAGCTGTTGGAAAAGCATAAATAGAACCAGAATTTTTAATATTAGCTTTTAAAGCTTTAACCATATAAGAAATAGACCTTTCCCTATATGGCCTATATCGATACCCTACAGCACAAAAAGAACAATTACCAGCATTACAACCCCTAGCCAATTCAACCTCTCCTAAACCCATCTCAGGAAAAATCCAAGGTACTGGAGGAGCATCCACACAAGGCACATTATTTAAATCCTTAACATGTCTTTTTTTAATCCTCTTAGGTATATCATCATATTTAGCCGCAAAACAATCTATTTTAAGCTCATTATTCACCTTTTTATATTTAGGGTATAAAAACTTAGGCATATATAAGAAGTCGTATTCTTTAGCTAAAAAATGCAGTAATTCTTCACGTCCTTCTTTAGTATAATAAAAACTCTCAGCTTCCTTTTTAAAAGAGTTAATATCTTCTAATACAGCCATTAAACCAGGAGACCCTTTTTCATCCTCAGCCTCTCCAATAAACATAAAATCTACTATAGGACTCCAAATCTCAGGACTCCCAAAAGTCGAACCTCCTGAAATAATCAAAGGATAATTTTCTTTCATTTCTTCTCTGTCTTTCCATCTTACAGGAACACCAGACATCTTTAATATTTTAACTACATTCGCTAAAAATGGAGGGAATCCCAAAGAAAAGCCTACCACATCAAACTCACCCATAGGCCTCTTAGACTCCAAACCAAACACAGGAATCCCCTCAAAATATCTTAATTCTTTATGACTAATAGGCATAAAAGACCTTTCAGCTTTAAAGGGTCTTATACCATCCGATCTCCTATACTCATTAATCAATTTATATAATAAAGGTCCTCCTTGATTACCAACAAAATCTCTATAGCCCCAAGGATTTGCTATTAAAAATTTTAACTCAGCAGCATCCCATTCTTTATAAAATAAATCTTTTCCCCATTCTCCATAAGTATTACACTCACAACCTAAAAAAGCCTCAGGCATTTCCATTTTAGGCATAATTGAAGTTAAAAATTTTTCTATTTGTATTTTCGTCATTTCCACCATAAATAATATAACCTCCTACAAAGTAAAAGCCCCTGATAAATAGATTGGTAATATCAGAGGCTTTTTATTAAATTATGACTATCTCTTTCTTTATTGTAACGTAAAATCAGTTAAAAATCAATCTCCTTTTTCCAACAAGGTAAAGCAGACACATGGGCATCCCACGCCACTCCAAAACATAAATTTTCTTTTAAACATGTTACGGTATAGTCAATCTTACCACTTAAAATTGAATGTGCTTTACTAAAATCCTTAGCATATTTACAATACCAGCATTTAAACATTTTAGGATTTGCATCAGTATAACTTTTATTATTCATAGCAATCTTATGGGCTTTATTCAACCTAGAAGAATACTCTAAAATGTCTTTCTTATTAATATCCTCAGAAGATTTAATATTAACTATCTTTCTCTTATCATAGAGCTTACACCAATCAATATACTCTAATAATGTAAGCCCTCTTTCAATATCTTTTTCCTTTAATAAGTTAATCATGATAAAACCTTCAACTTAGTATAATCATAATTTAATATATTACAAAATTCTTTTAATGAGGAATCTGATAACCTATGAGTACCAGCCTCCACCTTAGCATAAGTACTAAGAGACATACCCAAAGCTTTAGCAATCTCTCTTTGTGTCCATCCTCGCCATACTCTTATCTTACGTATTGTACTAAAACTTTTCTCGCTCACTATACTCAACCTCTTATAAGGTTTATATACTTTTTTAGTCTTTCTTTTTTCATAAGCATCCGTAGCCCATTCTAAAAAAACGTCAACCACTTCATCCATATTTAAAGGGTTTTCCTCAGCAACCTTTTTTAATTTTTCTAAAGTGGAATTTTTTATTAAAAATCTACAAGTACTACGCAAAACTTTCACTCCTTTCTATTATCCCATTTAGGACATATAAATTTTTACTACTTTTATAGTCAGTCTATACATATAAAGCCAAATAAAGAAAATACCTAAAAGCAACCAACTTTTACAGGTATAATCTCTTTCATATATAATAAATATCATATGAGTCCCAGCTATTAAAAGAACAAACAAACTATAAACCATTCCAATTAAAGTCCAGACCAAATTAAACACCTCCTAAAATTATACCTACAAAAAACCAAAAAAGCATGTACACATAAAAATAAAATAAGCCCCTGAAAAAGGAGCTTACTTCTTAAAAGGCATAATATGTAGTAAATTACTTATATTATATCAGCCTCAGAGATTACAATCAAATCTAAAATTTTAATTTGATTAAAAGACTTCAAGCATAAATTATCATCATAGGCATTTAACAAATACTCGGCCTTTTTCTCTAACCCATTATAATTAATTATGGTCTCGATCTCTTTACTGGGTAACTGGACCGCAGTTACAATCATTTTTTTATTAGGTTTCTTTAATTTACTCTCATAAGAAGCTCTATTCATTTCTTAGCTTCCTCCTAAAATAAAGCATATGTATTCGCCAAATCAATGATCACACTATTATTATCCCTTACAATAGCGGACTCATTTAATAAAAATAATTTCTTTATCCATTCAATAGACTGCTCAAAGTATTTAATATCTTTCTCTATACCTATAAAAAATCTCTTAGTATTTGCACAAGCTATTCCAGTACCGCCCGACCCAAAACAAAAATCTAAAACAGTATCACCCTCATTACTAAAAGTTGTTATTATATCCTCCAATAATCTTATAGGCTTTTGCGTAGGATGTACTTTAGCATAATCCTTTTTATAATAAAACACACTGCCTTTAAAATTACCTTTGATATTAAAAGTTTTATTATGTCTTGCAAATCTATCACATACTTTAGCATAAGGCCAAAAGTTAGGAGCTTTATCAATATGGAATACATTAATAAGCTCCTGATATATATCCTCAGAACATAATTCAAATTGTAGAGTATCCCACCTTAAAAAGTGTTCTGCTTTTCTATGTCCTAAGATATGATTTATTTTAGTCCTATTAACATTTATATAAGACATTAAGTATTTTACATACAATCTAACAGGGTTATTATGGTTGCTATCATATTTCTTACAAAAAATACTTATGTCCTCATGATATTTAACCAAAGCTTTTTTAGCTATTAAATTATTTGCAAAATGATCCTTAACCCATACAGCATCATATAAAAAGAACAAATTTTCATGTTTATAACTTCTTAATTGTGAAGTATAAGGCTCCTGGGAAAACACTATTAAATAACCCTTAACTCTCAGCAACTTATTACAATGATTAAAAAATTTGTCCATGTCTAACCTATCATCCCAGGACGTATCCTGATTAGAATAACCTTTTAATTCAATATCTTTAATCGTTCCATAAGGAGGGTCCACCAAAATTAAATCTAGCTCCTTATGGATTTTAGTCATCTCTTCAAAACAATCACCATTATATAAAAGCATAATTCCTCCCATAAATTAAAGCCCTTTAAAAAAATAAAGAGCTTTAAACAAATATATTAAACTACACAGCAACAATAATAATAAATAACTTCTATATTGAGTATAGCATAAGGCTATACAAATGTAAACATTAAAATAAGCCCCATACAGAGCTTATTTTAAAGTCAATAACAGTTCCATTATGAAAAAACTATACAACTATTATAAAATACCATTTTACTTTAGTCAATTATTTCTCATCTTCCAAACTATTAACCATAGCCTCATGTTCTACCACAACTTTTTTAATCCTGCTTATTAACCAAACACCTACTACATAACATACAACAAAGATTAAATAAGCAAACATCAACACATAAATTCCAGCTAACCTACTCATAATTTCACCTACCCTGTAATCTCAGGAGTTATAATTGTAGGTAAAGTAACATCAGGAGTTATAGTCGGTGTTGGCGTAGGAGTATGAGAAATAGGCGTATAAGATTTAAAAGTCCTACGTATATTTGCCTTTTCAAGCTCCTTTTTATTACCATTTTCATTGTTGGAAGCCAACAATAAACCAACGATACAAAATCCTAAAACAATCAAAACTAAAACTACTTTTTTCAAAAGAATCCCCCTCCTTTCTTACTTTTTAATAACCAACTTTTCCCAATTACGACACTTACTATTCTTGGGATTTGCACAGACCCATCTAGTCCATTTATTAGTATCTTCTATACAAGTGGCTTTATCGCCACACTCTGCACAATACATAATCTTAATCCTCCCTTTCTTAGCTTCCTTTTATAGAAGCTCTAACAACTTTAGTAATCATAGGGAACCATACTACACTAGTACTCCCTAATAACAAACATGCACTAATTATAACAGTTTTCAATAAAATTCCTCCTCTCCTAAGTTAATCGAAAAAATCACTAGTCTTATCAAAAAGGTCATAAGCATTATACTTATCTCTGAGAGCATCGAATTTTTTCTCTCTATCTTTTAATCTATTAATTAAATCTTTAACTGTAAACCCACAATCTCGTAGTCTCATCATACTAAAGTCATCCTCCAAAAGAGCAATAAGAGACTCTTTTGCATTTTGTAACAAATCCCTATAAATTTCTATCTCAGCCTCTAGACAATTGTACACATAATCATATACAATCTTACACAAATCTGACAAACTGAGTTGAAATACAAGAACCTCGGCCCCACTATCAAAAGCCTCAAAAACAAAATCCTCTTCTTGTATAAAGCACTCTATAGGAAACCTTATTTTATAATTATCAGGTTTAAAAGAATCCTGATAAAAATATTTTACTTTGCGTAAATAATCCAAGCATTTATTTTCTAATAAAGAATACTCTATCTCTATCTTTTTTATAATGCCATCCTCATCATAAACATTATCTATTTTCACATTCTCAGCATCACAAATCCAAGTTATTTTTGGAGTCTTTTGTAACTGTCCAAACTCAGTTATTCCTAGACGTTCCAAATCCTCGACTTTTAAATCTTCCACTATAAAATCAAAACTTAATTCTACTACCATAATTATGCCTCCTAATAAATTATACACTCATCCAAAAACAGCCTCTTCATAATCTTTTAAAGCTTTTATATACACCTCTCCCATATAGGTGTATTCAATTTTTTTATCATACACATTAGCTTTAAAATATCCCACAAAAGCATCTTTTAGCTCTGGCTTAATATATTTCTCAAAAGCTTTATTAGCTACTTTAAGATATGCACCGTAGCTATTAAAATTTTTAAACATTAAATGCCTATACTTATCATAAAACTCCCTTTTAAATACAATAGAAGAATAGTCTAGAAAAACCTCCTCAATATAAATAGTACTATTAAAGTCTTTTGCTAACTCAAATAATCTAGTTTTACTTAAATCCTCAGAATTAGCACAAATATCAATCTCAGAACTAAGACAAATATCAAGTACAGGATATTTATCTTTAAACTCCTTTCTTAGTTCAGTTAAATTAACCACCTTTAATTGTTTTCTCTTAGCTTCCTCTATAAAATCTTTTATTTCCTTAACCATAAATACCTCCTAATAAACTATACTCTCATACCACATAACTTTGCCACATCTAGAGCATTTATGTTCGTATAATAGAATACCTGAGAAGTCCTCAGTTTTTCCCGTATACTCAAAATACCCTATGCAATGAAACCTATCACATTTTACTGCCATACTAAAATCCTTTCTTATAATATTATACAGCCTCATATTTAAAAAGACTGTACTTAAATTTATTTTAAAACAAAGCGGGGAAATATTCCCTACTCTATTATAAATTTTCCCCAGTTGTTAACCACTGACTCATACAGTTCATTACAACTATCAAACTTATTCATGTCTATCATATAGTTATCAAGTTCCCATTGAGAGAACTCAATTCCTCTGTCCATCAACCTACTTGCAATTATTTTTTTAGCTATAACACTTAACATCTTAACGTCCTCCTCAAAATTTATTATTTATCTTATGTTCTTATTATATAATAATCCTTTACATGTGTCAAGCATAAAGCTAAAAATTTTTAACTTAAATTTCTTATAAAATGCAGTATACCCAAGGACTCCAAATCATTTAAAAATCCCTCTGCATTAACTCTTATTTTTATGCCTTTTAAAATATTAACTCGATCTCGGACCTGACACATATATATCAAGTCCGACTTATCATTACAATAAGCTGCCTTTTTCATTTCCTGGACCACTTCAAGACAAGTATCCCCAGAAAATATGTTTTTATCATCTCTATATTTTAACATTCTATTCACCTCCTGACACTATTAGCCCTAAGAGGCTAATAATGCTTTTCTTCCAGTATAGAATTTCACTACACTGGCTTCAACCTCTGCGGTATACATCAAAGACTCAAACCATTTATTTTGATTTGGTCTTTTAGCTACGACTTTTTTAGCCCTGGCCCCTCTTTCTACTAAACCCTGAGTTAATAATAACCAGTTTAAGATTTTTTCAAACTCTACAGTACCACTATGATGACGAAACTCAATAGTGCCGTAAACAGCATAACTGTTTACATTTAATTTTCTATATCTAGCTCTATAAGTGTCTGTGAATACTTCAAGCAAGTCACTGACTGTACTTTTAGAGTCGATCAAATCAAATTTAGCTTTTAAATTCATACCTGATAAAGTTCCAACATCTGAGAAGTTTAAGCAATACATATTAGCATTGCCTTTTCTTGAGAGAGGCATAAAATTATCAATTTCATCCTCAAACTTTAAATAGGCCTTAGTTAGCGTTTTCCAGCTATCCAAGGTATAATCAATAATTTCATGATGGATATGCAAGCCACAAGACTTGTTAACAGTGGCTCCTATGGTATCTAATACAGCACATACAGCCTTTAACTGATTAACACCATCTTTACCAGATAACGGCGGCGATACTAACTCATAACCTTTAAAATTAACTGTTTTAATTGATTCCTCAGGCTTTATGGAACAGTCAGTAACAACTTTCCAACAGTTATTTAATACTTCATGAGTATAACCAGCATACACACAAGGTATACCTTCACTCATTAAAACATCTGCTATAGCTCTACCAGTATACTGCTGAGGTACCAACATTTCTATTTCAATCCCAAACTTTCTACCAGTTAATTTTTTCATTTTTAAAATCCCCCTTAAATTTGTTATGATTTATCTTATGTTTACATTATATAATAAACCTTTACACATGTCAAGGAGGATTTTAAAATTTTTATGTTAATATTTAATTTTTTTATTTTCTACAGAGAATCAATATACCTTCTTTCCCTATGAAAGATAGGCCATAAATCCTTCTCAGCTTCCTTTATAGTATTACCAAAAGAGTAATAGTTGCAATCAGCTAAATAATCCCATACTGACATTTTCTGAGTTCTTTCCACATCAGCCACCTTTTCAGTAGCAATAAACTCAAAATTAGGACTGATAAAGCTCACATATGGGATATGTGACCCTATTTCCTCCAAATCATTATAAAACTCATTAAATGAATTAACAAACCCGCTGGACATATAGCTGCAGACCTCTCCTAATGTCAAAGGTAAAGCCTTATAATTCTTATCATAGATGACATTTAAACCATCTATAAAATAACCCTCATAAAAGGTCTTTTTTAACTTATACACTTCATTATTAAGCTTTTTTCTACTTGGCATAACATCTAATAAATCCTGGGCCTGCAAACCCAAGTGATAATTTTCTACTGAATATTTAAACGTATATTTATTAACTTTAGACACCATAGTAAGTTCCTCCTTAGTATTATCAGCACTATCCACACACTCCATTTCTTGCTCAGAGTCCACTCTATCATTATACTCACAATAACCGTTTACATTATACACACACGCACCATAAGCGTCACAAGGTACATAATCACACATAATTGTCTCCTCCTAAAAATATAATTTATCTTATGATTTAATTATATACCTATGCTTTACACATGTCAAGGATTATTTTTTATTTCTTCTAAAACTTCATCATCTAAACTGCAGTGATAACATAAACCCTCATAATGCTTTACAACTCCACACTTAGGACACTTTAAAAGAGCCTCAGCAGAAGCATCTTTTTTAAACTTCTCTATAAATCTTTTATATCTGGCTTCTAATATAGAGGCCTTATCTTTTCTATTAAAATAAGCCTCCAACAATATATAAAGATCAGCCATCTCAGCTTCCCATTTATCGCTAACCTTCATATACTTATATTCATGATCGTATAAAAAAGAAACTTCTCGAACATGATCCATAATACCCAGCTTATTAAAATACTCCTTAGCATATATTTTAGCTATCTCAGCCACATATTGAAACTTTTCAAACATAAATATTCCTCCAAACGAAATAAAGGCGACCAACAAAAGGCCACCTTATTTTTTACAATCCCTACATGTTTTAGTTTTATCATCCCAGCATTTAGGACAAACCAACTTATCACAAGTAGGACAATAAATCATATCTTTTTTTATATGCATATTGATACACAAATCACAATTACACATATAAGTATAGCGTTTTTCTGGCTTTTCTTCCATAATAAAAACCTCCTCATAGATAAAAGGGAGACATAATCTCCCTAAGTTTACTTACCTTTTTTATATTTATCTCGTCTTTTTTGGTGATAATCTTTCACTTTCTGATTACCTGGCTTAGTAGTATCACAAGGACAATCTTTTCCAGGCGGTAACCCACAAACAGGGCCACCTTTTAAAGTCTCACAATACCAATCACAGCCTATCTGAGTACACCTTTTAGATATCTCAGTCATTTAATTCCTCCTTTAAAAAGCGTTTAAATGAGTTTCAAAAGCTGTCTTAGCTTCCTCCTCTGTGCCTGTAAAAATAAAACAATGGTTAAGTCTATTAGAAGACACATAAGCAAAATCATCTTTTGTCTTTAGGGCTTCTACAAAACTTACAGGAAAAGTTTTTCTAATTCTTACAGTAGTATGCCCAGTGACATCATCATAACTAAAACTAACTTTTTTCTTCCACATATCAACGCCTCCAAATATAATTTATCTTACATTCTTATTGTATAATATTCCTTGACATATGTCAAGCTTTTATTTAAAATAATTTATAAATATTAGGCTGTTTATAAAAGCATTCAAACTTAATATCATCTAAACTTATTCTAAATTGCATTCCATTTTTACAGATAAGCATTTCATTAGAATCATTAAAAGTAACTGAGTAATAATTTCCTTCTTTATCAGTACCCCTATATAATCCATCATCTTCATAAGCTTTATTTATAGCCTGAATAAAATGCATTTAATCACTCCTTACAGCTCTTACATGTTTTAGTTTTGCTATCCCAACAATCATCACAAACATTATGCAAACAAGGGTAACAATAGTTACCCTTTTCATTTTCTTTCAATATGATAAGCTTTTTGCAACAACCACAATGCACCATAACTCCAGCACAATTATAACTGTTAACACTGAAAAAAGAAGGTCCTTTATCTTTCTTTTTTCCAAACATTTAAAACAACTCCTACTCTTTTATGTAAAATTCACACTATCAAACGAAACATTACAGATTTCATTTTCCCCAGGTTTTATAATAAACACTCCCCCAGTTAAGCCCTTATTTAGCCACTTAATTCCGTCCTGTATAGCTGCATGATTAACATCATTTAAATTTACCTTATACTCATATAAATCTCCAAAACTTAAAAGGTATACAGGCTTATCCCCATACAAATCTTTATCTATATCAACAGTACATAAAACGCTTTTAGTTTCAAATACGCTGATATCATCCTCATATTTCACACAAACACGCATAATTCTCAGCCTCCTTCCTTATCTACATTTATTGCATAAACCATTAGAATAACAGTTAATACAAACCATATTTCCGCATTTAGTACAGGTATAGAGCCTAAATACATAGGCTCCACAACCAGCACAAACTAACACTCCAGTCATACTTTATCCCTCCTAAAAACTATCTGATTTCTGTAATCTCCCATGTACGACCACATTTATTACATTGATGATAAACTACGACTTTCTTTCTTCTCTGATTATTAATAACTATTTCCTCCGTAGATTTTACGGCCGATATTTTATGCCTACTATCACAATTACATTCTTTCATAAATAAACATATCCTCCCTTTACAAGTTTTATACTAAATTCATTATGACAGTTATAACAGATGGAATCATAAAACACATTCCCACCTCTATAAACAGAGATAACAAATTGATTAGTATTACATTTAAGACACTTAGGCTCCTCCATAAGAACCTCCTACAAATTTTCTAAAAAAGCAGCTAACACCATTAGCCAGCCACTTACACGATTTATAATTTTCATTAAATAACCTCCATATTAGGCTTTATTATAATTCCATTTATGACCGCATTTAGTACATTCCAAAGGGATAGAATCCACTGGTCCAACAGGAGCAGTGAAATAAACTTTTTCTCCACACATAGGACAAACCGCCACAGAAATAGCCATAAGACACACCACCTTTCCTTTAAAAATTACCTTTCTCATCACAACTAATAATAAACTCATGTTGACATTTAATACATACAACTTTAATATGCCAACCATCAAACATCTTTACAGGCTCAGCACCTACAGCAGGTACTAAGAGGCCACCACAGCCAACTGCTCTACATACTTCCATTTCTTAGCTTCCTCTCTAATTTTCAGCAAATAAATCAATGCCAAGAAGTTGTCCATCTCTTTTACTTTTATCACAATAATCTCGATACTTACCCTCTATTCTACCAAAGACTACAGTAACAGCATGATGCAGCTTAGTTTTATTTAAATAGTTGTCTAAATAAATAACCCATATTTCACTATCAAAAGTAGCCTCTAGTAAATCAAGAGTAGAATCATCAATAAGCTTTTCACTTATTAACACATTCATTTTATCATTAAACTTAAACACATAAGCATAAGTTGATTTCTTAGCTTTAAGCCAACTAGATAAAATAACATGTCTTACTAAACCTTTACTACTATTTTTAAGCTCTCTCATAATATCACCTCAGATATTATACCTAAAAATAATTAAAAAAGCCTGTTAATCTTCTAATAAATTTAAAGTATGTCTAACAGCTTCATAATGAGTAAAAGGCTCTTTCCTTTCTTTTCGATCAGTGACAAAACCCATAAACAAACTTTTAAATTTATTTATATCAGTCTTAAATAACCTTCTACTTCCTCTATAATAAGACTTACCAACTTCTATAGCATAATCTACAGCGGACCAGTTAACACCCTCTTTAGACTTATACTTCAAAGGTTCTCCTCTATCTCTTCTTTTCTTATTTCCTCTACTCATAACCATTCCTCCTATAAATATTATTTATTCATATAGCCAACTTGCCATCTATTAAGCCAAACCAATAAACAGCCATCAACTAACACCATCTTATCAATAGCAGCAGCAGCCACATAAATATCACCCTGCAAAGCTGTTTTAGTTTTAACCTCATCAGAGTAACAAATAACTAAACCCTTCCCATCTAAGATCACTTTATCATGAGAAGTATATGACTTACTCTGATTACCAAAATAACAAGTTACGCTCTTAATATTAATACTCTCCATAAAATTCCCCTTTCACGCACTAAAGGATATTCCTTTAGGGAATACCCTCAACGCTGTTTAATTAATTAATATTGCCAATTACAAATATGATTATACACATATTATATAAACAGCCCATACACTTGTCAAGTCTCATCTACCCAATAAGAAGCTATACTATCATCATCAGCTAACTTATTCAAAATTCTTTTGTATCTAAAAACACTAATCTGATGTTTAAAATACATATCATATAAGCTCTGGGTAGTATGATACATATAATTTTCTACTATTAACATTTTAATAAAATAATGCTTGAGATATACCCAAATGACAAGCCCTAGACTTAGGGCCACAGAACAAAACCCTATAAATAGAATTAATTTAACAATTTTAATCATCTCCTTACACCAAAAAAGATTATACCCCAGACAGTATAATCTTTAACAAATTTAGAAGGCTTTTTAGTTCTTCCCCTCATAACCATTATACCTTAAAAACTAAAAGATAACAAGTTACAAAGAAATTATTCTCAGCTTCCTTGCTTATCTTTCTTTTGCCAGGATTTAAACTCTTCTATCTTTTCAGCTAAAGTAAACCCATTACCATCGAAACAGATTGCCCTATCATCTATAGTCAAATAAGCTGCCTTCTTATGTGCTGATATTTCATCATAATAAATATTATGCTCAGTACAATAATCCTTAATAGCTTGTATACCTTCCTTATGAGTACACCTTGAGGAATAAATAACTATCTCATACCTTCCACTATCTTTTAACCCATCTATACACTCTTTCATGCCTTCAACAACAGGATCAGGAGCCATATCAACTCCATGCCAGCCACTAGTATAAGAATGTATAACTCCATCAAAATCAAACAACAATCTTAATTTATTCATTTCTTTTTTAGTCTCCATAAAGACCTCCTATAAAATAATATTCTTAGCTTCCTTAGATAAAGAAATAGCAGGATGTTTATCCCACTATTTCCCCCATTAATTACATTTAATTATTTGCTTTCAAACATGGATATAAAATATTAAATTAACATATATTATTATTTTAAGGTCATTACCTTAATAAAAAGAGATTACCACAGTTAATTACATGTGTCAAGCCTACACCTTTATACTTACTTTAACCAAGCTTCTTGTAGCCAAACATTTTTAAAAACGCCCTCTTTAAAACATACTGTCATCTCAAAACCTTCCTCACCTTTTACATTAGGAGTCCCAGCTCTTAAAATAACATGGCATTCATCAGCAACACTTTTATCGACCACATAACAAACATTCCAGCTCTCCAATAACTGAATAAAGCTATCTTTATCCGCAATAGCAGTCCTAAAATTCTCTGTGCTGCCAAGCATAAACTTTTCTATGTATTCCCTATCCGTAGGAATGGGATAACTACAATATTTAGTACAATAAGGAGCCATATTTTTAATATTTTCCTTATCCTTTTGGCTTAATATAACCATAATAGGCTCCTCTTCACTATCATAAATCGTATTTCCTATCTTAACTTTCATTTCTTAGCCTCCTCTATTTGTCAATTATATTATATTTTTTATGTTGTCTTGTCTCCTCGCAATGAAAAAATCCCAGGGATTAGTAAAAACCTAGTCAGCAAAACACTACATTATATACAAACCTCAACTTTTTTTAAATTTCCAGGAATACTTACAGTCAAACCACAAAGTAGACAGTTAATATTTGTATACATAGATTTTTCATAAGACACCTTAGAACTCTCTACTTTAGAAGGTATAACCTCCTTTTTCTCTATAAAAAGTTTATGTCTAGTATTGCACTGAGGACATACAAAAGTCATATTACTATTAGACTCATCAATTCTAATTTCACCTGTTATCAAAAATAATAAAAACTTACTTATAGAATAGCCAGTTACTTTCTCGAACTCTTCCACATCTCTTCTTAAACCTTCAATAGTAAACTCATCTATTAAGGCTTTTCTTTTACCATCATCTTTTAAAGCCTCCTTAAAATCGTTTAATAACTTTTCTTTTTCATCCATAAATATCTCCTCCTATAATACACTCATTTTTTACCTTTTAAACACCTTTTATTTTACCTTATTAATAATATAACACCCTTACCTATTAGATTAATTTAAACCATAATTTTAGGTTAATTTTAGGCTGATTTTACCCAAAAACCATTGAGCTGTCTTAAAGTAAAATTAATGTTTATTCAAGTTATCATAAAATAAATTAATAATCATGTCTTACAAATAATTCTCTACATTCTGTACAATACTCCATTGCTATAGAGACACCTATGCTTCTCTTATAATTCACACCGACCTTACTAACCCTTAAATCCTTATATTTATTGGTATACAAAGGAGTCTTACACTCTGGACATTCTTTCAGCCAATAACTCTTAGACCTGTATATCTTGCCCCTCGTTATAGCAGTAAACTTCTCCATACTGCACACGACCTTTCTATCTTAGTATTTAATTAAAGCAACCATTTAATCCTTTTTAAGTATTTTCTATAGCACCATACTTTTAATTGCATACAGTTAATACAATAAATATACCCATCCCCTTTATTGACCTCATTACACTTAGCTATTAACCAATAAACATATAACCTTATTCGTATGTACTTAAAGCGTCTTTTTATTTTTCTCTTACAATTATTTATTCTCATTCTTATTACTCTCAAAATATAAGTTATGCTCATCCTTAAAAGATAGTTTATTAAATAGCTCCTCAGTTACATACAACATAGAATCTCCTACAGTAGTACCATTAACGTCCATCTTAACATATAATCTGAAGCTTGCAGGTAAAGCCTCTTTCTTATATATCCTAAATTTAATCTCTGACATAACAACACTCCTTTTTATCTTAGCATTTAAAATCATCATCCAAAAGAGTCATAGCATAAGGAAAGCCCTCCCAGTTATCCACTCCCGCATTTTCTAAAGCATTAAGCGTGGCCTCAGACTTTCTTAAACCCTTAACTTCCTTTTCTAACCTCTCTATCCACTCCATATGAGTGAATTTAGCATTTAAAAGCTCTTTATTATTAGACCTTAACACCAGATTATCCTCTCTTACTTTTTGATAGCTTTCTATTAAAGCCTCATCTAAAACAGTTAAGTCTTTAAGCTCTAATACTATCTGAATAAACATGGCATCCTTTAATTTTTGAAATATATTTAATTCAGCAAAAGGAACCAAACAAGCATGTTGTTTCTTTTCTCGATCAGTGACAGGAGAATACTCCCAACCATCTTTTAATTTGGCCTCCATCCACACATCATGGGCCTCATAAACAGTAATCTTAGGATTATCTAAAACCTCTTCCACAGTATATATTACCTGACTCTTTCTTTCCTCAGACAAATTATCATAAGTCTCAATACAATCCTCACTATTATAAATACGTATAACCTGTAACAAATTAAAAGCTATCTTTGCTATATATTCTTTATCCATCAATAAAATTTCCCCTTATACTTTATATTTTGTGTAGCGGTAATAATACTATTACCCTTACCACAATTAATCTGTCCTATATTATTTTTATGATTGACGACTACTTTTCCATCTTCCATAGTTTCATTGATATTATCTATAATCTCATCAACTAAAATAATCTCAGACTTAAGCTCTGCAATTTCCAGAGCTTCATTTACAGTCTTTAACATACTTATAATTTCTCTCTTCATTTCATCTTTTTTAACCATTTTAGCACTCCTTTTATTTAATTTTTCTATCACACAGAGGACAATAATAACTTCCCTCTTTTAAGAGCATACAACTATTATGGATATTTGCCCCACAATCACAGATTCCAAAAACAGTATCATGCAATAGACCATCACAAGCATTACATATTAAAAATCCATCTTTATCAAACATATCCATATTAAAGCTCCTTTCTATCTTAACATTTTAAAACCCTAATTCTTTCTTAAAACAGGATATACAAAACTCTGCAAACTGATCCTCGTCTAAATCATCTTTTAAATAAGCTTTATAATACAAACAATTATCTAAAAAATCAAAGTCGTTATCAGTTAAAATCTCTTTAATACATTTAGATACTACAAGCTCATTAAAGAAACTTGACTCCTTTAATAACCACTCAAAAAACTTTTTATTATTCTTCTCAGCTTCACTCTCTACGATATATTTTTTACACTCAGGACACCATTTCATAGGTTTATTCTCTAAAACAGTATCACAAGCAGAACAAACCTTTTTATCCTTATTCATTTAATCATCCCTTTCCATAACTTCCCTTGCATAATCCTCAAACTCTGCCTCATCTGAAATATAAGTCTGACATACAGGACACCAGCCACTGCCATCATCAATAATAAAGTCACAATAAGGACACTCTTCACTAAAAAAATCCATGTTTAAACACCTCCTCTTAATATTTTCTCCATTAAATCGACTATACCTATAGCTTTAGCAAACTCATAACTTTTAGGCTCTAAAAATTCAAGTCTATCAATCTTATTAGGTCTTTTCTCAAAATGTATTCCATACAGGCAAAACTTACAGCCTGTACGAAGTTCATACTTATAAATATCACATAATTTTATATTATGGTACATGATATATTTATTGACTAATTCATCAGACCATAATCTTAATGGAACACATTTATTAGGCATTATACAGGTATTGTATTTTTGCTTTCTTAAAATACTCTCACTTATACGCTCCCCAGTAAAATAATAATGCCCTAATCTTTTTAATGGAGCTTTTTTTAAATGATAACAACACTTATCACTAATTTTTATATTTGTATCCAACAGCCATCTCCATTTATTAGATATTCTAAAATTACCGTTCCCTAATCTAATATCCTTTGTCTTTTGACAACACTTAGGATTCCTAACATCTGATATATATCTGGATTGCTCTTTTGATATAATAGGATAACCATAATCTTTTATTACACCTACAAAGGATTTTTTAGGTTTTACTATTTCAACATTATCAAAACTTTTAACAAAATCAACTATAGAATTATACTCAACGCCAGTATTACAAAAGATAGGCTTTATTCCTGTCAACACACTATCAATTAAATGCTTTAATACTGTACTATCCTTACCACCACTAAAACTCAATGCTATATCATCTTTCCCCATAAAGGCTATAACACTAAATATCTTTATTTGTGCTTTTTCTATCAACATTTTTTCATAATCAGTAAACACTTGCTTAAACCTCCTATCCTTTTTCTCTATCAATAGGTAAAGGTTCAGTAGTTTCTTTAGGCTTCTCAGGAATATAATTTTCTCCTTCTACCATAACACCCCTCCTAAAATATAAGATGAGGACAACTAAAAGCCGCCTCTACTTCAATTAATATAATAAAATCACCTGACTGTATACCAGGTAAAATCTCATTAATTTTTTTAACTGTAACCTCAGCGGCAATACTTACCATATCACTACAAGAGGTATTATAATAACCCTCTGAGTAATACTTACCGCTCCTTTTAAAGTAAGTTAATTTCACTCTATACATTTCCTTTTTCTCCCCTTTACAGCAATGACAATGCATATATTTTTTTATATATTCACAATAATAAGTCAATTCTCCGCATTTTTCACATCCACCAGAAAAACACCTATTATCAGCTAAAGAAATACTCTTGGGTATACTTAATATTTTAAAGCAATCAGCCATAAACACCTACTCCCATAATCCAAACTTTACAAACTTGCCATCCACAAAATAGACCACAGTCTCAAAACATGTATAGCCTTCAACCTTTTTAGTATCAGCCGATAAAACCACATTTTCTCCTTCTTTACTATAGGCTACACCCCAATTATTCAACAATGCTATAAACTTATCAAAATCAGACAAGACCAACACCTCCTTTAATATTATACCTACCATTAAACAAAAAAGCATGTACAATTTAAAAATTATACATGCTATAACTATTAAATTAATCCTGACCAATTATTATAAGTTCTACCATTATCATTAGCGAATAATATATAACAGTTTAACTCAGTATCCCATATAAATTTAGAATTAAAGTAACCCTGACCAGTCTTTAAAGTGCCAGTTATACATTTAAAGTCTGGCACCTTTTTAGTCACCTTATATCTAGCCTCTAAATAATCCACCAGATCATATACATCATCTAAGAATATACCTCTGGATAAATTTTGTATTCTCTTATCATCAGCAAAAAACTTTCTCTCAACCCTATTCTCACACACCATTACTTTTAGTTCTTTCATTCCCATTCCCTCCTTATCACACCATTAACCTATACACTCAGCAAACCCTTTAATAGCTGCCTGAAACAAATCTCTTTCTAAATCTTCAAAGCTTTCTATTTCAGTACACTTAAATGTTCTTTTTAACTTCACTAAATCACCTTTAACACCACTTTTAACAGTCTTTACAGTGTTATCAGAATAATCTGATAACTTAGTATATCTCCAAGAAGAATCAATCTTTTTTTGAGCTTTTACCCATTTTCTATAGGCTTGCTTTTCATGCAAAGCCTTTTTAGAAATATGCCGAAAACACTTAACTTTATCACCTTTTATCTCTTTTATGGTCCAGGGTAAAAATAAACCCCTGACCTTACTTTCTAAAACTAAATCACCTTTATTAAAATCACTCATACAATAATTCCTCCTCCTAAAAATTTTTATCTTATGATTTAATTATACACCTATCCTTGACACATGTCAAGCTTTAATATAAAAAGAGAGGATAATTAAATAACCTCTCTTTTCTCAGCTTCCTTAATCATACATGGATTTTACAAACCTGTTAGTCTTAGCACAAATAACTTGCAATGTGCTAGGCTCAAATTTATAATCCCTTAAAAGCAAACCATCTTTTAATTTAGTGACCTCCATTACATAATCATAACTATCCTTGAAAAAATACTTATTTATATAACTTTCTACAGAATATAAAACCGTCCAATCATGACTGCTAAAAACATCACTTAAAGGCAAATCATTACCTGCATTTTTAAGGACCGTATCAAAAGAGGCAAACTCATCATTATAGATAATTAAAGAAATTAACTGGTACCTATCCTCATACAAATAATATTTATTGGTGTCTACCTCTTTAATTTTCTCCTCTATTTTAACCTTTTCCCGCACTTTAATAACCGTTTTTGGTTTTAAACAAGTAGACACTAGCCAAAGGTTAAAAAGCACTATGCCTACTAAAACAATGAAATAAATTAATATAATTTTTATATGTAACCTCAACCATTTAATCATTATGAATCCCCTTTAAGATTATATTTTTCTACCAGTTCTAAAAGCCTGGTATCTAACTTAGCCTTATTTTTTTCACCACTATAAATCACTAAATAGTAGTTGGTCTCATCTATATTACTAAGAGCATTATAACTATCCCAATAATGCTCTTTTATCAGAACAGCGTAAGTATTACTTAATGTAAAATTAGGCTTGCATTCTTCTTCCTCAGGAGTTTCAGTGTCTCCATTATTTGAGTACTCATAATAATATTCAAATCCACAATGAAGATCATCACCATATAATATAGTATCCTCCTGCAATTTCCCTTCTTCTCCTGCCCATGAGTGCTTTCTTGTATAATCTACAAGAGTCATTCTTTTAGCAAATTCCTCATAATCAGTTATAAATTCAACTTCTATATCCATAATAGATAAATCTATATTATCCACTACGGCATGTATAAAATTTTCATCTTCTATATTAGAAGCTCTGATAATTTTCTCTGTCAATCTGGCTTTCTTTTCTGTCTCCGTTAAAGCCAGATAATTATTATATTCCTCTTCCTTCTCAGACACATAATCTCTCCATCTATGAGAGACATAGATATAATCTTTATCAACATAATCGATATAATATCTATGAACCTCATCCTCAGACACATAAACATTCCTGCCTCTGGCAAGAGGTAAAGGATACTCAGGTTTATAAATCTTGATAAACTCAGATTTATGATCTCTAAAGGTATCAGAGACAAACTCCAACACATCCTTTTCAAAGATCGCATTTATTTCTATAACATCAAGACCAGTTAACTGGCCTATAATTTCTTTTTGTAAAATTTTCATACTATTATCCTCCTTAAAAGTACTCCACCACAAATTTTAATTTAGTATCATCATAAAAAGCCCATACGTTACATAAAGTTTCTTTTGAAAACACTAACATATAAGACCCATCAAATTTACCTTTACTAGTAAAATAAATATAGTTAGCGTTAACAGTTTGAAAAATATTATATAATTCTAAATGAATAATATACGTTTTACTATGCTCAGGTTTCATTACAGGCTCTTGCTTATATCTAAGAACATCTAATAAATCCCTTAATTGAACCAAAGTTTCAAACTTATCACCAGCTACATTATCTTGGGCATCTTCTCTTTGCATTTCAAAAGACACCTCATGAGTATTAAAATACTCTATATCTTCCTCAGAGATATTCAATTCATCAATAATTTTATTGATAGACATACCCTGGGCTTTATAAATTCTAGCCAAAGAAGCTCTAGCAGCCTTATACTTTATCAACTCTTTAACTACAGCCCTTCTAGTAATACCCTCAGGCTCTTTAACACCATCTAAATTTTTATATTCCTCTAACAAATCTTTATAATTTTTCATATGATCTCTCCTTCAAAAAATTTTATTTATCTTATGGTTATATATTATCATGACACTTTACACATGTCAAGGATAAATATAAAAAAATAAGAGAGTATCTTAAATACCCTCTCAGCTTTATTACTTCTAATCAATTTTCTTTATATCCTGCCAATTCAAAACATACACATCTAACTTATACTCATATTTATCCTTAGCATTCTTAATTTTAGTTTTCTTATACCATATAATATTAGCCATAGGAATAGTTATTTCATCTATAGTAATGCCTATAGAATTAATAATACACTCAGCTGTACCCGATTCTAAAAGATCACCCTTATAAAAACTATCTACATAGGCATTAAATTTATCAAACATTTAATCATCCTTTCTATTCAAATACATACTATCAGTTACTATATCTACAACAGCAACCAACTCTATAGACCCTACAATTGCCCCAGCACCTTCGACAACCCGTCCACCAATTACACATTTAAAGTTATTATTCTCCATAACTTCCTCCTATTAAGCATCCTTTCTTATAAAACATATTCCTCATAAAAATCCTCAATGGAATAAGTCTCCCAGGAATCACCATTATTAACCTCAACACAATCCCCATGACAAACAAAATTGCTAGGGTCTACCTTACAAAAAGTCTCTACCATATCCAACATACTACTCATAATATTCCTCCTCTTTTATTTAATTAAAAAATTCTTCTAAATCAATATCATAACAATTATACCAGGCATCTGCATGATAACAATTAACGCTGCCATAATTAACATCAGGTACCTTTTTAATTTCCACCTCATACTTTTTAGAGTAATCCTTCAAAGGTTTCCATCTAAACTTACGATTAGTAAACATCTCAACTTTTTTAATGGTAGCATGTTTTTTATTAAATCCTACCTCTTCTCTTAACTTATTAACTTCTCTACTAAGATGAGAAGCAGTCACCATAGCTGTAGCAGTTTTCTTATCTGATATCCAGGCTTTAGTTCTAATAGCCTCATCTCTTTCTCCTATAACTACAGCCTTTTCACCCTCTAATTTTTCAATAGATAATTGCTTTTCAGCAGCTAACATTAAAGCTTCCCCATAAGTTTTAGGTACATTTAAACTATAGCTGCCAGTCTTTCTAATTGAGGGCAATACTTCACTAGTAACCCACTTCTTAAATTTCTTAGCTTCCTCTTTCTTACTTGATAAAATTAAGGAATATAACCCAGATTCATTAATGATAGTTACACTATTTGTCCCTAATTCTTGAATTGAGAGAGTGGCTCTGTCATCTTCATCAACATGTCTTATCAAAGCGTTATACGTATTAGAATAATCTAAAATATGAGCTACATCCACGCCAATAAACCAAGGCTCCCCTTCAATCTCTAAAGACCTAATTTCAAATCCTAACCCTTTATCATCTTTCCAAACTTGTAACGCACTGTTCATAAAACTCCTCCTAAATATACAAAGCCCCTATATACCACCAAGTCCGACCTCAGTTATATAGGGGCTTTTACCTTATTATTTAGGTTTTTTAGTTTGGGTCGGATTCAAACCAAAAAACCTACTCAGGTATAATATCAAATTTTAGATTTATAGTCAACCTCTTAATCTTTTTCCTTCATCAATTCCTCTGCACACTCCGCACAAACATTTAAAACCTGCTTTGTTTTTTTATGCGTCATTTCAATTAAAAAATAATGTACAGTCTTACTACATTTCTCACACTTAGCAGTATATACAGGCCTCACTATATCCCTCCTTTCTACCATTTTTCGAGTTTACCGTCAATCATCCAGCCATACTTACAGCGACTACAGTAGCACTTTTTAACCTTTACGGTACCACCTTTAACAAACTGGGTATTTTCATCCACCTTATCAGACTTGCCACACTGCGGACATACTTCTTTAACAGCCATATCAATCCCTCCTCATACTATACATTAGGAGCATTAGTCCTTAGAACATAACATTCAGGAGCAGGCTCCCAGCAAAAAAACATATTATCCTCATTAATTAACCTATCAATAAATACCTGATAATAACCTAAATGCAAACAAACATTATAGCCACCAGCTTTGACCGCACTATCCATAGTATCAGCCAATAAATCATATTTTTCTAAGAGTTCTTTTTTAGGTCCAGTTAACTTAAAGTCAAAAGGAGCAAAAGATATCCAAACTACCTTTGATTTCTCAGCAACATTACACATTACTTTTGCTGGCTTAATAGAAATCAAAACATTACTTCTATCTAACAATGTAAATCTCATTTCATTCCTCCTTAGAATAAATAAAGCCTCTTATTTTATGTTAAAAGTCAGAGTAACATAAAACAAAAGACTATTTTCATCATGTATTATTATATTTAAGGTTTTAAACTTGACTCTGACAACAACTTTAAAACCTTAGATACTTTAAATAAAATAAGCCTTCTCCTTGCCTATAGTTGTGATAGGACACGCATTTTCGTCGAAGCAGAAAACTTAAAGACCGCAAGTGGTTTACACAAGCTAGATTACTAAAATCTCTTCGATAACTTCATCCTAAAAACAATATAACACAAAATGATGTATCAGTCAAGCATAAATTAAAAACACCCTAGAAAATTCTAGGATGCTAAAACCTGCAACACATTATAAATTATAAGAAAAGTAAAACTAATATTTATCACTTATTATCCAGCACATAATAAATGAACCATTCGACTTAAAAGAAGTATAACATATTAAATCATGCCATGCAACTGACAACGAATTTTAATATCACAAGGATTAGCTCCAATATTTTTAGCCACTAATCTAAAAGAATAGCCTTGAGGGCCTCCGTTACGATAAGTAGTATATTGACCAAAAGCCGCACTCATAGGAACATTAAAAGGCATATTAGGCACATCCTCAACAAGTTCCGAATCTCTTCTTTGAAAATCAATTTCTATATCCTCAGTATTAGTGATCATCATTAAAACATCTCTAACAAATTGAATATCATTAAACCAACCAGATTTAACAACGCCACCAACATTAAGTCCAGATACATCAATAACTAGACCCTTATCAATATAATTTGTATCCATAAAATACCTCCAAAATATTAGTATATTTCCATAATAGCATACTCTTTTTACTAACACAAAAAATAGAAGCTTTTGGCTTCTATTTGTATTTATGGTGTAATCCTCTATATAAATCCGTAAACTTATTTATAGGAAGGAATGACTAAAAGTATTTATAGACACATTATACTTTAGTCATTCACCAAAGTCAAACTTTCTTCTCAATAATGATTTTAACTTTCTTAGAAACATCCTCTACCAGATCACAATTAAATAAATCTTTTAATTTATTTAAAGCCTGGCCATCCACCCCAGAATATTCCCTATAATCTTCTATCTCATAAAGCACATCATTTAAAACATCCAACTCCGCATAAGATAGAATAGTTTCCTCAGGATATATTTTATCTTTTAATTCCTCTTTATCATCCTTATCAGGCTCCAAAGAACCATCAAGCCAAAAATATCCCTTTACTTCAACATAAGTTTGATTTTTTAAACCTAATAAATTAATTAATATTGCTTTTAAATGACCCATATGCATCTCATCAGGCCCAACCTTAGAGCCTATTATAGCAGTACATTGCATATGACTTGTCATAAGCTCAGACCTAATATAAAACTCTACACTATAATTATATATCTTTTCCATTCTCATTCCTCCACTATAAATACTTTTTGAACCATAATATAAGTACCATCTTTTAAATTTAATAAGCTTTCTAAAACAGACTCAAGATAACTAAAGGACACCTCATCAGGCCCAACTTTAGATTGGATTGTATCTGAAGATAAAATTCTAGTATTTATAAAATCTGACTCAATAGTATATTTGACCACATAATCATAAAATTTATCCATCTTCATTCCTCCCATAAAGCTATTTTAGTATTTCATATCTAAATATAATTTTTTTAATTCTTCCAATGACTTATCGGCATAGTCTTTATAACTGCATATAATACTTATAAATTGTTCGCCTAAACTTGCAACTTGATCATTGCAAAAAGTAATTCTAACTTGATTATCTTCTATTATCGATATACTAAAAAAATCATATCTTAATGTCATAACCTTATTCCTCCCATAAAGCTATTTTTTATCCAATCCAATTATATAATCTCTGATAATATACACAGACTTTTTAAGCATTGTATTATTGCCAAAAGACACTAACCAGACAGCAAAAGCAATTAACCAACCTACTTTAAAACCTAAAATAATTAAGCCCACAAGCCAAAAAATAAAACCTATACAAATATACTTATTATATTTCATTTCTGATCCTCCACTTTTTCCTTAGCTCCAAACTCACTAATATGACAACTATTTAATTTATTATTTAAAAAATCAAAGTCGCTTTCAAAACCACCAATATAATCTAATACTCCTAAAACTGTTACTATATCACCAACTTTTACTTTTAATAATTCTTTATCCGTACTAAAGTTACAATTAAAATAATATGCCTCAATACCATTAACATCATCTTTAGGACTATAAAACTCTATTTCATTCCAACCATCTATAATATCGTTTATTTCACCAGTTATTCTATATTTTTTCCCTATATACTTATTTTTGGCTACTATCTCATTAAAATGATAATCTTTCATTATAGAGGCAAATTCTACATTATCTAAAAGTTTATATTCTTTTATATTCTCCATATAAGAAGGACTTTCAGAGTTATAATCAGGAGTAGCCACCAACCAGCCAACTACTAAAGACAAAATAATTATGAAAAATATACCTCCTACAATACTAAAACCAATAATTAACAATATTTTATTTATACTCATTTCTGATCCTTCCTTTTCTTGGAGCAATCTCCGCAAACTATAAAACTAAACTCTATATCTTTATTACAATCTTGGCACTTATGGCCTACTATGGTAACTCTAGGCTCCTCAGGTTTACCAGTAAAAATCCTCTGACCTACAAAAGGCTTATAATGCAATTGCCTAGTATCCAACTGCCATGCTGTATGCAACATATTAGGCATGGTACCTTCCTCATGACACACTCGACAAGCTATACAAAAAGGAACTACACCGTCTCTAGAGTTCCAAAGAATTTCTAAAGCTCCGCAAGCCTTACACCTATACAACATCAAACAATAAGCCTCGTTGTATTTATTTTTTTCAATCATTCCTCTACCTCCACTATTAACTGATAATCATCTAAAGACTTATCAGTTTTTATATTTAATACTCTTTCAAGAGTTCTAAGAACCCATCTTAATTCCCCATATATAGCTAAATTAGCCTCTAATCTTGGCCTATCAAATTGAATCAAATCATATCTCTCTTTAGAAGCTTTAAAAGCAATCTGTTCTTTTGCCACATGATAAGCACTTAAAAAATCCTCTCTACACTTATAATACAAAGTAACCAGGTCCTCTGTCTCCTGAGAAGATAACACATAATTTCTATCCTTGCATTCTTTTCTTTTTTCCTGAAAATTAATAGCCATTAATAACCTCCTTAACCTATAATCATCTTTTTACCCGTAGGCCCGCATTTAGGGCAATAATTAAACCAGCATCTAAAATCATCAGAGTGTATATTCCACCAATGATAATCTTTGCTGGCTTTAACTGCCTCTTTATGGGTCTTACGCTTAATCAGCAGCCCACAGAGATCACATCTTAATTCCCAAAAATTATTAGTATTCTTTAAACTCATAGTTGGCCTCATCATTTAAACAAATATTTAACCCTTCCTCAGAACATAAGGCACCATCTTTGAATTTAATTTTAACTTCACCAGAACCATCTAGCTTAGTAACCCAAGCTATACCACTAGCTCCGTTATTCATAGAATTTAAACGATTAATCTGCCCCTCTACTTTTTTACCATTAATAATTAAGTTTACTTTTCTTCTAAGAAGAGGATGATCAGCCAATAAATCCTCTACAGGGCTATCTAGAAACTTAATGCTATCAGCCTCCACCACAACCACCTGACCGATCATTAATTCCACTATAGCCATAGGGTAAGGGTAAATCCCGTCCATATCAGAAGAACTAGCAGGGGAAAAGCCATGAAACCATCCAACCACATCATAAGTATATTGGCTATTAATATACACCTTTTCAACTAAAACCTTTCTAGGTTTCTTACCATCTTTACTCATCCTTAAACCTCCCAGGTAGTTTAATATTATGTATGCCATTAATTAATCTTAAGGCATACTCTAAGATTTCATCATCAGAAGTATTTAACTCAGCAAATACCTTTTTAACTTTTTTCAACTCATACAATGTTTTAACAGACACAGCCAATAACACCTTTTTATCATTCTTAGCACTCATATCCTTCTTATCATTCATAATCATTCCTCCTATACCTACACTATATATAAATTCACTTTTGCCCCTAACAAGGTATTATACCGCCGAAGGGGCAAAGTTTACTGTTATTTTAAAAAATTTTTAAACTTTTTTATTATACGCTCATATACTTATAAAATTATTATATGCGATTAAATCAGACCTGATTGATTTTAAAGCCTTTAAGTTAGCTTTAAAGCTATTTAACATATCAGATAAAGTGCCTTCATCCAATAAGGCTAATTGATTAATACTAACCCATAAGGTATACATATAAATATCAGCGTATTTATACTTAACCTTCAAAGAATCATAAAAACGATTCTTATTTAATCTATTGCCTCTGAGTTTGCTAATAGCATTCTCAATATTAAGGCAATTTTTAGCTAATAATGACACTTCCATACAAAGTTCTAAATGCATTTTATTCATTTAATCATCCTCCAAAAATTAATTTATCTTATGTATCTATATTAACATTATCCTTTACATATGTCAAGGAAAAATATAAAAAAATAGATAGGGCATAAACCCTATCTATTTATACTCTATGATTCCAAATCTTAACCGCAGTATCCAAATCCAAATAAGAAAAAGTATTCACCGCTATTACCTTCTCACTTTTACAATTCTCACAACTCACAGAATAATGATATATTTTTTCAATTTCATTAACTAACCACCTATCTACGCCCTTAGGTACAGTACCACAAAAAGGGCAACTCTTAATAGGTATCTTAGACTCTATTAACTCATAATCCATTATTTCATCTTTTCAATTACAGTCTTATATTTAGGTTTGCTGAACCTATAAACCCGATCAGCATAATCAATAAACTCTTTTTGATGAGTTACAAGAATTATCTGCAGGTCCTTTCCTAACTCAGTAACTAATTTATTAATCACCTTAGCAATTAAAGGTACATACTCAGCCGATAAATTAGCAAAGCTTTCATCTAAAAATAAAACAGGTCTATATTTTTTAGACTGAAATACCAGGACTAATAATTTCAATAAGAACCCTACTATATTACTTACACCACCACCATGAGACGACATAATATCTGTAGTGACTTCTTTATCCTCATACATAAAAGTTAAGACAGGTTTAATAGTAAATTGATTTCTTTCTATACTGTTAATAAATTTAAAACTTTTGAACTGTCCTTCAAAAATAATTGATAAAGCGTAAGATATCAACATTTCAAATTTATCTTGTATATTTCTATGTTCTCTTTCACTAAATTTTTGGAATAGTCTAGCCACCTCTTCCAATATACTAGTATCAAATTTAAGCTCTTCCACAACTTTATCCAGATCAGCAATCCTGCTATTTAAATCTTTTAATAATACCTCTTCTCTATTGACCGAAAATTCAAAGGTATCAATAGCATTTGATAAAATACCTAATTTATTCATCATTCCCATTACAACCTCCTAATCAAAATCAATTTGTAATTGATTTATAATAGCTAAATTATTATCATGCTCAAATAATAAAGGAGCTTTTCTAGTTTTCTTATCATCCCCTAATAAAATCTCTAAGTTAGGATTGTCTATACAAGAAATAGCCCCTAATATATGCTCATGATTAACTCCTATAGTTCGATCAGCATATGACCAGGACACATCTATTACCTCAGTAGCCATATTACCGTATCTATCCTTAGCCCGCAAAATTAAACTATTCTTTTTTAAAGCCAATAAAACTCCTTTTGTATTTTCATCCGCAGTAATCCGCACTCTCCTAATACCCGCTCGCAAAGCTGCCTTATCCACAGATAATTTATATTTATTCTTCCTTGCGGGTTCAACTAATAAAGCTTCGACATCAGGATAATCCACATTATTCTTAGTTATTAAAAAGCAATCAATACCTGAGAATACTAATATATGGTCCTCAGTCTCCCCAATACCGATATTTTCTGTCTCAGTATTTTTAAGCATTTTTATTAAATCTTCTACAGCTCCAACAGGAAACTGCAAAGATATATCCTTCAAAGCTTCTAATTTAACCTGTCTAAATATAGCTCCATCAGAAGCCATCACCGACCCTTTAACTACATTAATCATCTGCAAAGCAGGTCTAACAGATTCCTTAGCAGCAGCCCCTTTTACTTTTAATAAAGCACTTATTAAAGCCAATCTAGGTACATCTATTTTAGTACAAGATTCAATCTTAGGAATCTCAGGATAATCATCAGGATTCATTAAATGTATAGACCACTCAGCCCCAGCACACTTAATTAAGGCTTTATCATCAGCCACAGAGATTAAAACTATATCATCCTCACAACCATTAATAATCTCTTTTAAGGTTTTACCAGGAAATATGGCCTTACCTGAGGACTCTATTTCAATTAAATCACTAGAAGCCCTGATAGAAAGTTCTAAATCAGTAGCTATTATTTCAATGTCTTTATCTACTTTTATATGAAAGTTTTTAAGTATTGGCATAAAATCGCCTTTTGACAATAATACTGCAGAGGCCTTATTTAATAAAGCCTCTAATACAAATTTTTTAATCCTAAATTTCATAGTAATCCTCCTGCTTTTAATTTAGCTTCTATATCATTTAATTCTTTTTCTATCTCTGCCTCTAAAATTTCTTTTTTCTTAACTAGATCATCATAATCCTTAATTCCAAATTTCTCTTTAGCACCAGTTAACAACTCATTATAAGAATTACTATTAATTTCTAATTCTCTCTCAGCTACAGCCAATTTTCTCTTACCATCTTCAACAGCAATTTTACACTTTTCATATCTTTTAGTTAAATCTGTCATATCTAAACAACTCCTCATTAAATTTTTTAAACTACTTTAGTTTTGCACTGAGGACAATACCACTCGCCCTTTATTTTTTCATAGCATTTATTATGAACATCAGCCCCACAACCTTGACATGTAGAATAAATATAACCCTCAACAGGCTCATTACATATATCACAAATGACATAACCATTTAAATCTTTGCTCATAATTTAATTCTCCCATCTTCCATAGGTCTATCAATAGGCTTTTCCGCTTCTTTAGCAGCAGGACAAAAAGCCTTTACGGGGCATTGATAGCAATTAGTTTTATCATAATTCAAAAGCCATTTACCAGTATGAAGAGAACTACCTATCACCCCTATAGCTTTTTTAACTCTCTCATATAACTTTTTAAAATCCTCACTTTCAAAAGACAAAGTAACTACCTTATCTTTTCTTAAAGGTACGATAAAACCACATTTAGTCACTTTCCACCCTGCCAAAGTACCCATCATGGTATAATAACAGATTTGATCCTCATCCATAAATCTGGCTGAACTGGTAACTTTAAGATCATAAACTACTTTATCATCCTCATCGTACAAATCTAAAACACCAGTTAAGAAAACATTTTTATAAGCTTTTAATTTTATTTTCCATTTAGTTTCATTTCTTAAAGCCTTCTCAGTAAAACCAAAATCAATAAAAACATCCTCTATAGCCTGAGCATTAACTACAGACTTCTCTCGCATATTATTAATATCCTGAGCATTTAAAGGAATAACATTATGCTTTTTTAAATACAAATCAAATAGCTTTGTAGCTATAGACTGCATATAGCCTATAATTAAGTTACCATCTTCATCTCTACCATTAGCAAGCCATTCCTCAAGACAAGAATGGCCTACAGAACCTAAACAAAAATTCCTCTCATTAAAATCCTTAGGCTTCCAATACATTATATTTTGCATAAAATATCTACCTGGACAATACTCCAAAGACTTAAAAGAACTATAAGACAACTTTAAAGGTCTATTATTAAAATAATTTATCTTATAATTATAATCTTTAGAATCTAAATTTTTTACCTCTAAATACACCAAATCACCCCTTTACCTTTTCTAATATTTCTACAGCTTTTTCCTTTACTGCATGATAAAATTCTAGAGCCTGATCCTCAGACGCAGGATCAATCTCAGGATTATAAGCCTCAAATAATATTTCCTCTCCTATAGCTTTAATAGCCTCCTCAGTAGAAAAAATACCAAAAGAGGTCTCATTAACATTATCTAATAAAGTTTTGATAGACTCATCAATTTTATTATCAGAGCTTTCCTCTTTAAATACATCCTCTACTACAGGGATTTCCACTTCTTTATAACTTAAACTTATCTTCTTATTTTTATTGGTTACATCAAACAACAAAAATTTAGGCTTTCTTCCCTTATCATCTATAGAAGTTCTGGAAACACTTCCTACTTGTGCAAAAGTAGTAGTTTTATTATTTAAAGTACTTTCCCATATGCCCTTATCATCATGCATATGGGCTATTAAACCTAAATCAAACTCCCCCGCTAAATCATCAGCAGGAATCACCTCATAAGGATAAACTTTCTTATCCTTAACAATAGGCTGATGTAATAAAGCAATATCATAATACTTTCCAGTAAAAGAATTAATAGCACTTGATTTTTTATACTCTTTAATTTTATTTAAGACTTCATCAGTTTTATTATAGGTATCACTTAAAGGCAATACCCTAATTAATAACTCTGTATCCTCATCAACTATCTCAAAATCAGGGTTTATTATATAAGGTTCTTCTAAAAATCTAACCATAGGATGTTTTAAAATAGTACCTATAGGCCTTTTATTTATAGTTTCTAATCTCCCATAACTAATGTCATGAGAACCCACTATAAATAATATAGGGCATGGAAATTCATCTAAAACCTTTAAAATTTTATTGACTAAACCATGCGATATTTTAGAAGCTATTTTAGAATGAAATAAATCCCCACCAAAAACAACATACTCAGCATTAACCTTAAGGCAAGTCTGAGCTATAAATAACAACTTTTCTATTATTGCATCACTATAAGATTCATCCTTACGAGATGCAGGAGCGACATCCGCAAGATGGACATCGCTAAACCAACAAAATATCATTAAGACAACCCCTTTCAAAATTTAACTGAATTCATCCTCTGACTCCCATTTAGTAGCGTTACATTTAGAGCATTCAAACTCATACTCTACTTTTCCATTGCTATTGCTAATCCTGGTATTCCCAGTTTCTAACCATAAGTGCGAACATGCCATTAATCACACCTCCTTATCTATATTAATCTTCTTCTACCCATTTAACTATATGACACTTAGAGCATTCTACCTCAAACTCATTTTTACCAGTAGACTTATTAACTCTAACCTCACCAGTCTCTTGCCAATCATGAGAACAACCCATAATTAAACCTCCTAATATTTCTCTATAACTACTTTCTCCTCATTGCAATTATCACATTTATAAGTACAAATATGATCTTCGCCTTTATCCTCTATATCAGTTAAGATCATATCCTTGCCACAGCATACAGGAGTATCCGCCATAAGTCACACCTCCTCATTATCTAATGGCTTATTACATACAGGACACAAAGGATTTTCTTTTATAAAATCCCTTAAGGCTATTTTTCTTTTGTCTAGCTCCACCATAACAACATCTTTCTTATCTCTGGACTTACTTAAAAGCTTCTCAGTTCTATCTATTTGTGCAATAGCCCTTTTACTATCAAGATAAGAAGAAATATCAGGCAACTTAATAAGATTAATAACATTTAACTTGGCTAAACTATCCTCAGAAACTTTTACTTTTTGAGAAATTACCACCAAATTTTTAATTATCTCAATTAGTTTATTATACCGATCAACCATATTAAAAAGCCTGTTAATTTCAATATTTTCTGTATTTCTCCAATGAGCAACTTCATCATAAGTCTTATCCATAAATACTTTTAATTGCTCTAATTTTAAGGTTATATCACTAAAAACATTTACAGCAAATAATTTATCATTTAATACTTTTAAATTAGTTTCTAACCCCTTTAAAGTTGTTTTAAGATTATGCACAACTACAGCATTATTTTTCATTGACTGAGAATAGACAATTAAATTTTTCTCTATCTCAGCCAAAGCCTCTAAAGCCTTAATTTTATTTTGTACTTTTTCTCTAGAGTCTTTTAAAACCTCTAAAAACTTCCTTTTACTTTCTAACTGTGAATATTGCTCTTTGTCTCCTCTTAATACAATTAAATCTTTTTCTCTAATAAGTTTCAATTTATTTTTATTTACTTTTTCCTTATTAGCCTCTTTATTAGCAGCTATTAGAAGATTTACATTAGTAATCTCCCCTAATATTTTTGCTACCATAGAGCCAGAAGCATCACAAAGAAAAGGTAAGTCAAACTGTCTATCAAAATTAACTAAAAACTTACTGCCATCAATAGAAATTTCACTCATCTGCAAAAAATGAGTTACTTCCTCAGGACAACCCCTGCCAACATTTTTCAAGAGTTCACCATCAACAGCATAATTATTTATATTTTTACCTTTGACCCATTCCACCACATGACCATCTAAAGTCATAGAAATATGAGTCTTATTAGACCCAGCAGGTAAATAAGACCAATCTGAACCACACACAGCACTATTAGTGACCATAGACTCCAAAGCACGAATTAAGGCACTTTTCCCGCAATTTGATTGTCCAATAATAGCAGTAAATTTACCAGGCTCTATAACAACATCAGATAAAGACTGGTAATTTTTTATATCTATTCTTTCCAGCATAAGACTCCTCCTAATCTTTTTTTATACCATTAAAACTTATAAGCATATCATTAGCCTTTTTATCAATCATAACTCTCACATTATTTTTATTAATCTCTTCTAACTCATCCAACCCCTTTAATAAAATCCCTTTATAACTTTTAACGACCTGACATCTTATCAGGTCATTAAAAGCACTATTTTTTACTACATTTACTTTATTATATAAAGACTTACTACAGACTTTTAAAAGTATAATCTGAATAAGCATCCATAATAAAGTTACTCCTACCACTACACATAAGATATAGAATTGCATTAATCTACATCCAATAAACTCTGGCAAGTAGGGCAAAAAGTAGAATGTTCAGCTACGCCACTAGCTAACATTTGAAGGGATTGCGTCATATTAGGATTGTCTACAAATTCACCAGAATTAGCTGCAGAGGTTATAGCATTAAAAACATCATACATATTTTTAATTTCCCCCGCATTTATAATCTCATCAGTTATGGCCTCTCTTAATTTAGAGGACACACTAAACTCGCTAAATATATTTCTTAATAGAACAGAACCATGATCATTAATAGGAATCTCTTGTAAATGCTTAATTCTTTCAAACTCAGAAGTAATCTCCGTCTGAGCTTGCGTAACACTATTTTTTACCCATTCTTCCAAATGTTCGCTATTAGAACGCCTTGACCATTTAGATAGAATATTTTGCGATATCATACCGTTAGAACAAACTAAACGATATACATAGCCTGAAATAGTAAAAACCTTTTCTCCAAGAATATGATCTTGCACAGAAATACCACCTCTAACTACATCACCTACATTCATAGCCTCTTCTTGATTTGAGACTACAGAGTAATACAATCCTCTATCAAAGCTATGATGCACCTTATCATAAAGCAAATTATCTTTTTCCAAACTAGTAGGAGCCAAAGTATCCTCAATAATTTCAAGGACCTTAACCCTACTATAATAATCAGTTGAGCCTTTAATAAAAGACACCACATTATCCCCAGCAATTAATAATTTTCCATCATCTGACTTAGTATTAAACCAATGATTAAAATGAGGATTCATTAAATGTAAAGATTCATCATTGAATTTTTTTACATAAGTAGCAGGTACACCGCAAATCCTAGAAGCTTTAATAAAAGCCTCCTTAGACAATTTAAATTCATTATTATCCAAACGGAATAACATATTATTCGCACTGTCTTTAGTAAACTCTATCTTATTACTACCCATTCTAAAGGGTACTTCTTTAAAGCCATCAGTAGGCTTTAATAATTTAACCACGTCATCTCTAGAAAAAACTTTATCATTTCTCATATAACAACCTCCATTTTTTTATTAAATATTATACCTATAAAATCTATAAAGAGACTGTTTTATTTTTATTATTTGTCTCTTCTAATAATTCCTCAGGCAACTCTTGAATCGGTCCATCTTCGACTAAAGCGTAACTATCCTCTATTTCCGTTCTAGTCTCCATATACTTCATATCTTTATCAATGGCATCTTGTAAATCCTTTGATAAAACTTTAAAACCTTTAACCCCAGCCTCTCTAAAATATGTGCATACTTTTTCCAAGCCTTGAATATTTTTTTCCTCTTTATCATGCCTATATTTAGCAGGCACTTTTAAAAAGGCTCCATTCTTTTTAATCATTTTTCTATCAATAGCCACAAGTATAATAGACATTACATCATCTACACCTATACCATAGCGAATAATAAACTCACAAGACCTAAAAGGCGGGGCAACTTTATTTTTAATAAGTTCACATTTAATTTTAGTGGCCACTAATCCATCTTCCCACTCACCTTTTATCGCATTAAATATTTTACCTTTTACTCCACCTATCTTAGTAAATTTTAATCTCATAGTAGAATAAAATTTTAAAGCAGACCCACCAGGAGTCGTCTCTTTTTTAATTCCCTTTGCCTTTTCAAAAGGAGTCATAGGCAAGCCAATCCTCAATTGATTTATAAAAGCAAAAGCTACATTAGTAGTTGAACATATACCCGCCAACTTCTTTAAAGTCTGAGCCATAATCCTAGCACCATGAGCGACACCACCTGCAGTAGGATCACCAATCTCCCCTTCCATTTCAGCCTGAGTCTTCATAGCTGCAACGGAATCAGCTATAACCAACCCTATAAACCCAGTTTTCATATAGAACTCAGCTATACGAAATCCTTGCTCCATATATGTTGGTTGTACATAAATAAACTTATCATCCGATAAATCTACTCCTTGAGCGATCATATATTTTTTATCAAGAGCATGCTCATAATCTAAATACAACACAGCTTTTTTTAAAACCTTTTGACATTGTACAGCACAACTACTCATCACCGTAGTCTTACCCGAACTCTCTAGACCATAACATTCTATAATACGGCCTAAAGGTATGCCTCCAATACCAGTTATATAATCTATTAAAAAGCTACCTGTAGAAATATGAGGCATAGGTTTAACTTTGCCCTCCAAAGATATTATAGTGTCATCACCCTCAATACCTAAAATATGTTTTTTAGCATCGTCCAAAGTTTTTATAACAGTTTTAGCCATTACTATCCTCCTCTTTAACACAATCCTTAATTCCTTGATAATTACATGTGCCTACTTGAGTCAGATCATACTTACTTTTAGGTCCATATCTAAAATAAGTACATCCCGAACATTTAGCCCAGCACTCTTGTATTTCTCCTAAATCTCTACCCATTAATAACAACTCCTCATTTATCAAACTCCTTCTTACAATCAGGACAATATTCTGCCCAATCGTCAGAATTAATCCCTACTTTTATACTTTTCCAACCGTTATCTTTCTTATAGTCCACAGCTTCCCCAAAAGAATCTACTTCTACTCTCAGACCACAGCCATCACACTCTAAAAAGTACTGCCCTCTAATATTATCAATCATTATTTTTCACCTCCAAAAGACTATATAAAACATCATCATTTAACAATAAATCCTTATTATCCATTAATCCATTTTTAGTTTTAGGATTAACAAATATCTTTTTCCTAATTGGAGACAATATATCCATAGAAACACCCATTAAGAAAAAACAATAATAAACTCCTATTACACCATGTACAAAAGCATCAGTACAATCAGACCTTTCCTTCGCATAATGCCTGGTTGACTCATACTTAAACTCTTTTTTAACCCACTCAACAATAAGCCTCTTAGCAGCTCCACCTTTAGGAGCTTTCTTGCCATCAGCAATAAAACTTCTAAACTTAGCAGGATTATTTAAAAGCATACTAAATTTACGCTCATAATGAAAAGCCCTGATAATACCATTAAACTCTGCTATAGAAAAGGCTACATGACTCATATTGTTAATGTAATCCTCATTAACTATTAAATCTATGCCATTATATTTCTCATCCATAGCCCAGGTAAACTCAAAAACACCCTCAGCATTCTTATACCTAGATTTAAAATTATTCTCTATAGTAAAAGACTTCTCAGCTAAAGATTTAAATTTTATATCATTTCCAGTAAATTCACCTCTAACTAAGTTCAAACCTGAACTAATAGAGGCTATATCCTGGCCCACTACATAAACAAATTTTTTCATTTTATCCTCCAAAAAATTTAAAGCCTATATAAATAAACTATATAGGCTTTATAATATAAAACTATGAATTTAATAAGCTATCAAAATCCACCGTATCCGCTTTAACATTATCAGCAGGATTACTACCAATATTATCAAGCAAATCAGGCACATTATTAGTAGCAGGGGCATTATTGCTAAGTACATTATTATCCACTTTAGATAAATCTTTTGCCCCTCCATTAGTAACTAGCCCAGGATTTTGACCTTGATTATTGCTAGGTACATTATTGCCTAATAAATCATCAAAATTAGTGCTAGATACATTATTATTAGCAACATTAGTAGGCCCACTATTTGAAACATTAGGCACATTAATCGCAGGAGTCTGGTTTTGAACATTAGGCACATTATTAACAGGAGTTTGATTTTGTACATTAGGCACAACATTATTAACAGGAGCCGTATTATTACCTAGCAAAGCAGAAAAATCTGTATTAGCAGGAATATTAGGCTGACCTTGATTAACAGGAGGAGTAACACCCTGAGCAGCACCATTCAATATACTATTAATATCCGTATTAGCATATTGAGGCACAGTAGTAGAAGAACCAACAGCATCATTTATAACTTTGTCTATCTCTTCTAATTTGCTAACATCTCGACCTAATAATCTCCTCATATCACCACCATATTTATGCATGATATTTTTATACTCCGCTACAACCTGAGCCTTTAGATTAGCATCACTAAGCCATAAAGCCTCAGGTAAAACATCCATTCTAAATTTTTGGTACTGTTTACCCAAACACTCAACAAGGATATCTCTTAATCTCAAATCTCCCCATTGCTCTTTCTTATTAACTAAGTCATTAAATTTATCATCCCCAAAAAGCCAAGGGATAATCTCAAAGCTTATAGGAGGACCTATAGGCATACCCGCTTTATTTGTTCTATACGATACTAACCAAGTAACAAATCTTCTCCTGGCAGGTTTAACAGCTTTACTATTCTCAGCAGCTTTGCAAAAACGACATTTTCCATCACTGCCAGTGTCTAGCAAAGTTTGATAATCACCATGACAAATAACATACCCAAACTCCTCAACCCAATGGGTATACTCAACCTCAATATCTTGCTCAATCAAGGCTATTCTTGCTTTATAATCTTTATCAAGTTTAAAATTCTCCAAATCAAAAATATTATTTGATTTTTGACTTTCATTAAAGCCTACTTTCATATAAAACACCTCTCCTCATTTTAATTCTAAATTATTATACCCCAAGCGAATTAAATTAGACTGTAAAAGTAAATCATTTTTACAAGATTCTAAATATTTCATTCTACTTACAGCTATATCTAAAAACATAACCAGATCAGCCACAGCATTTTCAAAAGTCTTAAGTCTAATCCTATAGTCCAAAAGACTTGGGTCACTTCTATAAGTAGCCTCTCTTTCATGATAAGAATAACCTTTATTTATCATTCCTTGAGGTTTAACCTTTAATTTGTCTAGGCCCTCCTCATAAAGAGCCTTAATTTCCTCAGCCCTTACAATAAACTTTCTTTTAATGTATTTAGCCTCAGATAATAAAAACTCTAAACGGCTCATAAAGCCTCTTACTTTTTCTACTTCACTAAAAAGTACCTCATAACCTTTAGCACTAAAATCCGCCGAAGAGTTAAAAGTCATGCCTCTTATTTCATCATACCATTTAGCGATTAAAGCCTCTAAATTTTCTTTGTCCATATAATCAATCCTCTATCCAAAATAATTACCTAACTCCCAATTACTTTCAACTCTACATTGCCAATAATCTGCCATATGCAAAGCCAATCCTAAAGGAGTCTCAGCCTGAGCAACATGCTTACCCTCTGGAACATACATGCCATCATGATAGGCTATAGCAGCCCATATCTCAGGAGACGGCTTCCAAATATCACTTAAAACCATAGCTATAAAATGGAGACTTCCCAAAGGTACTGACATGCGGGTTATAAAATTCTTATCCTTATTCCTTTCATACTTAAATTCCCCAGGCTTAGTTTTCAAAGCTTTTTTAAGATAATAAGGACTAACCCACAAATCATTTTTATCCTCTGACTTTATCTCCCTTTCAACTCCCGCACCCTTCAAATATTTAATTTGCACTTGCCCAGCTTTACCAAGATCGTGAAGCATAGCAGCCAAAACAACATCTAATAAATTGTTAGCATTAATAATGCCATAAGCTCCATCAAGAGCTAATAATCTAAATGTAACACCTAAAGAATGCCTAAATAAACCTAAAGGCACATTTAAATGAAACTTACAAGAAGCAGGAGCCAAAAAGAAATCCGAATACTTCCCAACTCTATCCATCACCTTATCAAAAACTGAATTTGCTACAATTTCAGTTTTCAAATACTTATAACTATCAAACAAATCCGTTTCCTTCATAGCTGGACATAAGTCCGCCATAACTTTATATGACCTCTTATTCAAATTATTACTACCTTCTTTAATATTACACATATAATTTCCTCCTAGTTTTAATTTCAACATTTTCCTAATTCCAATAAAGAATCAATAATTCTTTTTTGTTCTTGATATTCCACAGAATCCTGCCGTAAATACCCTATAGCAACTTTAAATAAAAGTAGCTGCAATAAAGCTTTACCCTGCAAATATTTTAATTGCACATCAGGATCACGCCCATTAATAATAGGATAATCATTACTATCTATTTCAACATGAAACTCCATCATCTCATATTGCTTACCTATATTGCATTTACAACCCATACTAATAGTCATAAAACCACTCCTACCTTTTACTTATATTAATTACATTATATTTAATCTCCTCCTTACAATGAGGACAAACAGCCACTATAGAAAAACTTCCCTTCCTATAAAATTCCCTCCTGTCTATAGTGGTCAATGTCATAATAAAAGTATACTTTTTAACATCAGCAGGTAATTTATCACACATATGATCTCTTACCAACTTAGAAGGAAATTTCTTAAGTCTAACAATCTTTACTTGCATTAAAAAGCTCCTTTTTCTTTTCACACTCAGGACAAAAACACCCTTTATCCTCAAGCCAAACCCACTCATTATCTAAAATTGGAGTCTGATTACAATTATTAAAACCTCTAACATCCATACCCATAGAACATATATTTTTATTCATCTATCATAACCTCCATCAAAATTTATAATAATAATTTCCTTTGCTGCCTCTTCCATAGTCCTATAATATTCTTCTAAAGATACCTGACAAAGAGAACATATTTCTCTATCCTCATTTTTACACTCAGGATTCAAAGGACATTTCAAATCCTCCATAAATTCCCCTCCCTTTTTCTAACTAAAATATTATACCTATAAAAATAGAAAAAAGACAGTTAAGATTAAAAAATCTTAACCGCAAACATTATAATTTCAAACCAGTAGTTAAAGCCTTACCACTAATAGACTTAGAATCTAAAGTTAATTTACAAGTACAAATCATTTGAAATTTAGACTCATCATCTAAACCTAAACTTGTAGTTATATTAATAGGCACCTCAGCACCAGGAAAATCTATAATTATTTTATTTTGTCCAGGATAAGCAGCTATTAAATTTTTTATAGCAGAAGCTTCCACAGGATTTAATTCCTTAGGTATAACTACTCTTAAAATAACAGGAGATTTATTAATAACTTTATTTTCATCAGAAACCACATTTAAATCAACTTTTTTATCTTCCTCAGGGTTTTTATCTGGAATATCTTTAGACCCTTTATCCGCAAAAAACTCGCCAAATCCAAAATCATCTTTTCCAGTATCAAAAGATTTTTCTATTCCTTCTCCCCAATCTAATAACTCACCATAAGAAGGTCCAACCTGAAAATCCATTTTAATATGAGGAAAATTAGTAATAGGAATCTCACAAGCTTTCCGCATAGCAGCCATTAATTTAACCACATCAACGGACCTATGTATATAAAAAGCAAAGGAGTCATGAGTAGTTAATATAGGTTTAATAACATCATTAAACCGAGGCCCAAAATCTTTTAAAAGAGTCTGTCCTAATCTATACATGGCAATACGCATAATATCTGCAGCAGTACCTTGCACAGTAATATTAAAAGCTTCTCGCTCAGCCTTAAACCTTAATTTACTATTATCACTTCTAAACTCAGGCATATGAGCAATACGCCCAAAATGAGTCACTACATAACAATTTCTTTTTGCCCCATCAGTAATATCTTTGATATGTTGAACTCCCTCAGGAATAGCCTGAAAGTAGTTATTAACATATTTCTGACACTCCGCTTTTGCTATCCCAATTCTTTTAGAAATACCCATCGCCCTCATACCATACATAATACCAAAAGAAAAAGTTTTACCATCAGACCTTAATTTCTTTGTAACCTGAGCCTCTGGCACTTGGAAAATCATAGAAGCATTTTTAGTATGCATATCAACACCATGCCTATAACCTTCCAATAAAGCTCTGGACTGAGAACGTCCAGCAAATACCCTATACTCTACCTGAGAAAAGTCACCCTCTAAGACATAAAAATCCTTAGGCGGTACATAACACTTTCTCACATTACAGCTAATCTCATAATCATCTCCATAAGGGTTATAAATTTCCCAACTGGCTTTCTTAGGCTGATTTTGCATATTAGGGTCATAAGAAGCAAAACGACCACTTATAACATGAGCCGTAGCGTAAGAAGTATGAATCCTATTAGTAATATTATTAATATACTCCTGCATACCATTAAAGAAATCCTCAGCATGTTTACGAATAGATCGCCAATAAAGAATATTCTTAACAATAGGATAATCTTTAGCCATTGCCTCAAGCACAGTGGCATTAGTTGAAGGTTTACCAGTCTTAGCAGACCTTTCCTGAACTGGATAACCTAATCGCTCAAATAAAATTCTACCGACTTGAGCAGAAGAACCTAAATCAAAAGTAATTTTAGCTCCCACTTTATCAGAAACAAACTCATAAATTAAAGTCTGTAATCTGACATTCTCCGAAGTTAAGGCTTTATATTGTCTTTTCATTTCTTCAATATCACATAGCACACCATTTAACTCCATCAACTTAACCAATGGAATTATACCTTGATCGACCTTTAATAAAAACATATCTTTAACTTGAGGATATAATTTATTAAATAGTCTTAAGGTCATATCACAATCAGCACAGCCATATTGATAAGGACTAACCAAATCTCCACCAGGTAAAGGGATTTCTTCTCTTGGGTCCAAAGTCTCAAATCTGATAAGGTTAGCCTTTTTAGCCTTAGCTTTTTTACCAACACTTTTCTTATCAGGGTCAACCCCAAATAATTGCTCTATCTGAACCATTTGAATCCCTAACTCAGATAAGACTATCTTTTTAAGACTAGCCGTTGAGCTACCCGTTCCAATATTCATATAACGGCCTGTTAAATAGGCCATAGCCATAGTATCAAACTTAACAAAACAATTAATACCAAGCTTTTTAAATAAGGTAGGTTGCCATTGAATACCCATTTCTTTATGAAAAATAGACAACCACAAATCAGTGGCATAATTAGGATTATTCTTTATAAAATCATCTGTCAAGTAAGAAGCTCCTAGAAGAGTTTGATCAAACTTTCTATTGTGGGCTACATAACAAATATTTTCATTTTCCAAACAAGGTTTTAAAAGCTCTAAAGCCTTATCATAATCAATATTTTTCCCTTTCTCATGATTAACAGGAATATACACCCCAGTTCCTTCTTGCCAGGATAAACCTATCCCAACTATATAATCATCATAAACAGACAAGCCGCTTGTTTCCAAGTCTATAGAACAAACGGACACATCTTTTAAAACGTTTATTACTGCATTTAATTTCTCTTCCTCATCAATACACTGATAAATTACATCTTGAAATATAGGCAAAATAAAACAACTCCTTTCAATTTTAAATATTATACCTCAAAAATAAATTAAAAGCATGTGCAATTTTATTTTTGCATAGCTTCTTTTTTACAATCATCACATAAATCTTTTCCTGCAATATAGGACCTCTCAACCCTAGCATTACAATGCTTACAAAGGATTTTATTACAAACTTCACACTTAACATATAAATCCTTAAAATGCAACCCTTCACCACAGGAAGGGCAATACTTATCATATTCAATTTTTTTAGCCATAAACTCCCCCTAACCCATAATAGAACCGCAACCACGACAAACCCATTTTTTAATAGACTCATCCCAATCCCAGTCCCTCATTCTTAAACATTTAATGCAATAATTAAATTTAACTGCCATAACTCCCTCCTTAAACGGTAAAACCCGCCTTTAAGCGGGTACTTTAGTCTATACTTTTATTTCTTTATTAGCGATTTTCGCTAATTGATTACTATATTTTAAAAGTTTTACTCTTAAATTAGCTACCTCCATCTTAGTTAATCCTCTTTTGCTTATAACTCTCTCAGCTATTTTAGTCATATATGGAGCGTCATAGGCTGAGAATCCAACTCCATTAGACTCATTAGTATGCTTATAAGCTTTCTCGTCGGCTGTTTGTAACTTATATAAAGTCACAACACCTTTCAAGACTGCATTTGAATTTCTAAGAAGTAAATTCCTTATCATTTCACCTGACCATACCTTGCTAGTTTGGTCTTTCTTTAAAACCTTAACATCTGTATTTAATAATGCAAATCTACTCATAATCGAATCCTCCTAAAAAATTTAATAATTTATCTTATGTTTATATAATACCATAGTCCTATACATATGTCAAGGAAAACCATTAAATTTATAAAAAAATAGGTAGAAACTTTTTAAGCTCCTACCACAATCTTTTAATTTCATATCATTATTTAAGGGAGTTCTAACTGAAATAATTCCAACATCCACCAACTAGATATCCTAAACTATTATCAGACAAGAACATTATATTATACCTACAAAAGAGTAAAATTTACTGTTATTTTAAAATAAACATTAAATTATCATCATTACCCTTATGTATATATAAATTCATTTCCGCTCCTAACAGGTATTATACCTCTAAAAGAATAAAGTTTACTGTTATTTTTTAATTTTTTTAAAATTATTTTTTAACTTTTCTTCACAAACCCCGCAAACTACATATTGATCCCACTCACCCAAATTCTTTTTATCTACAAACTCTTCATTTGAAATATCTCGGACACAATCGTCACAAAAGAAATTTAAACATTTTTGACATTCGTACATACAATCATTACAGTACTCATTGCCACAATCATAACAAGTATCAATATGATCCGTTGCACATTCTTCACAATAGCCTACCCCACAATCACCACAATAACTAACTACTCCTTCCTCTTCCATTTCAGTAGTTAATTCTACATTACATTTTTCACAATAATTCATATTTTCCTCCTATTAAAAATAAATTTTACTTTTTAAAAAACTATTCCACAACTCAGACTTATATTTTAAATATAAATCATAAGGATCAACACCACCAGATAATAAAACATATCCTAATCTAACACCTAAGTCAGCCTCTTTTAATTTAGAGATCACATTATCTTTAGCCCTCTGACCAGCTTTATCCCCATCAAAAATAACTATTATAGTTTTAGCCCACCTTGCTATTAATTGAGCTTGATATTTAGTCGCAGCTACACCCATAGAAGAAACAGTATTATATAAACCAGACATCTGCATCCCTATAACATCTGTAAAGCCTTCTACTATAAAACACACTCTAGATTTTGCTATATGAGGCATAGCTATATTAAGTCCATAAACATTTTTAGATTTCTCAAAACCTGGCTTATTTAAAACCAAATATTTAATACCTTTATCTATAGATCGACTAGCAAAAGAGACACAGTCATTTTGCCAATTATAAATAGGAAAAACAAGCCTTTTATATAAAACCTCAAAACCTGTTAATTTTTGCTTGCAATAACCTAAATTATAATAATCTAAAGTATAATCATTTATGCCTCTGCTTAATAAATAATTATAAGCCTCAGGTTGTCTCTTTAAAGTATATTTAAAATTATTGACCAGATTTTCCATTTAGCTCCCTCCTTCTTTTTAAAGCTTCTCTTTCTATATCAGCCTGAACCACTTTATAATAACAAGCCTGGCCATAAGCAAAACCTTTATAAAACTTCTCATTTCCTTCTTTTAAAAGTTTCTTACACCTCCAACATCTATGAACTACCATAATATCAAGAACCTTTCCAAAGCTCCTATAATATTCCCTTTTCTATAAGACACATCTAAATTAGCTAATAATTTTATTCTCCTTAGAATAGTCTCCTCAGACACTCCTTTACACAAAAAGAATAGTTTATTAACTAAAAATAAAGGTACCCCAGATATTGTCGCCATATCTTTAAATCCTCTATCATTACTTCTATACTTAATAATTAAAAGCATATTAAGTAAATAATACTCTATACCTGCTATAATCAAAGGTATATCTTTTTCTTGTATTAAAGACACCATATCTAAAGTATAAGTCCGCTCAAACAACTTATTCACAAAGTTATCATTTATACTTACATTAACAAACTCAGCTACTAATTCCTTAGTAATCTTCTTACCAAGATAATTTAATTTTTCAATCTCATTTAAAATTTTAGATAGATTACCTCCACAAGCTACATATAATGTATTCCTTGCGTCATGAGTAAAACTACCTTTCATAGATATAAGCTCTAAAGTTTGCTCCAAACTCAGCTCTTTACATTCTATAAATTTACCACTATCCCTCTTTTCTATAAAAGGTCTATATCGGTCCTCCTTAGTCTGAGGAAATACCTCATTTCCTACACAAATTAAACTAGTCTTTCTCATATGTATTAAGTTAGTCCATTTAATAACAAAACTAAAATCTTTAATTTGATCGGCATTTTTAAGAAGAATCAATCTATCATTATTCCCATATTGCTTTAACTCAGCATCTATATTAACAATACTATCCTTGGCCCCATCTAATTTAATTAAACCTAAATCAGAAACATTACGACTAGCCATCTCAGCTTTTAACACTTCATTAACTAAAATCCTTTCTTTTCCACAAATGTATACAAGTCTTTTCCTCTCAGGAAATTTATTTAGCCATTGCAAAAAATAAGCCATTAATTCACTTCCTCTCCTTACACCTAATACCTATATAAACCATTTTTAAAGAGACTTTTAAAGGTAAAGCCAGCCACTTTAAAACCTTATCTTTATCAAATAAAACCGTATTAGCCAGACTTAAATCATCTTTAGAAAATAAAAGTCTAGGACTTATATGCATTACTAAAACATTCTCCACTAAAATCCTAAAATATTTTACCTCTTCCTCAGTCCAACTTTTAACAATCTCATATAACCTCTCTATCTTTCCATTACTTAATGTTGAAATATAGAGCATGATATTATTTAATAGTGTGTCGGCCTTCATAAGCTCCTCTAATTTCATAAAAGAACCACCAGCATAACAAGCCTTTCCAAAAGGCACTTTAACATTATATTTCTCCTCATATTTAACCATTAACTCATATTCACTTAAAGGAGAAATATGAAGGACTTTACACCTAGATATAATAGTCTCAGGTACACCTAAATCAATATTCCCAGTCAATATAAAACGGCTTCTATTAGGAGTCTCCTCCAAAACTTTTAATAAGGCTTGTGCTGCATTATTAGATATCTCATCTATATTCAGTATAACAATTTTATACTCTGAACCAAAAGGCCTCACATTAACAAACTTTATAATATCCCTTATTACATCTATAGTACATTTATTAACACTTTTAATATCATAGCTTTTTGAGTATTTTAAAGCTACTTTTAAAGCTATTTCAAATTTTCCTATACCAGGAATACCAGACAATAAATAATTGCCTGGATTTTTAAACTCAGACAAAAATTCCTTATATCTCATAAAACCTCCTATAAAAAAATAATGATAGAGGCTTTAAACTCTACCATTATTTTATATTTATTTTAATAAGTAATTCCTAAGTCATCTTTTAAAACTACTCTCAATTTATTTAACATATAAGATACACCTGTAGTGGAAATACCCAAATCTTTAGCTAAGACACTTAAGTTCAAACCTGACTTAGTTTTAAATTCCCTTTTAGTTTTTCCACCAGAAAAGACATGTTCCATAATTTTATCAAAGAATAAAGGGAAATTATTCCCTAAAGAAGTTACTTTTCTTTCTTTCAATCCTTCCTTTATATAATCTACCAGCTCTTTAAACTCTAATTGATAATTATCTGCCACAGCCCCTAAACTGTCTAAAAAGGTTGTGGTATTATCAGAATCGGAGATCAGTTTATTGGTAGACAAACCCTCTGCCCAAAAAAGTCTTTTATAAGCATCTCTTTTACCGAGAAGCTTTTTATTAGTCCAACTATATAAAAACGTAGAAAATTTAACTTTTGACATTTCTCCCGTTCTTTTATTGAGAAATATCTTATCAGGGTCAAACTTATTTAAATAATCCCCCTCAAAAAAATCCGTCATTAATTCCTGTGTGACATCTTCTATAATATCATCTGGAAAATACCCCTTATAATATATATGAGTTCTAATTTTAGGAAACCATATTTTATAAAAATCCGAGTAATTTTTTGGAGCAATGCTCAAAATATTCTTACTACTATTACCCTTATCTAATCTTATTTTCATTTTTAAAAATCCCCCTTAAATATTTAATATAAACATATAATACACTAAGGTTAGACACATGTCAAGGAAAATTTAAAAAAATGTTACACATCCTCAGCCTTACTCTTAGTAGGCCTACGCCTTTTTTTCTTGGGCAAAATAATGCCACAATAACCTAAACAAGTTTTGCCTACAGTATAAATATCACCTGAATCATCCACAAGCTCATAACCATACTTACCTTTACCACCACAAATACATTTAAAAGGCTCCTCTTTAGGCTCAGGAGACACTAAAACTAAATTTTTATCTTTTATAAAAGCCTCTACCTTTTCCTTAGTTGTTATACGTTTTTTAGAGCTTTTAGTTTGCACCTCTTTATCTTTTTTAGATTCTATCTCTTTAACCTCATCTACCTTTTTAAATTTATTTCTATCCTCAGGTTTTATAGGCTTTCTTTTATTTACCTTAGTATCTTTTACAACCTTATCAGATTTTTCAGTCATTTTTATATTATCTTCCTTAGTCTCAGGAACAGGCTTTTTCTCCTTTGTAGTATTTACTTTTTCCTTTTCTTCCTCTACCTCAGGTAAAAAAACTACATCTGTTAATCTTGATTGTTTTCTTGCCATTAATATTCTCCTCTCCTTTTTAATTAATCTATATCAAAAATACAAGACTCAGGACTCCTATCATCCCGCCACCTAAATAAAACAGCATGTCTATATCTTTTATTTTTAGTTAGCTCCTGCCCTTTTACTTCAATAACTTTATCTAAATACTCCTTTTTTAAACTACCATCCTCAGCGGTTAAATTATGCCTTAACTCTAAAGACATTTGACTGACCGCAGCTATTTCATGTATATCACCATTAGACAAATACACACTAACTAATAAACTACCTACCATACCTTTAAAATTATTCTTACCTGGAATATAACCAGTTATGAAACCCTCAAAAGATTCAAACTTTTTAAGCTTCCACATATCTGCAGACTTTTTACCCTCAGCATACTTACCCACTATCTTTTTAAACATAAGACCCTCACCACCTTTAGCAGTAATAGTCTCAAAAGTTTTCTTTAAATCTTCGCAGACTTCCCCACAAACCCCATCTAAATATAAATCTTCTATAACCTCTTTTTTATCACTCATAGGCATAGTTATTTTTAAATAAGGGTTATAATTTTTTAAAATAAGAAAAACTCCTTCTAACATTCGTCTTCTAACATACCAAGGAAATTGCGTAATATCTCTACCTTTATACCTTATAATATCAAATAAATAATATTCACAAGGCCCATAAACTTCTTGTAATTTAATTGCCTTATCTACATCAGAACCAATAACCGCCATAGTAGTGGTCAAAGTACCTTTAGTTATAGAACCTTTTTTTCCTTTAGGGTCTAATATTTTAGTGTCAATACTATCAACAGGCATCAGAAATTCACCATCTAAAACAGTGTCATTAAATTCTCTTAAATCAGCTCTCCCATTAAAATGAGGAAATTTATGTGTATTCTCAGTATACACATAATTTACATCAGACCTAGCTCGTGTATCAAAACGCCATTTATTATTTAAAATATGGCCTTTCATACGTACACCGTCTAATTTAACCTCAGCAATCCAAGCAGGATTATTCCAAAACCTTTTATTCATTTCATCAGTATCCCAAGGTTTTCCTTTAGAATAATCTAAAAACTTTTTTGCATCCTGAGCGGACATAGTTGCTATTTGATTACTAATATAACCCTCAGGAGCTTTAACAACCATTAATTTGTCCATTAACTCACTTATAGACTCATTCCCTTCTAAGGAAATCTTAAGTTCCTTAGCTTCCTTTAATAAATATTCTTTATTTCTTGCCATAAAGCACCTCCATTTTTTATTGAATATTATACCTGCAAAACATTAAAAAAGCATGTACAATAAAAAATAAAAGACCTTGCGGCCTAAATATCAGATATATCAGTTAATTCCTGTAATTCCTCTTGAATTCTTTTGACTCCCTCTTCCGATATAAGTAAAAACTTTTTTGCTCCTATATATCGTAATTCCTCTGGCTTAAATTTAGACTCTTCAATCATCTGATGTATACGAGTCCTTTTTCTATATAAAATATCTGCCACATCAGCGACAGTATACCACCCGCTTAAAGGCAATATCTTACTCTTGTCAAAACGTTCTATCATGACTCATCCTCCTATAAATTTTTTACACTTCTCCAACCAATCTATATAAACTTTATTAGATGTCTTTCCTTTATCCAATAAATCTTTAATCAACCAACAACGATTAATTTTATTAATTTTAGCACGAAACTGGTCATTTGTCAATGTGCCTAAAAACTCTCTAAACATCCTCTCTACTACATCAGAGTAATCTCCCGTAAAAGAAACAGTATTTTTAATCTTATAAAACCTCTCCTCATAATCTTCCATTTGTATATTAATACTAAACCTTTTAATTAATAAGTTACATGCCGATCCAAAAGACATATCTTCCATTTCTTTAACAAACTCTATAACATCCCAAACCTTATCACAGGTCCAACAAAAAACAGTGTTTGTATCAGGATAAATACGAGCAGACTTTTTAACATCCGCTCCATGAAAAGGACAATTAATTTGCTCCTTAGCACCACCCATATAAGATATTTTATATATATCTAAAACATTATAGATGGACACATTACTTTTTATAGCTTCTACCAAATCCATTGACTTATACCCTCCAAAAAAGAGCCTAAAAATACTAAAAACATTCCCCATAAATAAATAATTATAGGTACCCATAAAACCATAAGCATCATATAAAAAATAATACTAAACCAAGGTATTTTACGCATTATAAATCATCCCCATCATTATTATCTAATAAGTCTACTCGTTCTACTTCTTTACTTTTAATCACACAACAATCACTAATCCAATCTAAATAAAACTCATTAATTTTATCATTACCATCTCTATATTTTAAAATCTGAGCTTTTATCTCATTAGGTCTATCAGGTACAACTAAATGAGATAAAATCAAATCCGCAGTTTTTTCAGCCTCAGAAGTCTCACTCATACAGGCCTTCGTATAAGTACCACTCTTAATAGCTTCCAACCAATTAGCTCTTGATATTTGATATGGAGCTAATAATAAAACTCCTCTACTATCATCAAGATGCTTATGATTAACAGCCATTTGTTTAGACTCCATTATAATATCGTTTAATTCTTCCCTTCTAGACTGTCTACCTCTAGCCACACCAGCTAAACGAATCTCATCCCATACAGCCACATGAATAAAAAACTCATGTTCATATTTAACTAATAAAGAATTTATATAATTTACAGTACATTTATTAGGTATTTGTTCAATCTTAAATAACCCATACTTCTTATTATTAGTCAAATCATCAACAACATCAAAAAATATTTTTTCCTCAGCAGGACTCAAAAGACCTTTCTTAATATTATCCGCAGGTAAACCTTTAGGATAATTAAATTTAGGATGTATAGAATGTCGAGAAATTAATCTCCTTCTTACTTGATTTCTTAAAGTCTCTGCCGTACAAAACAAAGTATTCTTACCTTGCAACATAGCATTATAAGTAATATTAATACACTCAGTAGTTTTACCCTCACCAGAAAAACCTGCTATAAACCACATTTCACCAGGACAACCACCACCAGTCAAATCATCAACTTCCTTAATACCTGTCATTACTCTAAAAAGAGAGCCATCCCCATGCTTAGCCTCTGCATATTCCTTCCTGATATCCTCAGATTCATCTTGAATATTACCAGTAGGTAAATCCAAACCACCAACCTTATCAATATCCGTTAAAGAAATATCATAATATTCCTTAGCCGCATGAAAACCCCTATATACTTTACCCTGAATAGTTTTACCACTAGTTAAAATTTGCATAGTATCAGCCAAAACACTGCCATATCTATCAATTTGAGTTTGCTTTCTTAAACGTTCTAAAGCATAAGCAAACTCCGAATTACTTATATAACCCTTACTTCCATCTGGTAAATTATTAACATCTACAATAGGCTCTCCAAAAACAAACTCTAAAAAAAGCTGTTGATATTCATATAATAAGGCCTCAGTCATATCATCAGAAACCTTAATAGAATCTATAAAATCATTTATACTTATTAGATTATTAGTTAACCTAAAATATCTTACAACAATATTATAAACAATTTTATTTTTTCCAGTAAAATGATCATCACTCAAATAATGGACAAAATCTTTTACTCTTTTATTACTTTCTATTTGGCTATTATTTTTATTAAATAAGCCAAACATTACTCTTTTTTCATAATACTCAGTATTTTCTAGCATTAAAACAACCCCTTACTTAAAAAGTGTTAATAAATCTTGTACAGACAACTCATTAAAAATATCTGAGTTTTCATTAAAAATATTATCATGCACAGCTTGTCTTTTTTCCAGTTTTTCTATTAATCTCTCCTCAAAAGTAGCACGAGACAATAACATAATGAAAAAAGCTGTTTTATACACCGACCCAGTTCGTCTAATTCTACCCACTAACTGAGACACTCTAGCTGGATTAGCTAAAACATCTACAGCAATTAAATATCTGGCACACTGCAAATTAGCACTACATTCAATCGCAGTGGTACCCAGCATAACCCTACAATCAGGATCATCCCAAAATCTTTTCTTATAAGCATGTTTTAAAGTCTTACTTTCTTCCCCAGTCATTAAGACATACTTAATTTTTAAAGCTTCTAATCTCTCACCCAACACTTTTAAAGTATCTTTATGCTGAGCAAAAATCACCACTTTATCCTGAGCCATAGGACCATTAAAACCTAACTCAGCATTACTATATAATTGACTGATAATCCAATCAAATTTCCAACTATAGTCTTTGCCATCAGCCCCTATAGCTTTTGTACTATTCACAACTTTCTGCATATTATGAATATGCTTTTTTGCTTCCACTTTTTGACCACTCTTTAACAACTCGACTACACCTTTTTGTAGTTCTTTGTATAATTTAGCCTGTACCTTATTCAAATTACCCCATATTTTATCAGTCACCAAATCAGGCATTTCACTTTCAATATCCTCTATAGTCCTCCGCAAGAAAAAGGGTTCTATAATTCTTTTGAATTCATCTATATGCTTATAAGAAACTATATTATCCCTGGTAACTAACCTTTTACCATTTCTAAAATATAAAGTCTCTTCTTCACAATATCTCCTTCTAAAATGCCTTTCACTACTAAAAATACCTAGCCCTAAAATCTTCAATTGATTATATAAATCAATTAAAGATGTTTGTATAGGAGTAGCCGATAAAACATGAACTCTTGTAGCAGTCTCAGTCAATTTCCTAATAGCTCTAAAAGTTTTTGTATTTGAATTTCTAAAAATATGGGATTCATCCAAAAAGACTGTATCCCACTCCAATCCTCCTAAATATTCTAAATCTCTGCCTCTAATAATCTCATAGGAGACCATTAAAACATCCAACCAAGTATTATATAAAGACACTCGATTAGAAATATTTCCTACAGCGGCCCCAAAATCCAAAGAAGTAAATTTAGAAAACTCATCTACTTTAGCCAAGATATCAGCTGAAGGAACTAAATATAAACATCTACCCAACTCTTTTCTTTCTTTCAGAAGAGAAATCAATCCCATAATATGATGAGATTTACCACTACCACAAGTATCAAAAAGCCCACACTTAGGGCAAAAATACATATAAGCTATACCCTTCTTTTGAAAATCTTTAAAAGCTCCCTTATAAAATTTAGGCTCCTTTAATTCAATTCTAGGGATATTTTTAATTTTCAAAACTTTAGAAATATCTATATCTTTATAATTCATAAAACACCTCCACCTATTATACAGAAAAAATAGCTTACAAGCATGTAAACTATTTTTAATCTATAAATCTTTTTAATCTATCAATATTTTAACTGTATAAAATATCTAATAAAACATCTACCGCCTCACTTAAGACTTTTAAATTTTTAAGGAAAACATCTTCCCATATTCTCAATTCTATATTTGTAGGTTTCTTACCTACAAACATTCCATGATTCAAACTTAAATCATGCTCTTTTATATAAGCTATTGCCTTAACTCTACGAGAATCATCTGCAGGCAACTTTTTAAACTCCATTTTTAAAACTTTTAATTCTTCCCATCTATTGCACTGCAATTTTAAAATTAAAGCCATATTCATTTTAACCACACTATTTTTAACATATCCCATAATATTCTCCTCCAAAAGTTAATGATTTATCTTATGGTTATATTATATAATATTCCTTTACATATGTCAAGTATAAAATTAAAAAAAGAGAGTATAAAATACTCTCTTTTAAAAACATTTATTCATCAGATACAAACAAAGACATTATCTTCTTTCTTACATCCGCTACGTATTTAACTACTACAGCAGTAGCAGCCATATAAAAGAATGAAATAAAAAATACTCCTACAAACTCTGCGACTATTCCTAAAACAACCAATCCTCCGATATAAGGTACAACCCCAGTAACTAAAAATTTAGGAAGTAATTCAGGCTCAAATTCATTATTATGAACTTTTAATAAAATGCCTAAAACCACATCTACTAAAATAACTGAGATTACTATAATTAAAGCTGGTAAAACTTCCTTAGGTAAAGTTATAACGGACTCCATTAAATCACCTCCTCTACCATCTAGCTCTAAAACCTCTACAGTCTACATGAGTAAATGTACTATATTTACCCACACCACCACTAACATTATAAATATTACTTGAGGACCAAACAGCATAAGGAGAAATACCTTTAATAACTATATCAGCCGCATTACCATATAAATGCTGGCTCTTAGTACCTCCACCGACTGCATTATTATGCTTAGTACATCTATAACCTGAATTAATATGAACAGGTCGGCCACCAAACTTATATCTTAAAGCCTCTAATAAAATTAATAAGTTAATATGAATACCTGGGCCTAAACTTCCACAACAATGACATCTAAATTCAGCTTGCTTAAAATGAGCCACATTTATAGCTCTCTTATTTACTGCTTTTAAAAGTTTCATAGTATACTCATGTGTCTTAGGTCCATAAATACCATCTACTTTTAACTTTCCAGCAGACTGCAAACCCTTTAGCCAAAACAAAGTTTTTTTACCTTTAGCTCCATCTACTACAAGCTTAGCATTAAATTTGTTAAGCATTTTTTGAGTGTATCCTACAGTATAAGCCATATACAACACCTCCTTTCTAATGTTTATCTATTATCCATTGGATTACTCCAAAAACAAATACAAAAATAGTAAAAGCAAATACAACAGCCCATCTTAAAAAAGACATTAATTCTTTTCTCTGTTCACAAACATTCTTAGTAATCTCTTTTTTAAAAGCTTCATATTCCTTCAACTTATTAGTATTAGTTAAGGTCTCATCATTTAATTTTCTAACATCCTTTTGTAAACCATCAATAACAGCTTTAAATTCATCATGAAAAACACACTTACCATCACTAGCCATATTAACACCCTCTTATATTTTAATTACAGAAAAAAAGGTATTTAAAGGAGAGCTACCACCTAAATTTAAACTACTACCCGACGCTTGATAAGCATAAAATTGTAAATAATCATCTACGGCTAATTCTAATTTAACCGTAAACAAACCGCCCCAACGACCAGCACCATCCTCACCACTAGTAATACCAGTAACAGCCGCTCCATTATTATAAACATAAAACAATCTACCATTAGAGCTATCACTTAAATACCTACTTCCCAAGGTAATATCATACCAGCCCGCATACTGTATTACAATAGAATCATTAGCATCATTAAACATAGACATAGGATCATATTGCACATCAGAACTACTAAATGTTACCTTAGTAACAGCACCATTAGGAATAGACTGAACGGCATCCTTTTGAAGCATACATCTAGTAAAAACATCATCAGATATTATAGAGGTACCTATCAAAAGTTTACCAAATTTTTGTATTAATATACGTGAACCTAGCTTAATACCTGCCAAAGAGCTAGTAGCAACTACAGGTAATTCCGTATCCTCTGGCACTAATTGAACTTTTAAAGGATATAAAGTACTTACCGTACCTATTAAAGTATTATCCATTATAAAACCACTTCCCTTATCTGTTGCATTGTAGTATTAACTAAACCCCCAGCCTTTAAATTAAAAACTTGTTTCTTTAATAAATATACTCCCTGATTAGCCTTATTATAAAAAGCATAAGCATCACCTTGATTAGGTAAACCATCAGCCCTACGAGTTACAAAAGCATGTTTAAACTCAATATCTTCCTGAACCTCTAACATTTTATATAATTCTCTTTTAGCTCTTAAATCTAAATAACTCTGAGTCGAGGCCTCACTATCAAATTTACGAGTCCTATACCTGCTAATATTTGTATAAGATAAAGGATGAGCAGACAACCCCACATCCTCCATAGTTTTAACACTAATTAAAGGCTCAGTATCAGCCTCAGCTTGATTAGCTACTAAAATAACTTTGTTATAAATATCAATATAATTTTTAGTTCTCTTAAAATCACCCATATATAAACTATATTCATCATCTTTAAAAGTCCAGGTAATTTGCGGGTCCTCTTTCCATGCAATAGTCTTAAGGACTCCATAACCATTGGACCACAAAGGATAATAATTAATAGTATTAAGCAACCCATTTATAATAAACAATTTAGATCGTCCTATCTCATAACTCATATCCTCAGATAAAGTGGCTGCATTATCTTGAATTTCATATCTAACCCAAGAACCTACAGAGGCTATTAAAGCTTTTACTAAAGTGATAACATTATCACCCTTATAAGCAACATAAGAAGAATCAATCTTATCTTGTTCTAAAGCTTCTAATATATCCGTACCCTCTACACTATGAGAAGTAGCTCGATCAGTAACAGAATCCACAGGTTTATTTAAAAAATATGTACCCATAGGATATCTATCACCATTTATAATAAACCAGGGTCTTATTAAATCTGTTATATAATCAATGGAACTATCATCTATCAAATCTAATTTCAAATCTCCAATTACATCTCGTGTAAAATCCATAGAGACTACACCCGAATTTCTTTTAACTAAATCTAATAAGCCAGCAGTTTTATAAATTCCCGCATTTAGTTTCAATAATTCATACTCCACAGTTACTAATCTATTATGATAAAAATGATCGTATTGAGGTAATATAGGAGTAGGTATAGGAGGCTCATCCCATTCAACCACTAACTCAACAATATTACCAGTCTCATAAAAATTATCGAAACCCTCAATGTAAATATCAGTATCAAAAGGATCACTATGAGCAGAAGCTTGAGATAATAATATAGTTTGAACATTATTACCTTTGACCCAATCTCCCTGATCAATAATTTCCTGTAAAACAGAAGTAATATCAACCTCCACCCACTCTTCCTCTTGATCTAAAACATTTAACTCACCGTAAGCCGTACTTAAATTAGCCGCACGACTTTCAAAATCAGCCGCATCTATTATAGTACCAGAATTAGCCACCAATTCCATATAAGCTCTTATATCACAATCATAAGCCTCATCATAATTATGAACCACATATAATCGTAAAGTAGCTGAGTATATAGTAGACCCTTTAGAAATATTTACATTCCTAAATCTAAAAAAACTATGTGCTATAGAATAAGCAGAACCATGCTCCCAATCTCCTAATATTATATCTTCATCATAATCAAAGAAAGTATCCTGATAAACTTCTGATATATAATTTTTAACTATAGTACCATCATCAAAAGAATGCGTAGGATAAAACGTACCATACTCAGACATTAACTCACCACCTTAGTAATAGTACAACTAAACTCATAATTCTTTTTATCTTTTTTCTTAAACTTTATATTAGAAAAACTGGCTTTAAACCACCTGCCAAAATAATCTCTATAAAAGCCTCCTCCTGAATTACTCATTACAGTCTTCAAAGAATTATAATCCTCTATAGGCAAGTTAGCACTAAAATTAATAGTATGCTCCTGAAAATCTCCTTCAAACAAAACCGAATTTTCTCTCCCATCAAACTGAATTAATTCTCTGTCATAATCTACGGACTCCTCAATGGACAAATCACCGTATAAAACTATGGCATCATTATAACCCTCTCCCGAATTTAAAGCCACTTTACCATTATAAACATTAACTACATCATATATATCACTCTGAATAGATGTTCCCGTTTCCGAAAAAGCTACCACATAATAATAAGTAGTACCCACAAGTAAAGGCAAGTAATCAGTAACACCACTTTCAGGCTCTATATTATCTAAAGCTAACTCATAAGAAACCCCATCAATAGAACGATATAGTTTATTATAAGTAGTCTCCACAGCTTCTGGCACTATCTCCACAGTAACAAAAGCCTCATTACCTGAAACACTACCATCATAAAAATTATCATATACATCACTACCAGACGGTATTATAACTAACCCTTCAAAATCTGTAATGGTACCGTCTGCAATATCTTGAAGTAAAGAAGTAATATCCCATTCCTCAGTCTCCCCAGAAACATGCTCATGAGTACCATACTCCACAGAATCTAAACTAGGCAAAGTAGCATAAGTAACAGTATCTTCACTCCAAGAAGTAGTTATATATTTAACCAAACTATTAATAATACCTGATAAGGTATCTTTTCTATTTAATGTCAAAGTCGCAGAGTTTACAGTTTTGCCTATAATATCCGTAAAATCAAAATCTAATAATATATATTTAGAAGTTCCATTATCATATAAATCTAACTCCCCTATATCATCATAATTAATTCCCGTATTCGCTCCATCAACATAAGTATCTTGCGTAGCTTCAAAATTTAAATCCGTAGTAGGTAAAGGATTTTCAATCACAATCCCAGTAGAAGCATCATCCTCCGAAGCTGACAAAGACAAACCAGGTTTAACAGGCGGTAAAAACTCAACAGTGAAATCAGCGGACACCTCTACAGACCATAAACCACTAGAATCCGCTACTAATCCTCTAACCTGATAACTTTCTCCATTCTCTAAAACCTTCTCAAAAGTAACACTCCCATCGGTACCATAACCCGATATATTTTCCAATAAAGTCAAACCATCCGCAGTATATAAACCCACTGAATATTGAGATTGAGTATCACTATCTATATCACTAAAATCCCATGTGACAGTCAACTCAGACTCGCTTATTGTACTCTCATTCTCAGGATAAGTAATAGCCATTTCAGGTTTTGTATTAGCTATAAAACTTGCCTCATCAGACCAACCAGAAGGATCAGGATCAGCCCCCCAGGTCTGTACTTGCCAATAATAAGTATCTCCTGAGTCAAAAGTAGATGCCGCAAACACATGATAAGAATCAGTGCTTACCTCTTCCTCAACTTGAGTGGCTCCATAAGAACTGCTAGTCTTTGAATACCTTAAACTAAATTTAGTTTGCTCACTAGTATCTAAAGGGTTATGTTGCCAACTAAAAGTCTGAGGATTAGCCACATCTATAACCTTCAAAGAAGATGGACTTAAATTAGTAGGAGGATTAGGTTCAACTATAGTAACTACCTCATTAGACAATACTTTAGCACTATTTAAACCCGCTGTATTACTAGCCCAAACTCTATATTTAACAATAGGAAAAGGATCAACATCCGTTATTTGCACCGCACTGCCCGACATAGCATAATCTAATTCACTAAAATCCACCTCACCATAAGGAGGCACACCAACCTCAATTTTCATATTATCAGCTACAGCACTTGCAGGATTATTCCAAGTGATAACCACACCAGAACCCGAACGAGTAGCTACTACATTTGTAGGAGCAGCAGGCGTAGTTTTAATTTCTCCTGTTTCATTATATCCAGAATATCCTGCCGCATTCCAGGCCCTTATTCTATACTTATATTTATAATTAACCTTAACTCCCGTATCATTATAACTAGAGGCACTACCCGATAAATTACTTTTAATCTGACTCCAAGTATTAGTTACATTATTCCATCTTTCAATTTTTATATATGTATAGGGTCTATTTCCCGAAGCAACACGACTCCAAGATATACTCATTTTAGGGCCAGCTAGTCTTGATACACTGGCACCAGTCACAGGACTTGGCTTTAAAATATAAGTAGCTCTAACAATAGGTTCTCTACCTGCATGAGTAGAATAACCACTCATTGATAAGACACTAGGAAAACTTCTTGTATTAGTTTTTCTATATCCATTACCTGAGCCATTATGTAAACCAAACACATGGGCTCCCTTTGGATTCCTATACAAACCTACCCACATATACTTAGCCGAAGAGATAGCATAAGGACTAATATTTTTAGACCTCCAAGACTGACCTCCTACAGACAAACTAGAAACACTTAAGGTAAAGGAACTCGATTGCCTAACAGCCGAACCACCAGGAGACCACAAAACCAATCTAGCCGCTACACTAGAGCCTTTGGCTCCTGCATAAACTGATAAGCCTGTAATAGCACTATCCTTAGGTAAATCAACTCTAGCCGCATGTTGATTATATAAATTCAAAGCTGACCATGTATAACTATTTGCTCCCGTTGCACTATACTCATAAGCCAATTAAATAACCCCCTTTACTCTAAAATATTTACCACAGGGTCACTATTACTAAAAGCATAAAAACCTACATAAGTAACCTCATGATATATTCTTTCATTAAAATTAATCTCATTATTTTCAATATTCAAAGCATTTTTTAAAGATATAGTTATGGAGTCGCCCCCATACTTACTACCTATAAAAGTTATATCCTCCAACAAATCACTAGAATTATAAGAACTTCTTACAGAATATTTAGTAAAACTTCCATAGCCATCACTACCAGTATCTATATCAAAAGGCACCCCAGCAATTAAATTTTTTAGAGACCAACTATAATATTTTAAAGTTAACATTGAATTAATTTTTAAAATATCTTTGTCTCCAACAAAATTAAACCCATCAGTAACCCTCTTAATTTCTTTAAACTGTCTTACATCTTGAAATTTACCGTCTTCAACAATTCCTAAATAAGAACCCTCTAAATTAAAAAAATTCTTATATCCGACACCGCCTCCTAAAGGTATAACTAAAGCCATAAAAACACCTCCTACTCATACACATAAATATCTAATGGAGATTCGCCATCCTCAGAATAAGCTGTAAATACAGTCTTTTTAACAACTTTTTCATATTGATTAAAAGCATGTTCTATAGCCCCATCATTTAAACATTTATTAAAAACTAATTTCACTCTTTTTTCATTTTTAGTATTACTAATCAATGTTATATTATCCAAATAATCTGAAGCACTCAAAGAAGTAATAGGCACTAAAGTATTAATTCCTTCATCCACAGACAAAATAGCATAACCATTATTAATAGGCATAATAGAAGCTTTATCACTCTCATACTTCAAATACATCTTATCAATAGTTAATTTACAAACAGTAGAATTACAAATAATTTTAGGCTCTCCATCAGGCCCTAAAGAATAATCCCCACCTGAATGATCAATTGAAATATTAGAAACATCCCTAATAATATCAAAACCACTTGCGGTCTCTCCTAACTCAATAACACCTAAATATAATTCCTCAGCTAAACCATAATTAAAATACAATTCAAAATCTCCCGTAATAGCATCATCATCTATAGTAACATTTAATATTTCTTCCGTATCTTCACCAATAACTATATCCGATAATAAATCTTCTAAACTAGGAGTCTTAGCCGATAATTCTAATATATTATCCTCAGGATAAGTCACATTATAATCCATCTTCAAAATCCTAGTTTTTATATCTATTCCTAGGTCCTTATCAAAAACTTTAACATAATCCCCTAGCTTAAACACTTCATGAGACCAATCACCCAAAAACGATAAATCTGAGGCTTTAATAGTATATAAATAAGACTCTTTAGAAACCTCAGCCAATAACTCTATAGCTTTCTCCTTTAAATCCTCTGCATTAGTAAACCTTTCATCTGTTATAATACCCACTTTTACCTTACTATAATAAGTGTAATCCTCAACAAAAGGAACACCTCCATTAACTTCCGCTATAGATAATCCGTCTTTTCCATAAGGATATAAACGAGTGATTACATCTGTGCTATCACTTTCAAGGGTAATTTCTTTCATGTTTTTCCCTGCCAAAATACCAACACCAGGATCGCCACCAACTTGATTTAAAAAGTTAACTCTATAATTAATAAAATCAAACTCTAACTCTCCACCCCAAAAGTCAACAACAGATTTCAAGCACTCAAGAACATTCATATTACTATTTACTTTAAAATCCCGTACTATATCTAAAAGCTCCTCAGAAATAATACCAACATCCCACTCAGTATTCCTTAATATATAAATTAAAGGAATAGCAGGATTAGAACTTTCCCAAGTAAATTCACTATAAACCCCATTCTCATCAAAGATAGATATAGGACTTATATTACCTAACTCATACCATACAGCCTCACAAAAAACATCAACTTCCCCACCAAAATCTTTTAATTTAGATATTCTACGGATATAAAAATCTTTTCCATAAACCCTAACTTTTTTCTCATTTAAAACTTTAGATATATTAACATCATTATAAGCTAAAGAAAAAGTAAGTTCTAAAATACCATTGACTTCCTCTTTAATAATAACATCCATAGCATATAATAAAATAAAATCCATTAC
>Ga0307422_1000016_pt1 | contig 88402 bp, 71 predicted proteins | sample SalMarWE160290MG_FD_202153 | JGI IMG/M metagenome (GOLD analysis project Ga0307422, IMG submission 202153) | Salt marsh sediment microbial communities from the Plum Island Ecosystem LTER, Massachusetts, United States - WE1602-90 | ecosystem: Environmental > Aquatic > Marine > Intertidal zone >...
CAGCTTTATCCTTCCTGTTAATACGCCACCCACTTACTATATCATAACCTTCATTTATTTTATCCAGCAGAAGGGGGATGTCACGTGTGTCATTCTGCAGGTCAGCATCAAGAGTTACTATTACATCACCTTCTGCAAAATCAAATCCAGCACTAATAGCAGATGTCTGACCGAAATTTCTTCTGAAGCTTATTATTTTAAAAAGCTTATTTTTTTTATGAATCTTTAAAAGCTCGCTAAATGTACCATCCGTGCTTCCATCATCTATAAGAAGAACTTCATAATTCAGGTTAATTGCAGGAAGTGTTTTTTCAAGCTCTTCATAAAGCCTGTAGATACTATCTTTCTCATTATAAATAGGTATCACAACAGATAAGTCAACATCATCCTTCTTTACTTTTTTTGATAAATCAGCCATTTAAAACGCCCTCTGCTTTTTTCTCTTTATACCATTCTATAAAATTTTCCAGACCCTGCCTAATATTAGTTTCAGGTGAATATTTTAACATTTTTCTTGCTTTTCTAATATCTGCAAAAGTAACCGGGACATCGCCGGGCTGGTTATCCAAAAACTCTAAATCTGCTTTCTTCCCGGTAGCAACTTCAATCAGTTTTACCAGTTCTATCAATCTGACTGTCTGCGAATTCCCGAGATTTATTATTTCAAATCCCTTTACTTTGCCAGCACTATTAATTATTCCGGAAACAACATCATCGATATATGTGTAGTCGCGCATGGAGGAGCCGTCACCATATATATCAACCTTTCCCCCCGATATGATTTGCCTCGTAAACTTATGAATGGCCATCTCGGGCCTCTGCCTCGGACCGTAAACAGTAAAAAACCTCAAACAAAAAATTGATAATCCATAAAGGCTGTGATAGGTATAAGAAATTAGCTCCCCGGCTCTTTTCGTTGCAGCATATGGAGATATGGGACAGTCAACTCTATCACTTTCCGAAAAAGGCACCTTTTTGTTCCCGCCATAAACAGAAGAAGATGAAGCAAAAATAAATTTCCTGACATTATGTTTCCTGCAGCACTCGAGTAAATTAATTGTCCCCTTAACATTTACTTTCTCATATAAAAGAGGATTATTTATCGAAGGCCTGACCCCGGCTTTAGCTGCCAGATGAATAATAATTTCTATATCATTCTCTATAAAAACCTTTTCCAGCTTATTTAAATCACATATATCGACACGGTAAAGCCTGAATTTTCCACTTCCGGCAACATTTGAAATATTGTTCTCCTTAACTGCTGGGCTGTAAAAATCATCAAAATTGTCTATGCAAACCACCTTATGTCCAAGACCTATCAATTTTTCGCAGAGATGAGAGCCTATAAAACCCGCACCTCCGGTAATAGCAATATTCATTGTCTTTGGCTGCCTCTGTATCCTTTCTTATATTTAAAAAAGCTATTTTTAAAAAAAATTTTAATTAATTATAACAAAAAATTTCCTTTTATTAATTACAAAAAATAATTATAAAAAAAGGATGTCATTTATTTTAGCCTTACACATTAAAAAGATTCTGGAGTATAGTTCAAAAAAATTTTATAAGGCATTTATACTGCATAATTGTAAAGCAAAACCTTTTATATTGTTAGCAAATGGTATAAAATATCAAAATAATTTTCTCAAAGAAATTTTTTAATTATTTTAATATTCATATACCTTTAGTGAAGGGGGAAAAATTGAAATTATTAGTAACCGGAGGAACCGGTTTTACCGGCAGCCGCCTGGTAGAATACCTTCTAGATAAGGGACACGACGTAACAGTTCTTGACAACCAGAAAGGCATTTTATATGACTACCTTGCAGGAAAAGGAGCAAATATAATCATGGGCTCCGTAACTGACAGGGAAACAGTAAAAAAATCTTTAGAAGGAGTGGAAGGTGTTTTCCACCTGGCTGCAGCTTTCAGGCAGATTAATGCCTCAAAGAAAACATACTGGGATGTAAACGTAGAGGGAACACGAACTATTTGTGAAGAAGCAATCAAAAAACCTTTAAAGAAATTTGTTTACTGCTCAACACAGGGTGTTCATGGGGATGTTAAAAATCCGCCGGGAAACGAAGATTCTCCAATAGAACCGGTTGATTATTACCAGTATACCAAGCATGAAGCCGAAAAAGTCGTAAAAGAATTTGCAGAAAAAGGGCTCAGGAGCGTAATTATAAGGCCAACTGCCATTTATGGCCCCGGTGACCCTGAAAGGTTCTTCTATTTATTCCGTTTCGCAAAAAAAGGCAAGTTTTACATGTTTGGAGATGGAAAAGCGTTTTATCACCCTGTGTACATAGACAACCTTAATGATGGTTTCTACAGAGCTTTTGAAAGTGACCGGAAAAATGCCGAAGTTTATCTAATAGCCGATGAGGAATACTTCACGATTAAGGAGCTTGTTAAAAAAATAGGCGAATCAATGGGGATAAAAGTAAAATTCGTCCATCTTCCCTTCTGGCCATTATATGCAGCAGCATGTGTGTGCGAATTCATATGCATGCCCCTTAAAATATCTCCTCCTCTTTTCAGGAGAAGAGTTGACTGGTACAGACAGAACAGGGCTTTCAAGATTGATAAGGCAAAAAGTGAGCTGAATTATATTCCTCTTGTTGGAATTGAAGAAGGATTAAAAAGGACAGCCCGCTGGTACAAAGATAATAATTACCTGTAATATAATATACCGGTAATACGATAGTAAATATAAAAAACAATTTAAGGAATTAAAATGATGTGTGGAATATCTGGTTTTAATTGGAACGATGAAAAACTTATAAAAAAAATGATCCAAAAAATAAATCACAGGGGACCCGATACAAATGGAATAAAAACTTTTAATTCCTTTTCAATTGGAAATTCACGCCTTAGCATTCTTGATTTATCTCCCAGGGGTGACCAGCCCATGTCTACCAGTGATGGAAAATTATGGATTGTTTATAATGGTGAAGTATATAATTTTTCGGAAATAAAAAAAGATCTAATGGCAAGGGGGCAAAAATTTGAAAGCGATACGGATACCGAGGTAGTTTTAAAAAGTTACCTGGAATACGGGCCAGAATGTCTTAATAAATTTAATGGAATGTTTGCATTTGCAATCTGGGATGAAGAAAAAAAAGAACTCTTCCTTGCAAGGGACAGGATAGGAATTAAGCCATTATATTATTACTTAAAAGACGGAAAATTAATTTTTGGCTCGGAAATAAAAAGCATACTTGAAGCAGATTGTGTTAAAAAAGAGATTAATCCACAGTCAATGTATTATTATCTGGGTTATGAATTTGTCCCTGCTACTGATACAATGTTTAAAAATATTCACAAACTGCGTCAGGGTCATTATGCAATCTTTAAGAATGGCAATTTAAAAATACAAAAATACTGGGACCTTGAATTTAAAGACGAAATACGCGACGAAGATGAAGCAATAGATAGAATTTTTACCACCCTTGAAAAATCTGTCAGAAGACGCCTCATAAGCGATGTTCCGCTGGGAGTTTTTCTTTCCGGAGGACTAGATTCAAGTACGCTTGTGGGGTTTGTTTCCAGATTATATCCTAAAAAAATCCAGACTTTTTCCATAGGATACCGTGATAAAACTTTCTCAGAATTACCGTATGTTAAGATAGTTTCTGATTTTTTTGACACTGACAATAATATACTGATGATTGACCCCATCTCTCCAGAAGATATAGAAAAAAGCCTTTACCATCTGGATGAGCCCATGACTGACCTATCCACCATCCCTTTTTACCTTATAAGCCGCAAAGCAAGAGAAAAAGTAAAGGTGTGCATCAGCGGAGAAGGTGGGGACGAGATGTTTCTGGGTTACGACAGGCTAAAGGCAGCAAGGCTAAACAGGTATTACAGGATTATACCATCTCCCATAAGAAGAAAGATAATATCCCCTCTTATTATGAAACTACCTGACCAGCCCCAGAAGAAGGGTGCAATCAATATGCTTAAGAGGTTTATTGAGGGGACTCTTTACCCGGAGGAAGCAGGAGCGATGCGCTGGCAGTATTTCCTGAACCCGACAATAGAACAAAATATCTTTGCTAAAACAGTAAGGGATAAGATATCTTTTTCTCCTTTTGAGCCCATATATTATTTTTCCAGAACATGTAACTCGGACCTCCAGATAAATAAAGATATTTTTGTTGATATAAAACTTACCATGGCAGATAGCGTTTTAATGAAAGTCGATAAGATGAGTATGGCAACTTCCCTGGAAGTAAGAGTGCCATTTCTTGACCATGAAATTGCCGAACTCTGTGCATCTATTCCCGTAGATTTAAAGTTAAAAAAATTAACAACCAAATACATATTAAGAAAAACTCTTGAAAAATATAAATTTCTTCCTGAAGTCATCATTAACCGCGGAAAACAGGGCTACAGCCTTCCAATCAAGAACTGGCTGAGGGAAGAATTAAAAGATTACATGATAGACCTTCTAAACAATTCACCTGTTATCAAAGAAAATATCAACACTGAATATATGTCAACCCTAATCAACGAACATCTGCAGCTGAAGCATAACCACAACCATATTTTATGGGCTCTTATAAATTTAAGCCTGTGGCACAGGAAGTTCTTTTCTTAAGGAAGACTCCTGTTCCAAAAAAATTGGTAAAAAAAGAAATACTATTTATTTATGCCAGGTTTCAATATATTCTCTAAGAGCTTCTTTCCAGCTCCTAAGATCTGAAAGACCGGCTTTTCTCAGATTATAGTTATCAAGAACCGAGTAATACGGCCTTTTTGCCTTTGCTCCAAACTGCTCTGAACTTATTGGAATTATTTTTATATCTAATTCTGCCAGCCGGGATATCTCACAGGCAAACTCATACCAGGAACAGCTGCCGCTATTTGTCATATGATAAATTCCATATTTTCCGGTCCTTATAAGTTCAAGGAGCTTCCTTGAAACATCGACTGTACTGGTGGGTGTTACTATCTGGTCATCAACTACCCTTATCTCTTTTTTTTCTTTTCCCATTTTTATCATAAGCTCTACGAAATTAGTGCTCCCCTTACCTACAGCTCCTGCATGGCCATAAAGTCCGCATAATCTTGCAATGTAATATTTTTTAAGCATATACTGTATCACATATTCACCTGCAAGTTTTGATATACCATAAACGCTAAGCGGGGCAGCACAGTCACTTTCTATGTATGGTGAATTCTTTTTCCCATCAAATACATAATCCGTACTAAAATGCATAAGAGGAATATCTAAATCCCTGCATGTCATTGAAAGATTTTTTACTCCCAGCACATTAACCCTAAAAGCTGACAGTGCCTCGTCCTCGCACCTGTCTACATCATGAAAAGCAGCCGTATTTATAACTATGTCAGGATTAATCTTTTTTAAAACTTTGTCGCTTGATTCATAATCACATACATCAATATCTTTTAAGCCTACAAGCCCTGAAACTTCTACCCCTTCTCTTTTAAAATAGCTGTTTACATCAGTTCCGAGTTGACCCTCAACTCCAATAAGAGCAATTTTCATTATTAAATCTCCCTGTGCCTATATGTAATTTTAATTATCTATAAATTTTATCTGCCTTTTAGGTAATTGGATACAAATTTTGAAGTCTTACCGGGGCCACTTCTAAACAGATGGTAAAAAAATCTTTTTAAAAGATAAGTTTTACTCTTTCCATATGTTTTATTATCAATGGATGAAAGACTCCCTGATTTACTTTCATCAAAAAAATCATTAATTTTTCTGTCTTTTAATGCACTTGAAACAGGGTCGCGGCAAAAATCTATAATAGGCCTGCATACTTTTTCCCAGGTATAATCACCTGATATTTTTTCTATATTTTTTAAGCACTGGCCATAAAAGTTTTCATCATCGGCAAGCTTTATAATAGCATTAACAATTCCCTTTACGTCTCCATTGTCCGTACTTATGCCAAGCCCTTTTCTTTCAACCATGTCACTGAGGCAATCTCCTTTAGTTGAAATAACTGGAAGGCCTGCCCATAAATAATCCAGTATCCTGGTTCTGTATGAGAATCTTGTTTCAATATGGTCAGGATGGGTAATTATTCCTGCATCAGCTTCCAGAAGATAATTATGCCTTTCATTGTAATCCACCCACCCGTAATTAAAAAATACATTTTTGCCATACAAATTTAATTTTTTGGAAAGGCTGATAGTATCATTTACCATTCTGAGTTCTCTTACTTCCGGATTCGGATGTTTTATACCCATAAAGAATAATTTTATATCACTCCTGATTTTTGCTATTTCTGCCATTGCATTAATCAATGTAAGAGGGTCAAACCAGTTATAAATGCCTCCTCCCCATATAACAACGAAGTCATTTTCCTTAATGCCTTCAATAACATTTTTGAGAACATTTCGTGTATGTAAAGGTTTTGATTCGGGAAGGCCAAATGGTACGACGCCTATCATCTTCTTTAAAGTTGGGTCCTGGTTGTATGAATAAGGATTCAGCCTGTTTAATGCTGCCAGCATGCCAAGCCAGAAGTCTCTCTGGCGCTCGGATGCGCATATAAAGAAATCCCCATAATAAAACTGCTCATTAAATATTTCATGTATTGATTTATGAACTTTCAGCCTGTTTTCCATTGGCTCTAATTCATACTCTGCCAGTGTTGCAAGATTATAGGGGTCATAAATATCTATAATTAAATACTTACCGGAATCCTTTATGCTCCTGAACTTTGCAAAAGCCATCCCCCCGGCAAGTATTACATCAACCTTTTTTATAATTTCCCTAAGCTGGCTGTCATCCTTAAATTGAATTAACTCAAAATTCTGACCCGTCATATTTACTTTATTGGGAATGGCAAGTATAACTTCCATATACTGCGAAAGAACTCTGGCAAAATTCAATGCCCTTATTGCAGGACCGGCCATCTCTTCGGAAACAACCTCTGAGGTAACAATAAGAAGTTTTCTTTTTATATCCTTTTCAAAGACACCATAAATGCCAAGAGATTTTAAAAGGTCTATCTGTCTCTTCTGGTATTCTGCATCGGGTGAAACCGAAAGGAATTGCCCCTTAAAATAAGAAAAAATTGCTTTATCGTCCCTTTTCCTGTTATCCTGCACTGCTTTTCTTTTTTTTATAAGCTCCGGCAGTTCATCCAGAAAATTCTTTACTGCCATAAGCGAACCAAGGGGCTCACTTGAAACGTCTACGTCCTCCGTTCTTATTTCCTTTTCAATTAAACTCTTTAGGTCATAATAATTTTTATAATCAAATTTAAAATCCACAAAAACACGGCTGTAAATACTCGCAAGTGTTCCGGCTAATACGCGGGAAAGATTGTCATCATCATAATTTTTAAAGACCGAATATAAAGAATTTCTCTCTTTTAGAAACCTAAGCCTGTCCTCACTGATATCCTTTGAAGTTCCATGATGGTGGTGATAAACAATAGATTCTGGGGCAAATACAACTTTATAACCAAGAACCCATAGTCTCCAGCCGAAGTCAACGTCTTCATAATAAGCAAAAAAATCTTCATCAAAACCACCGGTTTCAAGAAAGACTTTTCTCTTAACCATCATTGCTCCGCCATTTACAAAAGGAAGGAATCTGTATCCCCTGTATTTGTAGCTTTCTGCGGGTATTCCGTAATCAACCTGGAACCCCTTGCCTTCAAAATTAATCATCCCCCCCACAAAGTCGACCGTCTTACCATCTATCGAAAGGACTTTTGAGCCTGATGCAACAACTTCTTTGCTCTCATAAATCGGTCTTAAGAGCTCGACCAGCCAGTTTTTATCAACTTTCGTATCATTGTTTAAAAAAGCTATATATTCGCCCCGCGCAGCTTTAGCCCCCTGATTATTGGCAAATGCAAATCCCTTATTCTCAATATTACTGATTACTTTAACACTGGAATAATTTTCTTTCAGAAGACCGAGCGAGCCGTCTTTTGAACCATTATCAACCACTATAATCTCAAGCTTATCCTGCGGATAATTAATCTCTTTAAGGCTATCAAGACATTCTTTTAAATACTGCTCCCCGTTAAGATTTACAATCGATATTGAAACTTCCGGGAAAGTAAGAATATCTTTCATATAATTTACTCTCCTAAAAAATAATAGTAATTATAATAGATAAATTATTGTAAATTATAACAGACAATCTATTTTTTTACACAAAATCTATCACTGTCCCGGGCAGTAATACGAGCAATAATGCATTTAAATTCTTTTTAGTGTTATAAACTTTTTCCCTTATGATTAGCATAATGATAAAATTTAAATTATAATTTTAACCTGTAGCTTATCTAATTGCTTTTTGCATTAGATTGGTATAAAAGGTTTTAAGAAATGAAACAGATAAACATAGCTTTCATAACAGACAGGATGATAAAAGGGCATGGCGTCGACCTTGTAGTTGATAGAATTGCCGATGGACTCGCACGGATGGGTTATACCTGCAGGATATACTGCAATTACTTTGATCAGACTTTTACCAACAGAAAATCATATAATATAGAAAAGCTCCATTATTTTAAACCCCATTCTAATCCGCTGATTTATGAAAGAAGAATCAGAAAATTAATTCCTTACCTTAATAGCAAAGAAGTTGACCTTTTTATAATCCAGTCATTCCCGTTTTACAGCCTTATACCAAAACTAAACAAACCGGTGCTTATAGTTGACCACGGAATACCATTCTCGGAAAGCTTCCCTCTTAAGAGAAGGTTAAGATATAAATATATGGAGATAAGCCAGAATATGTCTTATTTCAGGAAGGCAAACAAAATTGTTTCGGTATCCAAATATCTTCTAAACTCCCTGCCCGGAAACCTGAGAGGTAAGGCTACCTGCATATATAACGGATGTGACCATTACCAGAAAGATTTAATCACGGACAAAGATATTTCAGATTTCAGGGAAAGCCTGGGCGTCAATCCCGAAGATATACTTATATTATTTGTAGGGAGACTTAACCTTACAAACCAGCCATACAAGGGACTTGCCGAGCTCATAGATATATACCAGGAAATTTTTAAAAGACATAAAAATATAAAACTCCTTGCTGTCGGCTACGGTTCAAGAAATGATGAAGAGTTGCTTAAAAATAAGGGTGTTTTATCAATAAGTAATGCGCCCGAAGAAAGCATGCCTCTAATTTACTCATCCTGCGACATATACGCAACATGCTCAAAATGGGAAGGATTTGACCTTCCAGTAGCAGAAGCTCATAGTTTTAAAAAACCAACTATCTGCTATGATATTGGCGCCCATTCTGAAATTTCCAAAAACGGGGAAACGGGTTTTTTAGTAAACAACAAAAAAGAATTCCTGTCAAAACTGGAAACACTTGCGACAGATAAGAATTTAAGAGAAAAAATGGGTGAAAACGCTGAAACATATTCACATAACTTTACATGGGAAAGCAGTGTAAAGAAATATCACCAGCTTATAAAACAGACGCTTAATTTAAAAGAATCGGATTTTGCCAGCATTAAGCCTCTTTTTAAAGAAAAGCCGCCTGCTTCCAGAAAAGTTTCGGTAGTTATCGTAAACTATAATTCCACTTATCCCGTTATGAAAGAATGCCTTGATTCCATAAAAAATCAGACCCACAGGAATTTTGAGATTATTATTTTTGATAACAATTCCACCCATAACATACTTGAAGATATTAAGAAAGAATATAAAGATATAAAGATAATATATTCCGAAGAGAATCTTGGCCTGGGCGAAGGCATAAACCAGGCTATCAAGCAAGCAGATTCTGAGCTAATTTTGATATCAAATTTCGACCTTGTTTATAACTCTGATGCTTTCGAGCAGATGGTTGATTCCATTAACAGCCTCGAAAGCACTTATCTTGGCGTTGCCCCAAAGATTAAATTTTATTACCAGAAAGATTTCCTGGAAAGTGTGGGTATTTATCTTGATAACAATCTTTACATGGGCCATTATGGGCTGGGACAGCTGGATTTAAGCCAGTATAACAGGGCTGAAGACATATTTGGCGTTTCATTCGTGTCCTGCATGCTAAAACGCGAAGCATTTTACGAAAATAAAGTAGGTCCGATAGACCCGACGTTTTTCTTATTTTACGAAGATGCAGATTTTTGCTACCGGGCAAACCTTCACGGATATAAATTCAGGTCCTGCGCTTCTGCAATCTGCTATCACAGATATTCATATAGCTTCAGGGACGACGCTACAGCCTTTGAGAGAAAATATTATTACCAGAAACTAAACCTTTTGAAAACAGCCTACAAGAATTCCGAGATGCCCACCCTTAAAAGAATTATGTCCAACGAATTAAACATACAGAAGCAAAACTTAAAAGATATTAATCTCAAGGAAACAGCGAAAAAAATAATAACGGACTTCAGGGGAAGCATGCAATACCTGAAAAAAGACAGAAATTATATGGATTTCTCAAGACAGCTACCGGATTCAGAAATCATAAAATACAGCTGGGGCGAAAATACATATTTTGATGTGGTAAGAAATGAGCCTGTTTATTCAATTGAAAATCTTCACCAGTCATACCGTAGGCTGTTTTCATTAATGGGAAATAGAAAATATGAAGGAATAATTAATTACCTGGTGAATCTAAGAGACACAAAATTCAGAATGGAAATAAACTTATTCAAGAATATCCTTCATAATAAATTTGAATATGAACCTGCACCTGTACATAAGTTCATAGACAAAATAAAATGAGAAAAGATACCTTAAGAATCGGAATAGATATATCCTCTCTACTAAATCACGGACCTGATATCGGCGCAGGCAGATATATATTTAACCTTATAAAAAACCTTGTCTCGATTGATAAAAAAAATACCTATATTCTGACAGGAAGATACGAAACAAAAGACTATCTCGAAATAATTTATAAACTTAATAATGACTTAAACGGCAGATTTGAGTTAAAATTGCTAAAAGCCTCGCATAAAAAAACCGATCTCTGGGATAAATTAAGATTTCCGCCGCTTGAACTGACCGGATTCAGAGCTGATATTCTTCATTGCCCAGACTATCTTGTCCCGCCAACGCTTAATAAAAACATAGTAATAACAATTCATGACCTTGCTTTTGTACGTTATCCTGAATTTAACTTTGACTGGTTCATAAAAAAATACACCGACCTTGTAAGAAAAAACACTTTAAAAGCCAGGGGAATTATAGTCGACTCGCTCAGCACAAAAAATGACCTTGTCAGGTTCTTTAATATAAATCCTGATAAAATAGAGGTTATCTACCTTGCCGCTGACAATATTTTCAGAAAATTAAATAACGGCGAGAAAGATATGAATTCACTGTTAAAATACGGGATTAATAAAAAGTACATACTTTCAGTTGGCATCATAGAGCCCAGAAAGAATTTTGCGACTTTAATCAAAGCTTTTAACTATATAAAAGAAAAAGATCCCAGCTTTAACTACAGCCTGGTAATCGCCGGAAGAACGGGCTGGAAAAGTGAGGATACTTATGCGGAAAGAGAAAAAAGCCCATACAGAGAAGACATTATATTTACCGGAAGGGTTACTGACAGCGAACTTGTACAGATATATAACAGCGCTGAATTATTTGTCTGCCCTTCCATCTTTGAAGGTTTTGGAATGCCTCCCCTTGAAGCAATGAGCTGCGGGCTTCCTGTAATAGTATCCGATACTTCATCGCTTAAAGAAGTTATCGGGGATTCCGGGATACTCGTAAAAGCTGAAGATGAGCAAGAGATTGCGCGAAGGATACTCGATGTTTTAAAAAATAAAGATTTAAAAGAGACACTTATAAAAAAATCACTTTCCCGGGCAAAAGAATTCAGCTGGGGAAAAACTGCCGCCGGCACACTAAAAGCTTATAAAAGCTTATTTTAGATACAGGTATGCCACTTAACTGTAATCCATAAATATCTTGTTAATAATTTACAAAAGCCACTGGAGGTTTTCACATCAATTTCCCCAGGCTGGCTAACCTGCGGTCATGGATTTTTTTCTATGTTTATATCCGGGTCAAGGTCTGCCAGGCCTTCTGCTATGTTTCTATGTATGACATTCATGGTAAACATATCATTTACCCAGTCACAGTAGGTCCTGTTATCATTATAACCAACTGCTGGAGATATTGAATATTCTCCGCCAACCAGGTTTACCTTAAAGGAAAAACTTACTTTTGCATTTTCATCCTTATCATAAACACCGGTATCAACTTTTTTTAATTTTGAGTTAGTGCCGTAAACAATATTACCGCGGTAATCCGTTATCCTTATGCCAAATATGGGTTCTTCCACTTTATTTTTAAAACTAACATCATAGGTAATTTTTACGCTGTCTCCATACTCACAGTAGTCTATTTTTCTTCCGCCTTCATCAAAAAGATTTATACCTGTAATTTCTGCATCTCCCGAACCAAAGCGGTTTATTGTCTCTCCATCGATACTGAGGTGCGAGAGCCTTCCTATTTCTTCCCCGTCAACAACCCTGCGGTTACTGTCAATCACGGTCTTAAAAATTTTTTTCCTTTCAGCCCTCTGTTGCTCTACTATCCTCTTTTTTTCAAGTTCTTCTATGTAAGCCCTGTATTTTGAAACCATATCCAGCGGCTTTCCCATATCCATTATTTTACCGTCTTTTAAGAATATAACCTTGCTACACAAATCCGAAATAGTATCAAGGTCATGGGAAACTATTATGATAGTCTTGCCGCTTTTCATGAAATCATATATAACCTTATAACATTTTGACTGAAATGCCTGGTCGCCCACTGCCAGAACTTCATCCACAAGCAAAATATCAGGATTTACATTTATAGCCACAGAAAAGCCAAGCCTCATATACATTCCCGAAGAGTAATTTTTTACCGGTGTATCTATAAAACGCTCCAGTTCGGAAAATTCTATAATGTCATCCAATTTTCTGTCCACATCCCTTTTCCTCATCCCCAATATGGCTGCGTTTATATAAATATTTTCCCTTCCTGTCAGATCCGGGTGAAATCCGGCTCCAAGCTCCAGGAGAGCTGATAGAGGGCCGTTTACAATTACCTGCCCTGAAGTTGGTCGTATGATATTTGCCAGGAGTTTCAGTATAGTGCTTTTACCAGAACCATTTGGGCCAATAATGCCGCAGGTCTCACCGTGCTTTACCGAAAAAGAAACATCATCAAGCGCGAGGAACTCTTCGTATGAAGTCCGTCTTAAAGTAAGGATAGTCTGCTTAAGGCTTGGAATTTTTTCATGGTAAATCCGGTATCTTTTTGATACAGATTTAACCTCAACAGCCAGATCATTGCCTTGGTTCATTAATCTTTTTTCTCTGTAACCGGACCTACTTATTTTCATAAAAAATCACCTGCCAGGATATACTTAAATCTCTTCAGCAAACCTGTACTCAAGTTTTTTAAATAAAAAATATCCCACAAAAAATATCAGGAATGTAATGCCCAGGGCAATAAGAGTATCAGTTATTGTCGGGAATCCTGCCCCTTCAGGATATTTAACATAATAAAAAATATTACGGTAATATGAAGCATATATTGTCATCGGATTAATTTTGATAAAAGGCTGATATTTCGGAGGCACCATGCTTAAAGGATATATTATAGGTGTCCCAAAAAACCATACCATCATTATAATAGTTATAAGATGCTGAAGGTCCCTAAAAAACACGTTTAAAGCTGAAACCAGAAGAGTCACGCCCACAACAAGGAAAAACTGGAAAAATATTACCACCGGAAGAAGGTAAAGATAAATATAAAATTTATAACCCATTGCTCCAAGTACTATAAAAAGAGCCACAAGCTCGAAAAAGAAATTAATAAGATTTGACAGAACAATAGAAAGCGGAAGAATCTCCCTCGGAAAATATATTTTATTTACAAGGTTGCTGTTTCCTATGATGCTTCCTGCTCCATAATTTACAGAATTTGAAAGGAAGTTAAATGGCAGAAGTGCGCAGATTAAAAAAATCGCGAACTGCTCGATACCTCCCCTCAGCACAATTGAAAACACAAAGGAATAGACCAGCATGGTTAAAATAGGGTTTAGCAGAGACCAGAAAAATCCCAGAACCGAACCCCTGTATTTTACTTTAAGCTCCTTCTTTGTAAGGCTAAAAAGGAGTTCGCGATAAGAAAACAATTTTTTAATTCCTGAAAACATAGTTTATATATTTTTTAAAAAATTTACTTTTTTTATTATATCTCTTTTTAATTTGCTATTTCTTTATTTATTTTATAATACCAAGTTCCTTTAATCTAACCTTTAAAATAATACCTTCAAAAGTGGTTGCCAAAAAATTTAGCGATTATTATAACATTTATAAAACAAAAAAAATAAAAGATCTCCAATAAATTTAATATAAAATAAAACAAAAAAAATTCTTATAAATAAAAAAATTTCTTACTCCACGAATCTGAATTCTCCTGTCATTACACCGAGTTCCCTGGTATCACTGGAAAGTCCTCTTTCTTTTGGAACCCAGCTCCTGCTGCAGGCAATTGTAAGGGTAAATTTTTCACCAGTGTAATCTGATAAATCTATTCTTACATCGTGCCAATCTTTATCATTAATTTTTATTATTTTTACAGGAGTATTATTTATATAAAATCTTATAAATAGTGGAAGAAAATGTCCTGCCGGGTCAGCATCTCTTACAGGCACAATAATACTGTCTCCTTTTTTTTCTACCACCTGAATAGCATCAATTGATATCCACCTTATCTGGCGTCCCTCTATTACTTCCTCATCAAAGAAGCCGTAATAATTTTCCCACTTATAGAGAGTCTGCTTTATATTTATGGAAAGGTCAGTTGTTGAGCTTATAAGAAGTGTAACTCCAAATATGATAACTAATGCGATAAGTGCAACTTTTGAGACCAAATCAAATTTTATCTGCTTAAAACCTCCGGTATTGATATATTTTTTAAAACTCTTAACTTCCAATTCGTTTTTTAAACCTGTAGCAACACTGTAATTACCACTACCCGATTCTGGTTTATTATCAGGAAGAACGCGGTTTTTATCAGGCCGCCCTTCGCTACCGGTACCTTCTCCACTAAACGTATCTTTTTCACTCTCCTTATATCCTATATCTACAATTATACCGTTCACAAATCCTTCCCCGAACAGCTGGTTTCTATAACTGATATTTATATACACAAGAATAAGACCTATAACCAGATAGAATAAAAACTGAACTTCTATAAAATTGGTATGGGGACCAAAAAATAGTGCTGCCAGCATAACAAAAAAGGAAATCACGAGCCCTGAAAGCAGCCAGTCCTTTCTATTTAATTCTCTATTTTCATTTTTATTTAAAAAATATCTTACAGGTTTTTTTGCCATAAGAAAGAATATAAACAAAGCAAGTATAATCCCTGCAAGACCTAATTCTGATAATATCTGAAGATAATAATTTCCCGTAAAATCAAGGATATGAAAGCCCCTGTGATATCTTCTGTGATAATCGGAAAGCTCAATAAAATAAGCAGCCTGCCCCACACCGGATACAGGGTGGTCCCTGAACATGTACCATGCCTGTCTCCAGAGTATTTCCCTTCCGGAAGATATGTCTCTGTACGCATCAATAAAACCCTTTTCTCTGTATGAGTGGTAAAAATCTCCTGCTGTTTCTATTAATCTATCCACAAGTATGATTCCGGTTCCAACAAATTCATCCTTACCATCGAGTATCCATGTTTTGATAATAATCCCCAGAAATGATGATAAGATTATAACTATAATAAGGATAATTATCCCCGCTGAAATAAGAGCATTCTTGTTTGGCTCTTTTATTTTCTTTTTTAAATAACTCTTTAAAATAATTGACAATCCAATAATTATAAATAAACCAGAAGCAATAATTATCGCAACAAATGCGCTTCTGGAGCCGCATAAAAAACTAAAATATATGAAAACGGCCAGAAAAACTCCTGTGATAACCTTTAGATACCATTTCTTAAAATATATAATAAGGGAGATAAGAAGAGGAAAAATTATTATGATATATCCGCCCAGCGCATTAGGGTCAGTAAAAGTGGAGTTTATCCTCCCCGCCTCTATCCAGAAAGTATTTGTACCAAAATAAGGATTGATAAATTTCTGGTAAAAGCCCACAGCCATCACAACCGGACAGGTTGAAAGTAAAACCACCAGAGAAATAATAAAATCTTTGTGTGTCCTTATTATGTTAAAGATTATAAAAAGCAAACCAAAACCAGCTGCATAATTAAAAAAGTATTTAAGTGTCCAGAAAATTGCTTCTAACGACTTATGACCGGTAAAATTAACAGTTAAATCATGAAACTTTGTGGTTATAAAAGGGTAAAAATTAGAGTATCTAAAAATAGTAATAAGAGTTGAAAGAGTAAGTATTATAAGGAAAATAAAAACTGGTCTGGTGATTTCTGTTTCGCAAATAAAACTCTTATTATTTTTAAAATGGTTTACCAGAAAACCCAGAAACAGCATCATAAAAAAGAAAAAAATTACATTCATATGTCTTATCCTGTAAATATTTGAGATGCTGCTTACCAGGGGTGTAAGGGCTACAAATACATAAAAACCAGCTCTAATCCTGTATACCGAAATAATATAGATTATAAAACCTAAAGACTGGGTAATTACAAGAATATAAAACCAGTCAAATTCAATGGATCTCTGGTAAAAATAAAATATTAAAAAAAATGCGGTAAAGATAAGGGAATTTCTGATGGAATTGTTAAGAATACTTCTATTTTCTTCTAACATTAGATTATTGCTTTTAACTCATCTATTTTATTCACAAATATCTTTTAATATAGAAATGATATGCAGCAGATTTTTTTAATATGCTCCCTTTCTAAATAAGACCCTTAGTATAGTAAAAAAGATAATTTTTAATTCCAGCCAGAGTGACCAGTTATGTATATAAAATAAATCAAGTTTTATCCTTTCTTCATAATTAAGGTCACTCCTTCCGCTTATCTGCCATAGACCTGTAATCCCCTGCTTTACAGTCATTCTTTTTTTCTCCCAGTCTTCAAGCTGATCGCCTTCCTTTATAGCAAGAGCCCTCGGCCCTACTATGCTCAGCTCTCCTTTGAGTACATTTATTATCTGGGGAAATTCATCCAGTGATGTCTTTCTAAGGAACCGTCCTACTCTAGTTATCCTTGGGTCATCCTTTATTTTAAAGCCGCTCTTCTTATCATATATCTTACTTACAATATCTTTACAGCTATCTGCGTCCTTAACCATGGTCCTGAATTTATAAATTATAATCTTTTTAAAATTCTCCCCGTATCTTTCCTGCCGGTAAAGAACCGGACCCCAAGAATCGAGTTTTATTGCCAGGGCTATCATGGGATAAAGAATCACAAAAACCATAAATATCAAAATCCCCAGAGTATAATCTATAATAAATTTGGTTACTTTTATTTTCCAGTCCTGGATAACTTTTGTTAGCTGTATAAGTGGAATACCACCGTAATCAAACATTCTCATTCTTGAAACAGAAAATTCAAATAATGAAGGAGACATCAGAATTTCCAGATTAAAGCCCTTAATGTTTTCCAGAAATTTCTGTATTTCATCATATTTTAAATCAGGAGATGAGATTACAACTGTATCAATATCATATTTTCCCAGATATTGCCTTATAGTATCCAGAGGTCCCAGAACCTTAAAATCCTTAAATTCTTTAATCATGCCATTTGCAGTGTTCAATCTCTTAGCACTATCAACAAATCCCACAATATTTGCATTATCAAGCTCCACATTGTTAAAAGTAGTAGCAATCCTGCGGCCTTCCTCATTTACCCCAACTACGATTGCATTTCTTCTTATACCAAGTCTGGTAAATATAAGATTTATTATTCTTCTTACAAAAACTCTTCCCAGAACCAGAAAAAGAAAAGTAAAAAGGCCAACATATAAAATCCAGGCTCTGGAGAGAAGATAGACTTCCCTATCTTTATAAAAGTTTAATGTGGATATGGCGAACACACCCAGAACAGCAATAAGAAGTATCCTGGTATTTGTATCCATGCCGGGATGCATATTGTCCAGGGTGTACATCCGGTTAAAAGCCATAAGTATAAAGATAAAAACTATTCCTACTAAAGAATAGAAAAGATAATAAGGGATAAATGGCTTTATATATTCATCCAGACTAAATCCAAATCTGGCTAAAAAAGCTATTAGAAAAGAAAGAACCAAAAAAATCAGGTCATTAAAAAGAAGTATAAATAAAAGAAAATATTTTTTTCTTATTTTGATATCTTCATTCATAATTTTTTAAATAACATAAATTTTATATTGTAAAAAATCAGAGCCCGTATTCCCTACAATAATCGCTATATTTTTCCATAATAAAGCTTTTTATTTGTTTTTCAAATTCAGAAGTAGTAAACCTTCTGGCATTCTCCCTCATTCTGTTGCTATCCATATTGTCTCTTATTTTCTCAAATTCCTTCACTGCTTCAACCAGTTCTGCTGTATCCTGCCTGTAAAAAAACATCCCAGTAACACCATCTATTACCGTTTCCAGAATCCCCCCTTTACCATATCCTATTACCGGAGTCCCGCTTGCCTGCGCTTCTACGGGAGTTATTCCAAAATCTTCTTCTCCGGGGAAAATAAATGCCCTTGCTTTTGAATAATACTCCTTTAAGACTTTATCATCCTGCCAGCCCAGAAACTTTATATTTTTATTTGACCTCTTTATAAGCTTTTTTTTCTCCGGGCCATCTCCTATTATTACAAGCTCTTTCCCCAAGATATTAAATGCGTCAACAGCTAAATCAATTCTTTTATAAGATACCAGCTGGCTTACTATTAAATAATAGCCCTCCTTCTTATCTGAGAATATAAAATCATTTACCGGAACAGGTGGATAAATAACCCTTGACTCTCTTTTATAATATTTTAAGATCCTTTTTCTGACGTTATCCGAGTTACTAATAAAGTAATCCACCCTGGAAGCAGTAGCAAGGTCCCACACTCTCAGGTAATTAAAAAAGACTTCAATAAATTTCCTTTTTAAAAAGCCTATCCTCTCATTTTTTAAATAATCAAAATACATATTCCAGAGATACCTCATGGGTGTGTGACAATAACAGATATGGCATGTCTCGGGTTTTGTCAGCACCCCCTTGGCTATCCCTGATTCGCTACTTATAACAATATCATAACCGGAAAGATCAAATTGTTCTATGGCAACAGGCATAAAGGGTAAATAAATTTGATAATGTTTTTTTGCAAATGGCTTTTTCTGTATTGAAGAAGTGTAAATTTTTTTACTGTTTATTACATTGCTGACTTTATCTTTATCATATACAAGAGTATAAATATCTATATCAGGGAAAATCTTACACAGGCTCTCCACAATTTTCTCTCCGCCACGCATTCCAACCAGCCAGTAATGTATGAGTGCAATTTTTTTATTTTCAAGCATATTTTCTCTTATAATTTAATTAAACTCAATCCATGTAACTTCTTTATTTTCCAGGCCCTGTCCCTGTCCGAGTTTCTAATTAAACTTACTCAATGATAGGCTAACTCTTAAGGAAAATCAATTTTAAATTTTTGAATATCTGATATAATTTATAGAAACAAAAAGATAAAAAAGCGTAAAAATTTACTTAATTTTTTTATGAATAATTTATATGTTACCAGGATATTAATTACTCTTCTTATAATCGTTTACCTTCTTTTATTTCTTATTGTCTTTACTAATGAACGCTGGAGTGACGGAGATGAGGTTCATTACCTGACTGTAACCAGTAGTATCATAAAAGATTTTGACCTTATACTGGATAATAATTATGAGAATAGAGATTATTTTACACATCACAGCTACGAGGAAAGCCCCCATGAATTTATTGGAAGATATGGTGAAATGAGACCTGCCCATGGTATTCTTACTTCAATTATAATGGTGCCCGGGTACTGGCTAAGTCTTGCAACAAAAGATATACTCGGTTTCGAGAGCAACAGAGCTTTTTTATTCTTCCCAAGGCTAAATATGCTCGCGCTACATATAATCTTTAGCATAGTGCTCATTTATTTCCTTAATGCTATTGGATTCAATAAAAATATAAGCATACTGACTGTAATCCTTTATTTAATCCAATTGCCCATTGTTATTTATAGTCAGGCTATCTACTTGGATCTTATTGCAGGTTATTTTATAATGATGGGAGCTTTTGGTATCTTATTATTTACAAGAACTGGTAGATACAGATGGTTGGTAATAAGTAGCATCTTTTGCGGTCTTACTATATTCCTGCACACAAAAATAATAATTTTTTCAACTTTATTAATCTTAAGCAGTTTTATTTATTTGCACTTGACCTTTAAGGAAAAAGATAACTACAAGATTAAAAACTGGTTTACGTCCGGATATTACCGTAAAATTGCCAGCTGTATTTTAACCCCATGGCTTTCTTTATCCATTGCATATATTCTAATAAGATTTTACTGGTTTGGAGAATTTTATTTTGATGGACTTGGTGGTGGTATAGATAGACTAGGCGGTTATTTATCATTAATAAAAAGACCATTTGTAAGTGGAATCTTAGGGAATCTATTAGACAGCAAATCTAATGTGATTTTAATTATACTCACTATTATTGCTTTATTTATAGGTCTTTATTTTCTTATTAAGAAGAAAAAGTTTTTATATTTAATTACAATTTTAGTTTTGGTAATAGCAGCAGCTCTTACCTATCCATTCAGAGGCTGGCTTAGCCAGTGGCTTGATGTTGAATCTGGATTAATTCCCAATGCGCCATTACTCGCACTTTTATTCCCGGGTTTATTTATCTGGTACAGAAAAAACAGGACATCTTTTTTTCTTATAGTTCCTGCAACAATTATATATTTATTTATAAAAGCAAGTATTTCATGGTATCCTGGCTTCAGCCCGGCAGCCAGATATCTTATGATTTCTATCCCCATGCTAATTCCATCCTTATACTGGGTTTTATGGTCTGCCACAAAGATTAATTGGCTGAAATGGGTAGTAGGATTACTAACTTTCTTAAGCCTTGCTCTTTCTTCACTTATTCCTTTTGTGGGTAGGATGGGGTTACCTTATGCTGAAAGTTATAATATTTACTGGCGAACTATTCTTAATTTTTTGAGATTGAACTTTATAGAGTCAGCAATTTCATTAAACTTCCTTAAACCTCAAGAATATTATTATTATATTGGCATAGGAATATTTATTTTGCTCTTAATTCTGGGCTTTTGTCTTCAGAAAAAAATCTCTAAAATAGAAAAAACATACTAACTGGAATAAACGAGCTTTACTCTATAAAATCCACTATTACTTTTTACTAACAAGGTAAGTATCAGTTGCTATTTTTTTTATAATATATTTGCAGTGATCTGTTTTAATGATTCTGTCATAAATTGATAATCTATCTTTTATTTCACTTGATTTTAATTCAGGAAATTTCTTGAACTGTGCAAACAAACCAGGATATTTCTTAAAGTAGCCATAAATAAGGTTAGAATTTTTTTTGCCTAATACTTTTTTTACAACAGGCTGGTATTTGCTTAATAATTTTAAAATCCTTATTTTTATAGCACCATTTATATTTTCTATACCATTAAGTCTTATATAAATACCTTCTATGTCTTCTGATTTAAGATTTTTCATTCCCAGTACGTTGTCAAGCGCATCCAAAAACCTTGTAACTGAATAGTCTCCATCTATACTTTCTATAAAAGATTTTGCCAGACTCCTCTGTTCCTGACTTACCGTATATTTAAAATCTCCATTTATAACTGTCTCTAACATTTTACAGAGCCCCTCTTTATCAGTTATTTTTAATCCAAACTTGTTTGGAAGAGGAGGCTCAATCCCTTCTTTTTTATTTGGATTATAGGCAATAACTATTTTTCCCAGTGCCCATGATTCTATTCCAGTTGTACAACCAGTATGTATAACTGCCAGAGCTCCCAGTATCCAGTCAACTGCATTGCCTTCAAATAAAACATGCACATTATCCTGGCCTTTTAGCTCCTCTTTCCAGTTTTTAATATCCTCACTTGGATGAGGACGCAAAATAAAGTTTATATGAGGAAACTTTGATGAAACTATCTTTATCATTTCAACATACTGCTCAAAAAGCTCTTTATAGTATCTAGCCTCTTCTATTAGAAATTTTTTTTCTTCTTCAGTTGGAGCACGACCAATTATAGTAAAAAACTGGTGAATTCTTGATTCTATATAACTGCATTCATAAAGACGGCTAAAATTACCTGGCGCAAAATTAGTATTAATAAGAATATATCTTCCCCATTTTTTGCATATCCTGCGGCTTTTTGATTCATATAAGACGGTAAATTCCGGACGCAGAAGATCAAAACGAGGATTTCCTACTTGAATTGTTTTTGCCTTTAATTCTGGATTTTCTTTAACCAGTAAATCTCTCTGATAAAAGCCCCAGGTAAATACTATATCAAGATGTTGAAGCTCATGCGGTTTTGAATTAACAAGATATTTATTATCGTTAACAAATACAAGTCCTTCCTCATCAAGAGATATAAATTTGAATTCTGTATCACCAGGAATCCTTTTAGGAAAATTTTTAGCCCCGTGGGACTTATAAAAATATATTCCACTCTTTAAAATTTCCGCAGCTTTGTAAACTTTATACTTGTCTCCTATAATAACCGAATAACCCCGATTTACTGCCTGATGTGTAAGAATTAACCTCGCATTTAGCTCTCTTACAATAGTCTCTATTGGCATAAAAAATATTTTTTTCATAATAAAAACTATAGAAAAAAAATATTAAATATATATCACATAACTCTAGCAAGTTTTTTAAACACTCTGTTTGTTCTCATTAACTCATCATACTTTCCTGAACCAACAATTTTACCATTGTCCATTACATAAATAACATCACAATCCTTTATTGTTGTAAGACGATGAGCAATTATTATAAGAGTCTTAGTCTTAGCTATGTTTTGAATAGCTTTAAAAACTTCTACTTCTGTAGCGCTATCAAGAGCACTGGTTGCTTCATCAAGTACAAGCACTGCCGGGTCGTGGTAAAGTGCCCTGGCAATACCAATCCTTTGTCTCTGACCGCCACTTAGCCTCACTCCTTTTTCACCAATAATTGTATCGTATTTATAAGGTAGTTCATTTATAATAAAATCGTGAATATTGGCAATCCTTGCGGCATTTATTACTGCATCCATATTAATTTCATGTTCCATTACACCAAATGTAATATTATGGGTTACAGTTTCATCTTGCAGATAAATATCCTGTGGTACATAACCGATATTCTGCTGCCATGATGGCATATTTTTATCATCAACGATTTTATCATCAACTATTATATTACCCGATTCAGGTTTCAAAAGACCTAAAATAATATTAGCTACCGTAGTCTTACCTGCTCCAGTTGAACCTACAAAAGCAACTGAAGTATTAATATCTATATTTATACTCAAATTTTTTATTATGGTTTTATTAGCTTCATCATATTTAAAAGTTACATTCTCTAACCTCACATCTTTTCTAAATGTCATTGGCTTTATTTTCTTTTTAAAATCTTTATAATCTTCATCCCCTTCACCTTGGGAAGACTTTATTTCATAATACAACTTATCAAGAGCTTCTAAATTAAAACGTATATGTGCTACCCCTGAAAATATTGATTGAATCGCAGGAAGGAGACGATATGTAGCAAAAGCATATAAACCAATCAGGGGAAGAAATGCCTTAAACCCTTCCCCTCTTGCCAGTAAATAAAGCACCACAATTATAATTCCACCAAATGCTATTATTTCTGTTATATATTTTGGCATATATGAAATTATCTGAGCAGAGGAATTTAATTTTGCAAGTTCAATTGCTGGCTTAGAAAAACGTTTCACAAAAAAATTCTCAAATCTCCTGAGTTTTACTAATTTAATATCACTAAAAGCTTCATTTACAGCCCTAAACCTTGCTGCATTAGCTTTATATCTTAACTTGCCTCTAATATCTAATCTACGTTTTATTAATCTGTAAGTTAATATGTATGCACTGCCAAGCACAATAACCAGCGAAATTGCAAGAAGAGGTTCCACAACCACTAGCATAGCAAAAATAAATACTGCAACAACACTTTTTGCCAGTATTTCAAGTAATGGCACAAAAAGACCTTTTACTACAACCTCTACTTCTGAAAGAATATTTTTGCTTAAATATGTTGTATTTTGATTGAGAAAAAACTTATAAGGTTGATAGATATATTTTATTAACAGCCTTCTCGAAATAGAATATTTTCTCATCCATATAAAGCGGAATAACCCCCACTGGCTTAAAAATAACAGAATATTGCTTAAAATGAGAAAGAGAAGTACCGCAATACCTGTAAAAATAAGAAAACTATTTACACTTTCAAAATTCAGTGTTTCATAAGCCCAATTCAAGTATTTATTATCATGAACTGACTGGGGATCTGAGATTAAAGATAAAAACGGCGCTATTGAAGCTATACCTGCTACCTCAACTACTGCTGTTATCACCATTACAAATATAAGCAGGTAAAGACGTTTACGTTCGCCTCCGGTCAGCAATCTAAGACATTTTTTTATCATTTTAGAAGTATTCCTAGGTTTTTATTTATTTCCCAATCGATTTTTATTTCTTTAAGTATATTCTTTACCATCTTTTTAAGTAAAGATTATCTTAGTGATTAAAATAATTCAATACACCTAAAATATTTAGGTAAAAATATATTCAGACTAAAATTATAAAGGTTTATTAATATAGCTCAAAATTTTCTTTTTGTGAAGAAATACTTTATAAACTTTTCTTTTTTAGTATGAAGAATCTATGAAAAGGATACTCATAAATACGATAAGTATTCTGGATAATAAACCCTACTTTTTCTATATCGCTCTGAATTCTCTGCAATGGATAGTTTTTTACTCCAATTTCCCAAAAATGTACACCGCCAGGTTTTAAAGTCACTTTTTTAAACCTTGGTATGGGAATAAGTTTTTTTATTTCACCAAGTTTTGGAATTTCTATATTAAAACGGCAGACCCTGTTAATATCAGGTAGTGATATTATTGTATACTTATAACAGACCCTATATATTTCATTCAAAGCTTTAGTGAAATTATCATAAGGCAAATGTTCTAGTACTTCAAAGCAGGCTACCATATCAAATGATTCATCAGAAAATGGAATATTCAAAACAGTTCCAACTATATCTGGGTTAAGATTCTTATCAATATCCAGGGTTGTTACTTTAAATCCCTTTTTTTTTAGATAATCAGAAACAAAACCATTTCCAATTCCAATTTCTAAAATATTTTTTGGGCTATTTACGAAAATCTCATTTACCTGATACCAGTAACTAAATACTCTTTTTTTCTTATTGAATTTCGGGATTGAGTAATTATAAAATTTTGCTTCTGCCATATTAACTCCAATCTTTTTTTCTATAAACTTATTGTAATTAAATCCAGTCGGTAAATTTTGTATTAAAAATTTGGAACTAATTTTAAATACATATTATAATAAATTAAAAAAAATTCTTTTAACTAAGATAAATAACAATTTATAATTTAACACTCAAAAAAATAAATCATAATAAAAAGTATAAATATAGAAACTTTACATTTAAAGAGAGGAAAAAGCAACATGAAAGTTCCGTATGTATATCGCAAGTCAAATAAACTCTATCAATCTATTATAAAATTTTTTAAGAACCATCTATTTGACCATCAACTAAAAGGTCAGGATGTTTTTTTTGAAGGAGCCCTCTGGTCAGTTTTTCCAGACCTTAAGCTTGCTTCCATTGAATATGCAATTAAAAAAGCTTCTATTATTGATAAGATATATGATTGGATAAGATCGTTTTGAAAAGATATTACATTCTATCTAAAAAATCACTATGCTTATATCTTTCACCAGAAAGTTCTGAACGACGCTTCAATTCAAAATATTTAAAAATACCGATGTTAGTTAATATCTTTAAAAAGAATGATAGCAACTTTTTAAAAAATGGAAAATTAAAAAATAACAAATAAAATTTTGAAGATATTATTTTATACTTTCTATTCAAATTATTAATTTCAAACTTTATATCACACCTAGAAGATGCTACACAATCTTTTAAAATCTTATGAATTTTAAAAAGGCTTTTAGCAACAAATGGCCAATCTTCAGGTCTTCTATAATGCAATATTACAGAATATCTTAACCACTTTTTAGATTCTTTTGAAATTTTTTTAAACTTTAAAACTTTTATTTCTGACCCTAAAAAAGTATTCCAAACTCCATTTAAAGGTAGTATCCTTATACCCTCTGTCTCATAGATTGATTTAGCTAATGAAGGCTGATCAGTCCCTTTTTTGTCAGCCAGAAAGTTTTCATTCCACTTATTAAAAAAAGTTCTAGTTACGTCATTTTTTCTAAAAAAAATAACCCCACTATTAAAATAAGGAAAATAAAAAGAATTAATTTTGTCATCAATCATATATTCTTTTCTTGAGGGGCTACGATTTAATTTTAAAGCAATATCAAAATTTTTAAGACTCTCAAATATTGGTTCAAAACTACCATAAATTTCTGTATCACAATCAATAAATACTCCAATATCAAAACTTACATAATCAATAATTTTTGTTTTAAAATGTCTATTAAATTTACTATCAAAATCTAAAAAATGTATTTTATTAAATGGTAAAAATTCATTTAAATTGTCTTTATTAATAGAAATATTTGTAACAAGCTCATAGCTAATATTGGGATTATGTTTTTTAGAGCTATTTGCTGAATGAATTGCCATTACTAAATATTCATAACCAAAAGCTAAATAAACAACCCCAAATTTTATTTTTTTTTCCATTTATAAAATCTAAAAAAAAAATTATAATAATTATAGTTAAATGATATAAAAGAAGTAAAGAAAATAAATTTTATTAGCTTAATCCAAACAGTTAATTTTGTATACAGAATTTGGGATTAATTCTAAATAAATATTATAATAAATTTTAAAAAAACAGACTTTTTAAATAAAATAATATTCGTAATTTATTATTTAACACAAATTCAGAACATTACGATATAAAAAATATCTTAAAAATTTTATATCCAAATATGAAAAAAAGCAATATGAAAGTACTTTATGTATATCGTAAACCAAATAAGCAGCCATATCCCTGGAAAAGGTGGAAAAGATTGATTAAAGAAAGATTATTCTGGTATCTATTAAAGGGGCAGGATGGATTCTTTGAGGGAGCTCTCTGGACAGTTTTTCCAGACCTTAAGCTTGCTTCCATTGAATATGCAATTAAAAAAGCTTCTATTATTGATAAGATATATGATTGGATAATAGTAAATGCCAAATGTTATGGGAAAAATAAGTCATTATCCCAGCAGGACTTATCATGGCTTAAATCATTTCATAACTGCCATAAAGCTCTTTTTTTAAATTATGCTAATACCTATTCCCTCCCGGCGGAAAATGTTCTTGATATTTTTGATGTTATTTTCAAACGTGAATTGTTAAAAGACCCTGATAGGTACAATATAAAATCTGTAACCAAGCAAAAGCTATATCCTACTATGTTATCATGCCCTCTCATACAGGCACGTGTTTTAAGGCCGGGAAAGAAATTTTATACAAATTCTTTAAACTTAAAAACAAAAAAGGATTTTGAATATGATGTAACCTTCATAGGAGCTGACACCAACCCATTGCGTCGTCAGGTGCTTCTTAAACTTGAAAAATCCTCCATTAATTTTCATGGAGGTTTATATGATCATATCAGCAGACTCCCGCTTGACTGGGAGGGGCTTGGATACCCCATGAAAAAGATGACAGATTACCTGAATATGATTATCAAATCCCGGATCAATTTAGCTATGGATGGGAAGGGAGTTTTTACATTTAGACATCTTGAACTCTGGTACACAGCATCATTTATGTTATCATCTTCATCTATTCTTAAAATCCAGCTTCCTGGCGATACCCCTGAAGATGGTGTCCATTTTGCTTCCTTTAAAGATTATGACGAGTTAAAAGAAAAAATTTTATTTTATCTTTCAAATGAAAAAGAGCGTTCAAAAATTGCATTAGCCGGAAGAAAGTTTTTCCAGTCAATCTATGATTTTTCAAAGCATGGTAAGTATATAGATAAAATTCTCAATGAAGATGTAAAATAAAAAAAATCCTTAATATTTTTAATTCAACAAAGTAGATTAGCAATGATTAATATGACCTAATTAAAAAAAGTTTTTTAATAAATCCTCAATTCCATTATAGAATTTAACAACAGGTTTATAATTAAGATCTTTTTTTATTTTTTCAAGCGATGCCAGGCTGCTCCTTACATCCCCTTTCCTTGCCTCTTTATAAATAACTTTAATCTTTTGACTTATTCTCTCTTCAAGGTATTCTACAATTTCATTTAAGCTGACCCTATCTCCGCATCCTACATTGTAATAATTTCCCATAATCTTTTCATTTCCTGAAACCATAGCCATATAATTGGCATAAATTACATTATCAATATAGGTAAAATCCCTGCTCTGATTACCATCCCCAAATATGGTAAGAGGCTTGCCCAATTTTAAATTTTTTAAAAATATGGGAATAACTGCAGAATAAATTGAATCAGGGTTCTGCCTCTTTCCAAATACATTAAAATACCTCAGAGAAACAGTTTTAAGGCCATAGATATTATAAAACAATCTCACATAATATTCTGATGCCAGCTTAGTTACTGCATATATCGATCTGGGATTAGTATTCATTTCCTCTTTCTTGGGCAATACTTCAGAATCACCATATACAGAAGAAGAGGATGCATAAATAAATCTACCTACATTATTCTCGCTGGAAGCTTTTAGCATGTTTAAAGTTCCTCCGATATTGGCATCATTGGAATCTAAAGGCTTATCTATGGATCTCTGGACAGAACCAATTGCCGCCTGGTGAAAAACTATATCAATACCACCGGTAGCTTTCAAGCAGTCATTATACTCTCTTATGTCCCCTTCAATAAAATCAAACTCTACTTTTGGGACCTTTCCAGATACCTCGTTTAATACATTATCAACATTAGCTTTAGAGCCGGTAGCAAAATTATCCAGTCCAGTTACCTTAAAACCATTTTTTAAAAAAAACTCAAGAAGATTTGAACCTATGAAACCTGCAGCACCAGTAATTAATATTTTTAATTTTTTTATATCATCATTAATTTTTAAAGAATTTAAATCTATTTTTACAACCTCCAGTATCTAAATCCGGCTTTTTCAGTAGCCTCCCTGTCAAAAATTCCTTTAACATCAAAAATATAAGGATATTTATTCCTGAATTTTAATTTAAGCTCTAACAAATTTATTTTTTTAAAATCATCATGAGCAACACAGAAAACAGCTGCATCCATATTATTTATATCATTGTACTCAACCATCTCTATCCCGTACTCCTTATAAACCTGGTTGTGCTCTGCAACCGGGTCAAAAACCATGACATCGGCACCATACTGTTTTAAATATCTCCAGAGGTCAGCAACCTTTGAGTTCCTGATATCTTTAATATTTTCTTTAAAAGTTATTCCAAATAAAGCTATTTTTAATTTACCATTGACTTCTGAATTAGCCAGCAGACTCTTTAATATTTCATTTCCTATAAAATAACTCATATTATCATTTATTCTTCTTCCCGCAAGGATTACTTCAGGATTGTATCCAATCTCCATTGCCTTATAGGTAAGATAAAATGGGTCCACCCCTATGCAATGACCCCCTACCAGGCCGGGTTTAAAATCCAAAAAATTCCACTTAGTTTTTGCCGCATTAAAAACCCGCCATGAATCTATACCCATTTTTGAAAAAATCATGGCAAGCTCATTGGAAAGGGCAATATTTAAGTCTCTCTGGATGTTTTCAATTACCTTTGCCGCCTCAGCTACTTTAATACTCTCTGCTTTGTATACGCCAGCCTTTATTATTTTTGAGTATACCTTTTCAATCACATCAAGTGAGGCTTTATCCTGCGCAGAAACAACCTTTACTATATTTTCTATAGTATGGATTTTATCCCCCGGGTTTATTCGCTCCGGTGAATATCCCAGACTGAAATCAATTCCACCCTTATATCCGGATTGCTTTTCAAGTATAGGAGCACAGACTTCTTCTGTTAATCCAGGGTAAACCGTGGATTCATAAACAACTATAGAATCTTCCGGCATATTCCTGCCAATTATTTCTGTTGCGCCAATAACTGCTGTAAGATCAGGGTCATTGTGACTGTTTATGGGAGTTGGTACTGTAACTATAAAAAAACTGGCTTCCTTTAAAATTTCCTCGTCTGAGGACAGTACAAATTCGGCATTCTTTATATCTTTAAGTTCCGGAAAATCTTCTAAATTTTTTTCCTCTCTGATATCCTCAAGCTTATCTTCACTGGTATCAAAACCTATAACTTTAAAATATTTTCCAAGCCTGCTAATAAGTGGAATCCCAACATAACCGAGGCCGACAACTGCAATAATCTTCTTTTTACTCTCAAGATCCGAATAGAAATTTTTTGAAATCATATAATATCCAATTTCAGCTTAAAATATAAAATCTTAAAAAATATACAAATTAAAATCAGGATATCTTATTATATATATTTTTTTTAAATTATATAAGGGCTATTTTTCTTTAGATTCTCTTAAAAATCTTTCTGCTTCAATACTTGCTCTTGTTAGTTTATATAATCTAATAAAAGGATAAAGAGGATTTTTAAAATTTGAAAGATGAGTCTTGCCGTTTATAGGGTCTCTAAACAGCAGAGCTCCCCATATTTCTTTTAAATAGAATTGATGAGTGCTCCAGCCGGAAAAATGCTTTTTATATATGTAAAGAAAAGAAACAAGCCGCAGATAAGGAATGTCACGCTGGGCTTTTCTTGAGCCACCCTTATCTGATTTAAAGTGGTGAAGAAAAGGTTTTGTACTATGATAAATTTTTGCTCCGCTCTTATACAGTCTAAGTCCCAGTTCAACATCTGCCATCCTCGGGATTTTTTCATCATAACCACCTACCTTAAAGAAAAAATCCCTCCTTATAGACATATTGCCACCAGTTGTATAAATAACCATACCTTCCCATTTAAATGAGACTTTTTTTATAAAATAACTTAATAGGTCCCTTCGCCTCATATCAAGTTCTTTATTATTATCAGGTAACTCTTCAGATAGAGAATTCGGACCAACCACAACATCGACCTTCTCTTCTTCTAAAACACCTATATGCTGCTGGATAAAGTCTTCGGAAAACTCACAATCATCATCCAAGAAAATCAGTATATCTCCGGAACTTGCCCTCGCACCAATATTCTGCGCAGGCGCATGGGAAGGCCTGTCTAGATTTATTATTTTTAGCGTGAGCTCTTTAAAATTCTCATAAAAGCCCGGGGGACGGTCATTTATAGGGGTCTGGTCTGATATAATAATCTCAAAACTCTGAATTGTTTGTGCAGCTAGCAACCTCAAAACTTCTTTCAGAAAATCATACCTGTAATATGTATGCATTATTATGCTTATTTTATGATTAGTCTTCATCCTAAAAAGTCTATTAAATAGTACAAATTATTAATAATAAATGACTTTTAATTAAATTCTTAAAAATTAAATTTAAATTATACTGTGTAGCTATCTTTTAATAACATAAAACTTCTTAATTTTACTTAATTCAAATTTCAAAATTTTCTCAGGCTTATTTTTAAAAAAAACATTTATTACTTTCGAGGCATTCACCCATTTTGATGATTCATACTCATCAAACATTATAATACCACCTTTTGATACAAACTGGTAAAGTTGTTCCAGTACTTCCTTATATGACTCCCCCAAGTCACAATCAATATGTAAGATTGCAATTTCTCCTCCATTATATTCTTTTAATGTATCTTTAAAGTAACCTTTGTAAAATAAAATATTTTTAGACACAAACTCTTCCGATAACCCACTTGAATAAAGATGCTTCTTGACACCTTCTAAATTACTTTTGTAATAACCCTTTTTTACATTTCTACATTCAACTTTATCAGCTTCACTTATTTCCGGAAAACCAACAAAAGAATCAAATGCATATATCTTTCTATTAATATTTTTTGATTCAAATATGCTTGCAAATAAAAATATACTTCGTCCATGCCCCACGCCACATTCAACAAATACACCAGGAATATCTTTAGTTTTTTTAATTATATAGTCAAAGTAAAGAATCTGTTGTACTTTTTCATTAACTAAAGTTGCTGGTTTTTGATTTATTATATCAGGGCTGGTCTGAATCACAGCTATTCTTAAATATCTTGATAAAAAACTATTAATTCTTTTAAAAACCTTTATTAATGACATAAATCATATTAGTTTCTATAATATAAGGTAATAGTATAATCTAAAAAAGCTAATTGTAAAATACATTAATATATTTATTCGCCGTATTCTTCCAGCTAAATAACTTTGCTCTATTAATTCCTCTTTTTATAAGCCTGCATCTATAATCATTATCAATAATTATCTTCCTTATTCCCTCTGTAAGACTTTTATTATCATACGGTTCTATATAAAGCACTGCATCACTCCCAACCTCGGGCAGCGATGACACACTGGAAGTAATTACCGGACAGCTGCATGCCATTGCCTCAATAACAGGAAGGCCAAATCCCTCATAAAATGAAGGAAGCACAAACATAAAGGCACAATTATAATAATAAACAAGTTCATCATCAGAGGCTTCATCTACTATAGAAATATCTTGTTTTATTTTATCCTCTACAGCAATTTCTTTAAGATTAAAGCCTTTGCTTATTATTATAAGTTTAAAATCTTTAAATTCTTTTTTTATCTCAATAAATGATTTTATAAGACCGGATATGTTTTTGTGTGGCTTGTTATTACCAATAAATAAAATATATTTTCCAAGTCTATTTTTTATTAAGAAATCTTTCTTTCTTTTATCATCAAGGGTTCTAAACTTTTTTGAAACACCGTTATATATAACCTCAGTCTTTCCTTTAAATTCTGGAAAATATCCATAAAAATCTTTAAGAGTAGACTTTGAAACAACGATTATTCTCTTTGCTTTTTTTACTGCATTATTCAGTATAATTTTTGCTACTTTTACCTTATTTTTACCAAAATACTCGGGAAATTTAAACTGTGTAAAATCATGTATAGTAAAAACACTATTTTTATGTACAATAAAAGGAAGATTATAATGAGGATAGTAAAATATGTCATTACTTTTATCCTTTAAATTAATCCAGCTGCCAGTCAGCTGCTCCTTTATTGAGTAAATCGGAGCATTGTTTTCCCTGAAAATAATATTATTATCGTCAATAGAATATTCCTTTAGGTATCTTATATAATCCTCATATTTTCCATATAAATAAATCTCTATATTTTTATCAGCAATAATTATTTCTTTTACAATTTCCTTAAGACATCTTCCAATTCCAGAACTGTAAAGCATCCTCCCATCTATATGGAGTTTTAATAGATTATCCCTGGATTTATTCATTTGGAATACTCACTAAAGAGTTTTTATTCTTTAAAAAATGTTCAAGCGTATTTACAAGCGCAATTGATATACCAATATGAAGCCACATATACGGCCTTAAATAATTCTGGTTAAACTGCAGTATTATTAACTCAATAATAAGCCCCCAGAATAGAGCAAGGCAGATTGTTCTGTATTTTTTTATAAGACTGCCTTTTTTATAGAGGTTCCACAACCTTTTTAAAATATTAATAATAAACCACGAAAATAATACAAAACCAACTATACCTACACTTGCAAGAAGCTCGGCAATTAAATTATTTGGTTCTGTACCCCATAAACTTTTAAAGCTTTCCGCAAATAGTCCAAATCTTTCAGGGTTTTCTACCATATAAGCACCCACACCACCGGGTCCCACACCAAAAATTATATTAAGTGGCCTGTCTAAAAATACCCTGAAAGTCTGAATTGTTCTTTCACTTCTCATCGCATACGAATGACCAGAGGTATCAAAAAGGCCCGTCCCTTCAAAGACAAACTGGAATCTTCCAGGATTATTTATTATAAAAAGTAAAAAGCTTGCTGCAAATAATAGTATCACAGCAAAAAAAATAAAAAATTTTGCTTTCTGAATTGTAAACTTTTTATTAATAGAGTAGTAGCCAGTTAGTTCAATAAGGCCATATCCAATTATCAGTAATATTCCTATCCAGCCAATCCTTGATGATGATAGAAATATTATAAGACCAGTAGCGGCTACTGTTATGCCTTTATAATTTATAAAGCTACTTTTTCTTATCCATAATATAAACCAGACAAAACATCCTATCAGCATATATGTAGCAAAAAAAGAGGGCTCAAAAGAAAATACATTTATTCTTGCAAGGATATATCTCTGCCACCACTGTTCAACAAATGGTGTTTTATCCCCGATTATAAATGGCAGAAGAATTTGATAGAATCCCAGTATTGATATAACTAAAAAAGAATAAAAATAAACCTTAAGCATCCAGTCAAGGTTTACCAGTCTATTACTTCTGGAAAACCATATTAAAAATACCACAGTTAAAGCATAAAAGATTGTCCAAAGGGAGTAGATAAGCGATTTTAATGGGAAAAGTGAATTAAGGGATGATAGAGATGATATAAAACAAAAAAGAAATAATGGCAGATAAGTTCTATCTACCGGAATATTATAATTTTTTGTAATAAAGATATATATTAGCCATAAAATAAAAAGTGTTAAAAAAAGAATATACGAAAATCTTATTGTAGCACCGGATAATTCTATCGTTAAGAAAATATCACTGCTTATAAATATAATTATAACAAGCAATATAACCTTATAAAGGTAGTTTGTATATTTATTAATATTTTCCATTAAATTTATTTCAACACCTAACCCGGTTTACAGGAAATATTAATATTACTAACAATACCTGTAAGAGTCCATAGCTTTTTAATTAAAAAAATAAAAAATTTAAATCTTAAAACTTTCTGGAACCTGATTATTATATTTTATATTATTTACTGCTGCTTCTCACAAACATTTTTATAAATATTTATATACCTTTTAAGCACTTTTTCAGGTAAAAAATTTTCTGCTTTTTTTAGACAATCCTTAGCCATCCCTTCAATGATTCCAGGGCTGTCTTTAAATAACTTTACCCTATTCAGTAGCTCGACTTCTGATTCCGCACGGAAAGTATAGCCTGTTTTCCCGGATTCAATTATTTCAGGTATTCCTCCCCGGTCCGAACCTATTACCGGAACCCCAAATGAATATGCTTCATAAATAACCCTGGGAAGTACATCATAGCACAGGGAGGGTACTATAAGCACATCAATTATACTAAAGACATCTCCAGTTTTTTTAAAGCCATAAAATCTTATATTTTCTGATTTATATTTATCTTTTAAATAATTTTCATAATCTAAAGTTATACCTCTTCCAAAAACGTGCAAATCTGCAATACCACTCTCTTTAAAAACCTTCAATAAGAATTCTATTCCCTTATGATAGGAAAGATGGCCAATATAGCCAAAGTCTGGTTTCTTATGAGATTTTTTTATCCTTGAGCTGATCTTATCTGTCTCAAGGGAATTATATACAACATATTTCCTGGAACCTTTAAAAAATCCTGATTTTATATGTTCATCCAGGACAAATTGGCTGTTACCCACTACTGCATCTACATATTTTGAAAAATGTCTTCTTAGCCATAACATCAGGATACATGCTAATTTTTTTCTTCTGCATATATATCTCTTACAGAAAAGAGTGGCTCTCGGGCAAACCAGTGAAAAATCTCTTAAAGTATGAACAAGGGGTATCTTGTTTTCCTTTATAACCTTCCATATCCCCACAGAAAATTCTGATAAATTATTTGTATTTACAATATCAGGAGCCTCTTTTTTTATTATCCGGTCAACCTTTTCTAAAATAGAAAAATTATAAAGGCTTTTTATGTGCCAGAATACTTTTAAAAAGGCTTTTTTTGTTTTGGAATAATATGACCAGTAAACATTTGAATGATAAACATAATAGACTTTTACACCATTTATATAATCAACCTTTTCCCTGTCCGCTATTGTTACGACAACAGGTTCAATGCCATATTTATTTAAGTTTTCAGCAATAATCTGGGTGGATTTTTCAGCTCCTCCTATTATATTTGGATAGTACAGGGAATTTAAAATCATTGTCTTCATTTGCCTAAAACCTCTTTATAAAGCTTTATATACCTCTCTGCAATCATTTCTATGTTATACTCTCTTTTTATTTTATTGTACCCATTCTCTCCAATTTCTTTTCTTACATTCGGATTATCCATTACATACATAATAGCATTTACAAGTCCCTCTGAATCCCGGGGATTAAATAATATACCATATTTAGTTACCGCAAAATCCCCTTTTTTTATAATATAATCTGATTTATCCTCACCGATAACTTCTACATTCCCAGGAATATTGGAAACTATACATGGCAACTTGTAGCTCATTGCTTCAATTAGAGAATTTGACAGGCCTTCTATCAGTGAAGGGAAAATAAATATATCAGATTTCTTTAAGAGTTCTCCGGGATTATTTACCATACCAGTTAGTATAATATTTTCTTCCAATCCCATTTTAGAAATAAGGCTTACAATATTATCCTTTTCGGGTCCATCTCCAATAAGAATGAGTTTTAATCTTTTGCCATCAGCTTTAATAACTATTGAAAAAGAATAAATCAGAGTATCAATGTTTTTGGATTTTATAAACCTTCCCATTGTAGCCAGGTTTTTGCAATTTCCATACAAGCGATTAAACTTCTGAGCTTTAACTCCATTTCGAATTAGTATTAACTTGCTTTTATCTACTCCTTCTTTTATAAACTCATCTATCATAATCTTACTGGTACAGATAATCCTATCAATATTCTTTAAAATATACCTCAGTTGCATCCTACCTTCCGGAAATTTCTTAATCTGATTAATATCACTGTTAAGACCACTGCTACCAACTTTAGCAATAACCGGTTTTTTTAAGATTCTTGCACACAAAGTTGAAATAAATGTCGGATATAATACCTGATGAGCATGTATAACATCATATTTTTTTCTATTAGATATTAAAAAGAAAAAAAGCGATAGCTGATAAATATAGACACTCAGCCTTACAAAGATTTTTCTGAAGATTATTTTAATTGATTTTAATAAAGATTTGTTATCTAACCCGCCTGAATAGAAAAAACTCTTATCGGTATTTATCCTATCTTTTTCCCTGAAGTCAAAATTGGTAAAATTTCTTATTACCTTTAAACCGCTGATTTCTTCAACTTTCTTTAAATTATTATCCCATCTACCAGTCACTATGGTTATGTCTATATTTTTTTTAATAAGTTCAGAAGCTAATTTTTGGACCTGTTTTTCAGCTCCACCCGTATAGGGATAAAAAACTGCTATTACCATAAGTACTTTTAGATTTCCCATGATTACCTTATACCTGTAACAAAAAATTATTCAAAAAGCTCACTAAAAGCCGTGCGTAAAGAATTTAAAAGGCATAAACTGCTTTTCTTTTTTATTTTATTCAATAGCCAGAGACTGTGTACAGCTCTGATCCTTACAATTACATTTTCCACACCAAGTATTTTTGCAATTGCGAGTGTATGATGGCCCTGGCGGAAATGTATAAGCCTGCCATCCCTTCCAACTACAATCCCCACCTCCGGTGCAAGATTAAGTTTAAAACCATTATTTTTTATGCCATTAAATAATTCAATATTCTTTTTAAAGTACTGCTTAATGCTCTCTTCAGAATTAAGTACATTGTTTCCGCGCTGCAAAGGTTTACCTTCGTTCATTTTTTCAATTACAAGAGAGTAGAATTGGGTATTGTGATAGTCTTTTTTCTCAACAAGAAGTTCTCTAATCATAACAAACTTTTCATGCTCTTCTAAAGGAATTATATCCCTGTCCCATTCTCCGGACCAGACAAAAAAATTTTCTGGCATAATGTCAGGATCCAGAATATGGTATTTTAAAAGTTTAGGATTTATTTTGAATACAAGAGAGTTACCAAAACAGAGGCTTGCAAGTAGAACCGGTAGATGATTTTTTTTACTCTGGAACAGGACAAAGTTTATAAATAATATTATCCAGACTGCTAATTTTGCAGGCACTCTGGCAATCAGCTTTAATATTCTTTTAGAAACCTTTTTATTGATACAGGCATTATTTAACATCTGGTTTAGATTCTAAAATAATATTGCATATTTCTCTAACACATCCGCTTCCGCCTTCATTTATGCAAATATAATCCGCTATTTTAAATAAGGATGCTTCTGCATTAGCGGGAACTGCAGAAAATCCAGCTTCTTTTAGTGCTCCCAGGTCATTTATATCATCACCAATATATGCAATTTCCCCCACTGGAATACCTGCTTTTTTTGAAATTTCTTTCAGGGTTACCAGCTTATTTTCTATGCCCTTAAAAAGATAATCAATCTTTAATTTTTTTGCTCTGAAATCTACTATATCTGTTTTTTCTTTTGTAATTATTCCTGTTTTTATACCCTTTTTTCTTATTAAATCCAGTCCCATTCCATCTCTTACACTGAATCTCTTCATCTCCAGCCCATTAACATCACAGTAAACGAAAGAATCAGTCAATACCCCATCCACATCCATAACCAGCATTCTTATATTTTTAGCCAGATGCATAATATTCTTTTTCCTATCTTTTTCTCTCCTGTCAATTAGAATATCTTCAACTATTTTCCAATCTATTGACTCATCTATCTCATAGGCTGCTTCAGACTGCATTTCATATATACCTATCTTTCCTCCCAGCCTGCATTTCTGACTTTTAAGTATGCTTCTTTTCGTTATATAGAAAGCACCATTTTCCATAATCCAGCCATTAGAATCCTGCCTTCTGGGTCTTTTTAAAGGATTGTAATTAACCGGTTTGCCATCATCCGACCAGAAAAATCTCTTTGTTCTTACTCCGGTCACAAGGGAATCAAATCCATTATCCAAAAAATACTTTATAGCAGAATCAATATCCTCTGCTGTGGTAAGAGGAGAAGTCGCCTGCAGTGTTATAAGGATGTCAAAACTAACTTTATCCATAAAATCCAGCATCACGGATTCTGTTGACGCAGTATCTGTTGCAAGATTAGGGTCTCTTCTTAATATTTTTACAGGCAGTTCGGAGGAAGATATGACATTAATTATCTTATCAGAATCAGTTGAAACATATATTCTGTTAATTGATTTTGATTGGCATATAGCTTCAATTACCCATAGGCATAATGGTTTACCGGCAATATATTTAATATTTTTAAGAGGAATAGATTTTGAACCGCCCCTTACCGGAATAAGCGCTACAATCTCGGGTTTCTGTTCCATTTTAATTTTCTCTTTTGTTCTAATTCAACATCAAGTAGGTCTTTCGGTTTATAATTCATACTGGCATAAGTAGCATTTAAGTTTCTTATCAATTTTCTTAAACCATCCGGCTCAAGCGAAGCAGCATGGTCTGTTCCTTTCCATGTTCTATCCAGAGTAAAATGCCTTTCTATATAACGCGCACCCAGTGTAAAGGCCGCTACATCTATTGCTATTCCCAGATGATGACCCGAAAATCCTATATCCTTTATATCATCTTCATACTGGTCCTTTAACTTTTTAATTTCCAAAAGAGATATATCTTCAAAACTAACAGGATATCCCGAAATACAGTGATAAAGAACCAGGTCTTTATTTCTTCCTTTATTTTTAAAATAATTCACAATCTCTTCTCTTTCTCCGGCAGTTGTCATGCCAAGAGAAAGATGAATTTCTCCATTAAAATTATCAAATACATAGTCAAGTAACTTAAAATAATTGCTACAAGCAGAAGGAATCTTTATTATTTTGGGAGAAATGCTGCAAATTTCTTTTGCACTGGTAAGGTCCCAGACCGAACATGAATAAGTTTTCCCATACTTCTCACACTCTTCTTTCAATTCTCTGTGCTGTTCCAAATTAAACTCGAGAAATTCTCTGTGCTTCCCATAAGTTTCCCCAAATGAGTTTGAGGGCACAGGGTGAGGAGCATTATATTCCTCTTGAGTAAGCACTTCAGAAGGATTTCTCTTCTGGAATTTGATAATATCAGCGTTACAAAAATTGGATGCTATTTCTATCATTTTTTTTGCAATATTAAAATCGCCCATATGATTGCATCCAATTTCGGCAACTACAATTGGCTTTTTATACATTTTTTTACTTCCTGTATTTTTTATATTACTAATATCAAGAATAATTAAGATTTCTCTCTTTTTAATTTATAAATATAATTAACCCCGAGTACCACAACAATTCCAGTAAGAATACTCAGCAGTATTACAATAACTGAATTTATTGCTCTATTATTCTCAACATCTATACTTGGTTCCTCTGTCAGAAGTTCAACCCGGTTAACTACCTTATCCCTTTTATCCGTAAATTCCTGATATAGGCTTTCCATTTCTCTAATTTTATCATCATTCCCAATGATTTTTTCCTCATACAAGAGTATCTCGCCATTTTTCTTAATTATGTCATATTCAGTTCTGGTGTCCCTGGAGCTGTCCAATTCAGCATAAAGGCTACTAACTTCATCTTCAATCTCAGATATTTCGTGCTTAAAGTAAATGTCTTCTTCTTCCAGAACCCTTATGTCTTCTTCAATCATTTCAATAGTATTATTAAATATTTCAATATCCTGATTTTTAATCTGCTCCCCCAGTGATTCAATAAGTTTAAGCCCAATTTTCTTTGCAAGTTCCTTATCATAATTCTCAACCTTTAAGGAAAAAACACTGCTGTCATCTTCCAAATCTATTTTTATAAGTGAGGAATTAATATAAGTTTCATAATCATCGATTTCTGGAATTTCTTCCAATGCACTGAATATCATATCAGTTTTTAATATCAAGGGAACTTCTTCAGCTTCAATAAAAACATCCTGACTGTTTGTTAAATCATCCTGTGACTCACTGTACTTAAGGTATTCATCCTGGAAATAATCATCCTTAAGGCTAAATTTATATTTAGCTTCATATAATACCGGGGTTCTAAGAATATAAAGAAACCCGAGTATGGCTACTAATATTACAGTTGCAATAAACCACCATTTCCTTTTTAAAAATAATCTGAATAATGTCCTCAAATCAATTGTATCTTCTGTATAACTTTCATCTTTCTTACTCAAAATAAACCCTCCCCATAATATAATCCTAAATATACAACTTATAGGTTATTTTTATTTAAAATCAAAAAAGCCATAAATAACTAAGACATATTTTTTAAATCAGTATTAACGTTTTTGAATATTTTATCATTCAATAATAAAATAAAAAAGCCAGAAAGTCTCAAAATGCTTAGATTTTGGATACGTTTGTATCACAAAAGATGATAGTGGAAAAAATAGAAAGACCTGTATACTTAATATGAGATTGTCGTATTCAAGGCTCGACTACTATGAGAAAGTATATGACAGAAGGTAGAAACATTTATTGTAGCTTACATTCACGTATTTGAATTCTTCGGCGGAGTGCCAAAATATATAAGAATCGATAATTTAAAATAATCAATAGACAAGGCAAGCTTTTATGAGCCGGTTTATCAGCATGCTTATATAAATGTGGTGACTTAATTTATTTAGTTTCTATTACCATTTTATGACAATATATTTAAAGATATATAAAAATCGCGAAAGTCCAATGTAAAACTTAAATAATTTTCTGTAGGAATTATATCCAAATTGTTATAATATCTTTAATCTATATCAAAGGTTCATAACAACTAAATGTCTTTTACTAGTAGCTAATTTAAAAAGGCAATATTTTAAACTTAATATTTAGAGGCAAAATGGGAGTACTTAAAGCTATTCTAAAAAAAATCTATATTGCATATTTAAGATTTAAACCACTCATCGCAAAAAATGAAAAGATAAAAAACAGACGCTATATTCATCCTGAGCTTGGTGTTGAAGGCTTTTTAAATAGTATTATAAACTTAGATTACGTGGTATTGAGATGGTTTGAAAACCTACCTTTTATTGAAAAAGGTGAAGATATTGATATACTTGTAAGCGATAATGACCTTGCTTCACTTAATGAATTCCTGAAAGGGACGAAAGGCTATGGCATAGCCTGCGATATTTATACCTGTGGTGGGCTTCCCGGTACTGATTTTAAAAGTGTTCCATACTTTCCTGCAAAAATTTCCGACGACATCATTAAAAATAGTGTGCTATACAAGGGTACAATAAAAGTGCCTAGCAATGTACACCATCTTTTAACAATGATTTATCATATTGTATATCATAAAGGATTTGAATCAGGAATTACATCAAAATATGAATTGCCTGCTAATAGTAAAAAACCCGACCATAATTTTTTAGAGATTATAAAAGAATTAAGCAAGAAAGCTAAAATTGAACTACCGAAAAATATTACCCTCGAGAATCTGGATACTTTTTTACACAAAAACGGCTGGCGCCCTCAGAATGATACCCTGAATAAATTATCAAAGCATAATGACTGGATAAAATTACATTTCTTCTCATCTGAAAAAAAAATAGCACCTTACTGGAAGGGCTTTAACATTTTTATAATAAGGGAAAAAGGTATCCCTTTTCTTCAGTATATTAAAACTCTTTTGCAGGATGATGGTTTTGATTTATTATATGAGAAAGAAATTCCGGTAAAAGTGCGTAAATCAGCAGCACATAAAATCCGTGGAGGTAATTGGAGCAGAGGACCGTGGGCGACCAGCGGAGGCGAGATGGCTTACGTAATCGCTACATACGATCTTCATCCAGTAGATGTAGATGAATCTCTTATGGAAAAACACCCTGGAATTACAAATGCACGGGTCCCAAAAACAAAAATAAAAATAAGAAACCAAATAAATAGTTTACTTGAAAAAAAAGAATGGTGCAATGTAATCCATTCCACTGATAATCCCACCAACGCACTGGAATACTCATCACTGCTTATTCCCGAAAAAATCAAATCAATTGAAAGTAAAATAATAAAGTTATATAAATCATTTGAAACACCCTTTCCAGTTATTAAAAATTTAAGCAGAAAATCCAGGCGTGCTAAAGTTGAGCTCGTTTCTTATAATAGCAGTGAAGCTATATGCAAGACATTTAAGCCGAATAGAGAGCGTTTTATGAAACGTGAAATTCTTGCGAGAGAGTTAAAGGGCAATCTCAATTCTATTTCTGAAATATTAGAAACCGGAAAAAATTATATAATTTTTAAAAAATATGAAGACATATTAGATAAAAAATGTATCCTGAGACAACCTTTTAAAAAAGAAAAATATTTACCTTTACCTGTTATTAAAGAGGCACGAAAAATATTGTCACATTACCGTTCCCTTGGTTATGAATTAATTGATTTTTTCCCTTCTAATTTTATTTATGATAAAAAAGAAGGAATAAAAGTATTTGATTTCGAATTTATACAGAAAGGAAAAATAAAAACTTCAAAATTAAAAGGCTGCTATGCATGGTATGGCGTCCCCGATGATTTTTCGGGTGATAGACCACAAGGCAAGTACTACTTAGACCCTTATAGAAGTAAATGGTTTGTACAAACTGGACTTCCGAGGTTTTTATGTGTTTACGATATACCAGTCCCTGTATTGCATTTCATACGAATACTTTTATTATTAATCATAAGTTTGTACATATTAGTCAAAAAGACTGTTCTAAAATCGCTTAAGGCTCCATTAATATTATTTAAAAAAGTAAAAATAAAAATAAAGCATTTTATATTTAATATATGAAATAAACTTTTAGTCCTAATATGCTCCTTTGCCAAACAGAACTACCGGTATAGTCTTTAAAAGAATTTTAATATCCATTCCTATAGACCAGTTCTGGATATAATACATATCAAGCCTTACCATCTCTTCAAAACCTAAATTACTTCTACCGCTGACCTGCCAGAGCCCTGTAACTCCCTGCTTTACATTAAGCCGTTTTTTCTGCCACTCTTCATATTTTTTAACCTCTTGAGGGAGAGGCGGCCTGGGACCTACGAGACTCATCTCACCCCTTAAAACATTTAATAACTGTGGAAGCTCATCAATAGAGAATTTTCTTAAAAACCTTCCCATCCTTGTCACTCTCGGGTCATCTATCATTTTAAATATGGGACCATCCACAACGCTTTTATCCTTAAGCTCCACCAGTCTCCTATCGGCACCAACATACATGGTTCTGAATTTATACATATAAAAAGGCTTGAAACCTTTTGTGAATCTTTTCTGCTTATAAAAAAAAGGACCTTTTGAATCAATCTTTATTAAAGCACCAAAAATCAAAATTAATGGGATAGAAATTATAAACAATAAAATTCCTAAAAAATAATCCATTACATTTTTATAAAATAAATCTATCCCAAAAAATCCTACATTCGCTATATGAATCAGAGGAATCCCAGCTACTTCCCTCATTTTCATTCTTTTTATAGAAAATTCAAAAAATCCTGGAAACATAAGTACAAGAACATCCAGTCCTTTTAAATCTTCAAGAATATCTAAAACCTCATAATATTTATATTCTTTACCTGAAATAATTATAGTCTGTACGGCACTTTTAATTACCACCTCTCTTAAATTTTCAAGATACCCTAAAATTTTAAACTCCTTAGCATATTCTTTATGTTTAGAAATTCTTTCTTCTTTCTCTACACAACCTACAATCTCATAGATATCTACTGCGCTTTTGCTCAGGGAATCTTTTATTCTTTTTGCATCTTCGCCAATACCAATAATTAAAGTCCTGGAGGAAAAATTAAGCCTTCTTACGATAAAATCAGTAATAATTGAAATAATTAATCTTGAAGCAAAAAGAAATAACACACTGAAGAAATATAAAAGTGCTATCCATATCCTTGAAAATGAAAAGGTCTCAAGTAGATAACCCACTATTATTATAATGATTATATTTATACTTACTGCTTTTAATATCCTGAAGTAATACCCGGAGCCTCTGTAGATATAATCCCAATCATATAGCCTGAAAAAAAACATAAAGACTAGTGTAATAAGAATAAAAAGGGCGGAGTAAAAAATATAACTAATATTTATGGTATAAGATGGTTCTGATTCTATAAAACTAAATATGTTGGTATAAAATCTAAGATGATAAGATATGTAAAAGCTTAAGGCTAAAAATATAGCATCACTAAAAAATAGGGCCAGCCCAAACATTAACTTTTTCTTCTTTCTTGGAAAATTTTTTATTACTCTTAATATCATGCTTAAATTTAATAAACCCCAAACATATATTATACTTAGTTATTTATTTACAAACACCTTAATTAAATAAAATTTCAACTAATTATATTTTTTACTTTTCTGTAATAAATTCAGGAATAGCCTCTCATATTCTCTAGTAACATAGTCCCATGAATAATACTTTCTAATTCTCGCCATAGCCTTTGCACCATATTCTTCTACAACATCAGGATTATTTATAACATAATTAATCTTTCTTGCAAGATCGCCAACATCATTCTTTTCGTATATAATTCCGCAATCACCAACCACTTCTAAATTTTCAGGAGTTTCATTTACTATAACACAATTACCAAAGCCCATAGCTTCTATTAATGCCGGGTGAGTTCCGCCTACTTCAGTAGCATGTATATAGCAATAGGCATAACTCTGAAGCTCTTTATAGCCCTCGCCATAAACATAGCCTGTAAAAATTATTCTCGGGTCTTTTGTTGACTTTAACTCTTTTATATATTCTTTTGAATAAGGTGCATCCCCTACTATAAATAATTTCTTGTCTGTTTTTATCTTCTCAAAGGCTTCAATAACAACATGAGCATTGTTTTCGGGCTCAAGCCGACTGACATAAAGGAAGTACTCGCCAGGCTCTGCATTAAAACTTTTTAAAATTCTAATAGTTGAAACCTTTTTGACATATGCTCCGTATGGAATAAATGCAGAATCTTTATGATATCTTTTTCTATAATACTCCTGAATGACTTTCGCGTCTGTTACAATCTTATTCGGAAATAAAACTGAAAAAAATTCCCCAAATAAATACCAGGCTCTCCCAAAAAAATTCCATTTCTTTCTTTTTCTCTCCAATCCATCTACATTAACAATCACCTTCTTGCCAAAAATCCTGGGAATAAAAGAAAAAATACTATTTGCAGCATTGCAGATTAATATAACATCATATATTTTAAAAATGACATCCAAGATTGATAAAAAAGTGTGAGAAACAGTATCAAAATATTTTCTCCTGACTGAGGGAAATATCCTTATATGAACTTTTTTATAATATTGATTATTATATTTCTCATCTATGTAACCACTTCTTCCATATACCGTAACGAAATGCCCATTCTTCACTAATCTTGTTGCCAACTCTTCGGCAAAAGTTTCAAACCCACCATAATTAGCTGGTACCCCTCTTGTTCCTAAAATCGCTACTCGCACTTCACTTACCCTTCAATACTTCTTCATATGCCTGTAATGTTTTTTTTGCCGTAATTTCCCATGTATAATTATTTAATATATGACTTCTTAACTCCGGACTAGTTGGGCTTTCATATGCTCTAATTATAGCTTCGCGAATTGAATCAACAGAATCAGGCCTACAATAGAATGCGTAATCATCAAAATATTCTACTGTATACCCTTTATCAGTAATAACTAAATTACAACCCATTGCACCAGCTTCTAATGATGATAAGCCTGTAGTTTCAAACCAACTTGCAAGTACATGAACTTTAGCTAGACTGTAAAATTTTGGAAGCAAATTATGTTCAACTTCTCCTAAAATATAAATATTATCATTTGCCTCTTTTTTTATTTGATTAAAATACCTTCTATGATTAGGCGCAAATTTGCCTATTAAAACTAATTTATAAGGTAATTTATTTATTGCCCTCACTACATTTAATTGATTCTTTATACCTTCTATTCTGGCGACACATAAAATACAATTCTGAAATTTTTTTAGCTCTTCATCAATAACTACTGTCCCATTATCTCTAAATAAATTTGAATCAATAGCATTAGGAATTTTAAAATATTTTTTGAATGCTAAATTAAAATCAACAACAAGTTTATTCATTTCTGAATTAGAATTTGGTAAAAAAACATCAACTAAACCTAAAACTTCTTTTTGGAGTCTGCTATAACCCCTGGCAAACATGATTGCTGTCCCTTTATGAAGCTCCTTATTTTTTACAGCCCTTCCACAGACTTTTAAATATTCGAATTGCTCAGGTTTTAAAACATTAGCTAATGTTTTAACCAGACTATTCCTACAAGTTCTATCATACTCAGTATAACTTAAATAAATTGGAGAAAGAAGTACTATCTTACCTTGTTTTTTAGCATTCTTCGCTTGTAAATATACTTCCTGAGGACGTGTTAAATTAAACAAATGTATCAAATCATAATCTCTAACATCTGGTTCTAGCTCTGTGGAAACGTCGACTTTTACTCCTAATTTTTCTAAATATTCTTTAGTCTTTATAATCTGAATTGTGTCACCGCCAGGAACGCTAAATAAACTTACGCGACTTTGCATTAATATTTTCATAAATTTCCAGGTTTTATTCTTTACTCTTATTTATTAAACCTAACTTCAATACAGAAATATTCAGACCTAAAAAAACCCATGTAAAAGGTATCCAGAAACCATGTGTAAAAATATATGAAAAAAAGAGACCAGAAATCCCAGCCAACAAACTAAAACTTACTACTTGATAATATTCACCAACTTTAGGTATCGTTAAAAAATTATATCTAAAAAAACTAAATATAATTAAAATAAAAAAGATCATCCCTATAATACCTGTATCCGCTAAAGCAGTCGTTATTATGCTTGGATCATATCTCTTCTCAACTGATAGTAACCCTTCCTCAACAGCTTGATTGTAATATTCTTCAGAACCACCCCAAATTCCCAAAATACTGAAACAGCCAGGACCATTTCCTAATATAGGATGAATTAAGAATAACTTTAAGGAATGCCTCATTTGTACAAAACGAGCATTTGTAGTCCCCAGACCTTCGCTACCAGAAAAAGTAATCCGTCTCTCTAAGACATTTACCAATGTCGGTGATAGAATAATCAAAATTAAAAAAATAACGAATAAAAAAATTAAAAACTTAGTAATATTAACAATACTTAATCTAGATAACTTAACTCTAGATTTGAATATCAATAAAATTATTATACCACCTAAAAATCCAAACCAACTTGCACGCACAAAGCTAAAAAACATTCCTAAAATAGAAATTACCATTCCAAAGATGTAAAATCTTCTTCTTATCCTTAACCGAGAAAAATATAAACTAAAAAAAAGAAGAGCAAAAAACATAGATATAGCTCCATACCAATCTGGTTCAACAAGAGTACCATAGGGTCTTCCCCATGGAGACCCAATAAAATGTGAATGTTTTAATCCTAAATGCCCAACAAATAAAGTAGTTCCAATGTAATAATTACTCATTCCAGCAAAAACTTGATAAAGACCATAAATAATTTCTGCCAGACCAACATAAAGAAGCAAGTTAAATGCTTTATCAAGCAACTCTTTATTGTCAATAAAATTGACAATAATATAATATAGCAATACTAAGCTTACTAAAAGAATAAAAATCTTCAAGCTCCGCTCAAAAGAAGGGGCATTAACTATTGCAATAAAATTTACAAAAATATATCCCCACAATGGTAAATCAATAGGTGTTTTTCTAAGCTTAGATTTATTTATAAGAACTCTTACCGAAAGACTAAAAATAGCAATAACTTCAATAATCTGTACAACTCTAATCCGTGCAGTGGCGAAATAAAATGAAAAAATATAAGCTTCCAGAAATAAAAAAAGAATAATAGCATATATAGCCCATTCTTTCTTTATTAAAAATATACAAAAAATAATACTAAATAAGCCTGCAGTTAATATAAGTACTAAATTTAAGTTATTTCTGAAAAACAATATAAAAACGACAAAAATACAAGATATTATTAATAAAAAATAACTTAATTCTATTTTTCTATTTTGAATTTTTATCATTTTTATTAATTAGAATATTATCTAAATGTTCAGCTAAAATTTTTGATTGTTTCTTCCTATTAAATTTGTCTAAAAATTTCAAATCCCAAATATATCTCTTAGCAACTTCCTGATAATTATCTATTATCATATTAATAAGTAATTTTATCATTATTACATCCTCATATCTTGCATTCAAATTAGAACCCAAACTAACGAGAAATTTAGTAGTAGCTCCATTATCATCCATGCAGAAAATAGGTTTTTTACTAGCTAAATATTCATATAGCTTTCCCGGAATTGCTGTTGCAGCTCCCTCACTTTTTCGTTGGAACAATAAACAAACATCTGTCTCTTCTTGAAGAAACTTTGTAGTTTCTCTAGGTGACAATTGATTTTTAAAAGTAACTATTTCCTCGAGGCTAAATTTTTTTACTAGTTCCTTATGCTTCTGATGACAAAAACCTATAAAAACTACTTGTATGCAATCTTTATTTTTTGGATTCTCTGTAATAATTTCTTTAATTGAACGAAGAAAAAAAGAAGGATCCCTTTTAATTGTAAGACTACCAGAATATGTAAACACTATTTTTTTATTATGATTGATTCTATATTCTGATAAATCTTTATTTAAGTAATCATTAAAATATTCAGGATCAAAACCATTGGGAACACACGAATATTTACTACTCTCTATATCTGGATATTTCACCCTGAATAATTCTATAGAACTGTAAGTCGTAGTAATGACTTTAGCAGTACTTTTTACTATCGCCATTTCCAACCTTTTTGCTATAAAACTTTTAATTCTCCCATTACTATAAAACTCATTCCCTACCCAATCATCTCTATAATCTACAACCAATGGCGTACCTGATAATCTACTAAGAAAATAAGCGATAATATTAGATGAAAAAGGCGGAGATGTGGAAAAAATTAAGCTAATGTCATTCTTTTTAATTATCTTGTAACCTCTTATCAAAGCATACGGAAACCATAAAATATGGTAATCTGTAATAAACAGTTTAGATACAATTTTTTTAAAAACCGAAATAATCAACTTATCAAACTTATTATTCCCCTTGAGACCATATACTTTATCCTTTATGCTCCCACCTCTGGGTTCTAAGCTCTTAGTTCTGAATATCTCTATAAATTTAGGATATTCATTTAATAATGAATAATCGTAATAAATTTTTTCATAATAATTCTCATCAACAGTAAGAACTACAGGGCAAAAATTAAATTGTGGTAAATATTTTACAAAATTATGAACCCTTATTATACTTCCACCACTATATGGAGGGAAATAGTAGCTTATAAACAAAATATTCTTCATAATTAATAAAGGGTTACTTCACTAGATAAACTTTCACAGAATCTCTACTATCCACACGTGTAAATAAATCCGATAATGGAATAAAAAAACCTAAAATAAAATTTATCACATGTTTAAAAAATCTCACACGAAAAGAAGTATTTAATAATGAAATAAAATATTTAACAAAAAAACTCTTGTTTTTATATTCGTTATCAAAAAATACAATATAGCTCTCTATTGGCCTCAGATACCCTCTACAAGGATCCGCCTTTTCAATCAATGGTATAAACCCTGCCTCTCTAAATCTTTTAAATACATTTGTAGGTAGCTCTAAACCAAAATGACCATACATATCAATAAAGTATTTCTTAAACAGGCCAGGATACTTCTTAGCCCATTTATAAAATAAAGATTTGCTATCACACTCTATACTATGTATAGATCTACCACCCCTCTTAGTCACTCTATATATTTCAGATATCAATCGTTTTTTGTATCTAAAGTGAATATGGCCAATTACATCAGCACTAAAAACAATATCAAAAGTGTCATCAGGGAAAGGTAACTTTAAAATACTAGACTGGACAACAAAATCATAATCTTTAGAAGCATTTCTTAAGGATTTTAGTGATATATCAACTCCAACTACTTTCCCAAATTTTGTTAAATCTTGCCAGCCACCGCCACATCCAATATCCAATATCAATCTATTTTTTTTATTTAAGTTCTCCCTCCTTAGATTTTTTAGAAAAAATCTCTCTCTGCTTTTGTCTACTGCTACCATATCATAAATAATTTTAAAATAGTCTAAAATCACAGAATTAAACTTTTTATCAAAACAGTAACTTTCCGTAAATTTCCCTTCATAAAATTTATCTCTATAACTTGTAAAGGACGGTATTCCATCTTTTACTAAAAAACGTCTTTTACAGTCGGAGCATAGAAGTTTATCTCCTGAAAACAAAAGCTTACCTCCACAATAAGGACACCTTAAAATATTAAATAATTCTTTTTTCATAACCTTATCCAAAAAATAAAATTAATCTAAAATACTTTTATCTCAAAAATCACTGTCCCTCCACCAGTATATTTACATGGATCCATACACTGGACAAATGCGCTACTGCCATCAGCCCCTTTACTCTCTAAACCTAACTTTTTTGGACTTACTCCGTTACTTAATGCAACATAGTATGGCATAATAGATGCAAGAGAATGCATGCAAATTGCTGAAGTTTGACTTAGATTCAATTTATATCCATCATCCAAAACAATTCTGTCGCCAACATTATATACCGGACAGTTACCAATGATTTCCTTAACTTCGATAATAAGCTTTTTCATATTTATATAAAATATTATAATTATAAAAAATTCAATAAATCAGACAAACATCTATAACCTTTATTTACTATATCTTTCTAATAAATTTAGAACATAATCCTTAGAATAATTAAATTTTTTAACTGCTATAACAAATATAAATTCTGTAGGAATTCTCGCTGTTTTTGAATATACTAACATTATAGAACTTATCTTTTCCCCATAACCATGAGACAACCAACCATCATATTTAAAAAGCTGAACACCATTTATATCTAAAGGAATAATTTTTAACCTAATATTTTCATCATTATTAATACTACTATCAATATTAACAATTAAAGAATCTTCATCAACATCAAAAATAATATTTTCAGCAATATGAAAGCACCAATCAAACTTATGTTCCCCCCTGCCAGTTAATAAATCTCTTACTATCCAATAATCTTCAATTTTATCATAAAATATTTGTCTTCTATGAATTACTGGATACTTTAACCTTCTATACCCATAATGTTCAGCATCCAAAAAATCATAGCTTTCAGTTGAATTCCACAAATTAATTTTACATTCAACATCGTTTTCTAAAAAAAATAAACTTTTATCATTAAATCTATTTTGCTCAACCCTATCTGTAACCACAGTATTATGAAACAAAGTTGATCTAAACTTATTCCTCCAATATGGAACTGGAGTGTATAAATAAGTACCCGGATCTAATAATATATCCCTACCTTCTACGCTAAACTCAAAGCTTAGCTTATCATTATGAGCATGACCCCCATTCCCATTTTGACCATTTGGTCCACAGGACACTATCATATAATCTTTATCTTTCCTTAAAATATACCAGCCTGCATTGGGAAAAGACCTACTACCAATATTATTTTCACTTTCGCCATCTAAATTATTCCAAATATCATAACTGTCTTTTCCAAATACCCACAAAGATTCCTCACAGAAACCAAACTCTTTTATCTTAAATTTTTGCTCTTTAAAAAATACAGCACCCAAACAAAGCAAATATTTCATATCTAAAATCTCTCTACCACAAAAGATATGCAGTCTTCCATTATCATTATCTCCTATCTGAGGCATTCTACCATCTGGTTTTAAAGAAAATAAGACAAACTCAAATATTTTATAAAGCTTTTTAATATAATTTTTCCCAAAAATCTTTTCTCCAGCTTCTACAAAATTACTTCCTTTAAAATAGGGTGATTTTTTAACTATAAAAAGAGTTGGATAGAAGAAAAGCTCTAAAACCAATCTATGGTAGCAAGTAGATGCTTCAAAATCTACACCATCACTATAAACCTGTTTTTTCATTTCATTCACAAGTTCATTAACTGCGAAACCTAACCAATTCCTTGAACCTCCAAAGTCCTTAAATACAATTCCCAAATAGGACAACCCTGCAATATCTGAAATATAATGGTTTGATGTTAACGTCCCATATTCCAGATTTCCTAAAATATGTTTTCCATGAATGTACAGGTTTTTAATAAATTCATGTAAAAACTTTTCATTTACAAGATTTGATTCTTTAAAGTATGAAAAACCCAAAACCCAGTTAGCGGCTCTTATAGCCACTTCCATAGTGCAAACCCAATTAACACCAAATTGTGGTGGATTATTTTCAATCCAGTCAATAGTTTGGTAAATAAATTCCCTTGTATATTTTTCATCTCCGGTTAAAAAGTATGCCTGCCCTAAAGTAACCAAATGATAAAATCTTGATAGCTCCCATGGAACTTTAATATCAGCACCCAAATTTTCCCCATATTTTATTTTTTTGTAACATAGCTTGTTGTCCCATCTATAACCAGATTTAAAGTCAATATGCCAGTCTATTGGCTCATAAGTTCTATTAAATATATATAAGTAATTTTTCCTATCAAAATCATTAAAAGTATTATAAATTTTTTTATTTATTTTTTCTTTTATTTCATCTACATCGGATTTTTTCACTTTCATACTGTAATTATACTTTTCTACTCCATTAGGATCTAAATTATATCTCACCTTTACTCTCCCTGACCCTAAAAGTTCAAATATATGGTTACATATATCATCAGCTCTTGTTATTATGTCATTGCCTTTTTTAATATTCCTTATAATGAATTCTTTATTTTTTTCATTTGTTATTAATTTGTAAAAATCACTTTTTATTATTTTTTTAAAAATTATGTTATTTGCATTTTCTTTTTTCAAACTGCGACCAAGATCATTAGATAAAAAATAATCATCAGATTTATAAAATCTACTTATCTTGAATCTTTTATATACATAATAAATCCTAATCTTAGCAAAGACTTTTTTAACAACTTTTATTGCTAATATGTTAAAAGGTGCATTTTTTATTTTATTCTTATAATACGAAATTTTCTGAATCATATGCTAAGCTCTGCATATTTTCTTATCAATAAATAATAATAAATTTTTAATATTTTTATCCCAAGTATATTTTTCTAAAACTTCCTTTCTCGCATTTTCGCCCAACTTTCTTCGCAAAGATGGATTGTTTGCTAATTTCAAAATACCATTTGTTAATTGGTCAACATTTCCAGGCTCAACCAAAATTGCAGTTTTCTGATCTTCTAAAATCTTACCAATCTGACCTAGATTACTAGCAACTATCCCCTTACCCATTGCTATATACTCAAAGAGTTTGGTGGGGGACCCAAAAAATTCATTACCGTCAATTTGTGGACAATGAGGTGACACTAAAACATCACAAATAGCAAGATAATACTGAATTTTTGAATAATCAACTTCTCCAACAAAAGAAACTTCTTTGTAATGACTTATATGTGTTTCCATATCTGCTTTTAGCGGGCCATCACCTATAATTAAAAAATGGATATTATCAGATAATTTGTTACTTAAAATTTCAATAATTGACTTAGTAAGTTGTGGAATACCATGCCATGGACCAAAAGTACCTGAAAACCCTACAATTATTTTATTTTCTTCTATATTTAAATTCTCTTTAAGCTTTTTACATATTTCACTTTTTATTATATTAGGATTAAATTTTCGCTGGTCGACACCATTTGGATTTACCAATATATTTTCACCTGATATACCCCTTTTTAATAAATCAATTTTTAACTGTTCTGAGACAGTTATGATTAATGAAGCATTACGAAGATTATAAATTTCTATTGCTTTTACTATATTATATAATATGTAGCTTTTTATAATTTTTTTGAAAGAGTTTTTCCTTTTCCCCCAATACTTAATTTTCCAGGTATCAAAGCTATTAAATTCAAGAATTAGCGGGACCTTTAACTCTTTAGCAATTTTTGTTACAAAAAAAGTATATCCTGTGTATCTATAATAGATGAAATCCGGCTCAAATTTTAGAACTTTCTTTCTGAATCTATTTTTGGCGTAAAAGTTATATTGTAGTTCCCCTAATGGTCTTTTAATTTTAGGTTCGATAACAGTATAGTTAAAATCATCTATGCCTAAAAATCGTTCATTTGAGATAATTTTTATCTCACACCCATTTTCTCTAAAACCATTAAGTACTCCCAGAGTATGACCTACTGATCCCCCTGATTTCAATCCAAACCAAAATTGTGTTCTAATATAAGCAACTCTCATCCGGGGTAACTCAGTGTCTACATTTAATTTTCGCTTTCGCAATAACATAGTTCCAAACCTGTTTTACTCTTCGAATCTCATCTTCGGTATAAAACCGAATTAGATATAAAAATAAAGGGTATAAAAAAATAATAATAATCTTAAAAATGATTGACAAAGCTAAATCATTAATTACCACAAAATATCCTAGCATAAAAATCAGCGTCGCAATTATGGCCATTTTAAAAATTCTGTTCCATTCATAACTCACTCCCATCAATCTCTGATTGTAAAAAAATAATATAGCCGACATTAGCACGTAAGTCATGAATGTTGCATAGGCAGCGCCCATCATCCCGTATTTTGGTATTAAGGCAAAATTTAACCCTATATTTATAGCTGCACCCAAGAAAAAAATCATTGCAGCAGCTTTTGTTTTTCTTTTAAGGTTTATTGCAACATTTGTAATCTTTGGCAATGTCCATAATGTATAGGTTAGCACTATTATGGGTATTACTTTATAGGCATCCCAATATTCTTTATTTGAAAAAATATGAATAAACTCTTTTGAAAGTAAAGATATTCCTAAAAACATTAACAAACTAAGAAAAGTTATGTAAGTTACGGCTCTAACATAAAAAGTTTTGGCATTACTGTGGTCTTTAACGGATAAAAACATAGCTGGCCATATTAAAGCAATAGGACTTGCCAATAATATTGTTATTATATTCCCAAATTTATAAGCTAAATTATATAAACCTACTTCATTAAGGGTTGAAAAATAATTTAAAAAGTACCTATCTATGGAACTAAATACAAAAACGCTCAAGTTAGCAGGTATTAATGGAAGTCCATACTGCAACATTTTTTTTGCCTCAATTTTTAAGAACCCTAAAACAATTTCTTTTCTAATAAAGAAATAAAGAACTAAACATGACATTGCCCCCATTATTAAATGTCCAGTTAATACTCCCAGGATACCCCAGTCTCTAGCAGCAACTAAATAAATTATTAAAGCAGTACTAATTATAAAAAATGAAATTCGGAATGTAATATACTGAATTGATTTTTTTTTAGCGCGAAAAACTACAAAAGGTATAGTATTTAATATTGTAAATATTGAGATACCAACAATAATCATAAAATGAATTTTATATTCTATATTGCCAAACACTAAAAGGGATAGAGATTTTGAAAAAATAAGTCCCAATATAAACAATACGAGACTACTTAATGAAATTGTAAGAAGAGCAGTTGAAATCACTGCTTTTCTATCTCTTTCATTATCATAATCGTAATATGACCTTAACAAGCCAAAATTCACACCCAGGGTAAAAAAAGTTACTAATACCGAGCCGGTTATAGTTATTAATTCTAACACACCATATTGTGAGACCGGAAAACGGGTAGTATAAAGTGGCAATAGTATAAAACTAATTACTGACTCTAATACTGAACCTAATCCAAAAACAATTCCATGTTTTCCTGTCTCTTTGAATTTTTCAAATAGAGATGTTTCTTTTATCATTTAAGGTCATCCTTGCAATTTAGATAAAATATCATTGTAATTTTTTCTTTACTAAATTATAGAGTGAAGGAATTCTTTGTTTTAAATAACTTCTTATTGCAAAACGTACATTTTTAAGTAATTGGTATTCCGGCGATAACCTATTTTCTACTAATAATTCTCTTACATTCTGATAAATATTATTATCTATGAATTCTCTATTGTAATAAAAATCTAATAATTCTAAGGCAAAGTCTGAAAATCCATAAAGCTCGGCAATAGCAATAGCTTTTATGACTTTTTCAAAATTTAGATAGTTGGAATTAATATTTTTATTCAATAAAAAATCTTTGAAATAAAGTGCATGCGCCCAGAGAACCTGCCCTTTTGAATAAACATTACCATATTTCTTTCTTTTTAATCTAGATAAATTAATATCGAATAAAGAAAATCCTAAATCTCTTAAATAGATGTCCACATCTGAAAAAAGGGGCTGGTTTTTATATAATTGAGAAAATTCTACTTCAACCTCTACACCAAATATAAAATTTTTAAGTGTACATCTTGCTCCTTCAAGAATTTGAAATTCTGAGCCCTGGGTATCAACCTTTAGAAAATCAGCATCTCGAATATTATATAATTCTAATACTCTATCCAAGGTATTACATCGAACTCTATTTAACTTAACTACTTTCAAATCATCTGAATTAGGAAACCGATCCATCAAAGAAAGGTTTGGTAAATAGATAGAAGAAGTTGCTGGCGACTGTGCTATATTTATCTCAATAGCTCCAGCTCTGTTAAACAAGGCAATCGGAAAGTATGTATGATTGTCCCCAGTTTGTCTGTTTAACCTTTCGCACTCTTGAGGGTCTGCTTCAAATCCTAAAATCCTCAAATTCCCTTCGTCCAGCAGGTACCACTTTGTATCTATTCCTCCTCGAGCACCTACATCAATTAAAATAATAGGATTTGACTTTGTGTATTGCCCAAAGAATTCATTACTAGAAAACTTGACAATTTGTTTTAGAATTTTACTCATCTTGGCAAAAACAGTAAATTATCTGACTTATATTTCTCTTTTAATTCGCACCTTAAAAGATTTTCACTATCATATTTATAAGCATCATATCCTTGTTCTAAGAGATATAATACTATCTCACGGCTCGGTTTAATGCCTTTGAGATTCTTATCTCCAACCTCTAATGATATTATTGGCTTGAAACGATTTATCGTTTCTTTCATACCAAGTAAAACCTCATATTCCGCACTCTCTACATCAATCTTAACAAAATCTGGCGAAATATTTCTATCCCTCACATATTTATCAAAAGGAATAGCTTGCACATTAATTTTTTTTAAATTTAAATCTTTAAGAACATTAGGATTGCATCTAGACTGTGTAACAGTATTGTGTCCCGAATATAATGGACCATGATCTGTGAGAGGAAGAGTTATTTCTCTCGAAAAAAGAGCACATTTATTAATGGTAATATTATCTTTATTTTTACTATTTAATAAAAGCATGAAAAAAGTGCTTGGTGTCGGTTCGAAAGAATGTACATGACCCCTCTCACCAACAATACGAGAAGCTAACAAAGAATAATAACCAAAATGAGCACCAATATCACAAAATATCATATTAGGCTTTAAATATTTTAAAACCATTCTGGTAAGTCCCTCTTCATAAAAACCTTCGCGAATAATAGAGAGAGAAACAAACTCAGGATATACTAGGAACATCTCATCTCCCCAAAATGTTTTACCTTTAACTCTGTATGCAATTTTATATCTCCTAGCTATTTGTAGAAAACGATATAAAGCAAAATTTTCAAATCCGAGATTAGACTTCAAAATATAATAAAAGCTATAAAGTAAAAGCTTTGAGAATATTTTCCTTGGATTGCTTTCTTGCTCTTCAATCTCTATATCTTTCCCCCACTTTCGTTGTTTAAACTGTGATCTCTTATTCCAGTAATCTAACAAATCATTACTCATTTGTTAATCCTTTTAAAATTTTATTAACTACATTCGTATTTGATGATCCAGAACTTCTTCAGATAAAAGAGGATTTCTCAAAGGTATTTTAGACCCTATAAATACAGCACGATGATTCTTTTTTCTATAAAAGGGGGATATCCAGCACACATCAAACTCCTCGTGACAAGGTTGAGTTTTTGTGATATAGGCATATCCAAAATACTTCCTAAGCATTCCCATAACCCACTGGCGAGTTGGGCGACATCCTAATCTTGATATTGCTTGAGTTTTTGAACCAGATTCCGAGACAAAGTTAATTTTCGTGTCATTTCCGAGAGATACGATAGTCTCTAATAAAATCATTTCTTTACATACTGACGCCATACTTTTCAAGGCCTGCTCAGGATAAGATAAATGATATAGTGTTCCATAACAAAAAACCACATCAAACATTCCCAAGAAAGAAATATCTGAAGTCTGATCCAAGTCTAATAACTGTAATTTACGTTGCGGCCATTGTTTAGCAATCAAAGCAAGGTTTTCTGGACGACCATCAGTACTTAGAACAGAACAATTCATCTTCTCGAAAAATTCTGTTAGTAATCCTATTCCTGCCCCAATTTCTAAAACACTTTTATTGGCTAAATCAAGTTGGATAGATGCTAAATGTTCTATTCGCGCTTTATTAATTGAAAGAGCATTAGAAGCAGTGAATCCATAAAATGGATATAACTTGTTCCCATAACTCAAAACTTTTTCACTGGTAAGCTTTAAAAATAAGCTGAAACGCCTAATAAATTTGTACAAATATCTTCTCATAATTTTATTTGATTATCTTTTTGATATTTCTTTTATCCAGATAAAACTTCATCAACCATTCTATTAAAATTAGCCTGCATTTTTTCCAAAGAAAATTTATTTGAATTATTGATTGCTTCTCTTTTAAGATTTCCAAGTTTCTCTTTGTCGCAGATAAGAGTTTCTAATAATCTCTCCAAATCTTTTTCATCCTTATAGGTTAAATAAGATGTTTTCATCTCTTCGGTAATATTATAAGTCTCTGGTACTATACAGGGCTTCGCATACTTTATACTATCTGAAAAAATACCCGATGGTTTAGTGATTGTATAGACCTCCTCCACACATCCTGATATATATTTTACTCGCATAGGAGAAATTATAACATCAGATTTTGCTAAGGTTTCCTCCATAATTTCTGGTGGTACATATTCTTTAGAACAAAAAATTTTATATCCCTTTTTTCGAAGTTTTTCCGAATAAGAAATAATTTTTCTGCCATACTCCTCTTGGGGTTTCCCTAAAAAATATAATTCAATCAAGTTTTTATATTTTGGAAAAAGATTTTCGAATACTCTTAAAACGATCTCATAGTTCCTTCTTCTCTCTTGAATCATCCCCGGTACCACAAACCTAATTTTATTGTCGCCTTGAGAAGAGATAGTGTAATTAAAAGACCTATTTGGTAAGCAATAAATTTTACCTCTATAATCGAAATTATTCCTGATATACTCCCTAAATGGGGGATATTCAACTATCACTCCGTTATATTTGGATAAAATTAAATTTCTTATAATCGGACCGGTAATAGCATTATCTGTCAAATTCCTATTAAGCAAAACATTATTTCTAAAGTCCTTTATTTTCTTAATATATATCTTTAAGAACTTTGTATCTCTAAACCAATAGTTTAAATCATCTACAACACAAAGCATTTTACATCTTGGTTTGAAAAACAAAAAATGCCAAGTTCTCAGAGAATTTACTATTACCAAATCAATTCTCTCGTTACAGATTTTTTGAATCCTTCTCAAAAAAGAAAACATTCCTTCGTCTTTCTTCGGAAAAATCCATTCGTAATCATTTACTTCACCTTTCAATTCTGTTTCTGCTTTTGCCACCTTAAATATAGACCTTGTCGTAAATACTGTTATCTTGTTTTTTTTGATATTACTCATCTTACACAAAGCAGAAAGCTCATGATTTAAACATTTAACTTCTACTAGACCTATATTATACATAGCAGCATTGAACCTCTTTTGCCTTAAATAATTTTTTGTTATACACTCCCCAACGCTACATACTTCACTTTTTTACTAAACCTCGATGAATCTATCATCCTCCAGCAATCAATTATGGTCGTTGGTTCGTGGACAATAAAGCTATCGTTAATTGATTTAAACTCCTCAGTTTGAGTTGTAATGATACACATAGGGGATTTAAGACAACAATCTTTCACAGACGATGCATAAAGAATACTATCTCCAAAGTGAGCCCTAGCATTAGCCAATGCAAGTTGGTCATATACTATTACTTCCACATCTTTCTTTAATAATTCCTCGATAAGCTTTATAGCTGGGGATTCTTCTATAACAGGGGTATCAGGCTTATAAGAAAGACCAAGTACAGAAACAATATTATTACTGCTACTGTCTGTAATATGCGCTAATACTCTTTTTACTAGATGGTCCATTTGAAATTGGTTTACTCTGTCCGTTGCCTTCGCGAGAGTAGCGTCACATCCATATTTCTGCGCAAATGCAGCAAATGCCCTATTGTCTCTTGGAAAACACGGCCCACCATAACTCGGTCCACCCTTCAGATAATATGGAGCAATCCTCTTATCAGCACCAAGTGCCTCTGTAATACTATCTATATCTGCATCAGGTATAACCTCACATATATTAGAGAGAGTATTGGCAAAACTTATTTTCATGGTGATGTAGGAATTGAGACTGATTTTTGCAATTTCTGCACTAATAATTGACATCCTGGCAATATATGGTTTATTTTCGCAAAAAACATTATAAATCTGCTCAAGTTTATCACCAGCAACTTTATTACTCTCACCAATAAGTACCATATCAGGATTTAGTAAACCTGTTATAACACTTCCCAATGCGATAAATTCCGGATTATAGCAAACTCCAAAATCCTTATTTAGTTTCTTTTCAGAGACAGACTCTATTAAAGGTATAAGGTTTCCCTCCAATGTCCCAGGAGAAATAGTAGAAGTAACTATAAATAAGTGATATTCCTTATTGACCTTTTTTAATGCTAAAGAAAGGTGCTTTAATGCATCTTGTAAATACTTATCTGAAAAATACCCGTTCTTTCTACTTGGCGTAGGAACTATCAAAAATGTTACATCTGATTCTTTTATAGCTTCTTCATAATCTTGTGTAGCCTTAAATCTATTTTTTGAAACAGTCATTAGCTCTTGAAGTCTCGGTTCATACACTGGTGCTTCACCATTATTAATGGCATCAACAATATCTATGTTATTATCCACACCAATTATTTGGAAGCCTCTATAAGCAAAGCAGGCAGCTGAACAAGCACCAAGCTTACCTAGCCCAATGAAAGACAATTTACTCATAACACAACCCCTATCTTAATTTTATAACTTAATATTTATTATTTCCTGTAATACAATCTCTGAAAGATTGATGATCTTCAACCATTTTTATTTATAACAAGTATTAATTAACTAGATGAACTATCTTAACTGGATTATATCCTAGCTTTTTAGACAAATGATTAAACAATGTAATAACTTCATCTGTCCCCTGTTTTCAGTTATCATAAAATTTATTTCATAGTAAAGCAATAATTATCCCTGCAAAAGTTACAATAGGAAAGCCCTAGTTGCTTCTCATTTGCTCTCATAATATGTTTTTACTGACTCTCTATTATAATCCACCTTTTTTATTTAGGATCAATTATAACGTACAAGCGATTTAATCCGAAAAAAATTTTTATTTCTATCCTGGTAGTAAACCTAAAATTTTCTGACACTGATAATAACTCTATCCATAGACTGTCTTTAAATATCTACCGACTACTAATAGTTTTTATTTCTTCCATAATCAATTTTTTTTAATCTTTTACTTTTTTCTACCTCCTGAAGTATCCAGTGATAATTCTTTCTAATGCCTTCTTCTAAATTAATAGATGGCTCCCAGTTTAAAACTTTCTTTATCAATTTATTATCAGAATTACGACCTCTTACACCTAAAGGTCCTTCGATATGTTTTATAGTTAAATTCTTACCCGCAATTTTCATAACCATTTCTACCAATTCATTAATTGTTACCATTTCTTCCGAACCAATATTAACCGGTCCTGCAAAATCTGAATTCATCAGTCTCTCTACGCCATCCAAACAATCATCTATATATAGAAATGATCGAGTTTGTTTCCCGTCTCCCCATATTTCAATTTCACCATTATTTTGTGCTTCAGCAACTTTTCTACATATAGCAGCAGGAGCTTTTTCACGTCCCCCTCTCCAAGCTCCCTCCGGACCAAAAATATTGTGAAATCTTGCAATTTTAATTTCTATATTATAGTTACGATTAAATGACATATATAATCTTTCACTAAAAAGTTTCTCCCAACCATATTCACTATCAGGCATAGCAGGATAAACAGAATCCTCAGAACATTTTGGGTTGTCTGGATCTTGTTGATTGTATTCTGGATATATACAAGCAGATGATGAGTAAAAGATCTTTTTTACATTTTTCTTATAACAAGCTTCTACCATATTCAAATTAATTAATGCCGAATTATGCATAATATCTGCATCGTTATTTCCTGTGAAAACAAATCCTGCTCCCCCCATATCCGCAGCCAACTGATATACTTCATCAAAAGAACGATCAACAGCGGTACGGCACACCAACGGATCTCGCAAATCCCCAATGATAAAATCATCAGCATGAGTTTTATCAAATTCAGGGTATTTTAAGTCTATCCCTCTTACCCAACTTCCTTCTTTTTTCAATTTTTTTACAAGATGACTTCCAATAAATCCTCCTGCCCCTGCAACTAAAATTCTTTTCTGCATATCATTCTCCTGTCTCGCAAAATTAAATAATAATTTTTACCACTCTCTCAATGCTATACGCCTTATTTTTCGCAAAATTCGCTGGGTCATCGGACCTTTGCGATACTTTAATTTAACTAAAAAATTATAATCGGTCTCCTCTGATAATCTCCTGAGCTCCTTAAGCACCTTTTTACTTAAAGAACCACCTGGTTTAATATAACTTTCCCGTCCGGCTGGAGCATAGGTTATTATAGGTTTAATTTCATTAAACCCTAATTCATGACAAACAGCACGTCTATTTTTAGAAGTATTTAATCTGAGTAAATCATCTGCCTTGGGATAGCCAGCAATTATCGCTCTATCTTTTAATGGGCCTAACAGAACTTGAGTTCTTTCTTGCCCTACATCTCCAGCAGTTATATGAAGATCAATCATTGGGAAATAATCATGCTTTTTATAATCACTCACTGAAAATTCCACGTTAGCTGTACCCTTTCCTTTAAGACCATGATCCAAATGAACTTTATAGCCAGTTTTTATATCCTTCAATCCTGCAAAATGTGCCGAAATATAGATAATACTTTTATCATATTGATTTACATCTTTATCGCTATCAACAAATTTTGTTTTAAAATGTCTCTTACTAGCTTCTTCCTCTAATGGTTTTAAATTTGATTTTCTAACCTCATCACCTCCGTGAATAAAAATTATAATAGGATTGTCCATCCCAGAATTTTTTAACACAGTATCCAAAACTCGCTTTGAGCTATTCCCATCTGCTAAAAAAATTGTTTTCTCTAAACAATAATTCCTTGCGTCCTTGAATTCATCAGGATTATTTAGACTTCTTTCTATCGCTCCCCCCAACCCTTCCAAATCTGTCTTAATCCCAATATCTGGAAAATTATCCCTTAGCCAATTATTTGCTAATAATATTATGGGACGATTAAATACCAGAAATTCATAATTTGTATCTGACATATCACCTATCAATATATCTGTAGCTGCCAAATATCTTGGATCAGGACTACCTATCTGTTTAAAAGACATATAATTACTCTTTTATTTTTTATTTAGATTTTAGCATATCTAACAACTTCCTTAGCATATTCTAAGCTAGAATCTATTACTGGAATTCCATACATGCTTTTGCTTTTATATATTATTGAGACTTCCGTGCAAGCCAGAATTATTGAATCTATCTTACTTCTATACTCATTAATCAATTCTTTGAACCTCTCTTTTTTTGATTTTGATAATTTCGAAGTTAATTTAATTTCTTCAATCACATTTATAATAAAATTATCCCATGGTTCAGATGGATAAACAGCTTCGGTCAAATATTTACTATACAGCTTCTTTTTTATAGTAACATATCCTCCCAAGATTAAAGGTTTATGACCTATTTTTGTAAGTTCCTTCGATGTAACCTCGATAATATTTAACCAAGGAATTCTTATATGTTGTACCACTTCATCATAAAAATAATGAGCGGAATTGCAAGGAACAGCGACAAAATCAGCTCCAATGGCAGCAAGGTTATTGATACTTTCTATCATATCAGGAACAGGGCTTGATTCATTATATAAAACTGCCCTTGTTCTACTAGGAATTTTTACATTATTATCTATTAATATTCTTAAATGTTCCCAATCTTTTCTTGCTGGAGTAGCGATTAATATTTTTTTAAAAAAATCTAAAGTTGCATATGGTCCCATTCCTCCTAAAATGCCTACAATTTTTTCCTTACTCATACTGCCTAACTCCTCATATGAAAATCTACTTTAAAATATAAAATGTATATCCTGTGCCTTCAATTTGTTGCATATATACTAATTTGAAATCTTTAAATAGTTTTAATTCTTCATTAACACTTCTTCTTATTAACTGATACCCCGGGCTTCCAAGCAATCTCTTTATAAAATTTGGCCTATAATTATATGACATTCTACTGGGAGACCCCTCCCCCAAAGTAACATTACGTAAGATAACCCGACCATTTTTGTTAAGCATTCTCCGGCAATTTCTACTCAATCGCATAATCTCATTATCGTTCATATATGTTATCAAACCAATGATTAAAATAAGGTCGTACTTCTCTTCTGAAATATATTCTTGAGCAGGCATATGAAAAAGCTTTACCTTCTGGTTGTCCTTATATTTCTGGCTCATCTCATTTATAAATTTCTTAGATATATCCACACCCACATATTTCTTACATTTATTTATAAATATTTTTCCCCATCTTCCATTACCACACCCTAAATCTAATACCTTAGATTCATCTGTAATATTTATGAATGGTAAAATAGCCTCCTCTTCCAATCGAGCACTATCATCAGTAAAAACCAAGGTTTGTTTTTTATCAAAATACTCAGCAACTTTCTGAGCGTTTATCCTAAACTTCTTAGATTCATCTGTTCGCCACATATTCTTATTCTTTCTAAACCACATTTTAACTCGATAAAAAATCAATAAACTCGTAGCTTTTTATTATGACTCTGCACTTTTCTCCTACACCCTTTTTGCTAAAGCTCTTTACATCATCTCTTTTAATCACTCCCCCGTAGATTAAGTACGGTACAAGATTGTTAGAGTATTCCCCATTCTTTAACGAAGTATAATTATCAGCAAAATGGCAATCCTGTATTTACCGGTATAATTTTTTCCAAATATTGTCTTAACGATCTTAAAATTTCCTTATCTATTTTCTCTATAATCTGTATCCACCCATAAATCTTTCCGATGAGACTCTTCATCCGGTGCATTTAAATAAATATACACCAAATCATTATATTTTAGACTGTTCATAGCATACCTTAATTTCTCTTTTAAATTAGTACCCCTCTCTCCTGCATCACTATGGATATTCTTAGCCTCTATCCGAGCAGCAATTGCTATACCTCTCATAAAATCTAATCCAGAGATCATTGCTCCATCAATTCCATATTTTCTATGTAAGAATGAGAGTCGTGGCTCAGAAGAAATGCAATATCACCCTCATTCATAAAAATAGACTGTGCCAGTGCTTCAAATGAAGCACGCCCATTTGTATAGTACCTTAAAGAATTATAATCCAAGATGCTCATATTCGTTACAACACTCTCTACCGCTAAACCAGGATTAGTCGTCCCCATTAAACCAATCCTACCGCATTTAGAAAAAATCATTATTAGGAATATTAGCTACTTCTAAAGGAGCCTCATTATCAAGTTCTGGAATAGGTAAATCAGCAGCTCCGTCTATTATTACTATTACATATTTCTGAAGTAAATATTTTTTCCGCTCTCTTCAAGTCCTCTAAACTGTCCAGTTCAGCCCATTTTAATCCTGTAACATCATATACATATATTGGATAATCATGTAAATGTTTAGCAATAACCAAATCATAATAAATATTAACATTCCCCTTTTTTACTTCCTCATCAAGCCACTGCGAGAATTTTTTTCCATACTCAGAAGTTATTTTTAAGATGCCTGTTGATTTATAATAATTATCTTTATATTGAGCTAACTGTCCTCTAACTATTCTTATTTCAACAATTCTGCTATTCTTATCAATAATTGACATACTTCCTTCATATTCAGGCATGAACCGATCGGCAATCCAAAAAGTTCTATCTTTATCTCTTGCTAGTACCTTATAAACTAACGCTTCTTCAAAAAAAGTATCCCCTTCAATAAGAATTGCTCCATCCTCCAGATATTTTCTTGCTAACCACGCCGAATAAATTGTATTTGTCTCATCATAGATCTTATTCCATAAATAAGAAATCTTCATATTTCGATATCTGAAGCCAATCTTGTTTATTACCACATCACCCATGTATCCAACCACGACTACTGTCTCCTGAATACAGTTTTTTTCTAAAATTTCTATTTCTTGCTTAATAATTGGCTTCCCATTAATTTCAGTCAAACATTTTGGAACTTCGTCCGTAAGCGGTTTCAAACGACTTCCCAGACCAGCAGCTAATATTACTGATTTTTTAATTTCATTCATTACTCAACACTTTCAGAAAATATTATAAATATTCCGCTATATTAATTTTTAACTACGAAAATCCACTTCATCTATAATTCAATTGTTGTAAGATAAAGAATAATCCAATCTTTTCCTTCAATAATTAATCCAAATTGGATTGATTCGCCATCTTATCTTTTATCTCGTAATTCAGTTTCCTAATACTTTTATTTCTCTAAATGACCCCCTCCTATAAGTTAAGATCTATCTGTTTCTCTACTTCAAAACTAATCTCAGTTGCCTGAATTAGCTGCCATAAAGGTACCGGATAACCACTGCTATTTTTAATGCTCTCACCAAATTTTATAAACTCATCATACTGACCTTTGTCTTGCATTCCTTTTATCATACTCTTTCCATTAGAATCGAAAAAATATAATTCCTTGTAATCATTTAGGAAGATAATTTTCCCATCAACATATATTTCCATCTGTTCCTTAGGAATTTCCTTAGAGCCTAGTGCTGTATAAACTAAATTACAAACTGACCCATCTTTATATTTAATAGTTGCTACAAAATTATCATTAGAACCAAATTGTTCTGTTTTTGGATTAATACTAAACGCATTTATTGAGGAAACTTCACTTTCAGTAAAGTAATTAAACAAATCATAAACATGGCAAGCTTCCCCTATATTCCTACCGCCGCCTTCTTCAGTATTAATCCAATGTTCCTTAGATACAAACCCAGCATTCATTCTATAATTAATTATCATGGGGTTTTTTCTATTGCTAACTGCTTCTTTAATCTTTAGAGCAAAAAGAGAAAACCTTCTGTTAAACCCAACCATAAAAGGAACCTTTTTCTTTTTTAAAACAGCTACAAGAGCATTTAATTCTTCTTCATTTAGCGCCATTGGCTTTTCAACAAATATAGACTTGCCTGATTTTGCAGCATCAATTGCAATTTTTGCATGTAAATTATGCCTTGTCGAAATTATAACCATATCAATTTCATTATCATTTATTATCTCTTTATAATCCGTTGTTGCATAAGCTGCGTTATACTGTCTTGCAATCCTTTCAGCGTTACTTCCGGTCTTACAGCATATAGCATATATTCTGTAAATATTACTCAATTTTTCCAAATTAGGTAAATGAGTTGCTTGTGTAAAACCACCAGCACCTATAACTCCTATATTATTTCTGTCATGTTTAATTTCATATTTAGTCGTTATTATTTTTCTTTGAAGGACAGAATCTTTGTTATATTCTAAAAGGACAATTAAATGTCTTTCGTTGCTTTTAGCAAGTTCTTCGTAAGCTTTTGAAGCTTCCTCAACTGGATAAGCCCTCTCAACCAGTGATTTAACATTTATCTTATTTTCTGATAATAATGAAATATATTCTTTCATATTTCTATTCTCTGTCCACCTAACATATGCATATGGATAATCACAGCTTTTTAATTCATATTCTTCATCATATCTGCCGGGTCCATAAGAAGTAGATATTAATAAATCAAGCTCTTTTTCGTAAAAATATTTTCTTTCAATATTTAATGGCACATCTCCAACCACAACAACCTTGCCTTTTTTTCTACACATTTCCATTGCTTGATTTATTACTTCGCTGCTGGCTGACGCTGCTGTTATTATTACTGAATCAGCCCCATATCCATTAGTATTATTAATAACTTCTTCTAATATATTAACTTTAATTGGATTAAGTCCAATATCCATGCCTAAGTGAAGAGCCTTATCTATTCTTCTCTTTTCCAAATCTATACCAATTACTCTACATCCAGATAGTTGTAATAATTGCGCTGTTAGCTGACCTATAATCCCTAAACCAATTACTACTACGAATTCTCCCAGTTGAGGATTGCATCTTCTAACCCCCTGCAAAGCTATGCTTCCCAATGTGACAGTAGAAGCATGCTCAAGTGGCAAATTTTCAGGTACTCTTACAATCAAATTTTCAGGAACAGCAATAAATTCAGCATGGTTCGCAATCCCTGCACCAGCACAGGCTACCTTATCACCCACCTTTATATTCTTTATGTTATTTCCTATTTCTAAGACTACTCCTGCGGCGGAATAACCTGTAGGTGTTTTAATATCTACTTTATTTTTTACTTTACTTATAGCTTTAGATAGTCCTTTACTTTTTAATAAATCTAAAACTTTTCTAATATTTTGTGGGTTATCTATAATTTTTTCATAAAGGGGTTTCCCTGATCTATTAATCCCACTAAGTTCTGTTCCTGAAGAAATGCAGGAATAATAAACATGCACTAATGCCTCATCAGCCGATACAATAGGTGCTGGAACTTCATCCACTATCACATTGCCTTTTCTAATAAATACCTGCTTCATAATAAAAATTTTTAATTAAACTATTTTTGTAAGTTATTATATATAATATCTATTATTTTCTCAGAAGCTTTACCATCTCCATATGGATTCGTATAAGCGGTCATCTTATCATAAATATTTTTATCGTCTATAAGCTTAGCTGCATTATATAATATTGAGTCTATACTTGTACCTATTAATTTAGAAATGCCTATATCTGTTGATTCAGTTCTTTCAGTTTTATTTCTGATAACTAAAACTGGTTTTCTAAAAGTTGGAGCCTCCTCCTGTATTCCACCTGAGTCCGTAATTATAAAAAATGACTCATGCATTAGCCAGATAAAAGAAATGTAATCAAGCGGCTCAGTTAATATTATATTATCTATCCCTTTTAAAATTTTAAAAACTGGCTTTCTAACATTGGGATTAAGATGAACAGGATAAACTATTCTAATATCATTATATTTTGAGGCAATTGCTTTTAATGCATAACAGACATTTTCTAAATCTTTCCCAAAGGATTCTCTTCTATGCATTGTTACAAGTATATTTTTGTGATTATTTAGCTTTTTGAATATTTCATTTGAGCTAACTTCGTATTTGTTTCTCTCAATCTTATCGGTAATCAACATAAGTGAATCAATTATTGTATTACCTGTCATAAAAATGGTTTTTAGGTCTATACCTTCAGATATTAGATTACTAAAAGATTTTTTAGTCGGAGCAAAATTAAAATCTGCAATTCTACTTATTAGCTGTCTGTTTATCTCTTCAGGGAAAGGATTATATTTATCATAGGTCCGCAAACCTGCCTCAACATGCCCAATTTTTATTTTTCCGTAAAAAGCTATAAGAGACGTTAAAAAAGCAGTAGTAGTGTCCCCCTGAACCAACACAACATCTGGATTAATATCTGATATTACTCTTCCCATATTTTTAAAAATTTTTGATGATAATAGACTAAGTGTTTGATTCTCAGTCATTAAATCCAAAAAAATATCAGGTTTTATTTCAAAAATATCAAGCACCTGGCCAAGCATTTCCTTATGCTGACCGGTTGAGCATACTTTTAAATTAAACTTATCCTTTTTCTTTTCAATTAATTTAATTACAGGGGCAAGTTTAATACCTTCAGGCCTTGTCCCAAAAGCTATTAATATATTTATTTTTTCCATATTTATTTAACAATTTTAAGAGCCATAATCAAATAGTCCAATTAAATTAAAATAAACATTACAATTTAATATAGAAAACTTACTTCTATATCTTATAATATTTAAAGCCATACCTTTTTAAAAGGCTTTTGCTAAAAAAGTTTCTCGTGTCAAAAATTATTTTATTTCTCATCAAACTTGATATGTAATCCAAACTTACTTTTTTAAAAATCTTATGCGCTGTAAGTAATAAAAGTAAATCAGAATTTTTTAGCGAATCTTCTAATGAATCTAACTTATGTTTATGACTTTTAACCAGCGGGTCGAAAATAGAAACATTTACCCCTTTACTAAAAAGCTCATTATAAATATCTATAGAAGGACTTTCCCTGACGTCACCAACATTTTCCTTATAACTTAATCCAAATAAAGCCACCTTTGGATTTTTGTATTCTTTTATTATCTCTAATATCTTTTTAGAAATAATAAAGGGGATACTTTTATTAACAATTCTACTTTTCTCAATTAAAGTATCTTTTCTGCTAATGTTATCTAGCAGGAAAAGCGGGTCTATTGGGATACAATGGCCACCAACACCCGGGCCGGGATTTAAAATATTTACCCTTGGGTGCTTGTTTGCAAACTCTATAACATCCCAAACATCAACATTGTATTCACTGCATATTAGGGATAATTCATTAGAAAAAGCAATATTTACATTTCTATATGAATTCTCGGCTAATTTTGCTATTTCTGCAGTTTCCAATGTTGTTAACTTTATTTCACCCTCAACAAATTTTTCATAAACTTCTTTAGCTTTTTTAGCAGACTCTTTATTTATGCCCCCTATAATTCTCGCATTATTTATTAATTCATATAAAACTTTTCCTGGCATAACTCTCTCCGGGCAGTGCGCAAGATAAAAATCTTTTCCTGATTTCAGATTTGTATTCTCTTCTATAATATTCCCAACAATATCTCTAGTAGTCCCGGGTGGAGAAGTGGACTCCAGAATAACTAAATTACCACTTTTTATGTAATCTTTTACCCCGTAAGTCGCGTTAATTATATAACTTAAATCTGCTTTATTTTCATTATTTAATGGAGTTGGAACAGCTATTATAAAAACATCTGCCTTTTCCACATTCTTAGATATTTTGATTGACTTCTTACCTACAACCTTATGGAATAATTTCTTTAAACCCTCTTCGTTAATGTGAACTTCTCCCGAATTTAATAAATTTACAATCTCATCATTAATGTCAACACCTATAACTTCATACCCTGAGTCTGCAAGTATGCACGCTGTTGGCAGTCCAATATATCCCAATCCTATAACACAAATCTTTTTCATATAGTTCTAATTAAAATAATTATTTTAATAAGCTCGCAATAAAAATAAATCCAATATTAGTACAAAAAATATCCTTATCCCCTCTTCGCCTTATCGTCCCTTAAACCCTGTAGGAAATTTACCACAAATACAACTATAATCCCAGCAATTATGCTCAAAGCAAGAACTATTGCTAAATTCCTTATCCTATTACTCTCAACACTATGGAATGGTGTTTCTGACAGCAGGCTGACTCTATCTAAGATAACATCTTCATCCTTTAAAAGACTCTCACGCAGATTATTTAAATCAATTATCTTACTCTCATTTTCCAGTATTTTTTGCTTATACAGTATTACTTCTTCCTTAAGTCTCGATATTTCATCACTAATTTCATTGGGTGGTATTATAAGATTATAAAAAGACACATTTTCACTATTTTTATTTTTCTCCAGCTCAGAAGACAAATTAATATTATAATCAACAATATATCTATCTAATTCTTTATATAACTTATCTAATTCGGCTTCAGGGCCAGCAATTATTGTACTTTCATAATTATTATTTTCATCTTCCAGATCTCCGATATCAATTTCTATCTTTTCCAGTAACTTATTAAAAATCATTTCTCCTTTATTTTTAATAAATTTTTCAAATGCGTCTATTAAAGTTTTTGCTATCTTATCAGCAAGTTTATAATCAGGGTTAGAAACAGTGATATTAAATATTGAAGTATTTTCATTTAAAGATATCTTTACAATTTCTGATTCTGGATTTAGTAATTCTTTATAATCTATACTTTTATCTATCCCTTCCAGTGACTTAAAAACATCCTCTGATTTAAAAATAACAGGTATATTTGTCAATGAAACATAATTTAATTCATTTTCATAATTACTTGGGTATGCAAAATAGTTTAATTCACTGGCATAATTTGGATATAATTCAGACAGAGTATTATTATTATATTGTTCATTTAATTCAATCTGGTAAGTTAACAAATAATTAGAGGGAGTAAGGAAAGTATATAAGAGTCCTGCTATTAATATTATGATAACTGACCCAATAAACCACCATTTTCTTTTTATAAAAATTAAAAAAATATCTCTTAAATCTATCTCATCTTCTTTACCCATAACCTTATTATTTTTCATAAGTCATGCTCCTCGTGTAATAAGATAATTATTATATAAAATATTGTATTGTTTAATATTATCGTTGGATATTATCTAAAGTAAAGAGTGCTTTAGGATTTTTAAAATATTAATTCATTTAAATAGATTTTAGTTGCTTTTATGACATTGTCAATATTTATCATATAAGTATATATTAAATAATATTATTTCTTATCAAATTGTATATAAGTTCGTTATTTTATTTAAATTAAATGTCTTAAGCACTAAAATGCTTAGAACCCCATTTGGTCAATATATTTTTTAAAAGACCTGACCTTAATTGAATCTTCGGGCTTAAAAATAAGCGGCTTTATATCTTCAGACAGTTTATCAAGATCAGTTCTATTACATAGATCAATAAGCCTGGACTTAAGCTCATTTTTATTATTAATATTTAGTTTTTCATCCAGATAATTATAATCCGGTGATGTTTTACCAAGGAGAAACAATATATCATAAAAATCTCTTCCCATGGTTCTTTTCCTATTAAATAAAGCAAAAATCTTCTGTGCCAGGAGTATATCTGCAGGAGCAGCAAATATCTGGGTGAGAACGTCAAATTTGTTCAGAAAAGGCTTTAAGATAGGATAATTGAAATTCTGTGATTCAGCATCAATCCTTATATTTATATTCTCAGCTTTATGTGAAGATAAAGAAAAATCATACAAAATATCATGAATTTTTATGTAGCTTCGAAAGGCTCCGTTATATTTGTTTTTCAAACTGACCCTGTAGCCTTCCAGGGCCATTTTATCTCTAATAATGTCAATCATACTGCTAAAATCCTTCTTTTTGATACCTTTATTATCAAAATCAAGATCCTCGGAAAATCTCTGGTTAGAATGAAGAATCCTTATTGCAGTACCCCCGATAAAGACCAGCTTGTCATAATAATCCGAGGAGTATATTATTTCCAGCATCTTATACTGAATATATTCTCTTAGAATATTTTTTTTAAAAGATCTTATACTCTCAGGATAATATGATTGTATCTGTTCCAGCTCAAGCATTTTTCATGAACTCCTGAAAAGCTCTGATTGCATTTTCCAGCCTCCTATTATTATAAAAACCAAGGTAATCAGAAAGCCTTACCTTATCAATTTCTTGCTTATAATTTCCCGGATTAAACCTTAAACTATCAAAATCATATTTCTTATTTATATCCGCTTTAAGGTAAAAATAATCAAGCAGTGCCTTTTCCGGTGATGCAATCCTGTATACTTTGTTTTCATATTTTCCCAGGATATAGCCAAAGAAAAGACTGCTCTTTATTTTCCTATAGCTAAATGAGGCTAAGGGCGTGTTGAAAGTCGCAGTCTTCCTTGGGGAAACAGAAGTAATGCTAAATACGCCTTCTGGTATCAGTCCATAATGGGATAGGGCTGATTCCAGAGAGACATACGATGGACTGTAAATACGGTTAGCAATTTCAAAAAAGATATTTTCATTGGATTTAAGGTCTGAAAATATATAATAGCCTTTTATTAGCTTTTTAATATAATTTTTATCCTGCCATTCATTTAGCCTTCTTCTGTAAAACCTGTTGTCGGCAGACTTCTCTATATCTTTTATAGACAGTACTGTTAAATCCTTTAATCTGTCCCTTAGTTCAATGTATTTCATAATATTTCTTATTAATGTTATTTATAGCATTTTTAAGAAATATTATATCTTTTTTCCCATATAATTCAAGAGTGCAAATTGCTTTATTTAAAAAAGTACCTGAAATGATATCGTTGCTCATTTAAATTAACTATAAAAATTTTAAAGTACCTAATTCCAATCTTATATTTGATTTAAATTAAAAGCCATTTCCACAATGGCATGAATACAATCTTTCTTTTCCCAATTGTTTTTTCTGCTTCCATATCCCAGGTTATAATCACCAAATTATTACAATTTAAATCCTGGCCTGCTTCTATAAGAGCTTTACTTTCCCTATCGGCTGTTCCTGGTTTTTCCATACTGTAGCAAACCTGGATTAATTGCTCGATCTTAGTTCCTTTTTTTAGTAAAAAGTCAACTTCTTTATTATTTCTTGTTTTATAGAAAAAAACATCCTGGTTTAACTTATAACCTCTCCTCAAAATTTCAACAAATACTAAATTTTCCATTAACCTGCCGTAATCTTGAGAGAATGGAGTTGAGAAAATAGAACAAAAACCGCTATCAACAACATAAATTTTTTTAGGCGTTTTTATCCGTTCTTTTAATATAAAAGAGAACCTATTCAAAACGAAAATTAAAAATGCTTCCTCAAGATAACTTAAATAATTTTGCAGTGTAGCCGTGCTTCTAAATTCTAAAACATTTCTAAGTTTTGAAAAGCTAAATTCAGAAGAATAATTGCTATTTAAGTAATTATTCAAGTCATAAATTTTCTGGGAATATCTCAAGTTATACCTTTTCACTACATCCTTAAACAATATAGAGTTAGATAAAGTCTCCAGATATGTTTTGGGTTCAAGGTTTTTAACAACTACTTCCGGGAACCCTCCTCCTGTTAGATACTCGTTCAAATAATTCATTGTCTTGCCCTGTTTTTCCGGAATAGCTACATCTTCATCTTCTATTTTCCAACCTTTAGCATTTATGAACTCCCTAAAACTGAAAGGAAATATTTCTATTGGTATATACCTACCTGTTAAAACTGATGCAAGCTCTTTACTTAGTAGCTTTGCATTAGAGCCTGTCAGTATTAAATTGTAACCTCTTCTTTTAAGCTTGTTTACAAAAATCTCCCAGGATTTTAAATTTTGTATTTCATCAAAAAATAAATATTCGCTTTGGGGGTACACCTCAAATATTGCCTTTATAATGTCATCATAGTTTTCTACTTTAAGTAGATTCTCATCATCAAAGTTTAAATAAGCAAATTCTTTACCTTTTAGAAGTAAGAAACCTGCAATAGATTTACCGGCTCTTCTGGGACCTGTAATTATCTTTATCAAATCGCTATCCATGAATTCTCTGGCGAAATCAAGTTTCTCCCGAGGAATATATTCTTTGTTTATCAGATTTTCTTTTTCTAATTTATGCTGATATACTATGTTTTTTATCATTATTTATCTTATATTGAACAAATTTAAGTTATTTTATTCACTACAGTTATTTTAATGAATAATACAACATAAATCAAATATTAAAAATAATTAAGGATTTTTTATAGATAAAAGATAAAAAATAACCTCTACATAAATATCTGCTTAATAGATTATTTATTTTATAAAAATATCTAAATTATTAAGGCTATCAATACCCGTAAATCTGATTGGCAAAGAGTATTATCTTGTCCGTATATGTAGCTCCGGGAGCCCACCTTCCGTTTAAGAATCCGAGAGTTGTGTCTCCGGTATACCTGTAGTGGGTAGTCCCAAAGTGCCTCGGGTCATATACTGCGCTGCAATAAATGTTTACATGGTCAGGATAATAGTACCATGCAAGGTGAGCATATTGCGCGATTATACCAAGCTCTTCGGTTGCAAAGCTGTTACCGGGAACTCCACCACCAGTTGCCCCCATACCGCAGAAATTATTCTGGTTCGGTTTCACATCTCCCGTATATTCAAGGAAGCCTGTCTCGTGGCACATCATAGCCCATGCGATATCAGCCCTTATATTAAATAGTTTTCCGTATTTAATATATAGTGGAGCTATTCTTCTTGCCCATTCCACCTTTGTGGAATTTCTATCCTCAAAAATTTTAACCAGCTGGTCAACGGTTACTTCTGTATAACCTACAACACTTGTTTGATTTGTTATGGGTGAAGTGTTAACAGGATATGTCTTTTCTGCTTCTTTTACCGTTGCCTTTGTCGAGGCAGCTTCCGAAGAAGCTCCTTCATCATCCTTTACTGTAAGTGTTACAGTATATTCTCCTGCTGCAGTATAAGTATGAACAGGATTTAAACCGCTTCCCGTGGAGCTGTCACCAAAATCCCATGTATATTCAGTTATGCTCCCGTCAGAATCGGAAGAGCCAGAGCCATCAAGGGTAAGCTCTTTTCCTGCCGTGGCAGTATAAGGTCCTCCTGCATCTGCAATAGGAATTTCATTTAGTTTATTTACGGTAACAGTTAAGGTATCTGTTGAGGATACATCATCAAATGCAGTAACCTTTAGAGTTACAGTATATGTTCCGCTTTCATCATAGGTATGGGTTATTACAGACTCGCTTACAGTCTCGTCATAAGTTCCATCTCCATCCCAGTCCCAAGAGTAAGTAATTACAACATCTTCCGAGAGAGGAGAGATAGTACTACCGGATGCATCAAAGGTCAGTACGCTTCCCTTATCCGCTGTCTTATCATCGCCGGCACTGGCAGTAACTGACTGCTGTTCTTCTTCCTCATCTCCTTCATCTGTACCATTGTCTCCACTGCTTTCCTCTATAACTTCTATTGTTGCAGTTGTTGTAACCTCTTCAGATAATAAATCTTCGTCATCTTTTACTGTAAGTGTTACAGTATATTCTCCTGTTGCAGCATAAGTATGAACAGGATTTACACCGCTTCCAGTGGAGCTGTCACCAAAATCCCAGATGTATTCTGTTATTGTTCCATCTGAATCGGATGAGCCTGAACCATCAAAAGTTATTTCTTCGTCAACCTTAACACTGTATGGACCACCCGGATTTGCTACCGGTGCAACATTTACTTCAATTACGGCTTCATCCTCTTCTACAGTTACTGTTGCTGTAGCCTCTGCTGAAGCAGCTCCTTTATTATCTTTTACTGTAAGTGTTACAGTATATTCTCCTGCTGCAGTATAAGTATGAACAGGATTTACACCGCTTCCCGTGGAGCTGTCACCAAAATCCCATGTATACTCGGCCACGCTGCCATCAGAATCGGATGAGCCAGAACCGTCAAGGGTAAGCTCTTTTCCTGCTGTGACAGTATAAGGCCCTCCAGGGTCAGCAGTAGGGATTTGATTTGGATTATTTATCGTAACGGTTAATGTATCCGTTGATGTTACATCGTCAAATGCAGTAACCTTTAGAGTTACAGTATATGTTCCTTCTTCATCATAGGTATGGGTTATTACAGGCTCACTTACAGTTTCATCATAAGTTCCATCTCCATCCCAATCCCATGAATAAGTAATTACTACATCTTCTGAGAGAGGAGAAACTGTGCTCTGGGAAGCATCGAATGTCAGAAGGCTTCCTTTATCTGCTGTTTTATTATCTCCAGCGCTGGCAGTTACTGACTGGTCGGGTGATGTATCAGTCTGATTGATCCCCTGTATTATCTCATTTGCAAACTGTATTATTTTGTCAGTGTAATTGCTTCCCGGTGCCCACTGCCCATTCAGGAAACCGAGAGTTGTATCTCCGGTATATCTTAGGTGAGTGCTGGAATGTCTCGGGTCATATTGACTTGAACAATATTCATTTATATGGCCAGGATAATAATACCATGCAAGGTGCGCATAATGTGCGATTACACCAAGCTCTTCAGTAGAAAAAGTGTTACCCGGTACTCCACCACCAGTTGCACCCATGCCGCAGAAATTATTCTGATTCGGTTTCACATCTCCGGTATATTCAAGAAAACCTGTTTCGTGGCACATCTGTGCCCATGCGATATCTGCTCTTATATCGAATAATTTTCCATACTTAATATATATTGGGGCAATCCTTCTTGCCCACTCAACTTTTGTGGGATTTCTTTCCTCAAAGATTTTTACAAGGTCATCGACAGTTAAATCAATATAACCTACAATGCTGGTTTTATTAGAAACAGTTCCAAGCTGACCGTCAGAAGATTCGTCCTCAGTTCCTTCATCTTCTGATTCTTCATCCTCTATTGTAACTGTTGTGCTAACCTCTGCCGAGGATGCTCCTTTATCGTCTGTAACTTTAAGTTTTACGGTATACTCACCGGCTTCGGAATATGCGTGAACAGGTTTGACTTCACTTCCTGTTTCTCCATCACCAAAATCCCATAAGTATTGAGCAATGGTCCCATCCTGGTCCGAAGAGCCCGAACCATCAAAGGCAATCTCCTCTTCGATTCCAGCAGTATACGGTCCGCCTGGATTGGCTACAGGGCTAAGGTTTACAATAGTTTCGCCATTTTTAATTACATTTATCTTAACATTTGCCATGCTATAATTATTATTCTTATCATATGCATAAGCATATATTATGTTCTCTCCCTCATTTAGCTTGTCTATTTCTATCGTATCCTCCCAGCCACCATTTACAATTCCAGTAGTTCCGAGTATGTTGTCTTTAAAACTTGTTATGTTGCCAAGAAGGTTACTTTCATTCCTTTCAGAACCCTTATATAACTCGATCTTCTTCAATTCAAGAGGAGGAGTGTTCTTTAAATCTGCGGCCCAGCCGCTTAATGTGAAGTTTTCAGTAACTACAGAACTACTTTCAGGTTTAATTACTCTTACTGTGAAGCCTGTTGATTCCTTACTGCTGCTATCGCTATAGCTCTCACTGCTACTGCTTCCACTGCTTTTATCGATACCTTTTGAAAAAGCTACTATACCGTTATATAATCCCACTGCAATCTTCTCTCTGAATCCAGCAGTTTTTAGTAACTCATTTTCTGTTGGATTTGAAACAAATGCACACTCAACCAGAGCTGCTGGCATAGTAGTGTACTTGATTACCCTGAAATTGGCTGTCTTTACACCTCGGTTTGCTCTGCCTATCTGAGCTAACAGATTTGATTGGATAAGGTTTGCAAACTGGCTTGAGCCATTTACGCCATTTGCGTTCCAGTAAGTTTCTGTTCCATGAGCATATTCGGATAAAGCAGCATTATTATGAATGGATAAAAATATATCAGCACCCGAGCTATTGGCTTTATTGACTCTCTCATCCAGGGTCGAATAAGAATCATCGGTCCTGGTCATAACTACTTCAAATCCATTTGCTTCCAGTTTGGATTTAAGCCTCAATGAAATATCAAGAGTCGTATCTTTTTCCAGTAAGCCAAATCTAACCGCCCCGGGGTCACGCCCCCCATGACCTGCATCTATATAGACCTTTATTTTCCCGCCCTGGGCATAGAGATTACCATCAGTAGAAATAAAATTAAAAGTAAGGCAGAAGACTGCCACAATTAAAAAAACAACGGTTGCCTTCAATAGCTTCCATATTTTATCCATTTAAAAATGTCCTTTTTTATTGTTTTATTAAATCGCTCCTTCTAAATATCGGCTCATCAACAGCAAGCTCTCCCAGAATATCAAGTTTTTCTCCATCTATGTAAAGGGATACTGAATTTATTTCAGGAAATTCAGTAAGAGTATTTACAATTGTATAAATAAGCATAATATCGACGGTATCACTCTGGAACCTATCTTCCACAAATTCTTTAGAAAGATCTACCTTTGCAAGACCATCTTCTATGCTTACTGAGTTTATCTTCGTTGTTTCCGGAATCAATCTGTGAAGATTACCATCAACAGGGAGCTTCATTAGTTCATATAAAGCATCGGTATATTTATTTTCAGATGATACAGTTCTTGCTTCTCCTATCAGATACTGGCCCATATCATCTGAATAATATACATTTATAGTTATATTCCCGGTCTGGTTTTCCTCCTGTTCTTCTTCATCTGTATTATCTTTTTCTTCTGTGTTATTCTCATCGTTTTCAGCAGGCTCTTCTTCAATTACTTCTGTTTTTTCTTCTTCTGCCTCGTTACCAGAATTTTTATTATCAATATTGTCTACCGAAGTTGGCTCAGAATCAATTAAAGTAGTACAAGAAAAAACAAAAAGCATCCCAACTAAACTAACACACAAAAGGATGCTTAAAAATATTTTTTTACCAAAATAAACTATATTCTTTTTATAAAGACTATTATTTTTCATTGCCACAAATCTTACTATTTAATTGCTATATATATTTCTACATTTTTATTAATAATATTATGAAGAAAATAATTACATAAATTGTTTATAATGTCAAGTTTAATGCTTTTTTACAAGTTTTTTTACTTTGTTATGGTAACGTTCAGATTTACATTACTCTGATTATATTTCCAGCCATCTTCCTGACCGTTATAATCAGTCTGTGGCCCACTAAAATGAATTCTTATCTGAAATCTTGATTTGCCATTATTTATTGCCTTCTGGAGCTCCCCTTTTAACTTTGAAACATTACAGCTTATATTACGTGAATCATAGCTGGCTACAAATATCCCATATGCGCTAAAATCACTCTGTTTGATAGGCCGTTCGCCCCAGCTAAGAACATTGATATTAAGCATCTCAAAAAATGGAAGCGGTTCACCTATCTCAACACCACTTAAAGTAAGAATGGCAGATTGTACAGTACCTCCACTTAGTTCTGATATATCAAAGCTTACAAAACCCATACATGACTTATCATTTACTGAATCTCCAGCGTAAAGCATACCCCCATTATCTACTATTCCCTCTTTTTCTATATAACCACCTTCATCCTCTTCTCTTGACACCGTGACCGTTGTTGTTTCAGGAGTCTCAGGAGTCTGTTCTTCTACAACTACCTCCCCTACATAGGCCGCTATCGATGAATTAGAAGTATTGCCCCTGCCATCACTTACGGTTACCGATATTGAATAATCACCCGGGGCATCTGGTGTATTCCATTTAGTGGGGTTTGCTGTACTATCAGTGATAGAGCCGCCGGCTACACTCCACGCATACGATAGTACATCTCCATCAGGGTCCAAAGCATCAATTGAGACATCATACTGCTCACCTACATACAGTGTACTGCTTGAAAGAGATATTCCCTTTATCTCGGGACTTGCGTTGCAGTTCCATATCAGAGTCATTGTATCCGCAGCTTTGCCTTCAGAGCTTTCTGCAACAGCGGTAAGAATATATTGTTTGCCGTCCCTTGAAATATTAATCTGTGCTTTATCCGGCCCGAGAGAGCCAAGGCTGTCATCTTTGCTGAATTTAATTTCAGGAAGAGGTTCCCCGGTGACATTTGCTTTCACCCGGTAATAACATACATCTCCTGCTTTAGCATAAAGAGGGCCTTCATATACTTCTAATTCTATTGTAGGAGGTGCCTTTAGAGTTTCTTCCTTTTTATTATTCTCGTCACTGCTATTTTCTTTTTCATCAGTAACTTCAGTTTTCTTATCTTCCACCAAATTTTCATCCGTATCATTTTCACCTTCCGTATTTTTATCCTCAATCTCAGCTTCTTTGTCTTCTTCACTCATGCTTCCAAACAACATACCTTTAAGATTTGCCATATTTGAATCTATAAATCCATATATCAGCTGAAAGTTTAATACAACTACTATAGCAATCGCTATCAATGCTATAATACCAAGACAGGCAAACACTGTTTTTCTTTTAACAGTAACTTTCTTTGTCTCTTCTTTTTCTTCTTTTTTAACATGCTTCATACCTTCTGAATCATTTTTAGCATGTCTCATGTCGTATTTCATGACATTGAACCTGTCTTACACATTATTACCTAATAAATACAAAAGGGTACGATTTAAATTCAAATAATTCAAATTTATTGATTTGCGGATAAATGTTACAAAAAAATAGATTTTTTTATCAGTGGTCTCCACCAGTCTTCGTTATTTATATACCAGTTCACGGTTTTTTCCAGCGCTTCTTTAAATTTATATGATGGCTTCCAGCCAAGTTCCTTTTTAATTTTGGAACTGTTAATTGAGTATCTCCGGTCATGGCCCAATCTGTCTTCAACCGGCTCGATCATATCTTCCGTCTTATCCAGGATTTCTATTATCTTTCTGGTAATCCAGATGTTCGGCTTCTCGTTTCCTGCACCGATATTATAAACCTCGCCAATCCTGCCACTATGTAGAACCCTGTCCAGCGCGCTACAATTATCCTCCACATAAATCCAGTCCCTCACATTCATCCCGTCTCCATAAAGAGGGACTTTTTTATTATCAATAAGATTGGTAACGAAGAGAGGAATTATTTTTTCTGGATACTGATATGGACCAAAATTATTGGAAGTTCTGGTAATAATTACAGGCGTACCGTAAGTTTTATAAAAAGACCTCACAATCATCTCTGCCCCGGCTTTGGAAGCGGAGTATGGACTGTTCGGGCTAAGGGGGTCTTTTTCTTTAAATGAGCCGTTTTCTATTGAACCATAAACCTCGTCTGTGCTGATCTGGAGGAAAATACAGCCTTCATGTTTTCTTACTGCCTCAAGCAAAATATATGTGCCGTATATGTCAGTCTCAATGAAAACCCCGGGATTTTCTATAGACCTGTCTACATGGGACTCGGCAGCAAAATTTATTACTGCGCTAATTTTTCGCGTACTAAAAATCTCACCTACAATTCCCCTGTCGGCAATATCGCCCCTTATAAAACTGTAATTGTGATTATTTTCAATGTCTTTAAGGTTTTCAAGATTTCCCGCATAAGTTAATTTATCAAGGTTTACTATTTTATATTCTGGATATTTTTTTATTATATACCTGATAAAATTACTGCCGATAAAACCGGCTCCTCCTGTAATAAGAAGTGTTTTAAAATTCCTGTCATCCTGCATAAAATTTATCCATCCTTCCTGTCCCAGTCGTAAGGCACTTCTGTACCATGCGGGTCTGCCCTGAATTCGTCGGGCTCATCATAGTTATAAGGCTCGGTAACAACATTTATGCATATTGCTTCATAATCTGATATGCACTTAAACCCGTGATAAACATATTTTGGTATGTGGAGAAGCATTGGATTATGCACCCCCATAAAAAATTCGTTTACTTCCCCGTATGTTGGTGAGTCCTTCCTGCTGTCATATAAAACAATTTTCATCATGCCTCTTACCACTACCATGTTATCTGCCTGTTTCTTGTGGTAATGCCAACCTTTTACCACGCCGGGATATGCTGTGGTCATATAAACCTGCCCAAATTTTATAAAAAGCTCTTCATCCGAGCGAAGCATTTCCATAAGCCTGCCTCTTTCGTCAGGTATAACTTTTAGCTTTTTTACCTTAACTCCATCAATCAATGTATTTTCCTCCTAACCAAAAAAATTAATATTAGTTAATATCCAATGCCGGTATAATTAAAGCCGAGTTCTTTTACTTTTTCCCTGTCAAATATATTTCTTCCGTCTATTATATTTAAACCGGCCATCATTGATTTTATCTTTTCAAAATCAAGATTATAAAACTCGTCCCATTCAGTGACCAGAACCATAAGATGTGCCCCATCCAGAGCTTTATAGGGAGTAGCTGCCATTATGGCACTTCTATCCATATCTTCAGGGCACTCTTTAACTACAGGATCGTAAACTCTTACTTCCGCTCCCAGCTCCAGAAATTTATTAATTATAGTAATGGATGGCGATTCCCTTGTATCATTGGTGTCAGGTTTAAAGGATAGGCCCAGCACTCCGATAATCTTATCATCAATAATTCCCAGCATATCTACAGCTTTTTGTATCACCTTAAATCTCTGGTGATTATTTACCTGGATCACTGCATTTATTATATTTGCAGGTGAGCCATATTCTTCGGCAGTATAGCTTAAAGCTCTTACGTCTTTGGGGAAACATGAGCCTCCCCATCCGATTCCTGCTTTCATGAATCTTGAACCTATTCTTTCGTCAAGACCCATCCCATAGGTAACGTCCAGAATATTGGCTCCAACTCTCTCGCATATATTTGCAATCTCATTTACAAAAGAAATCTTGGTGGCAAGGAAAGCATTTGAAGCATATTTTATAAGTTCCGAGCTCGTCGAATCAGTAACTATAACAGGAATTTTGTCTTTTTTATGGGAATTATTTAGAGCATAATCAAAATCCTGCTCTATGATGGGCATGTAAAGTTCCTTTATTGCTTCCACAGCTTTTTTACTTCTGGAACCTATTACAATTCTTTCGGGGAAAAAAGCATCTCTTACCGCCTCACCTTCCTTTAAAAACTCGGGATTGGATACTATATCAAACTCATACTTATTGTTCTCACCATCCTGGTTTTCTTTAATTATTTTTCTTATTCTTTTTGCTGTGCCGATAGGCACGGTGCTCTTGTTTGAAATAATTTTATAGCCGTTTATAGACCTGCCAATTAATGCTGCTACCTCATCAATTGCCGAGAGGTCGGGCCTGCCTGAAGCAAGAGGTGGCGTTCCCACGCATATAAATATTATGTCGCTTTCTTTTACTCCATAGCTTGAGTCATCGCTGAATATGAGATTACCGCTTTCCGTATTCTTCTTTATGAGCTCTTCAAGCCCCTCTTCATATATTGGGACCCTCCCTTTTTTAAGCATACTGATTTTTTCTTTATTCTTATCAACACACAATACCCTGCTGCCGGTTTCGGCAAGACATACTCCTGTAACAAGTCCCACATATCCTGTTCCTATTACACATACTTTCATTCCACACATCCTAATTATGTATCTTAAACTTTATATATCTCACACAAAGTATATCGCTCTTAAACGAATAAACACAAACTATAATATCAATAAACATTTCTTCATACAATTATTTAAACTCTTCGGCTAATTATCCTCTCAAAACATCCCTTCCTCTGGTATCGGAAAATACATAAGGCTCATCAAACCCAAATTTTTGGGCTTTCTTTTCTATTGTCCTGTAATTAATAGAGACATATACATTTGCAATAATATAAAATACCAGAAACAAAACAATCGCTACAATAATTAATATTTTGCTTTTATTACCTGGTTTATTTTTTTGCATAATCGGTCATTTTTAAATTATATGACAATAAAAGTGACAGAATTAAAATAAATGAATAAATAATCTGACCTTCATAATAATTCGTTCCTGAAACAAAATTAAACATTACAAGACAGGTGAAAATGATAAATATAAATATGATAACGAACTTTCTATTCTTTTCTCCGTTAATCTTTTTCAAATTATTAAAAATTATTGAGATTAGTACAGCATATAACCCCACGAAGAATATAAACGAAAAAATCCCGTTTTCTGCCAGTATCTGGAGATAGGTATTAAGCGTATAATCAGTTATTCTCAGCTCAGAACCCGATATTTTTAAATAATTGGGTAGCTCCAGGGGGAAAGTTCCTATTCCAATACCCACTACAGGATAATCTCTTATTACATTAAACGCCTGCGGCCATATTATAGTTCTTCCAGATGTTAATCCTGGCAAGGGGTCATCCGACTGTATCTGTTCAACATTTTTCCCCAGCCTTACCAGCAGTGAAGGCTTAACTATATCTGAATCCCAGGACATGCCCGTTTTCAACATAACCAGAGAAAAAATTAATGGCACTATAATGAGCAATATTAAGACCGTAACTGCCACTCTCACATCATTTTTATTTACTTTCCTTTTTTTAATTAGATTTAAAAGCGCTGGAAATAAAAAATAAGATATGATAAGCACCGCAAAGATTACCATGCCCATTAGAGAGTTTCTTGAGCCGGAGTATATAATTTGAATAGGAAGAATAAAAAGCACCGGCAAACATAAGATTTTATTTTTATTATCCAGATAAAATAAGAAAGCAGTAAATATGCCTATGTTAAGGAACAAAAAAAAGCCATAGGCATTCGGGTTATACATTGTAGAATTTAACTGTTCGGCTCTGATCCAGTGTGGCTGGACACCAAACCTTTTATCAAAAAACACCTGATAAATAAAAACAAGAAATACAATGATGTTGGCACTAAATAAAGTGTAAAATAGTCTTAGAAGAAATCTTCTTGTTATCTTTAGTCTTTTAACCATCAGAAATAATAAAATAAAAGTCATTATATAGTTTAAATACATCTCCAGGGAAAAAAGCAGCGCACTCAGTGAGGTAGAACCAATGACATTTATAATAAATAAGCGAATCCCCTGCTCCTTCAGATTAAAAATGTTAAAATTATTTAGCGAGGCAAAAACAACCGAAATTGTTATAGTTATAGTAAATAGAATTATAAAGAAACTGAGTATTTTAAATTTACTATCCTCTTCAAATAATTTAATTTCTGATTCGGAAGCTCTGAACCGCGCCCCCAAAACAAATCCCAGAAAAGCAAACAGTACTAAAGGATAGAAAAGCTCCAGCTTTATTATTATAACCGGTAATGAGTTTATAACGCAGCTCAGTAATATAAGGACAAGCAGCCCTCTTTCGAAATTAAAAACAGAAATAAATAAGAGTAAAATTACCAGAACCCCGGATATTATAAAAACTTCGTCAAATTCGCCCAGCAGAACCAGGTTTTTTATAATTAAATATATTACCGAAAGAGATATAAAAAGAGGGATTAAAAAACTGAGTATGTATTTATCTGTGATTTCTTTTATATTCATCATACATATTCCCCGGATTTTTTAAACTTATAAAAACCAAAAATATTAACCACCTATAATTTTTCTTGCCGATCAAGGTTTTCTCCCGTGAGCATTTTAAAAGCTTCCACAGTATCCTTTATACTGTTATTCCAGGAGAATACTTCCTCCACTCTTCTTTTATTTAAATCACCCAGTTTCTGTGCTTTCTCCCTGTTCTCAATCGCCCATATTATTTTTTCCGCAAGGTTTTCAATTTTATTATCAGCTGCGTAAATCCCGGCCTCACCCAGAAACCTGCGATTATTTTTGCCCTCAAAACAAACCACCGGAAGTCCTGCTCCCATATAATTTATAACCTTGCCGCTTGCCTCCCCTGCCTTATCAACCTTTGGTTCCACGGCTATATCGCTTATTAATAGATATTCCGGAAGCTTAAAATAATCCACCATGCCGGTAAAATGGACGTTATCTTCCACACCCATCTCTTTTACTTTTTGTGCTGTCTCCTCTACTGGGTAAC
>Ga0307422_1000017_pt1 | contig 88119 bp, 83 predicted proteins | sample SalMarWE160290MG_FD_202153 | JGI IMG/M metagenome (GOLD analysis project Ga0307422, IMG submission 202153) | Salt marsh sediment microbial communities from the Plum Island Ecosystem LTER, Massachusetts, United States - WE1602-90 | ecosystem: Environmental > Aquatic > Marine > Intertidal zone >...
AATATAGGCCCCTCTTTTATTTTTCAACCCTTTAATCATAACTTTTAATCTTTTAGTGCTTTCCTTTGACATTATATTCAATTTCCTAACCCTCCTGACTGTACCACCATGTGCATGAACTTTCCCGTAGTTGATTACATATCATCTTGACAATTATAAATTTCATATTATACTAAATCTTAAAGGGGGCCGTGGCGCAGTTGGTAGCGCGTCTGACTGGCAGTCAGGAGGCCACGGGTTCGAATCCCGTCGGCTCCATAAAAAAGGGAGTGTATTTTTATGCGAAGATTTATTTTATTAAGTGTTCTTATAAGTTTACTTTTAATATCATGTGGGGGGGAGGATGCTTTTGCGGGGAAAGCACACAGGTTACGTGCCGAGCAGGGGCTTAAAGAGATACGAAATGCTCTGGTTGGATATAAGATAAATGCTGGCCGGTTCCCAAAAGAGGAAAACTGGACAAAAGAACTTATGCCATATTTCAAGAAAGAAAGGTCTCCAGAACCTAAATGGGTAACCAAAAACAAAATGCTCGTGATGAGTGCAAAGAATTACATCAGCCAGGTGAAAGGAATAATGAAAGAATTGAAGAGAAAGATTTACTATGCTGATACTACTCTACAATCACAGATTATGCAATTCCTTGGGCCAATTGATTCCGCTCTCACGCTCGCAGAATATGAGGTTGCCGAGGCCAGAAGATATGATTATCGAGATATAGGAAATGAGTTGAAGGGGCTATATGATTTTACTTCTAATCTCAAAATATCCGAAGAAAAGGGTAAAATTCTAAAGAGGATGGAGACCCAGAATAAAGAACTGAGTGAAGAGGTCGAGGAATTGAAATATGAGATGTTAGGAGAAGATTCAACCCTCGATAAAGCCGTAGAAAATGCGGCTAAAGTTATTAATGGTGTGATAGAGAAAAGTCTTCTGAGTGCTCAGGGTGAGGAAACTTCCTTGCCCGATAGTTTAGGTGTCCATTCTGATGTGATTGAAGAATTAACCCTAAGATTAAATCCCAAAAAAGATTCCTTGATTATAAAAAACTTAAGGAGTTTGGATGAAAAACTAACTTACTATGCGCAGGGAAAAGATAATATAGAATTTCTTTATTATCTAAATGACCTTAAGAAAAAGTTACCCGCATCGATGAGTCTTTTTAGTAGCTATTATAACAAACAGAGGGAGACTGTTATAGAAGCAAATAAAACCCTCAATGGTTATGCCGCTCTACAGAATCTACGTTCACTTGTCCACTTTTATGCAGACCAGAACGACAGTATGCCAAAAGGAAATCTTTATGTCGTATTTCAAGAAGATGAGGATATGAAAGAAATTAGAAAGGTTCTTTCTTCGGACCCCTATATCTACATAGAAAATAATGGATATAGACTGGAAGCAAACGCTCTTGATGAGAAACAAATGCCTCTGGTTCTGAAGGTAGAATTCATAAACAACTACGATGAAATCGTAAAGCAATCCTTCACTTCAGGACCTTTCTATTATACAGATGACTCTGGCTCTACTTTCTTTGTCGTTGTAAAAGCAGGCGATAAACACCAAACCATAATTACTGGAAGACCAAAATTAAAGGAAGCAAAATAGGGAGGGGAAGCAAATGAAAAAACTTACCAGTGTTTTCTTATTGGGTTTTCTCTTATTAGTATGTACTGCTTCGGCACAAAAAGAAACAACCGAGGGTAATAAGTACTCTAAAGCGCAAAGAGAATATAGCGCTGCCTTTGAGTATATTAAGCAGGGTAATTTTGAAAGAGCCCGGGATTTACTCACTGAAGCCATAACGGATAGCTCCAGCTATACGGATGCGTATGTTGCATTGAGGAAGGTTTATATTAGCCTTGGAGAGGTAGACAAGGCAATAGAGACCTGTAAGCAAGGACTATCCTGTTTGAAGAACCTCGATGACAGTTTGAAGGACGTCGATGAGAAAGTCAAAGAGAGTTTAAAAAATGCAGAGAGGAAACTCACCCTTGCTCTGGCAGATATGTATGCAAGGACTGATCAACCTGAAAAGGCGGCAGAGCTTTTTGAGGAAATAATAAAAGAGGACCCAAAAGATGCCAATAGCTGGGATCTCTATGCAAATTACCTTCACAAGCAAGGAGATATTGACAGAGCCATAGAATACTATGAAAAGGCCTATCAATATGACCCTGAAAACAAGGGTATAGCATTCCGCCTTGGCGATGCTTACTTTGAAACGAACCGTTATAAGGATGCTATAGAGCTTTTCACTAAAGCGAAGGAAGACTTCCCGGGTGATATAGATATAATGAAGAAAATTGCCGAATCCTATTACAATCTGTGTCAGTATGATAAGGCAATTGAAGAATATAAAGCAATTATTGAAATAGTTCCAAAGCATGTGAGCAGCAGAATCAAGATAGGTAACGCATATAAAGAGCTGAAGAAATATGACAAAGCGAGAGAATACTATCTTGAGGCATTAAAAATAGAGCCAAATAATCTGAGTACCTACTATCAATTAATAAATCTTGAGATTTCATTGAAAAATCTGTGTGCTGTAAAGCGATATTTAGATGAAGCCTTTAAGATAAATCCGAATGATCCTATCCTTTTAGCGCTACATGGTGAATACTATTATCTACTTGGTATTGGCAAAATGAAAAATCAGGAATGGAACCCTGCAATAGAGAGGTACGAAAAGGCTGTAGCAATCTGGAAGGAAACCATTAGGAAAGCGTCCGACGAAGAATGGAAAGAATATGCCCGAAAAGGTATAGCCAGAGCAAAAAAAATGATAAATGAGGTTAAAAAAGTCAGGTGGTAGGTGAATGAATGCGCCGAATCTTAGGGTGGCTAATATTAGCTGCGATAATTGCATATGCAGGATATGTAGGTGTTCATCTAATTAAACTTAGATTGGAATACTCAACTATCAAGGATAAGGCAGGAGCCATGATACATCCAACCTCTACAGTTAGCTTTAGAAGTATTCCTGATAGGTTAATGGAGCATGCCAAAGAGCATGAACTGCCACTTAAGGAAGAAGATATTCAATTGATAATTGATGAATGGGATAATTATAAAGCATTGTCATTTGCCTACACGGACTCTTTCTTATTGTTTAGTAGGATACCGATTTATCTCAGATTTTCTTTTACGGATACAATTCCCTTAAATAGGTGAGGGGCTATTACCTTTTTTAGGGATGATTTTAATCCTATTTCTTTTTATTGAACCCCGTATCGTTACTGGGTTTTCTTCTTTAACGCATACAGATACCCTATCTCTTGGAAATATATATATCTCCGGGAAAACGATCCTATCCCAGAAAGAGATTGAACGCCTTCTGCCAGAATCAGGGATTCCATTTAGTAAGGGAATACTGGAAGGCGCTATAAAAAAGTTATTAAAGTTTTATGCAGATAGGGGATTTCCTTTTGCTGAAGTAATACCCCGGAACTTCCAGGTCGATTCAGGAAAGGTCATTTGCGAATTCTTTATAGATCCGGGATACCTCGAGAGAATTAGAAGTGTAATAATGGAAGGGAATAACTTTGTCAGCGATGAATTTCTTCTTCGACACTTTCCAATGGCGAATGGTGTTATATTCAGTGAGGCTAAACTAAATATGTCGATAAAGGAGCTTGGAAAACTGGATTATATTGAAGTTGACTCTTTTCAGGTGATTAAAAATCAAGAGGAGGGATGGGTAGAAATACTGCTCTATATAAGAGAAGGCGAAAGAGGACACTTCATGGGAGCTATTTCCTATTCCAAAAATGATGGCTGGAGTGGAAGTTTCCTGGGTCTAAACGAAAATCTTTTTGGGGGTGGAAGGTCTATTGAATTTAATTTTTCTAAGGAAGGTAATATATATCAAGAGGAAAGACTTAAATATACAGAACCCTATATATTTTCACTACCCTTAGATTTAACAATTGATATACAACATACTTATATAGAGAACCTTAGGAATTTAAGTTCAATCTTAACTGGAATTAAATATCACATGCAAAGCATCTCATTATCTATACTCCCTGGAATGGAAAATTATGCACAAAGCGGAGAGGGGAGTGTTTCATATCCCTTTCTTGAAACTGGATTCTTCTATGAAGCGAACAATTCTAAACTTTTTTATCGCCAGCGTTGGAAGAAAGGTAGGGGTTGGAATATGGAAATTTCATCTATGGTGACACTCTGGAAGTTTGATATTACAGGGGAATACTTCACCATATCATCATCCTCCTCTGAAGAAACAGAGTTACTGTTTTTTAGACACTGCAGAGGTTATTCTGGAATTACTGCTTCTCGGGGGATGCGAATCGGAGTAGAACTGAAAGAGCAATTAGGAAAATTAACTCTATATCCATTATTTGATACTTCTTGGATAGAAGATAACTGGCTTTATTCTTACGGTTTAGGGGTCAAGGTTAATAAGATCTCTATCGAATTTGCTGTTCCTAAAAACGAATCTCCATTAAAGGGATGTGTATACATTACATTTAATGGCTGACCTTTAGTACTAAAAAATATATCTTGAGGGTTTACGAAACACCAAAACCCTTTATTCTGCCGAACACCTAAATTTTCTTTTAGATGTTATATATTTTTTCCGAGAAAGCTTCCAAGGCGCCGTATACCTTCCTTTAATTGACCCTCTGGTGGGAAGGAGAAGTTGACTCTCATACTATTCTTTTCTGGATTTTCGCCGTAAAAAACTTCCCCTGGCACGAAGGCAACTTTTTCATCTTCTATTGCTTTACGGAAAAACTCCATTGTGTCCATGCCTTTCGGTAAAGTTATCCATAAGAAAAAGCCACCTTCTGGTTTAGTCCACGACACACCTTCTAAAGGTCCCAAATATTCATCCAATGATGTTAGAGTAAGCTCCAGTTTATTCCTGTAGTAGTCCTGCATCTTTTTGAAGTATTCATCGAAATTCGTATCTCTGAGGAAAATATCGCATATGTCTTGATTCCATTTAGGGCTGTTCAGGAGATTGGCTTCCTTTATGTTGGTCATCTTATCAATAATAGAGGGGTGCCCTATATTGAAACCAAGCCTGATTCCCGGAGCGAACATCTTTGAGAAGGTATAAAGCCCTATTACATTTTTCCCCTCTCTTTGTTGATCAAGCGTATACAACGATGGAATTGAGTCACCCCAGTATCTGAGCATTCTGTAGGGACTATCTTCAACTATTGGAATATTGAATTCATAGCTTATATCAAGAAGGGCTTCCCTTTTCTCTCGACTCATAGTGATTCCCGCTGGATTCTGAAAGTCTGGAACAACATAAATGAATTTTACTGCAGGGAAAGACCCCTTTTTAGCCTCTTCGATTTTTCGCCGAAAGCCTTCAATATTAGAACCATTACTTTCTATATCGACTCCAATAAAGGTAGGCCTTTCCATATTAAAAGCTACCAGGGCTCCACTGAATGTTGGGCGGTCAATAAGGATGGAATCACCAGGATTTAGGAAAAGACGACCTGTAATATCCAAACCATGCTGACCGGAATTTGTAATAAGGATATTCTCCTCTCCAATATTTATGTCATCCATTCGCAAGAATTCTATTATCGATTCTATTAGCGAATCTTCTCCGGGGATAGGAGAGTATTGAAAAACGCTTTCAAGGTTCTCATCTAAAATCTTTGCAGATGCCCTCCTTATTAATTCCTTTGGGAATGTATCAGGTGAAGGCATTCCTGCAGCAAATGAGATAATATCTGGGTCTCTCATATATTTAAGCATTTTCCCTATAGAATATCCTTCAAAATCTCTTATATTATCCGAGAAAAGGTTATTCCATATTTTTTCCATCATCCCCTCAATAAACGCATTTTGCAAATTTAACCCTTGCCCCCATTTTCATAAATCTTTTAGCATCCTTAGTACATCGGAGGGTTTTATAATATATGACATCGCCTATTGTATGTGCTTTCTCTTTTAATTCGGGTGGCGAGAGGAAATAAGCCTCCATCGTGTCCATTTCTCTTCTCTCACCATCGCTTTCATACTTAATAGTTAAATTTTCACCGCTGTTTATTACCACAGTAGCATTGTCGAACCAGTTAAAATCTTCGATACCAAGGTCAGGATTGATCCTGATGTGGGCGCAAAGACTTACATTCTCAATTTCACTCTCCTTTAGTTCTTTGCTACATTGAATAAAGGTCAGTGGTCTTACTGCATTACCAAGATTTATTTCATAGATGGGGCTTGTGTTATCGTCCCTTAAGTATTCCTGCATAATATTCAAAAGCATTCTGAATTGGATTGGATTCTGTGTGGCAAGAAGCATAGATATTTTAAAATGAACATTAGGGATATTTTTTCCAAAGTAACATGCAGCAGTTATTGTGCTCCAGGATGGATTTAAGAAGAAATCAGAGCCGGTAGCCAGGGCTGCTCTGATTACACCATCGATATAGACAAGATAATTGTAGTTTGATACCTCTATGCCTCCAAGATTACCAAAAGGTGTACCCTGATTGATAAGTTGTATATGATGTAGACCATCTGGAGTCGGAATGGTTGGGATTTTTATCCCGGTTGTAGATTCTATTGTTTTGAATCTCTTTTCTGATAACGGTGTCGAGACGAAATTTGTGTTGCAGAATTTATCAACGCCGATTAGATTCTCTGCCATTACAAGTGTAGCAAGGAGACCACCTTCATAGACATACTCTTCTCTTAAAGCCATAATGGAGATCATCTCAGCTGGGGCAAATACTGGTGTTGAACTTTCGTCACTCTTTGCCACTCTCTCCATAAAATGGAAAGTTACATCTTCGCCCTGGAATCCAGATACCTGTGCAGTAACTTTTCCCAGACTATCATTATAGGAGATTCCCTCATCTTCCTCAAAGGACTTTAATTTTGGAAATCTGGCAACCAGTTTCTCTGCTTTTTTCATCATTTCCCCAAACCCTTTCCCCTCCAGGATTTCCTTTCTCTTTTCATAGTCTCGCATTTCTTTTATGGTCTGGCTTATATTTTTTGCTCCTCCGTATGATTCCTTTATAGCATCAATGGCTTTCTTGTCACTATCTTTCAATAATGGATACTTCATAATCGCTCCTTGATTTATTATTTCTCCAGTTTGTACGGGTAAGAATTGATTCCTCCAAAATTAAGAACATTTTTATATCCCAGTTCCTTTAATTTTGATTCGGCTACAGATGAACGGCTACCTACCTTACAGTATACGACTATCAATCTATCTTTCGGAATTTCATTTGTCCGTTTTTCTATTTGGGTATGAGGAATATTGATGGCTGTTGGGATATGTCCACTTGCATATTCACCCTTTGATCTTACATCGATCAACAGATAATCCTTATTTTTCTCATCAATGAGTTTTTTTAACTCTGAGGAGGAGAGATGTGTTATCTTTACTATTTCTGATGTTTCCGTGGCTTCTTTTTTTGTTCTTCCCTGGGGAGATTTTGTTTTCTGTTTAGCGCATCCGGATAGTATTATAAATATGGATAAATAAAGAAATATCTTTGTTCGCATAATTAACTCATTATATCTTACCTGTATTTACGAGTTCAGCAAATCGCTCAAAGGATCTATCGTAGGTTCTTTCCACCGAGTCAGGAAAAAGGCATGCAGGTAGTTCTCTTAGCCGTAGATGATATCTTATGCATTCACAGCAAATGCCTTTCTTCGAACAGGGTTCATATGTGCAGTTGCAACTTATTAGATTCTGATCCTTTGAACACTCCATTAAACCTCCCTTTTTGTGTATATATATCTTAACGATTTATGATTGTCAAGGTATAAAGATTGTCATAGATGAAACCAGTTAAATAGTTAATTCGTCACCAGTCATCGTTCGAAATAAGGATTAAAGGATAAATAAGTATATGAGTGAATGAGTAGATGAGTGAATGAGTTGGTATATTAGGATTATCGTGGTATGTGATAAGTGAAAATCATCGTGATAAGTGATATGTGGTATGTGATATGTGGGAATTAGTCAAGAGTCGAGAGTCTAGCGTCCAGTGTCAAAAAAAATTTGGAGTAGGGGCAATTCATGAATTGCCTCTACAAGTTTCGCGCCATGGTAACGCAGAGTGAGTCTGCTACTCCAGGCTATCAGTAAAATAAGAAAGAGTCAATAGTTCAAGGTTACAAGTTTAAAGTTTCAAGTTTCGGATTTGGGATTTAGGATTTTGATACTGATTACTGATAGATGATTGCTGAAAGTTTTCTTGATTACTTAATATGAAATATTGTATTTTATGAGAAAATTTGTAACATTTTATTAATGGATGTGTTATATTAAGTGAAATAAAGAATAACATAGAAAAAAGAATGAATGTTGAAAGATTATATGAAAAATACGGTCAGATGCTAATGGATATATCATACAGGATTACCCAGAATAGAGCGGATGCAGAAGAGATTTTGCAGGAGACATTTACCGAACTCTGGAATAGAAAACCCACGGGGGGAATTGTAGCCTGGTTAAAGAGGGTAGTTGTGAATAAGAGTCTTAATTTAGTAAGGGATAGAAAAAATATTAAGGTGGAAAAGGATCCCCCAGCCACACCTGATGGTATCTTGGAAGAGAAAGAGAGGAAGATAATTGTGAAGAGAGCCTTAAAAAATCTTCCGCCTATAGAGAATGCAGTGGTAATCCTTAAGAGGTATCACGGAATGTCACATCGAGAAATTGCAAATATCCTGGATGTTTCTGAGAGTAACAGCCGTGTTATATTATATAGAGCAATGGAAAGATTAAAAGAAGAACTTAAACCGTATTTTATGAGGGGGAAGATTAATGTATAAAAAAATAATTGACTATCTCTCAGGGGAATTAAACTGGCTTAAAATTTTAAGGTTTAAATGGCAACTTAGAAGAAACGATGAGATGAAGAGTTCTTTCATTGAATACAAAAGAATGTGGGATGAACTAAGGGTTTGGAAGGAAGATATTAAAATTCCAGAGATAGAGATTGTCCACAGGTCAGGATATCCGCTCAGGCTCAAACCGGCTTTTTTATTTATCGTAGCTATAATCGGAATCGGTATTGGTTTTTATCTCGGATTAAACAGTTATATAAGCGCATCTGATTATATGGACTATGCTGTGGAGGTTTTATATGAGGAATAAGATAACATGGTTGATAGTTGGAGTATTTATAGTAGCAGGGGTGGGCGGATTCTTCACGGGACGATTCTTCACCATACGCCGTAATGTTTCCTTCCTTGCAAGAGAGATGCCTGCAAAGATTCCTGTTGAGGAGATCAAACGATATCGTCACAACATGAAACGTCTTCGGGATTTAATGGGAAAGGAGCGAGAGTATATAATATTTGCAGCCAAGGTAGGTGAGATGGAAGAGGTCAGGGAACATATTGATAGTATCTCAAAGTTAAAACGGGAGATACTGATACAGACTACTGAACAGTTGCATGAAATTTCAAAGACTCTACCACCATCTATGAGAGAGCATTTTATAGAGCAAATGCTGGAAGAACCACATAAAAAGCACAGACTAGAAAAAGTATTCAAAATTATAAAAAGGAGGTATTGATGAAAAAGTTAGGTATTCTTATGGCTTTTTTGTTTGTATTATTGACAACGCCTATTACATCTTTTGCAGAGGAGGACAATCTCGATAAGGAAATTATGAAGGATATTGAAGTGATTGTGAAAATGGACGAAGGTGAAGGCCCTTTAGGTGTCGAAAAGTATGTCTTAGAGCTTGTTGGGTGCCCCATGGAACGGCTTGCGGCTATACTGGAGTTGGATGAAAAAACAGAGAAGAAAATAGAAGAGATGGAATTGGAACAAAGAGAGAAAATGATTGACACGAGGAGTAAAATCGAGAAACAGGAGATAGAATTAGAGAGAATTCTTATGGCTGATAAATTTGACACTAAAGAGTTACTCTCTAAATATAAGGAGATTTCAAAGCTTAAAGAGGAAATAGTCATAAAGAGAATTGAACATAAGCTCAAGATATACAATCTAATCCCTGCGGACAAGAAAAAAGATGCAAAGGAAATCATGTTTCGTCGTCATTCGCATCTGAGATTAGGTGGTATGGAAGATTCGGGCGAGTTTCGAAAAGGGATGCATAAGATTAAGGAAAAGATGGGGTTTTTGAAAAAAAGGATGAAAAGGATTCGAGAAAAATGCGAGGAGCATAAGAAACTTTAACTCTCTTTTGCGTTAACTTGACACCCCGCCCGGATGAGCAAAAAAACTCATCCGGGTTTTTTTATTAAAGCATTTTATATGTTCAAATTATTATAACTGCATTCTTTAAATTCACCAGAGGATGTATAAAATACTACTTTGGGTAATGGTTTGATAAACTCCTGTCTAAGGCTATATGTATAAGCTCCCTGATATGGTATCAAAAGGACATCGCCTTTTTGTATTTCCTCTCCATGATAAGAATAGCCCCAGACATCATGTGGAGTACAGAGTGAACCCAAAATGTAGCATTTACGCTCTTTTAAACTCGGTCTAGAAAGATTGATAACAGGAAAATAATCAGTTTCAAAACGTTCCCACCCAATAGCATTAGTCCCTGCATCTGTTATTACCAAATTTTCTCCCTTCTTATCGATTACTCTAAGAATAATATGCATTGCATCATTGCAAAGCCATCTACCAGGTTCAGCATAGATTTTGCATTTTACAAGAGGAAAAATATATTTTTTAAATGCTTTAGCTATTTGATTCGCAAATTCTTCTATTGTAACCGCTTTAAGTTTATAATGAAAGACCCCACTTTTACTTGATGGTAGTATTAAACTACAAAGTTTGCCCTCTGGTGTTCCTTCTAACTGGAGCCACTCTCCTTGTGGTGGCCAATACCCACCACCAATATCAATGAATTGAAGTTTCTCAAGATCTTCCCTATCCACCCTCTTCAATGTATTCCCTATCTTCCTTATAAAAGTTACATAATTTTCTGGATTTAGATTCCAACTTGTATGGAATTGTAGACCCTGCAATTGAATATTTCTATGTTTTTTTACTTCAACAATAAAATCAGGTATATTACTAAGGCTAATACCAAATTTACTCCAAGGCACCTTTTCATCTGTAATCAATCTCACACCAGTTCTGATTAAGACTCCAGCACGTAAAGCTATATTATTTAATCGCTCTAATTCACTATAACTGTCCATCAAAACTGTGACATATTTTTGGTTTTTTATTGCTATCTCAAGTTCCTGTTCAGTCTTCCCGGGTCCACTAAAAACTATATTAGTTGCCCCACACTCAAGGGCAAGCAGTAGTTCTTTCCCACTGGAAACATCTAATCCAAATCCAAAGTCAACAAACGTCTTCACTATCATTGGATGATTATTACTCTTAATAGCATAATACACTTGTAGATCTGGAATCTTTTTATTAAATACATCGAAAAATTGATGTGCTCTATCTAAAAGGACCTGCTGCTCAATAAGATATAGAGGAGAACTATATAATTTGAAAGCACTGATAAAAATTTTCCGTTTTCTTAATAGTTCTTGAACAAAATTTTTAAGTTCAAGGTTATTGAGGAGTGGTGTCTTATTTAATAAAATATTAAAAGCCCCTTGCAATACTCTAAAGCTCTTAATCATGATTTCTATTCAATTTCTAATTCTACTTTAGCAGCGAGCTCTAAACATTCTTCTTCAATAGCTCCGAATGATTTGGGTTTAAAAATCACATGCCCTAAGATTCTAGAATCGTAATCTATAGGAGGTAATATAACATTGTGACCAACTCTATGTTTCAGATAGCATTCGAGTACACGTGAATCATTTTTAACAGCTTCTATGTTAAAAGAACGGACTACTCCTTCTTTATTAGCAAATAAACGAAGTCCTACTAACGGTTTCCACTTTGAAGCTGGTGGCAATTTAACTGGCAGCCTCGCTGCGAAATCAATCGTGTATCCAATCATATCAAAGCCAGAACTCCACTTCTCTAAAAAAGGTAAACAATCACCACCTGGTCTTGGTGTCATTTCGATCATCTTTGCTTTGCCATCCTCCACAATGAAATCTAACATACATATTGCCCTTTGAATTCCAAGTGCATGTGCAGCTTTACGAAGCTGTAGTTGAAAATCCGAAAAATTAATCTTATCTGGTAGTTCAACTGGTAGAACATAGGCCAAAATTAAACCTGTTGTTTGTTCACGAGCGGGTATTTTACGAGCAATCCGGATAATTTCTAAGTGATTTCCGTTAATAACAAAGTCGCAACTGTATTCTACCCCATTGATAAATTCCTCAACTACAAATACCTCTCTAGGATTGATTTCCTTTTTATCAATAGTTAATTCAGCGTACATTCTATTATCAGTGTGCTTTCTAAGTTGTTCTTTTAAAGCATAAAAAGCATTATAGCAATCTTTTTTATTCTTGCATAAAAAAACAAGTTCACTGCCACTCCCGGTTAGTGGTTTCATTATAACTGGTCGTTTTTCTAAATTCATAAAGTTGGTAGCATCATCTACACTCCTGACTAACCGTACTTTCGGACAGGGTAAGTTAGCATTTTGCCACAGGTGTTTTGAAATAAATTTGCTTCGGGATGCTATTACAGCATCTTGAGTAGGGAATGGAAGCGAAAACTTACCAGCTAAATAGGATGTAAGGGACAATGACTCACAGTCAAAGCATGCTACACCAGAAATCTTTATCTCCCACCTTTTTATGTGCGCCTTGAGATTATTAATTACTTTATTTCTATTTAAGAGATCGCAAAGTATTTCAGAAGACACATCTGGTCTACAGTAATCCCTGGCATTTGCGCGTTCATCCGGATCTGTTAAAAAGAGTGTACGGTCTGGCCACCTTTTGCAAATGATATCAATATAGTCAGCTGTAGTCCCCACTATTAGGACTCTTTCATTCGGCATAAATCATCTGTTTCGATGTAAGATCTATCGGCATTTTGCTTTCTACTTTTTCATTAGAAAATAAGTGCAATGGTCTGGGTGTAAGATGAAATTGCTTCTTCCAGTAGAAATCTCCACATAGAAAATCAACAACTTTTAGTTTTTCCAGACACGCCCATTCCATATGATGTATATTTACCAACTTCGCAATACCTGGGAATTTGCTGTTTGTGCCACCTGCTAATAAAGTATAGACTCCGTTATAAATACAACCTATATCAACAGCAGCTATTTCATTTTTTATTGATATTGTAGTAATTCGTAACCAACCTTTATCGTTTAAAAGATACATCAAACTGTAGAAACTGTCTGCGAAACGTTTATCAGTAAAGTAGGAATCATTTCCAAAGCGACTAATATTAAGATATATCAATGAATCAAAATCGTCTAATTCATTATACCGGAAGTTTATACCTTGCTCTTTAAAACATTTAAGTTCGCGTTTAAGTCTCTTTCTTGATTTTCCAGAAAATTCTTCAAAATACTTCTCTATATCATATTCATATTTTTTGGGTATAAAAAGATAACCTATTTCATCAACAGGATGGTTATCCTCTAAATTCCTGTCAGGGAGTAAATAGCGAAGATAGTATGGACCTTTAAAGCATTCAAAAAATTCTTTTTTTATTCTATCATTCGCCACATATATTCGGTTCTGCTCAATCCAGGTCTTTCCTTCCCACGTCTCTCCGGGAAAATAACCGTATGTCTTAGACTCTTCAATCCAGCTTAAAGGCAACAATCCATGAATATTCCCATTTTTTTCTGCTACAATGAAGTAGGGAGGACGTTTGAAGTGTTTTTGGAAACAGGCTCTCACTTCCCATAAATCAAAAATACCCTCTTTAGGTATGATATTTTCCCATATCTCTTGACATTTATAAAGGTCAGTTGTAACACTAAATTTATACATTGGTTATAATCTCAAATTTACATGAGTAATACAGTGAGTTCCACCAAAGAATTTCAGTGCAAATTCTTCAACGATTACAGGATCATATGGCTTACAGCTAAATACATCTAAGTATGTAGTATTTGTCAGGTTAGCAAAGTGGGCAGATATGAGGGAAGTTTCTATCAGTTGAACCATAGAAAAACCAGCAACGCGTTCTTCTTCGCCAAAGTGGATCACTTCCGTTTCTCCAAATTTTTCCATTTTTATTAAATCACAAAGCTGGACTACAAATTGACGGATTTTATCTGCGTTGCGAATCGTTTCAGGGTCACAATTATAGATATCAATACTTGCTGCAATACCCCACACTGATTTTCTATGTGCCTCCCCCAAAATATCCTGTTCTTGTAACCTTTTATTAATAATGCTACTACTTATCCCTTTCCCTTTAGTAAAAGACCTGTGATTGCCTACTATCATAGCTTCTTTATCTATTTTAGATTGTACTTCCATTGTTCCTCCTTTTTATCTCACAATTTTAAAACATATTGGAGTTATGAATTTTAGGAAATTTATTGAATTTTTTATTGAATTTACAGGGGTTTGAATCTCCACTTTTCCAGTTAAGGAGAAGTTGTAACCTCCTGAATGAATCGCGCCAAACTTTCCACCATAGCATTACGAAGTGAACGAAAAGCCTTGTCAACATTCTCATCCTGTGCGGCGATTGATGCAAAGGAGTAATAACCTGATACAAATCCTACAACAGCGCAGGCAATTCTACGTAAGTCAGACTTTGATATTCTACATTTGATAGGGCGTGCAAGAATTTCTTCAACTCGGTTGAGGTATTCCATAAAAGGGGTCTCTATTCCCTCATAACCATGCTCGAGTAAAAGCTCAGACCTACCCAGAAAGTAAAGCACAAAATCTTCCCAACGATTGCAGAAAAATTTGATATGTGCATCCAGGAGAGCAGCAATGACCCCCTTCAGACCTCTGGCATTCCTACAACTCTCATCTATAACTGCTAATAATTCCTCAATAATAAGACTTATCAGAGTCTTAATGATATCATCGCGGTCTCGAAAGTGATAGTAGAAGGTTCCTTTGCCAACATCTGCTCGCCTTGTGATATCATCAATAGATGCAAAGTCTAAGCCATTTTCTGAAAACACAGCATGTGCAGCATCAATTAGCTTGGCTCTCGTTGCATTTGCTCGTCTACTATGTCTTGTTGGTTTGTTTTTAACTCTATAAACTTTATTTTTCATATTATCTTACAATCTTTGACTCAATGGTCATAAATGATTATTTATTCATATATGACCAAACAGTCAATACAGCAATATAGTCATATTTGACCAAAAAGTCAATAGTTAATTTTAATTTTTTGAATTTTTTTCAAATTTATTTAAAACTTGACATAATTAGATATATACGATTAACCAGAAAGGAGGTTTAATGATAATAATGATGAATACAGATTGAGGCTATTTTTCTACAGAGGTGCTATGTAAAATGCACCTACGGAAAAGACATGTCTTTTTCTTGCAGTCATACACTCTTTCATTTGCGTCTTTGCGTCTTGGCGAGAGATTATAAAACAGGATTCAAAGGCAGGTGCAAGGCCTGCCCCTACCGTCTGGGCGGCTCACCGAGTCGCCCCTATAAGAGGACTCGATAAATCGAGCCCCTGCAAGGCGCGCAAACTCGTTGCACTACTCCATTCGGAGTAGCAGAGCTTGCTCTGCGTTTTTGTTTTACGAGAGACTTGTAGAGGCAATTCATGAATTGCCTCTACAGATATCGCGACTGGGAAGTCGCTCCTACAAGAAGGTGAGCCATCGGCTCACCCCTACAAATTCTGCGTTTTGTGCGAGATAGATAGGGCACGATGCACCGTGCCCCACCAATTTTATTTCTCCTCTCTGTCCTCTGAAAACGCAAAAAACAAAGGGGGGTGGTGGGCTCTTCCTCTCGAATTACAAAATTTAAAGGGGTGGGGATGGGTTTTGCGCTCTTTTCTCCCTTTGCGAGCTTTGCGAGAAATAAGGGAGTGGTGTGTCGGAAGCATCCATTGACAAAGATGAATTTATCCCTTACGATTATTCAAAAAGGAGGATATATGTTAATGTTACTAATTCCTTTTTATATGCCTTTCCCTGAAATTGATAGTGCTCTTTCGTCACTAAATTTAGGAAGTGAAGCAATTCATTTTTCAAGGTTACAGTGGATTGATTCTGACCTTATTCTACCCACAGTAAAAGAATTGATGGAATTTCCTCTTAGTGGAGAAGAATACAGCAAAAAAATTATTGAGGCACTCAAGAGCTCACGAGAGGATTTAATTATAACTCTTTCTTCTGATTTAGAGATAAATCTCGGTGAGATTCATTGCAGGATTAATAGTGTTGATGATCTAATTACATGTATCAATAAAGCTGGAATGTTAAGAGAGGAAGCTTTCGAAAGATTGACCCAGAGGGATAAACTGATACTCCTTTCAAAACTACCAGGGAGATGGGAAAATGAAGAAGATTCTACAGATAACTGGTTAAGGAATGTGTTATTAGAAAGGTACTCTCTTGAATTTGATACAACTAACATAAATGAGGATAGCGTAATGGCAGTATTTGAGAAAGTGAATATGAAGAAGCTGATGGAAAGTGGATTCTTGCTTTATAAAATTGCCGAAGCAGTTCCGGCAGTAATCGAGAACATACCGGACGATAGTTTACCCAGGATGGTAGAAACAAGATACGGGAGGATGGTAATAGGGACTAGGGGGTCTGATGAGTATAATGGGAATGCATCGTTTATACTGGAGCCAGGGGGTGATGATAGATACAAAAACTCATGCGGGGCAATAGGGATTATCACTTCAGAATGCAAGGGATTAAGTCTTATAGTAGACATTCGGGGTAATGATACTTACACCTCAGATGAGATAATATCCACTGCTTCAGCTTTTACTGGATGTGCTGTAATCCTTGATAAAGAAGGAGATGATTATTACAATTGCTCTCATTATTCAATTGGCTCAGGTTATATGGGATTCGCTCTACTTATAGATAACGAGGGCAATGATGTGTATAAAGGGGGTATATTTTCCATTGGTGCGGCTAATTTTGGATTGGGCATGCTACTCGATTCTGAGGGAGACGACTTTTATTCTACTTCTTGTTATGGGGAGGGTTTTGGGAGCACCTACGGTTTCGGACTCCTTGCCGATTATGAGGGCAGCGATGTGTATTATGCAGGTGGTAGATACTACCATACTCCACTACAACCCAATTCCTATCAATCTCTTTCTCAAGGGTTTGCAATGGGTATACGGCCGGATTGGGGAGGAGGCATTGGGTTTCTCTATGATGGGGGAGGAAACGACTTTTACAATGGTGACATCTATGCCCAGGGCGTGAGTTACTGGTGTTCTGCAGGTTTCTTGATTGACGAAGATGGCCAGGATAGGTATATGGCAACAGAGTATGCACAGGGCGCCGGAATTCACCTCTCCTATGGTTACCTTGCAGACTTATGCGGCGATGACCATTACTTCTCCCGTTTTGGTCCCTCTCTTGGGGAAGGACATGATTTCTCCTGCGGTATATTCATAGATTCCTCGGGTAATGACTGGTATTCGGTAAGTGGCAGATTAGGGATTGGATTAAATAACTCCTTCGGACTCTTTTGTGATATTTCTGGAGACGATATCTACAATATAACGGAGGACCTTGGGATAGGAGATGTGAACTACGGGCGAGAATTCTGTGGGACAGGGATATTCCTGGACCTATCCGGGAAGGACCAATATCCAGAAGGCAGGGGAGCGGATAATCTCTCCTGGGTTAATAATGACTACGGTATTGGTATTGATAGAAGAAGTGGAATTGTGGGGGAAGGAGTTCCACAGAGATTAGTCCCGAATTTTCAAGACATGAATATAAAGGAAATCTTCGAACTTGCATCCGAGTGGGGAGTGGGGGATAACCAGGATAGAGTAAAGGAGGCAAGGAAACATTTAGGCAAAAGAGGTAGAATTGCATTGGATTATATTTTCGAAAATAAACTCGATACAGAGGATGGACTGGAACGGAGGGCAATAGAATATGCGCTAAAGGAAAATAAAGACTCTTTACTTCCTTATCTTGCATCGAATATCCACAATCCTTCTGAAACTTCAAGAAAGAATGTATTTCTGCTTATCGGGAAACTGGAATTTACATCTCTTTCTGATTCACTACTAATAGCACTAACCCGTGCGGAGAATAGAAATATTCTCCGTTATATAGTTTATGCTCTTGGTAAGGTAAGGGAGACGAGAGCAGTGGATGAATTGATAGGTTATCTGAACGAAGATGAACCTTTAAAAATCACTTCCGTAAAAGCATTGGGAGAAATAAGGGATACAATTGCCATTACCGCATTACTCGATGAACTTGGCAATCCATATGTAACGGTGAAATCATCTGTAGAGAAATCACTCATTCATTTTGACACCTTGCTTTACCCATACATTAAAAAGAGAATAAAAGGGGATTTTCTCCCAGAATTACTGCTTTTAGGGGCCAAATCTGTTTCTAAAGATAGCAGTAATTACAGAAGGAAAGTAAAAAGGTTATTATTTCGTTATATAGAAGATTCCAACTGGAAGAAAAGGGAATATGCAGCAAGAGGACTTTTGATTCTCGGGGGAGATGATGTAAAAGAGAGGTTTAAACTCCTATCCGAGTCAGAACCCAATCCAGTTGTGAGGGGAATTCTAAAGCAGGGACAATGATTTCGGTTGTCCAATCTAAAAAGTAGGGAAAAGGCATGCCTTTTCCTTGAAGATAAAGTATGGCATAGGTACGGTTATCCTGCTGGTCATTTTGACCTACCCCCTTGCATTTATCTAATTCTTCGGTATTTTTATTTACAAAACAGAATACTAATCCAAAATAACAAAAGGGAGGTACTGTGGAAAAAATGATGTATTTCTTCGGGGACGGTAAAGCTATGGGGAATATAAAAATGAAAAAGTCCCTTGGTGGTAAAGGGGCAGGTTTGGCTGAGATGACAAATATTGGAATTCCAGTGCCACCAGGATTTACTATATCTTCAGAGGTATGTATCCATTACTATAAGAATAAGAAGTATCCGGAGAATTTAGAGAAAGAGGTGATGGCGAATGTTAGAGATTTAGAGAAAATAATGAAAGAAAAGTTTGGGGGTAATGAGTCTCCATTACTCCTTTCTGTGCGCTCTGGTGCTGCTATATCTATGCCAGGTATGATGGATACTATTCTTAACCTGGGTTTAAATGACGAAATTGTAGATGTTCTCATTAGAGAGACAGATGACTCCCGATTTGCCTATGATAGTTATCGCCGTCTCATCCAGATGTATGGTGATGTAGTAATGGGTGTTGAGCATGATGACTTCGAAAAAATAATCCAGGCAACAAAGGACGGGAAGGGTGTTAAGAATGATGCAAACCTTCTTGGCTCTGACTGGAAGGATATCTTAGTAAAATTCAAAGAGTTAATCGAAAAGAAAACGGGCAAAGAATTTCCAGAGGCTCCACGAGACCAATTGATGGGAGCAATTACTGCGGTATTTGAATCCTGGGACAACAAAAGGGCAAAGGAATACCGAAGAATTAATGCTATTCCCGATGATCTTGGGACAGCTGTAAATGTTCAGGTAATGGTTTTTGGTAATAAGGGGAAGGACAGTGGAACTGGTGTAGCATTCACAAGAAATCCTGCAACGGGCGAGAATATATTCTATGGAGAATATCTTTTTAATGCCCAGGGTGAGGATGTTGTTGCCGGTATACGGACTCCAGGGCCCATTGGCAACAAACAGGCAAAGGAATCAGGCTCGGAAATGCCTTCCCTTGAGGAAACCATGCCGGATATCTATGAGCAACTTGAAAATGTAAGAGAAAAATTAGAGGAACATTTTAAAGACATGCAGGACCTGGAATTTACCATTGAAAATGATAAACTCTGGATTCTTCAAACAAGAACAGGGAAGAGAACGGCTCTTGCCGCTGTTAGGACGGCGGTTGAAATGAAGGAAGAAGGTCTTATAAGTAAAGAAGAAGCAATAATGCGGATTACTCCTGAAAATATAGACCAATTACTACATCCGATGATTGATCCAACTACCGATATTAAAGTAATTGCAAAGGGTCTTCCCGCCTCTCCGGGAGCTGCTTCAGGTGAAGTAGTTTTCAATGCTGATGATGCAGTAATAAGGTCTGAAGCCGGGGAAAAACTAATCCTCGTAAGGCATGTAACCTCCCCTGAGGATGTTGGTGGAATGCACGCCTCAGAAGGAATTCTCACTTCAAGAGGTGGTATGACATCACATGCAGCAGTAGTGGCCCGTGGTATGGGTACACCCTGTATTGTGGGCTGTGAAGATATATCAATTGACCATGAAAGGAAGGTGTTCACGGTTAATGATATAGAAGTCAAAGAAGGTGATTTCATTACCATCGATGGTACGACTGGGAGTGTTATTCTCGGGGATGTTCCTAAAATTGAACCCCAGATTTCAGGAGATTTTGAAAAACTGATGGAATTGTCAGATAAAATAAGAAGGTTGGGGGTCAGGGCTAACGCAGATACCTATACTGACGCAAAGAAGGCAAGAGAATTCGGCGCTGAAGGAATCGGATTGGCTCGAACAGAACATATGTTTTTTGCTGAGGACAGAATTCCTTCAATGCGTGAGATGATACTTGCTGATACTCACGAGCAAAGGAGGAAAGCACTGGAGAAGATTCTACCAATGCAGAGAGAGGACTTTGAAGGGCTCTTTAAGGCAATGGATGGATACCCTGTGATAATAAGGCTACTTGATCCGCCATTGCATGAATTCCTGCCAGAGGAAGAGTCCGTAATAAAGGAGCTTGCCTCCGATATGGGTGTACCTATAGATAAAATCAATGAGAAGATAAAAAACTTAGAAGAGGCAAATCCAATGCTTGGGCTTCGCGGATGCAGGCTTGGAATACTCTATCCGGAAATTACGGAAATGCAGAGCAGAGCAATCTTTGAGGCAGCAGTCAATGTGGCAAAAAGGGGAATCAAAGTTATACCCAAGGTTATGATACCCCTTGCAGGATATAAAGAGGAGGTCAAAAGTCAGAAAGAACTCATAAAAAAGGTAGCTTCTGAAGTTCTGGAAAAATCAGGAGCAGAAATCGACTACCAGATAGGGACGATGATTGAATTGCCAAGGGCTGCTCTGACTGCTGACGAGATAGCCAGGGAGGCAGAATTCTTCTCCTATGGAACCAACGATCTAACACAAACTACTTTGGGATTCTCCCGTGACGATGTCGGAAAATATATCCCGGATTACATCGAGAAGGGAATTATCTCCAGTGATCCTTTCCAGACTTTAGACCAGGTTGGTGTAGGTCAGTTAGTGGAAATGGGTCTAAAACTCGGGAAAAAAGCCAGGGCTGACTTAGAAGTTGGCATATGCGGTGAACATGGAGGAGACCCTGCCTCTATTGAGTTCTGCCATCGGATTGGGCTTGACTATGTTAGTTGTTCACCTTATCGGGTCCCTGTTGCGAGGCTCGCAGCAGCCCAGGCGGTTATAAAAGAGAAAGATAGGGGATAGGCATGCCTATCCCCTACAATGTAGGAGGAATTTCCCAGTCCCGATTATCGCAGTTTGGAAACCGCTCCCACGGTGTATTGTTATCGCGGTTAGGAAACCGCTCCTATGATTGGAAATGACTTAGATGAAAAATAATTATCTACGGTTTCTCCTTATCCTCATTTCACTATTTATTTATCTCTCCTTTTTATCTCCTTCCATTGTTACTGGAGATAGCGGAGAGTTCATAGCCTCAGCGTATACCCTTGGCATTCCACATCCACCAGGTTATCCGTTTTATATGATACTGGGAAGGTTATTTTCTATTCTCTTTCCGGGTAACCCTGCTTTGGGGATGAATCTTCTCTCCCTCTTATTTGCCATCTTTTCTGTATTGCTCCTTTTCCAATTATTAGTTGATAAGGGGGCTCCATCCTACATTGCTTTTATTCCATCACTTCTTCTTTCCATCCACCCCTTATTTTTGAAGTATGCAACGATATCAGAGGTATATACCTTAACTTCGTTCTTCTTTCTTCTGGGATTATTGCTATTAGAGCGGAAGAAGTATCGACTACTTTCTTATATAACAGGTTTATCATTCTTAGTCCATCCTATACTCTGGTTAATTGGTTTTTATATGATTTACAGAATCTCGCGAGAAGATTATCGTTTTCTTATATACGCACTAATTGGTTTTTCCGTCACTCTTTATATACCCTTACGTTCTAATTTTAATCCATTGATAGATTGGGGTAATCCAGAAGGCTTTAAAGGTGTAATTAGCCATCTCCTGAGATTTGAATACTACAGAGAAGTTACTGTTCCATTCACTTTTTCTATTTTTTTTAAGGAATTACTAATCTGGCTTCGGATTCTCCTCCGTGATGCTAATTTCCTCTTGTTGTTCCTCCCTTTTGCATTCCTTTCTAAAAAAAGGGAATACCTATTATTATTTTTAATCTACTCCATTCCTCTTACATTATTTCTCCATTTTAAACCAACTCTCCTCAATCTTGAAGCAAACAGGGTGTTTTTTATGCCCCAACTTATTCTAATTCTAATCCTATCTACTGCGGGACTTAAGAGACTAAAGAAGAAATTCCTGCCAATTGCTACAGCCTTTCTCCTGACCGTTTTTTGCATGCAGTGTTACCAGGAGAGATTGTTTACGAGAAGCTGGACAGCTTTTGATTATCTCCTGACTGTTCTAAAACAAACCGAAGATAGAAATAATCTTGTCACTGTTGTACAATCAAGAGGTGATGCTTTAACCTTTCCATTACTCTATGGGGAGGTAGTAAGTGGAAAAATTAATGTTAAAGTCAATACTCCAGGACTTAAATTGCACATAAATGAAGAAGCAAATTATTCTACATATGCGGATGAAGAATTCAAATTTTATGACAGATTATTGTTTACCAAAGATAAAAGAGAAGCAAAGCCCTGGGATTTTGGGATAAGACGAGGAAGGAAGGATATATTGGAAGATGAATTGTATATAAAAACATTAACCCGCTACGCCGTCTATCTTCATGCTAAAGGAGATATTCCCTCTTCTTTATTGTTTATGAAAAGGGCAAAAGAGTTAGCCTGGCTAAATCAGCACAAAGTTATAGTTGCATCAGCTTACTGTGAAGTAAAACATCATAGGGAATCTGTTGAAATTCTAATGGATATATACAAAAAGCATCCGGATTATCCAGGTATATACCATAGATTATATTACACATTATTGGAAATGGGAGAGGAAGGGGAAGCCTTAGAATTCCTTTCCATGGGATTGTTAAGACAGGAGGATGAGAATCTTTTAAATGATGCAGGGGCTTACTTTGCAGAGAGAGGATTTAAAAGTACTGCATTCCTTTTATTTTTTGAAGGAATTACCAAAGGAGCCCAAAACGCAGGGGCGAATCTCAATAATTTGATTCAGAGAGAGAGATATTAAGGTAGTGAAAAGGCATAGAGACTGTTTAATACTTAATTATTAGTTCCTTTATTTGTATCAGCGTTTATCTGTGTTTATCTGCGGTTTCATTTTCTTGGTGGTGCCTTTTCCTGCTTCATTTTTTTCGCAAAATGCAAAATCGTTGCAATGTGCATATAAGGAGATTTTTACAACATCTTAGTATTCAGTGACTTGTGTTTTTGGCATAAAATTGTTATACTAACTTATATGATGGGGAAAAGAGTAGATTCTGGGTTTACCTTAGTTGAGTTAATGGTTGTAATAGTAATCATTGGATTACTTGCTGCTATTGCAATTCCTAACTTTATAAGGGTTGTAAATAAGTCCAAAGAAGCTGAAGTTGAGAGTAATATGCATACTGTGCAATTTGAGGTAGAACTATACCAGGTTGACCATTTTGCACTCTATCCAGCAAATGCTGCTATAATAAGACCCAACCTACCGAGAAACATCAAGAACCCCTTTAATCTTTCTGACCCTGCCCTTCAGGACGCCAGTGCCGCAGATATCGAAGGGGTAGTAGAATATAAATCGGATATTCCTAATGACGCATACACCATAACAGGTATAGGAAAGGGACCTCAAGGTCTTTCTCTAACACTTATTTCTGGTGGTTCGTAAGGATGCACAACCCTTTCTCGTATTTTTTCGCATTTTGCAATTAATTTGCAATTAAAAAAACCAAAATATAATTAACTTACTGATTAGGAGTTATTTAAGTTTTGGAACGGATTTTGTATAGATATATAATGAAGCTCTTTGAAAATTTGTTTAATGTTTTAATGGTTAAAACTCTAAAATAAGGAGGTAATATGAAAAAGCGAGGTTTTACACTCATCGAATTGATGGTTGTTGTGGTCATTATCGGAATACTTGCAGCAATAGCCATCCCGAACTTTGTCAGGGTTATCGATCGTGCAAAGATGGCTTCGGTGAAGGCGAATATGCATACAACGCAGGTGACGGTTGAAGCGTTGTCCATTGACCATATGGGAAGGTATCCGAGCTCTGGTGTAGCTGCTGACCAAACTGCGATTGAGAATGATCTTCCAAGTAACTTTAAGAATCCATATGATGGCACAGATATTACCGGTAATGCTCTTGTATATGGTAGCCCTATTAACGTCGAAGGTGCGGCTGGTTATCATGCAGTTGATGCTGGTCTAACGTTTGCGGAAAAGTCTTATACGATCATGGGCGCAAAAAAAGATGGAGTCGTTATGGACTTAACCTTAACGCCTGGGCAATAATAGATAAACGCTGACGGATAAAAGGGGACGGACATCCGTCCCTTTTTTTTGCACGAATAAATTCGTGCCCCATTAAATAGTAAACATTTTACGGGGCAAGCCTACATAGATAAAATTTCAAGTAGACGATCCATCTCCTCTTTTGTCCTTTTCTCAGTAACCGAAATGAGAAGATGATTCTTCCATTCATCCTTAAAATCCGTGAGATTTATCCCGACAAGATACCCCTCTTTTAATCCCAGTTCAATAGCCCTATTAACCCCGTATGGAATCGCAACCACAAATTCCCTGAAGAAGGACTTTCTTCCTTTTTTATTATAGGGGAGTTCAAACCCGGCATTCTCCAGTCGCTCTGCAAGATAATGGGCTTTCTGTGTTGTCTGGTTTGCAACTTCTCTTATCCCTTTTCCTCCCAAAGCCGTTAGATAAAGAGCAGCAGTCAGTGCACAAAGTTGCTGATTGGTGCAGATGTTGGATGTGGCTTTCTCCCTTCTTATGTGCTGCTCCCGGGTCTGGAGAGCCATTACATAACCAGTATTCCCTTTTCCATCTACTGTCTTGCCCGCTATCCTTCCCGGCATTTTCCTGATAAATTCTCTCTTTGCAGTAAAGATACCAAGGTGAGGCCCACCAAGACTCATTGGCAATCCCAATGATTGCCCCTCTGCTGTTGCTATATCTACACCATATTCTCCTGGGGTTTTTAGTATCCCAAGGGAAATAGGATCAAAACTCATAATAGCAAGGGCACCCCTGGCATGAGCCTTTTCAATAATAGAGGGCAAAGCCCATTCCAGATTACCAAGATAATTGGGATGTTGCAACACAACACACGCAGTTTCCTCATCTATCTCGAGACTTTCTAAATCTGTAACTCCTCCGTTGATAGGTATTGTTTCAATTGGATATCTTCCAGCTAAATAGGTATTTACAACCTCGATATAACGTGGATTTATACCTTCTCCAAGTATCACCTTGCTTCTTCCTGAAATTGCGATTGCCATACATATACCTTCTGCGAGAGCAGTTGCGCCATCGTAAATTGAGGCATTGGAGACATCCATATTAGTAAGCTCACATATCATCGATTGATATTCAAACATAGCCTGGAGTGTGCCCTGTGATACTTCTGCCTGATAGGGAGTGTATGCTGTGTAGAACTCCGGCCTTCTGATGATATGGTCAACCACAGAGGGTATATAGTGGTCATAAACTCCACCACCAGCAAAGCATTTCAGGTTCTTATTGGCTTTTTCAAGTTTTCCTGTTTCTTCTTTTGCTTCTAATTCGCTTAAAGGAGTCGGTAAATTAAGGACTGAACGCTCTCTTAGTTCATCCGGTATTGCTGCAAATAACTCGTCTATTCCCTTACCGATAACCTCGAGCATTTCCTTCCGCTCGGAAGGAGTTACGGATATAAAATTCATTATTCCATTGAGATTAGATCTTTATACTCAGAGGCTTCCATTAAAGTCCCTAATTCCTCTGGGTCTCCTACCTTGATGCGGACAATCCACCCTGCATCATATGGATCCTTATTTATCAACTCAGGATGGTCCTCTAATTCTTTATTAACCTCGATGATGGTTCCGGAAAGAACTGCGCATAGATCACTCACTGTCTTAACGGCCTCTATTGTTCCTATTGCCTCACCCTTGCGTACTTCAATGCCCTCTTCCGGGAGTTCTATATAGACTATATCGGATAACTCGGATTGTGCATAATCCGTTATACCTTCTATGACTTCTCCGTTTTCCTGTCTTGCCCACTCATGATCTTTTGAATATAGAAGTTCCTCTAATATTTCCATCTAACCTCCTATTTGTTTTCATTCTAATATTTCATTAGTTTTTGCGATTCTATTATCGTTTAATCGACCCGTTCTTCCAGAAAGGTAAAGAGACCACTTCACCTTCTATCATTTTTTTCCTTATTTCTATCTCTAATTTTGTTCCTTTTTTATGGAAAGGTTTTTCAACATACCCCATAGCTATCGGATAATTCAGGGTAGGGGAGTGTGTGCCACTGGTTATCTCACCGATTTTTTCCCCTTCTTTATAGATAGGATAGCCATGTCTCGGTATTGACTTGCTTTCAAGTCTCATTCCAATGAGTTTTCTCCCGAACCCTTCTTCTTCCTGTTTGATAAGTGATTCTTTCCCTATGAAATCCCCTTTATTCATCTTCACAAGCCAGGAGAGGCCAGCTTCTAATGGTGTTGTTTCTTTCGTTATATCATTACCGTATAGGCAGTAACCCACCTCCAGACGAAGTATATCCCTGGCACCTAAACCGCAAGGAACAATATGGGTATTAATGGTTTCCCCGGCATCCATTACAATATCCCAGATCTTCATACCCAGAGGGGAATCACCATATATCTCGAACCCATCCTCACCAGTATAGCCAGTCCTCGAAATGAGTACTTTATTCCCGGAAATGAACTCTTCTTTCGCCCAGTAGAAGGGAAGGTCTGATGGATCTTTCAGAGTAATCCTTTTAATTACATCGAGAGTTAAGGGCCCTTGAACAGCTATCTGAAAATAATCATCACCCCTGTCCTCTATATCAACATTTCCTCTTTTATTGTTGATAATCCAGTTAAAATCCTTTTCCCTGTTGGTAGCATTTACTACAAGAAGATAGCTATCGGGCAGCCTGTAAACCAATAGGTCATCAACGATGCCCCCCTCAGGGTATAACATGGTTGTATACTGGACCTGCCAGAGTTTTAATATAGATGCGTCATTCGTGGTAATCCAGTTTACAAAATTCAAGGCATAGCTTCCGCTTATCTCTATTTCGCCCATATGGGAAACGTCAAATATCCCTACAGACTCTCTTACTCCTTTAACTTCATTTATTATAGAGGAGTACTGAACTGGCATTTTAAAATCAGCAAAATCAACCATTCTCCCGTTGAGTTTGATGTGTTCTTCATAAAGAGGTGTCTTTTTCATTCTTCCTCCTGCTTTTATTGAAATCAGTATTGCAAAAATAGTAATTTTGTCAAGTCCTAACCCCTTCTCTTAGGCAAAAAAGATACCCATGAAATGAAACCGCAGATACACGCAGATAAAAACCTCACACCACCAAGAGTATAGCCACGGTAAACTCACGGTTAATTCTTGATAAAGACACCCACCACCAGGGAAATGAACCCGCGGATAAATGTAGTTAAATGGTTGAGTAGTTGAGTCGTTAAGTCGTTGATTGGGAATCCTGTCCCCTTGACTCTCGACTCCCGACTCTGGACGCTCGACTCTTGACTGATTCCCACATATCACATACCACATATCCCATATCACGTATCCCTTATCACATACCACGATAGTCCTAACATACCAACCGACCAATCGCCGATTTTAATACCCAAGACCAAACACCTAAGATCTGAAAGATGGACATTAGACGCTCGACTAATATTCACGTATCTCTTATCACTCTAATCCTAAATTCGACTCTTGACAAAAGACAGGATTTCAATATTATGCACATAGGTTCATAACCTGTATGTTATAATTGATTTTGAAGTTTAAAATAGTTACAAGTGAGGAAGAGGAGGCAGACAATATGTTAAGGGTCATAAGGAAGGAGCTTAAGAATCATGCACCTCATACTGCCTTGGGGGTAGTTAGTGGAATTATTGCCATGTTCCTTTTCTACGGGTTACCACATAGAATCGCCTTTAATGTTTTCTACACTCTGCACCCTCTCCACGTTGTCTTTAGTGCTATGGCGACAGCATCCCTATACAAACTTCACAGGCAAAGAGAAAGGTGTAACATATGGATGTTATATCTGATTGGATATACAGGAGTTATTGTAATAGCTACAATAAGTGATTCAGTAATTCCATATATAGGGGAAATTCTACTCAATTTACCCAATAGAGGAATCCATATAGGATTTATTGAAAAATGGTATCTCGTAAACCCACTTGCGCTTCTGGGAGTAACTATAGCATATTTTAAAACCCAATCCAAACATCCCCATGCTGTTCATGTGTTTCTTAGCACCCTGGCATCCCTATTCCATATCATTATGGCATTAGGAGGAAAGGTAGACCTTATTTCTTCTATTGTTATCGCAATTTTCTTATTCCTTGCCGTCTGGATACCCGCCTGTGGAAGTGACATAGTATATCCGCTATTATTTGTAAAGGAATGACGGGATCTCTCTAACCTTGACATAACTCAATTCGCTGGTATAATCGTTCTATGATGAATTATTTTATCCTGATGCGCCCAACCTTGTTCCTTCCTTTATGGATATTTTTTCTATTGGGTGCCCATTTTGCTGAAGGGTCTCTATCATGGAGATCAATTTCTATTTTTATTCTATATACCCTCCTGATGGGTGGTATTTATGTCCTGAATCAGATTGTAGATAGGGAATCTGATCGAAAGAACGAGAAATTATTTCTACTCTCGAATGAGATCATACCTTTGACCCATGCCTATGCTGAGATGATAACACTCTTTATCATATCTCTCGGTCTTTCTTTGTTGTTTGGTAAAGTTGTATTTCTTTATTTTCTTATATCCCTTTTAATGGGCATTACCTATTCTTATCCTGTGGGCGGCATGAAAGCAAAACCATTCCTCGATATACTCTGGAATTCTTTTGGTTATGGAGTCCTTGCCTTTGTCATTGGATGGATTTCAGTAAGTTTCCCTTCTCCCCATATGTGGATCCGCGGAATACCCTATTTTCTTGCGGTTTCAGCCGTTTTTGTGAATACAACTATACCGGACATAAAAGGGGATAGGGAGGAGGGGAAGATAACAACCGGGGTCCTCCTCGGTAAAAAGAAAACACTTATACTCGGGGTTATTCTTGATATCCTAGCGGTTATTGTTTCTTATCGCCTGGGAGACCATATATGTTTAATAGCAGCGGGTCTATCCCTGCCAATATTTATCTATGCATACCTTAGTTCTGGTAGTAAACCTGTACTACTATCAATTAGAGCAACATCGGGAATACTTGGAATAGCTGTATTTATCATAGCTCCTATTATAATTCCTCTTTTTCTACTAATACTACTAATACAAAAGAACTATTATCGAAAGCGGTTCAACATTAATTATCCATCTCTCTATAGCGGAGCAGATAGGGAATTCTAATTGGTGGCCATAATTCTCTTATTATTCAATCTCACTCCAAAGGTAGATAGTCTAATCTTGAGGTCAATTGAGCTTTCGTATCAGGAAGAATTTGCCCGTTCGGAATCTTTGCTGAAAATTGTAATTAATGAAACTCCCGACAACCCTGCACCTTACTTCTGTTTAGCGTCACTATATGAGCTGATGTGGGTGGATCTGGGTTGTGACTCATTTGCAGTAAAATTCTTTTTATACTCAGATTCAAGTATTATGATTGCCAACGAATGGGTGGAAAAACATCCAGACGATGCGTGGGGGTATTTCTTTATGGGAGGAGCCTATACCATACGCATATTTTATTATGCATTGAATGGAAATGCCTTCAAGGGATTGTCTTTTGTCGGTCCTGCACTTAAAGCGCTTTCAAGATGCCAGGCAAAAGACCCGGGGGTATCAGATGTCTATTTGGGACTCGGAGGCTGGGAGTATTTCAAAGGTCATCTTCCCTTGCTTAATTCAAAGAAAAAGAAGGGCCTTTCAATGATTAAAAGAGCAAGTGAGAATGCAAAGTATGTTTCACTGTATGCAACCCTCGCCTATGCCCAGATACTCTTGCGAGAACAAAACTTCCAGGAGACTATTTCAATACTCACACCTTTAGTGGATTCCTTTCCCAATTCAAGAACATTAACATGGCCACTTCTCAAAGCTTACTTCGGAGGTAAAGACTACGAAAATGCTCTAAAGATGGCAAATCGTCTTATTAATCTCTCAGAGGATAATAAATACTCCAATTTTAGTGCACACTATTATAAAGTAAAGATTCTAATGGCTCTTAAAAGACTTAGAGGGGTAGTAAATACCTCTGAAGAAGCGTTAGAAATTGACGTGGATATAAATTCTCCTGATGTTAAGTCAATGAGAGAAGAATTAGATAAAACCCTAAAAGAATTGTATCAAAGAATAGGTATTGAATAAGGGATCAGGGTGCTCTGAGTTCTGAGTTGAATTAGCGTGATAAGGGATAAGGGATACGTGATATGTGGTATGTGATATGTGGGAATTAGTCGAGCGTCCAGTTTCCAGTGTCAAGAATCAAGGGGACAGAATTCCAAATCAACGACTCAACTACTCAACCATTTAACTACATTTATCCGCGGGTTCATTTCCCTGGTGGTGGGTGTCTTTATCAAGAATTAACCGTGAGTTTACCGTGGCTATACTCTTGGTGGTGTGAGGTTTTTATCTGCGTGTATCTGCGGTTTCATTCCGTGGGTATCCGCGGTAAGATTCTAATATAGTCGCCGTCTCTTCCAGCGAAGGTAGACATATCCAACTGCAAGTCCTGCTAAATGAGCGAGATGTGCTATATTCCCTCCACCAGCAATAAGCATTAATAATTCCAATCCTCCAAATAATAGAACAGCATATTTTGCCTCTATAGGTATAAAGAAGGGGAATATTAATAATTTTCTCCTTGGGAAAGTTATACCATAGGCGAGAAGTATGCCAAAAACCGCACCTGATGCCCCTATAACAGGTATGACGGAGTTAATATTAAATATAGAATATACTATTGCGGCACCAATCCCACATATGAAGTAATACTTAAAGAATTCTTTGGTTCCCCACATGAATTCAAGTTCTCTACCAAACATCCAGAGAACATACATATTGATTCCAAGATGAAATAACCCCCCATGAAGAAACATATAAGTAACTCCCTGCCATACCCACCCCTTCATAAATTCCCTGGGGATAAGGGCAAAGTAATGGATAAACGGTGTTGCATTTTTAAGCATCATCTGAAGGAAGAATACAGCGATGTTTACTATAATTAGATTTCTCAAGCCATTTTGGGTCTCTCTTATTCTCATTTTAACTCCTTAGTATAACCATTTCAATATATATCCAAGAACCAATATTCCGATAATCCCGAATAAATTTATTTTCAACATAAAACCAAATGTCAATGTAAATATTTGTAGATCAAGTACAATAGGATGAAAGCCAATTTTTAAAGAGTGTATCATAACACTCTTCACCGCACCATCGGGTAGGATTAGACCTAAAACATCTCCTATAAGCGTTCCTATGAGAAGCCCTACAATGAGTATAAAAATTGTAAGTCCGGTCTTATTACGGAGCTTTCGCAAATTCAATTTTCCCCTCCGTTCTTTCATACAACCAATATGTGCATATCCCAGTGATAGAACCAGTTATAAGGGATAGCAAAACAAATGGAACGAGCAGATAAACAAAGGATGCCTTGCCAATAAATAGGTAAGTTGCTATTAAAATCTGGATAAACGTATGAGTTTCTGCTCCAAGTATGCTGATGCCAACAAGACTAACACTTCTTAGGTATCTTACTGCCAATGCCATAATGATGATGCTCATTATCGTTCCACTTATAGAAAAGAGGAAGGATGGGGTGAGAAGACGAGCAATGATAAGACTGCCAACGACTGACTTCAATATTCCCACGAGTAATGCTTCTCTAAATCCAAAAGTTAAAAGAGCCAGTAGAATGAAGATATTTGCAAGGCCAAGGCGTATACCAGGAATTGGCTGTGGGATTAAACTCTCTACCACAAAGAGACTTATAGCTCCCGCAGTGAAAATTGAAATATATGCAATCCTATTCAGTGATTGCATCAAACCGCTCTCCTTCTATGCAAATTAAAATACCATTGGGGATACAGATTATTTGGTCTCCTTTTTTCTTTATCCAACCTTTTTGCCTACACAACTTCAGCGGACACGGAGCTTCTAAAACCCTTACCCTTCCATCTTTAATCGCCACCTTTGTTACGCCAATCTGCCCTCTGATTTCAAGAACCCTATCTTCCATTAGAGAATATATGTATTCCTTGCCTTTGTCAACTGTTATCCTTACTTTCCTACCCTCGATCCGCGGTAGAAAAAAAAGGGCGGAAAGAAAAAATAATATAATTACGAAATCACCTATCTTTAAAGGACGATATCTACTTTTCTTCCGCAACTTTTGCAGCTCTCTTTTTCTATCCCGACAATCCTCATACTAAAACCCGTTCTCTCGATAAGTAGATTTCCGCATTCTGGACAATATGTGTTTTCTGCCCCTGTTATTGAGGCATTACCTATGAAAACATAATAAAGATAATGCTTTGCTATTTCGAAAGACTCCCGCAACATGGACATTGGCGTTGGGGGCCTCTCATAACCCAGATATGGGAAATATCTGGAAATGTGCAGGGGAATTGTTTTATCAACAGAGGAAAGCCACTTAGATAACTCCTCAATATCTTCATCGTTATCTCCAGGTATAAGAAGATTGGTAACCTCTACGTGAATTTTCTTCGATGCTTGCTCAATAGTTCTTAAAGTAGTACTAAGATCCCCCTTCAGTACCTTTCTGTAGTATTCTTCATTCATTGATTTAAGGTCTATATTCATGGCGCTCACCACCCGAAGAAGGTCATTGAGTGGCTCTGGTGAAATTAGACCATTTGTAACCATAATTAGGTCTATCCCTCTTGCCCCTGCATACCTGGCTACATCCATGATGTATTCAAACCATATTATGGGTTCACTGTATGTGAAAGCAATTGAAGGACTGTTGTAATGCTTTGCCAGTTCTACGAGTTCTTCTGGTTCTATATATCGTGTTGGCACTTTTCTTGCAGAAATGGTATAATTCTGACAGAAGGGACAACGCATATTGCATCCGTTAGGGGCAACAGATAGAATAGTACTTCCCGGCCGAAAATGGAACAAAGGCTTCTTTTCTATTGGGTCTACTGCAAGAGAGGTAGTCTTTCCATAATTTGCAGCATAAAGTGTTCCATCTTCATTCTTCCTTGCCCAACACATTCCTTCCTCTCCAGGAGAAATGATACAATGATGAGGGCAGAGATTGCACTTAAGAGTATTCCCGCTCTCTACTTTCCAGTACTCTGCTTTGCGTTTTTTCATAAATCCCCCAGCTTAAACCTTTCTGTAAAACTATGGATTTTTCCAGACGAGTCAACTATTATAGCCTCTAGCTGATTTTCTTCTACAAATTCCAGGGCTCTATTCATTCCCATGGCAAAGAGAGCTGTAGAAAGTCCATCAACGATTAGACCATCCTCTCCAATCACCGTTACAGATTGCATTTCTCGCACAGGATAGCCTGTTTCTGGATTGATAATATGGTGGTATCGTATACTATCAATAAAGAAACATCTCTCGTAGTCACCAGCTGTAGCTATAAAACAATCTGAAAGGTTGCATATTCCGATTACTCCATTCCTGTCCCTTGGATGGCGCACCCCAATCAACCAATCATTATTTCCCTTCTTCCTCCCAACAAGGACAATATCTCCTCCAGCTTCAGTAAGAGCGGAATGAATCTCCATTTCCTTAAAGATGTTCCTAATGCAATTAAGTGCATAACCCTTGGCACTACCTCCAATATTAATACTCATTCCACGGGGGAGAGAAAGGCTGTCGCCAATCAAAACAACCTTTCTATAGTCCACGAATGTAAGGAGCGAATCTATTGTTTCCTTAGAGGGGATTACGGGCTCTTTAAAATAATGCCAGGCATTTAACACTGGATCCACGGTTGGATCAAAAGCCCCTTCGCTCATTTTGCTTATTTTAAGAGAACCCTTGATAATATGAACCAGGGCAGAATCTATTTTGCCTGCTTTTATCCCTTTTACCGGGATTTGATCTATTCTTTCGAATTCTCCCTTCAATAGTTTAATCGTTTTCTTTGCCTTAAGTGGGTTTCTTGCAAAGAACTTCACTTTGATATAGGTATCAAAGTAAAAACCCTGGTAGGTGTATTTCTTTAATGGCACGAAGATAAAAAATAGGCTTACTATTACTATTAATAAGCCTATAATTAACCGCTTTGGTGCCTTCACCAGTTTTCCCTTTCTTTATTCGGTAAAAATATCTTTTATTCTAAGAAACGCCCAATCCAGCTCTTCCTTTGTGATGGTAAGAGGGGGTGCAAAACGAATAATTGTGGAATGTGTTTCTTTGCAAAGTATACCTTTTTCTTTTAGTCGTTCAGCATAAACTCTAGCCGGTTCGTGTAACTCCAACCCTATAAATAGCCCCTTGCCTCTCACTTCCTTAATAACCGGATGATTCAAGGTCTTTAACTTCTTCATAAAGTACTCTCCAAGTTCATTGGATCTCTCTGCAAGGTTTTCTTCTAATATATAATCAAGAGCCACTATACCTACGGCAGCGCCAACAGGGTTTCCACCAAAGGTCGAACCATGGTCACCAGGGTTAAAAACACCCAATACCTCTCTTGAGGATGCTACAATAGAGACAGGATATACTCCACCTCCTAATGCTTTACCAAGTATTATCATATCAGGTTTTGCTCCATCCCACTCCCATGCAAATAGCTTACCTGTTCTGCCAAGGCCTGATTGTATCTCATCCAGGACAAATAGGACATTATTCTCTTTACATATATTCTTTACTTCATTTAAATAACCCTCGGGGGGGATTATAATACCTGCTTCTCCTTGGATAGGTTCAAGCATTACGGCTGCGGTATTTTCGCCTACCTTTTCTCTAATCGCAGCTACATCCCCATATGGAACTATTTCAAAGCCTGGAGTTAAAGGGCCGAACCCATCTCTGTATTGGTCTTCTGTTGCAAAGGATATTATTGTTATGGTTCTTCCATGAAAGTTATTGGCTGCTACAATAATTTCTGCCTTATCATTGGGGATTCCTTTTACTTTATATCCCCACTTTCTTGATGCCTTCAGGGCCGTTTCAACGGCTTCTGCTCCGGTATTCATGGGCAGGGCCATTTCCATTCCCGTAACTTCGCAAACCTTCTTAAGGAAAAGCGGTAATTTATCATTGCGAAATGCTCGTGATGTGAGAGTAAGATTATCCAGTTGCTCTTTCATTTTTTTTATAACTTCAGGATTACAGTGCCCATGGTTTAATGCTGAGTAAGAAGAAAGCATATCCAAATATTTATTACCCCCTACATCCCAGACCCATACTCCCTTACCTTTACTCAATACCACATCAAGGGGTTCATAATTATGTGCCCCATATTTATCATCAAATTCTATTAATTGTTCTGCTGTATATTCCATAAAAATCCTCCTTTTCCCTTCATATTATAATGGGAATATTGTTTGTCAACTCACCCTCCACCTTTTTTGCCACAGAGCCACGAGAGATATAGTTAAATAGTTGAGTATTTGAATAGTTAAGTTGGTAAAAAAATAAATCTAAAACCTAAGACCCAACACCCAATACCTACAGGGCAAGCAGAGACAAGAGAAACATAGTTAAATGGTAGAGAAGGCTTTTTCTGTCTAAAATAACTGAAATTAATACTTGGCAATAATCATAAAATCATTATAATGATAAGAAATTTAATGGAGGAAAAATGGAAGATTATTCATCATTAAAACAGAGAGCTTTTTCTATCTTAAAGGCAAACATAAAGGAGGGATACAGTAAGGGTCTTCACAAGAAATATTTTTATGTTTCTCCGGACAGGATTCATTATCACCAGTGGTTCTGGGATTCGTGTTTTCATTCAATTGTAATGGCAAATGTGCACCCGGATTATGCAAAAAGGGAATTAGAAACCCTTCTCTCAGTTCAACAGGAGGATGGTTTCATCCCGCATATTATCTTCTGGAGATGGAGAATACGTGATAGATTCCAAAAATGGTGGGAAAAGGAAGTAAATGAGAAGATAAGTAGATACATAACGACTGAGATTCAACCTCCTGTGATAGGTCTTTCACTCCTTCTCATATATGAAAAAACAGGGGACCTGGAATTTATCAAGAGAAATATTGATAGGGTAGAAAAGTTTTATAACTACCTTGCGGAAAAAAGAGACCCGGACAAAGATTATCTCGTTTCTATAATCACTCCAATGGAATCAGGTATGGACTTATCCCCACAGTACGATCTACCTTTTGAAAATTTTGAACATGACCCAGAACTGACAAAGAAAAAAATTACAGAAATGCTAAAAAAATACAAGAAATGGGGATGGAACCTGGATAGAATTTTCAACGCTTCTATATTTGATGTAGAGGACGTTGCATATAACACAATATACTGCCTTGGTCTTTATGCAGTTTCTGAACTCTATTCGCACTTTGATAAAGAAAAATCAGAGCGAATAGGGGAGAGGGCTACCCTTGTAAATAGTAAAATCATCGAAAAATTCTGGGATGAAGAGGAAAAGATATACTTCAGTATATCCCATAAAGATAGTAAGGAGTATAGTATGAAGGTTAAGACCATATCTTCTCTTTTTCCTCTCACCTTAGAATTACCTCCAGAACATCTCACTCATCTCATAAATCACCTGACTAATGAAAAAGAATTCTACTCTCCTTACCCGGTAGCTAGCGTGTCAATGGATGAACCATCATTCGGACCTCTCACAAACACCCGTTACATCTGGCGTGGAACAAGTTGGATAAATACAAATTGGTTTCTTGCCCGTGGCTTACAGAAACACGGGTATAACGACCTTTACGCGGAACTTTCAAAAAAAACACTTGAATTGGTATCTAAATTCGGTTTCTCTGAATATTATGATCCACTTAATGGAAAGTGTGGAATGGCAATGAGGAACTTTGGTTGGTCCACCATTGCAATTGAATTGATTGATGATTAATTTTCGAATGAGGGTTCAAGGGGTCGAGTAAACACCCTACCTCCTATTTTTTTGACACTGATTTTCAATGATTAGACTGATCTTTAGTTTCTCGCGAAGAACGCAAGGGAAGAATGTTCATGAATTTGGCTGTTAATCGGTTAGTCAGTAATTTAATCCAACCTACTCAACTATTCAACCATTTAACTGTTCTTCGACTAATGATAGATGGCTTAGGGTTGAAGACTGGAGCGAAGCGACTGTTTCCCCTTGACAAAATAAAAAAGTATATTATTAATACATTGCTCGGTGGCCATAATGGAGGGGTCATACCCGTTCCCATTTCGAATACGGAAGTCAAGTCCTCCTATGCCAATGGTATTGCCCTATGATGGGGTGAGAGAGTAGGTAGCTGCCGGGCATTTTTTTTATACCCACCTCACATCCCTATTTTAGTTACTGATTTTTACTGATTAGGAAAACCTCTCACTTCCCGAATGTTGTAGTAGCAGACTCACTCTGCATTGCCATGGCGCGAAACAAGTTTCGCTACTCCAATTTTTTTTGACACTGGACACTGGACTCTTGACTAATCTTGTGGGAGAGGCTTTCCAGCCTCGATGATCACGGGCAGCCCGTTCCCACATATCACATATCACTTATCACATACCAACCGACCAACTTATATACTTATAGCTATTTTGCTGATAGCCTGGAGTAGCAGACTCACTCTGCGTTCAATACCCTTCCCCGGTTGACAAACAGGAAGACGCAAGTACTTTCTTAATATGATATTTTTTGTTATAGCAAGACTTCTCATTCCTATGGACGTCGAACAGACAGATCATTTATTGGCTTATGGGTTGACCTACTGGGTTCTCCAGCAGGGATTGGATGCAGAATGGCTACTTAACTACCGTGGTGGTAGTTTTCTTCTTCCTGAATTAGAGGGAATTAGGAAAGAAGCAGCCGAAAGAGGAGTTTTAACCATACCAATAAGTGAAGATATGGTAGGCGAAATATATGCCCTTGTAGAGAGAGAGAATATGGAACGAGTCAAATTAGAGAAAGCACCAAAGATTGCCGTGTATATGCCAGAGACTGAAGGACCATGGGATGATGCTGTAACCCTTGCTCTTGTGTATGCCAGGATACCATATAAAAAGGTGTGGGATGAAGATGTACTTTCTGGAAAACTCTACGATTATGACTGGTTACACCTTCATCATGAAGATTTTACAGGTCAATATGGTAAATTCTACAGGCACTACTCCAATGCCAGATGGTATAAAGAGACGGTACGTCTTAACAAAAAGATGGCAAATAAATTGGGCTATAAAAAAGTTTGGGAAATGAAACACCAGGTGGTCGAAAAAATCAAAGAGTTTGTTACTGATGGTGGTTTCCTTTTTGCCATGTGCTCAGCTCCAATAACTATGGATATTGCTCTCGCCTATCAGAATGTGGATATAGTCCCAAAAGAGATAGATGGAGATGGCATTGAAAAGGGATATAAGAAGAAAGCAAATTTCAATAATACATTGTTCCTCAAAGATATAAATCCGATTATCTCTATAAACATCTACGAACACTCAGACGTGGATATAACCCCCTACGCAGCAAGAAGGGGAGAGAGTAGCCGTTTTCGACTCCGAACATTTGCGCCAAAACGAGATATCATTCCATCCATCCTGACACAGAACCACATAAAGGGTATAAAGGAGTTTTTGGGGCAAGATACGGGGTTTAACCGTAATAGCTTGAAAAGTAATGTAGTGATACTGGGAGATATACCAAATACTGAAGAAGTGAAGTATGTCTATGGAGAGTGGGGCAAGGGTAGTTTTTCTTTCCTTGGCGGCCACGACCCTGAAGATTATAAACATTTTGTTGGAGACCCTCCTACCTATCTTGAATTCCATAAAAATTCCCCGGGTTATCGTCTAATATTGGATAATATACTACTTCCAGCCGCAGAAAAGAGAAAACTAAAAACATGATTGTATTACTTGACCCCCTGGGGGAAGGAGAGGGTGTGTGAAAATAGATAAAGAAATTGATAGTTTTCTTGAAGAATTGATAAGGAGAGAATACTCTGAACTTACAATTAAGAGTTATAAAATAGACTTAGAAGAATTCTCTGTGTTTATCGAAAAGATTGGCAAGGAAGAATTAAATGACATTAGAAGAAATGATATCAGGCACTTTATGGGGGAACTTCTTTCTTACGGCTATAAAAAGTCCTCTGTCGCAAGAAAGCTCTCTGCTATAAAGTCGTTTTGCAGGTTCCTGGTACGGAACAAAATATTGAAGATAAATCCTTCACTCAGTATAAAAACACCAAAGACCGAGCAGCCTATACCTTCTTTTCTCTCAGAGGATGAAATGGAGATAATGCTTGATTCAATTGGAGATGAAACAGAATTAGATATCAGGAATAGGGCAATACTTGAACTCCTCTACGATACAGGTATTCGTGCTTCAGAGCTTACCAATCTCGACCTTTCCGATATAGATTTAAAGGAAAAATTACTCCTTGTATACGGAAAGGGCGGAAAAGAAAGGATACTGCCGCTCACCAGAAAAGCTTGTGAGACACTTGTCAGGTATCTTGATGAAGTTCGAGGGTATGAAGAAGGCGCTTTCTTCCTGAGTAAATCAAGAAAACGATTGGGGCAACGCGACCTCCAGCGAATAGTGAAACGCTATATCTCGTCCGTTGCAACGCTTCACCAGATGAGTCCTCATACACTACGCCACACATTCGCTACACATCTTCTAAACAGGGGTGCAGACCTACGTGCTGTCCAGGAATTATTGGGCCATGAGTCACTATCAACCACACAAATATATACACATTTAAGTATAGCAAAACTTAAGGAAGAGTATAAAAGGGCTCACCCAAGGGCTTAGAAGTTACTTGGAAATGAAACGAGGGAATCATGGCCTCGATTATTTCAGGGATTAAATTGTTCTCAAGAATTTTTTAAAATGGAGGTTTGATATTCTAGATATATTAATTAACTTTGCAAAGCAGGCTGGAGATTTAATTCGCGGTTACTTCAGAGAATTGAAACCTTCAGATATAGAAAAGAAGGGATTCAGCCATTATGTGACCAGGGCAGACAAAGAAGCGGAAAATCTTCTGGTTGAAGGTCTTCAAAAGGCATTTCCCGATATTGGCATCTATGCCGAAGAAGGTAGTCAAATTGAGGGAGAGGGTAGATTTATTATTGATCCCCTCGATGGAACACATAATTTCATGCATGGAATCTCACATTTCTGTGTCTCAATCGCTTACGAAGGAAACTCTGGAATAGAGATGAGTGTAATCTATGATCCAATTAAGGAAGAATTATTCACAGCACAGAAAGGGAAAGGGGCCTTTCTAAATGGAATCCCGATTAAACCTTCTATGATAAAAAGGCACGAGCAAGCACTTATAGCTATAGGATTTCCACCTTCTGCTTATCATAGACGAGAAAAACTGATGGATGCATTAAAAGAACTCATTCTGGAGGTGAATTCACTTCGGTGGTTGGGTTCAGCTGCTCTCCACCTGGCCTATATTGCAGCTGGCAGGATAGATGGTGATATCGAGTTTAATCTCTCTCCATGGGATGTTGCGGGGGGATGGCTATTGGTAGAAGAAGCAGGAGCAGTAATTACTGATCAGAATGGTGGAAATGATATCCTTAAGGGTAATATAATAGCCGGTTCACCTGATATCCATCAATTTTTACTTGACTTTGTGCGAAAAAAGGGTATATAATTAGAAAATCATTAACACATAAATATAGGAGGTGAGATGCTACTTTTACTCTTATCATTTACATTTGAGCCAACTGTTGGTCTTGATTTATATTCATCCGGTGGTCCTGGTTTTTCAATAAATGCCAAAATCACTATGCCAGTCTTCCGTAATGTAGAACTTGACTTTAATCTGTTACAACTATATTTCGCCGATGATAATTCTGTAGTTGGACTAGGATTTTTTGAATCCCCCGAAGTTAATGTATTCCTGCCAACCAAGAGACTTGATATATATGTAATTGGTTCCTTCAGCTTTTATGATGACCTTAAAGGATTAACCCTCGGGGCAGGAATTCGATACCCTGTTAACCCTAAATTCAGTCTCGTGGGTGAAGGTAAATACAAAAAAATCGGCGAAACGAATATATTCGAGTTAATGGGAGGAATCCGCATACCATTTTCATTATAGACAAAAATAACAAAAATTTAGATTATCCTTCTTGACAGAAGTATCTTTTGGAATACTTATAACGTATGCCATTAATAAGAGAAAGATTTTACAATGTTATGGAGTATATTGGTTCTGTATTTATACTGCTATGGCGGGTACTGCTTAACATACGGGGCCTGTATAGAAAGTTTGGACTTTTCATCGAGCAGATACATTTTCAGGGAGTGAAGTCACTCTCGATCGTTATGTTCTCCGCTCTATTTATGGGCATGGTTACAGCTTTTCAGGCATATTATCAGGGACAGAATTATATGCCCGATGTCTATGTCGGAATGGCTGTTTGTAAAGCACTGTTTATAGAGCTTGGCCCATTGATCGTCGGATTGGTAATAGCAGGAAGGGTAGCATCTTCGATAGCTGCAGAACTGGGTACAATGAAAGTAACGGAACAGATAGATGCCTTGAACGCACTTGCAATAAATCCTATTGAATACCTTGTGGTTCCCCGTGTATTTGCTGGCATTATCGTTCTTCCCCTTCTCACACTCGTGGCCGAAATTACCGGAATAATAGGAGGTTGGATACTCTCTATATATAGTTTGCATATTCCAAATACAGTATACTGGAGAGGAGTAAGATTGAATTACTTTCCAATAACTCTTTACGGAGGGTTGATAAAAGCAATGACATTTGGTTTAACTTTAACATTGATGGGATGTTTCTATGGGCTCAAAGCAAAGGGTGGAGCAGAAGGGGTGGGGGAGGCTACGACAAAAGCTGTAATCTCATCCACTATTCTTATTCTCTTCCTTGACTATGTAGTTTCAAGGTTGGTGTTTTAAAAGGAGGTTATGATGCAAAAACGGTCTACAGCAGTAAAGGTTGGAATTTTCCTTACGGCACTTGTAGTATTGTTTGTAGTGGGACAATTGTGGTTACTTAGATTTAATGTGGGTAAAGAAGGCCATACAATCAAAATACTTTTTAATGATGTGAGCGGTCTAAAGAGTGACGACCCTATATGGGTATTCGGGATCAAAAAGGGGAAGGTATTGAGGATAGAAATGGGGAAAAATGAGGTCATAGTAACAGGATGGATTGAGAAGAGCATTGATCTTAGGGCAGATGTTTCTGTTTCCATTCAGGATATTGCAATGATAAGCGGAACCAAGGCATTAGTTCTACACCCTGGTGTATCTCTTGAACCCTGGGATTTATCTAAACCTATTCAAGGGAGACCCAGTCTTGGTCTTTCGACTGTTGAGATTGGAACCATTGCAATGCAAGCAGAGGGTCTAATACAAATACTAAAGAAGGAACTCGGTGAAGGAGGAGTAGCTCTGCAAAGTCTTAAAGCCTCTCTGGATAACCTTAACATTCTCCTGAAAGAAAATAGAGCGGGGATTAAGGAAATGATCGATAAGGGGGCAGATGGTTTAGACCAGGCGCAGAATCTCGCAGATGAATTATCTGTTACAATCAAGGGACTTAGTGCTACTATAGATCAGATAAATAAAAAAGAGGGTACCCTTGGTAAATTGATTTATGATGAAGCGCTCTATAATAATCTATCGAGGGCATCTTCCAATCTTGATAGTTTGCTTATAGATATAAAAAAGAATCCCAGTAGGTATATACATATTAGCGTGTTCTGAGCGGGTTTCACCACAAAAACATGTCGCTCCGCTCCATTGAAGATTGAAAAATGCAAAATGGAAATTGCAAAATGTGGGAGCGGGCTTCTGCCCGCGATTTATTTAATTGTGGGAATGGTTTCCTAACCGCAATGTAGAGTCAATGACTGGAGTGATAGAAAGAAAATGGAGTAGCGAAACTTGTTTCGCCCTCCTAGATAATCGGGACTTAAGAAATTCATCCTACAATCGGGCAAGATATATCTTGCCCCTACTGAGTATTTTGGTTGTAATTCCCGTTCCTCAAATCCTAACTTAATTAACTATTTGACTATTAAGCTATTTAACTATTTTTCAATTGGAGCGAAGCGCCCTTAGTCTTTTCTATATGGAAATCAATGAAATCACAATGGTGAACGATGATTGCTTCCGGTGTGCGAATTGTCTTTTCTCCTTCAAATGAATGTGCTAATATGATATGCTGAACCGAGACAGGCAAACCTTCTTCTCTTGCAAGCATTGCCCCTGAGATTGGATGGCGAACTATATTTCCATAATCACTTTTTATAATTTTTCCGCCTTTTCTTTCATATTCCAAAAGTTTCCCCACATCATGCAGCAGAGCACCGGATATCAGGATATCCATATCAATATTATCCCGTTCTCTCCCGACCCCAATGCTCATTGCGGTTACAATCCTTGTATGCTCCAGAAGGGTCTTTTTCGTTTCTACAAGTAACGTAAAAGGTATGTCTGATATATCATTCCATCCACCTTCTTTAATAGCATTTTTCCAGACATTCATTGTTTTTTCCCTAATTTTAGAATCCTTAATAAGATTTAAAGCTTCAAAGGTTATTTCCATAATAATCTCCTTTCCCTCTCATTGTGCTCCATTTTCAAGAAGGATTTTTACAACATCAACATAATGATTATTTGTCGCCAGAACCAGAAGTGGGACGCCTACCTCATTCCCTCCGTCCGGATTCCCTTTATCTTCAATGATTTTCTTTATGCTATCCTCAAATGCAACCTCAAATTTATCCTTCTTATAAGTGGTCAAAGGTTCTTTTCCTCCAGAACCGCAGGAAGGCAAAAACATTATAGTTAACAACAATAGTAAAAGACAAACGAGTTGTTTTTTACTAGAGATATTGTTTAGATTATCTATTTAAAACCTCCTATTCTGTAGTGAATATAAATTTTTTAGAGTGAATGTCAAGATTAGTATTCTTCTACTCCCCGATTTTTTCACCAAGAACTCAAAGGAAAAATAGAATTTAAAAAATTCGGTAGGGAGGTTCCCACTTGAATTACTGAATGAAAACACTATATTATAAATATGAAGCAAATAGATAAATATAAATGGATGATAGAGAAAGAAGGGGGAATGAGAGTTCCTGGAATTATATATGCATCCGAAAAACTTATGGATGCAATGAAAGGCGACAATTCTATTGAGCAGGTTCGTAATGTGGCATATTTACCAGGGATTCAACTGTATTCACTTGCAATGCCTGATATCCACTGGGGGTATGGTTTCCCAATAGGAGGAGTAGCTGCAATGGATATAGAAGAGGGGGTCATTTCTCCAGGAGGAGTTGGGTACGATATTAATTGCGGAGTTCGAGTTGTTAGGACCTCAATACATTTTGATGACATCAAAGGAAAAATAGAGGATCTGACGAATAAGATTTATTCATTGGTTCCCTGCGGTGTTGGTTCTATGAGTAATGTAAAGATTTCTAGTCCTGAGTTAAAAAGAGTTTTAAAAGATGGAGCGTCATGGGCAGTTAAGAATGGACATGGATGGGATGAAGATTTAGAATATACTGAAGAGAATGGGTATATGGAAGGTGCGGATCCCGATATCATATCAGATAGAGCATTACAAAGAGGTAGACCACAGCTTGGAACATTAGGTGCTGGTAACCACTTCATAGAGATACAAAAGGTAGTCAATATATACAATAAAGAAGCGGCCGGGGTTATGGGATTAGAAGAGGGACAGGTTACTGTAATGATACATACAGGGTCTCGTGGTTTTGGGCATCAGGTTTGTAGTGATTGGGTTAAGAACCTGATGAAGGTTCAGAATAAATATACATTTCATCTTCCCGATAAAGAATTAATTTGCGCTCCTATAAATTCTCCTGAAGGGAAGAAATACCTTTCAGCAATGAAAGCAGCAGCTAACTTTGCCTGGACAAACCGACAGATAATACTATCACGCGTAAGGGAGGCCTTCGCTTTAGTATTTGGACAATCTGCCGAATCACTTCAGATGAATCTCATTTACGATGTAGCCCATAATATTGCAAAAATCGAGACACATACTGTTAACGGCATAAAAAAGAAACTATGCGTCCACAGGAAAGGAGCAACCAGAGCATTTCCACCATTTCATCCAGATATACCCTCAAAATATAGAACTATTGGACAACCTGTTTTGATACCAGGGGATATGGGGACAGCTTCTTATATTCTTGTGGGGAGAGAGTCCGCAATGGAAGAAACCTTTGGTTCTACATGTCATGGTGCAGGTCGCATACTTTCCAGACGAAAAGCAATAAAAGCCACAGGTGGAAGGAATATTACAGATGAACTGGCACGTAAAGGTATTTTCATAAGGGCAAAATCCGTTAAAACTATTCGGGAAGAAGCTCCTATGGCATATAAAGATATTGATGAGGTTGTAAGAACGGTAGATGAAGTTGGTCTCAGCAAGAAAGTGGTGAAAACCCTACCCATTGCTGTTATAAAAGGATGAATAAGGATAAAAGCAGAGTTATAGAACTTTCCGAAAGCTTAAAAAATAAGATTGCTGCAGGTGAAGTTATCGAAGCTCCATTTTCCTGCGTTAAGGAGTTGATAGAGAATTCAATAGATGCTGATGCTTCACAAATTACTATAGATATAGAAGACGGAGGGAAAAGGTTAATAAGTGTTTCTGATAATGGCTTAGGTATTCATCCAGATGACCTTACCCTCGCAATCAGAAGATATTCTACCAGTAAAATAAAAAGTTCCGATGACCTCCAGTTAATCAATTCCCTGGGGTTCAGAGGAGAAGCGTTATCATCAATAGCTTCTGTATCACAATTAGAAATTCTCAGTAAACACATTGATAGTGAGATTGGCAAATATATAAGGGTTGAAAATGGAGAAATTCTTGAAGAGAAAATTAAGCAACGTCAGAGGGGAACCTCAGTCATAGTAAAATACCTTTTTAATAATTATCCTGCAAGGAGGAAATTTCTTCATTCAGCAAGTGCTGAATTCAGAAGAATCCTTGGGGAAGTAGTACCCAAATGTATTGCATTCCCGGAGATTTCGTTCATTCTTACGCACAATGGGAGGGAGATAATTAATGTTCGTTCCGGGAGTATGGAAGAACGATTACTATCGATTGTGGACGAGCTCCTGCTAAATAGTCTCTTACCTCTTGAATATGAAGGAGATAATGGGATAAAGATCGAAGGGTGGATTCAGAAACCCAATATACCGTCACAGAAGAAATACTATCTCTTTGTTAACAGAAGAAATGTTTGGGATGGCAAAATATTCAGACTCCTTCGAGATTTCTACACGCCTTTCAGTAATGAAAACCCCTCTTTTATATTATTTATCACCCTTCCGACTGAAATGGTGGATGTTAATGTCCACCCAACAAAGAAAGAGGTCCGCTTCCACAGGGAAAATGTTCTCCTGGCTAATCTTCATAGAGCATTGGATGAAACACTTGGGGAGGAAAGCAATTACAGAAAGGATTTGTTCTCTTTTGACAAAGATTATCTGTTTACCGGGGATACTCAGAGTAAATTCTGGCAATTACACGATTCCTATATAGTTGCACAGACAAGGAATGGCATGGTCGTTATAGACCAACACGCAGCCCATGAGAGGATTCTGTACGACAATCTTAGAAATAACACTTTTTTCCCGAGTCAGACCTTACTTTTCCCAATTCAGATAAAACATACGCCTCTGGAAGTATCAAAGTTAGAAGAAATACAGGATAAATTAAAACAATTAGGATTTCGTTTCCACATCTTAAGCGGGAATACTGTAATCTGGGAAGGAGTCCCTGCAATAGTTGAAGAAATAGCTGATGAACAAATTATAGGTATACTTGAGGATCTCACAGAGGATAGAGAAACAACCATTGATAAAGTAATTAAGTCGATTAGTTGTCATATGGCAATTAAAGCAGGGAATGCCCTCACGTCTCAGGAAATGGAGCACCTCGTGAATCTACTGTTTGCAACAGAAAAACCATTTCGGTGCCCTCATGGACGGCCAGTAATCTATGAAATTCCCTTGAAAGAATTAGAAAAGAGGTTCGAGAGATGACAGAAGTTCCTACCATAATTGGTCCAACTGCATCAGGTAAAACAAGAGTCTGTTTGGAATTGGGGGATAATTTACCAATTGAAGTAATTTCCGTAGATTCGAGGCAGATATATCGTTATATGGATATAGGGACAGGGAAACCAACGCTAAAAGAGAGGGAAAAGGTTATTCACCATCTCATAGATTTAAAAGACCCTGACGAGAAATACTCTGCCTATAAGTTTGCAAAGGATTGCAGAAAAAAAGTAAAAGAGATTCAGAGGAAGGGCCATATTCCTATCATCTGCGGAGGAACAATACTCTACATCAGGTCAATCTACGAGGGTCTTTTCCCTGAGCCAAATATACCCGGGGAGATAAGAGAAGAAGTTAGAAAGCAGGTGGAAGAAGAATCGCTAAAGATGCACAAAGAATTAACTAAAGTGGATCCTATGGCAGGGGTGCGAATTCATCCGAATGATAGACAGCGGATAGCACGAGCACTTGAGATTTACAGGGTGAGTGGAATTCCTATCTCGGAGCATTGGAAAAGGGGTAAGGGAAATAAAATACCCCTTAAAATCCATTGCCTTCTGCCTGAAAGAAGTCAGCTCTATGAAAATATCAAAGAAAGGGTAGGTGAGATGTTCAGACGAGGTTTTGTAGAGGAAGTCAGGAAATTGCTGGATATGGGTTATGACCCAGCTCTGTATTCATTTACATCTCTTGGTTATAGGGAAATAGCTGAATTTATATTAAAAAGAAGGGACGGCAATATCCAGGAGATAAAGGATGAAATAGTTAAGAAAACCAAGGAATACGCAACCAGACAAATCACCTTTATTAAGGGATTTCCGAATGTGACCTTTTATAAGACACCGGATGCCCTGATAGGGAGCCTCATTGAAGAGCTCAAAAATTAGAAAGAATACACGGGTTGTTGAAGTAGGAAATGTCAAGATTGGGGGTGAAAATCCCATTACAGTCCAATCAATGACAAAAACAGATACCAGAAATGTTTTAGATACTGTAAAACAGATAAAAAAATTGGAAGAGGAGGGTTGTGATATAATACGGGTCGCAGTTCCTGACCTTGAGGCCGCAAAAAACTTAGGAAGGATAGTAAAGGAAATAAGGATTCCTTTAGTTGCTGATATTCATTATGATTTCCGTCTGGCCATTGAATCTGTAAAACAGGGAGCTTTAAAGATAAGAATAAATCCTGGCAATATTGATACTCCCTGGAAGATAAAAGAGATAATTAAAATATGCAAGGAAAGAGGTATACCAATTAGAGTGGGTGGTAATACGGGCTCACTTAAAGATAGTTATCTCAGGCGCTTTGGCGGTCCTACCCCTGAAGCTCTCGTTGAATCAGTACTGGATGAGGTACGGATTATTGAAGCTATGGATTTTGACTCAATTGTGGTTTCCCTGAAGTCTTCAGATGTGAGGATAATGATTGAAGCGAATCAACTTTTTTCATCTATACGCGATTTTCCACTTCATTTAGGCGTAACGGAAGCAGGTCCGCCAGGTAGGGCAGAGGTGCTATCCGCTGTAGGTATTGGAGCGCTACTTTACGAGGGAATCGGAGATACAATAAGAGTATCAATTACAGGGGACCCTGTTTTGGAAGTTAGAACTGCTTTTAATATACTCAACGCCCTCAACATTAGGATAACTGGACCAAGAATCATCTCATGCCCAACCTGTGGAAGACTGGAGTACGATATGGAAAGCGTTCTAAGAGAGGTCCAAAATCTCACAAGAAATCTAAAAAAACCCTTGACTATTGCTATAATGGGATGTAGTGTTAATGGTCCGGGTGAAGCAAAAGAAGCTGACATTGGTATTGCAGGAGGAAAGAAATCAGCAGTAATATTCAAAAAAGGTAGGATCGTAGCTACTGTAAAGGAAGGTAATTTAATAGATGTATTTTTATCTGAATTAAAGACCTTAACACAGGAGGACATATGGCAATGAAGGTTAGCAAAGTAAAAACAATGGTCCAGATATATACTGACAACAGGTATAAAATAACCGGGAATATCTATATAGTGGAAAATGCCAGGATAACAGATGCCCTGGACGCTGCGGCAAGACAATCCCAATTCCTTCCAGTTACCGATGTTGCAATCGTGTTCCCTGATGGGACAAGAAAAGATGAAAGATTTCTTCTGGTTAGGTTCAGTGCTATAGAAATATTATACCAGATAGAGGAATAAGAAAACCCATACTTGACAATATTTAACAAAACCTTATTATTAGATTAATGATTACAATAGTTATATGCCTATTTGCAATTACTGGTTTAGAAGATTATATGAAAGGAGACATTTCTATCCGTGTCCAGGTATGGGGTGAGGTTCGATCACCAGGGATTTATGCGGTTCCGCCTACTACCAATCTCATAGAAGCCATCTCCTTTGCAGGGGGACCTACTTCAAGAAGCGATCTAAGTAGAGTAAAACTGGTTAAGGCGTTAAAGGATAAGCAATTAATTTGTTACGATGTAAAGGCATATATGGAAGAAAGTAAAGAAAATCCTCCAATATTAGATTCTGGTGACCTGGTGTATATTCCACAGTCATTATCATCCAGAGTGTGGGATTTTACCAGGTTTTTAGGAGTGGTGGCCGGGATTACCTGGAGTATTTATATGGTTGCATCCGATTAAGTTAGGAGGGCAAATGATAAAAAGAGGTTTACTTTTTGGCATAATTGGAGCTCTTATTTCTTTCGGAAGTATTTTCTTTTTTGTGGGACCTGCAACCACAGAAAAAGAAATCATTGAACCAAGTTTCAAGGAGTCTCTTAATGGATGGACATCACTTGGAGAGATTCTGTCCATTAAAGTGGAGGAGCCAGTATATCTTGACGATGATTTATTTCTTTCAATACTGATGGAAGAATTTATAAAGGGTATTTCCGATTATGAACGTATCACTATCACAAGGCCGAATAATTCAATATTCTGGGATACTGAATTGGGAACCATTGATAGTAAATATAAGGACTGGACAGTACCCGAGGTGGGAAAGGGCTCTCTGACAAGTGATTTCACATCAATGTTTAAAATACCCATTAAGGAAGAAGGAAGGGATATAGGGTATGTGTATATTAAAATAGGAAATAAGCCAAACCCTGAAAGAGTCTCTCTATCTGGATGGAAAAATTTTGCTGCAATTCTTTCATACTCATTAAGGGAAGAAGTCACCTCAAAGAATTCATCGGAAATCTCTGGAATTATGAGCAGGATTCCAAGAAAAAATGATTTATTACATTTAACCATTCTCGCAGAGGACAATACCATCCTCTGGGATATGGATGAAACTTTAATCGGTCAAAAATATAAAAATGGCTGGATTAGAGAATGGGAATCAAGCAAAGGAAGTAAAGAGAAGGCCTATATTCCTGTTCCTATTGAATTCCAGGGAGAAAAGAAAGGAGAAACTCATCTTCTCGTTTCTCTACCAGTAAGAGAGGAAATAGCAACGGGGAAACCGCTTTTAGGGATATTTCCTATCAGATTGTTCGGCACTAAAAATCTCATATATCCAATTGTGTCCTTTGTCCTTTTATTCCTTGTTGGGGGTTTTCAAAGTAGAAGAACGGCAACGGTAGAGGCACCCGAAAAGGCAGGCACTACTCTGGTAAAAGAGAAAGGAGTCCTCGAAGCTGCAATAGAAGAACTCAAGAACGATCAGGAAAGGTTAGAGAATAAGAGAATAGAAATTACTTCAGAAATTGCAGAAAAGCAAAAGATTAAAAAAGACCTGGAAAGCGATATAAAAATCTTTGAAAAAACAAAAGAAGCTCCTGTTGAAGAAACTGAAATAGAAGCTTTTTCCGAAGAAAAAGAAGAGAAAATGCTATTTGATAATTTGTTTGGAGAAGACGAAGGGGAAGCCTCATCAGAGCGTGCTAAAGAAGAATTAAACTTGACACAAAGGATAGTAGGAAAACGGCGTGAAGAAATAGCTCTATCAGCAAGAGTTGAAGCAAAGAGAAAGGAACTGATAGCACTTGAAAGAAAAATAGACGAAGCAAAAGGGAAAACAGAAGGATAGAATAGTTCAGTATGTACCCATTTGAAGATATTGAGAAGAAATGGGAGGTGGAATGGGAAGATATAAACCTTTATAAAACTCCCGAGGAACCTAAAGATAAGTATTATATTATGGAGATGTGGCCCTACACTTCAGGGAACATCCATGTGGGCCATTTCAGAAATTATTCATTTGGAGATCTCAGGTGGAGATGGGAAAAGATGAGAGGAAAAGATCTACTGCATCCCTTTGGGTGGGATGCCTTTGGATTACCAGCAGAAGAAGCTGCGATAAAAAAGAAACTCAATCCCAGAGATTGGACATACAACAACATAAAGAACGCCCGGAAAACCATAAAAAGATTGGGACTCAGTTATGACTGGAAGAGGGAAGTAATAACATCTGACCCGGAATACTACAAGTGGACACAATGGTTACTCATACAATTGTTCAAGGAAGGGTTGTTGTATAGAAAAGAGGCATATGTAAACTGGTGCCCAAAGTGCAAAACCGGACTTGCTAATGAACAAGTTGTAAGTGGGGCGTGCTGGAGATGTCATTCCAAAGTTGAAAAAAGGAAACTTGAACAATGGTTTGTTAGAACCACTGATTACGCCGAAGAGTTACTAAAGGATATCGAAACCCTTGATGAGTGGCCCGAAAATATAAAAGAAATGCAGAGAAACTGGATAGGCAAGAATGATGGAGCAACAATTCAATTTAAAATGGAAGATGGCGAAGAATTCGAAGTCTTTACTACAAGACCTGATACCATATATGGAGTGACTTTTATTTGCCTGTCTCCCGAAAGTGGAATTGCAGAAAGAATAGCAAAGGAGAATAAAGAAGTACGGAAATACGCCGAGAATGCCTTACTTTTAAGTAATATTGAGAGAACAATAGTTGATAGAGAAAAGACTGGTGTAAATATTCATCTTAAAGCAACACATCCACTTACAGGAAAAGCGCTCCCCGTATTTGTGGCCGATTTTGTCCTTGGTTCCTATGGAACAGGTATTATTATGGGCGTCCCAGCACATGATCAAAGAGACTTTGAATTTGCAAAAAAATTTAACCTGCCAATAAAGCAGGTAATCAAGCCGAAAAATAATGTAGAAGAGAATGGGGCTTATACAGGACATGGAATCATGGTAAATTCCGATGAATTCGATGGCATGGAATCGGAAGAAGCATCGAAAATGATTGTTCAACTTCTTGAAAATAAAGGAGTTGGATATAAATCTATAAACTATCGCTTGAAGGATTGGCTAATAGGAAGACAACGATACTGGGGAGCGCCTATTCCCATGATTCACTGTGAAAAGTGTGGAATCGTGCCTGTTCCCGAGGAAGATCTTCCTGTGCTGCTTCCGTCTCCTGAAGAAGTGGATTTTATTCCCAGGGCTCGCTCACCACTTGCCGAGCATTCACGTTTTATGAAGACTACCTGCCCTAAATGCGGTGGAATGGCACAGAGGGACCCGGATACGGCAGACACCTTTGTGGATTCTGCATGGTATCACTTAAGGTATCTTGACCCGGAGAATACAGAGGAAATCTTTGATAGGGGAGAGGCCAAAAAGTGGCTACCTGTAGACCTCTATATTGGTGGTGCGGAACATGCAACAGGGCATTTGATATATATGCGTTTTATTACAAAATTCCTACAGAAGCTTGGTTATTGCGCGGTTAAAGAGCCTGTTGTAAGACTATTTAATCAGGGAATGGTTCGTGATGCAAATGGGGAAGTAATGTCCAAGTCGAAAAGTAATATTAAGAATGCTGACGAAATTATTGAAGAAATAGGGGTTGATGCAGCCAGGGTTGCAGTGTTATTCTTTGGTCCATCCGAGAGTGATATAGACTGGAAAGAAGATCATTTAAAAGGTTCAAGTAGATTTCTTAACAGGATATATGAAAATCTTTACGAGAAAGCAAAACGAGAAAATATCAAACTTGATGAAGCCAATAAAAGTAAACCTTTATATAAAGTAGTGGAAAAAACAACAAAGAAGGTTAGTGAGGATATTGAGAGATTCAGTTACAATACTGCAATAGCAGCTTTAATGGAACTCTTAAATAGTATAACAGATTACGGTAAAAATGATGATTTATATCAATATTCAATAAGGCGAACAACAAAACTCCTTGCACCTTTTGCCCCACACCTTGCTGAGGAAATATATAGTCAATATGGGGATAAAGAATCTATATTCCTTGAGAAGTGGCCAGAATATGACCCCGAAGCTTTAAAAGAAGAGCGATTTACACTTATTATCCAGGTTAATGGAAAGTTTAGAGGGAAGGTCGAAGCGGAAAAAGGCATAGGGGAGAAAGGTGCATTAGAACTTGCCCTAAAGCAAGAAAAAATAAAGAGGTTTGTCCAAAACACTCCTAAAAAAGTCATTTATATTCAAGATAAGTTAATCAATCTCCTTAACTAAAAGTTTCTCGCAAAGAACGCAAAGATAATTCATCACAGATGCATGCAGAGAACGCAGATGAAAACACACACCCCCAAGGGTTATGCCACGGTAAACTCACGGTTAAAGAAAGAGATTTGCCACAGAGGACACAGAGAGGAATTATTTTTTATGTAAAAAACACACACCACCAAATCCTAAATCCCATATCCTATATCCTAACCCCTGAATTGGACACAGATTTACACGGATATCAACTGATTAATATAAACTAAGAACACTGAACTCAGAACTAAATTTTAGACACTGATTTACACTGATATCAACTGATTGAAAACTAAATCCTAAACCCCAAGACCTAAAGGACGGACTCTAGACTCTCGACTAATCCCCACATATCCCATATCACGTCGCGATTTTTGTAGGGACAGCGTATAAGTGTATAAACTCCAACTTTATTTTTTCTTGACAAATAAGGGTTCTCACTTATATTTTAAAGTAGGTGCATTATGACAAAAAGAATTTTACTGAGGTTAATAATATTATTACTTCTATTTTTGTTTATTACATCAAATGCGAAAGTTTGGTATATACATTTAGATTCTACGCTTAATGCCATTCAGGCAGGACTCGACTCTTGTACTATTAATGACACCATTCTTGTAGGTTCTGGAATTTATTACGAGAACATCACTTGGCCAAATACACAGGGAATACATCTAATAAGTGAATTAGGCCCAGATACGACAATAATCGATGGAGATAACGCTGGAAGAGTGATAGAGATTACTACTGGTGTAAATTATACAACTATAATCAATGGCTTTACTATCCGGAATGGTTATACTTCTCTGGATGGTAGTGGGTTCTACTGCATCAACTCTTCCCCAACCATTACAGGTAATATTATAACTGGAAACACATGTACCTGGATGTTTGCTAATGGTGGTGGTATCTATTGTTATAATGCTTCACCAATTATAAACAACAACATCATAACTCTGAACTTAACTGATGCGAGTGGTGGTGGGATATACTGCGAATATAATTCTTCACCCAAAATCACTGACAATACCATCAAAGGTAATTCAGCAACTGATGGTGGTGGTATCTACTGTGCTTCAGGTTCTTCACCTATTATTACAAGAGATACCATTTCTACGAACACATCTTATGGGTATTATTATGGGGGTGGGGGCATCTACTGTGCCCAGGGGTCATCACCAACCATTAAAGGCAATACTATAACTGATAATACGACTAATGGTATGGGAGGTGGCATATATTGTGATTCTCCTTCCGCAATTATGAAAGGCAACATCATCACTGAAAACATAAGTTTTTTTGGTGGTGGTGGAATATATTGCTGTTCTTCACCAACTATCAGAGGTAATATCATCAATGATAATACCACATATTATGAAGGTGGAGGTATACACTGTGACTTATCTGCATCACCTGTTATTGACAGTTGTACTATATCGAGTAATGATGGTAGTGGTTTATACTGTGAATATAATGCAAATCCTGTGATAAATTACTGTAATATTACAGGTAATACCGGCTATGGAGTTTTAAATGATGATGCAGGTGTTACTGTTAATGCCGAATATAATTGGTGGGGAGATGCAAATGGCCCCGGAGGTGTAGGTCCTGGTTCTGGAGACCAGGTTAGCAATTATGTAGATTACGATCCCTGGCTTACAGATTCTGTTCCAGTATCTAATGTTGGGGAACAAGAACCTGAACAAAATGTTTTCTTTATTTCCAAATGTTGTCCAAATCCTTTTATGGATAAGACTCTTATTGAATATAACTTAATTAAATCCAGTAATGTAAACATTTCAGTCTATAACACCCTTGGTGCAAGGATAAGGGTCTTATTAAACGAAAGACAAAATACAGGAACACATACAATAACCTGGGATGGTAGTGATGAAAATGGCAATAAATTGCCAGGTGGTTTCTACTTCCTGAGAATTGAAGCTGGTGCTAATAAAGCTACAAGAAAATTGCTTTTGATAAGGTAATTGTATCATTAAAAGTGCAACCCCTTTTACCTGGGTCTTATCAAAGATCATTTATATAACTTTTCTCTTATCAAAATATACTTGACATTTCTTTGATAATAGTGTAAAATATGATCAAATGGATATTGAAAAATTCGAGAATAGTCCAACAGGACAACTTATTAAGACTGCTACAAATTATTGGGCCTATATCCCAAATCCCTTACCTCCGGCAGGTCTGGATAAGTTTTCAGCAGAGTTTGTTGGAATTTTGTCTGAGGCGGATAGAGGTATTGGTGCCCTCAAGTCCTTAAGTAGACTTATTCCAAATCCCAATTTACTGGTTGCTCCCTACGTTAGAAAGGAAGCAGTCCAAAGTTCAAGAATTGAAGGTACTCAAGCTTCACTTTCAGACATTTTTTATTACGAAGCCTCAAAGGAAAAACCGAAAAATGTAGATGTTTTGGAAGTTTTGAACTATGTGCGGGCTATGAATTATGGCATTCCCAGACTCAAGGAATTACCACTTAGTTTGAGATTAGTCAAAGAAATTCATATGAAACTTATGGAAGGTGTTAGGGGAGAAAGGATGAAACCTGGTGAATTTCGAACAACTCAGAACTGGATAGGACCTCCTGGATGTTCTCTTGCAAATGCAACATATGTACCACCACCTGTTCCAGAAATGAATGAGGCACTTGGACAGTGGGAAAAGTTTCTTCATAGTGATGATTCCATTGCACCTCTTATCAAATGTGCCTTAATGCACTACCAATTTGAAGCGATTCATCCATTTCTTGATGGTAATGGAAGAGTGGGGCGACTTTTGATTACTTTTTATCTTTATGAAAAAGGTTATCTTGAATACCCAATTCTTTACCTTAGTGATTTCTTTGAAAGATATCGAAATGAATATTATGACTTTCTTCTTGGAGTCAGTCAGGATGGTAATTGGGATACATGGTTAAAATATTTCATTCGTGGAGTTGCAGAACAGGCAAAAGTTGCTGAAGAAACCGGACATAGAATCTTAAATCTGCAAAAGAAGTATCGCCTGCAACTTCAGAAAGAATCAGTCTCTACTTCTGTTTTTCAGCTATTGGATATGTTGTTTTTAAATCCATTTGTCAGTTTACCAGGAATAAGTGATTACTTGGAGATAACCTGGCCTACTGCCAAGGCATCGGTAGAGCGTCTTGTTAAACTGGGAATACTTAAAGAAGTATCTGGTCGTAAACGTGGCCGAATCTATTGTGCAGAAGAACTTCTCAATATTATCGCTGAAGGATAATTGGATATTTAATGTCAAGAATTCAACCCCCGTCGCAATTAGGGAAAAAGTTAGGGAGATTTGTTTTAATATTTCTGACCCATCTTTTTGGGGTAATACCTGTTTTCTACTTTTTAATACTGTTAATCATACTAATATCTTTAAAAATCCCTACTAAGGGAATTGGAATTATTCCTTTCTTTATAACATCAAGTATAATTTTTTTGGGACTTCAGATATTAATTTATTATGTAAGAAAAAAGCAATTATGGAAAAATGGCTACTTCTTGCTATTTTTTATTGGAATTCCCGGAATGATTTCATTCACCTTTGATATTACATATTTACCGACAGTTCAAGCAATAAAATATGAATTAGAAGAAAGAGTAAGTACCAATTTAGGAATTTCAGATTTAAAAGACATCTATCGTGTTCCTGAGGAAGAAAATTCTGCTCATCTTGAAAAACTTTTCAAACAAATTCCTAAAGATAAAAAGGAAAAGGCAAATAAACTCATGAAATATTTTGATGATACTAAATATACTCAACTCGCTCCAGATACCGTCACCAATATTGAAGAAATTCTTTCCCCATATACTTCTCTGCTGGACAGTTTCTCGAATTATAAGTATTTTCAGTATGTTTGGCCAGGTGATTATGCAGATTCACCTGAAAAAATACCGATACCAAATCTTGTTGATATTGTAAGAATAGGAAAAGCTGGGATAATATGCGCAAGATATGATATTGAAGAAAAAGAATATAAAAGTGCATCGATAAAACTCAGAAAAGTATGGCATCTTAGCAATCTCATAGGTTATGACCCGAATTTGATAAACAGTATGGTTGCCAAAGTAAATGGAACTATATTAATAAAATTTCTTGAAAATGGAATCAAAGAAGGATGGGCACTAAACAGTGAATTTAGCTCTTTAATAGATGAGATTTACTATACAAATGAAAAATTTGACCCACTTTTGCCATCAAAGCCAGAAATGATAGATGATAAGATAAAAAGAATATCTTCAATTAATCAAGAACTTTTATTTGTTAAGAATTTTATTGAGAGAATTTCATCAGTATTATATTACCCATATCACACAAAGATAAAATATTTACCTGAATATATAACAAAATATGATATTGAAACGAAACTTATACTTATATTTGGCGACATTAAACCTTTTGTATATTTCAATTACGGAAGAATGCTTGTTCTTATAGATGCTATCGTTCCAAAACAATTTGAATCCTGGCAGGAATATATTGATTATTATTACCACAATAACGGGAAAAAATTTATTAACGACAAAATTATAAAAATAATTACAAAACCTATACCTTGTGCTTTACTAAAAGAAATGCTTCCAAACCTATTAAAAATTATCAAGAGAGAAGTTGATCATCTAACAGAGGTGAGAATTCTTAAATCTGCTATAGAAATAGAGAAAATTAAGAAAAAAATTGGAAAATATCCAGAGAATTTTGATGAAATACTTATAGACCCATTTAATGGAGAAAAACTTATATATGAATTAAAAGACAAAAGCTATATGATCTATAGTGTTGGAAATAACCAAAAGGATAATGGTGGTAAGAAGGACGACATAGTATTTGAGAAATAATTAAAAGAAGGATTTTACTTGAATGAGAATAGGGGAGAGCAACCTCCCCTATTTATTGACAAATGAGGGGTTTTAAGTTATTCTTTCAAAAGGATAGTGTTATAATGAAAGTTGCAAATAAAGTACAAAAGAAAGAATAAGAAGAAAATAATGATACTGTCAAAAGTCAAGCACCGACCCCACAGCCTTCGTTACCTCAGTTATCTGGATTCCACAAATAATTTACTGGAAAATATTAGAAGAAAGGGGATTAGAGGAGAAATACAAAGAGTTTAAGGTATATAAAAAGAGAACATGGTTTTAATATGGATGAAAAGAGTTATTAAAACTCAGTATGATCAGAAAAGCAACAATAACTAATTTAGAAGCAATCACTGAAATATATAATGATGCAATAATTAATACAGTCGCAACTTTTGATACCCAACCAAAAACATTGAAAGAGCAGAAGGAATGGTTCAGAAGTCATGACTCCAAGCATCCAATATTAGTTTTAGAAGAAGGTCCCAATATACTGGGATGGGCATCTTTAAGTGAATGGTCAAATAGATGTGCATATTCTCTTGCAGCAGAAATTTCATTATACATAAAGAAGGAATTTAGAGGAAAAGGATTTGGAAAAAGACTTTTAGAAGCAATCCTTCAAGAAGGCAGAAAGGTTGGACTCCACACTGTAATAGCAAGAATTGCAGAAGGTAATGAAATCAGTGTTCATCTTTTTGAGTCTTTTGGATTTAAGCATATTGGAATCTTAAAAGAGGTGGGTCGTAAATTTGGCAAACTCTTAGATGTCCACCTTATGCAGAAAATATTCAAAGATGACCATACTTTATAGCAGCTCCTACTTCATCAGTATGACATCTCAAACACTCAAAAGTTATATCACAATTATATAAATATGTTATCATTCCTAGCTCTTCCTTGTTTAGATTTACCTGAATAGTGGCTTGACATCTAATTTTCTTTTCTATATACAATAAGTAAGCGGGATTAAAGGCTGGAAGAAAAAAATAAAGAAAATAGGTGGTTCACTCATAGGGAGATATATCCGAAATTTATTTCGGATATCATGACAAATATAGGTATATCCGAACTTGAGTTCGGATATGAACGAGATAAATAAAATCACAAGGTAATATAATTGAATTCAACTGCTATCTTTATAAATATTTTTGCTCTTGGCTGCTTAATTGTTTCTTTGGTTAAGGACAGAGCAAAAACGAAGCAATCAATAAAGGTAGCGATAAAATCATTCTTCCGTATTCTCCCCACTGTTCTTATAATTATAATCTTTATAGGTTTGCTTCTAGGTTTTGTTCCACCGAGTGTGATTTCCAAGATTGTAGGCGAGCAATCAGGGTTTGCCGGAATACTTCTTGTCGCATTATTTGGAGCAATCGTGCATATCCCGGCTCTGATTTCATTCCCTTTGGCGGGTTCACTTCTCAAGAGCGGAGCATCGGTTGCTGCAGTTGCCGCTTTCATTGCTACATTAACCATGATTGGAACAATTACACTCCCCCTTGAGATAAAGGAACTGGGAAAGAAAATGGCTCTACTTAGAAATGGGATAGGTTTCATCATCGCAATTATTATTGCTCTTATTATGGGGATAATGCTATGAAAGATAATGTGAAAGAAATGCAAAGAAAGGGAATGATACGAGATTCAATCTTTCTGGGGATTACATTGATTATTGCGATAATCTTGCTGTTAATTTTTCCGGATAGACGAGAAGCGATAACTACAGCATCATGGGAATTCTTTATTGAAATGATTTGGATACTTCCTGCCGTGATGGTGTTGATGGGTCTTTTTGCAGTGTGGATGTCAAAAGAAACGGTTATAAAATATTTAGGAAAAACTTCGGGAATAAAAGGCATCTCACTTGCCATACTCTTTGGTGCACTGCCAACAGGCCCCCTTTATGTGGCTTTCCCTATGGCAGCAGCTTTGATAAAAAAAGGAGCCCGCATTTCCAATGTCATTATTTTTCTTTCGGCATGGGCGTGTATAAAGATCCCTCAAGAGATGGTGGAACTTCGATTTCTTGGGCCGAAATTTATGGCATCAAGGCTTGTTTTAACAATTATTTTTGTAGTCATCATGGGAGTATCCATAGAAAGACTAATTGAATGGAGTGACAAAAAAGCAAGCAAATCTATAGGAGGTGAAGATGATGCAAGTATTTGACCCTAAAACAATGATATCCTATCCATACGAGGAAAGGGATAAGAATGTTTTTTATAAGGCTAAGGAATTTAAAGCAAGAATTATATCTATGGGGTCGGTGCTTGACTTTTGACACCTTCTAATATCTATGGGGTCGGTGCTTGACTTTTGACACCTTCTAACTTCACATTTTTGCCCGGAACATATGCCGAGGTCCAACAGAATTCCCCGGATGAGATTAAAACACCTCCCTGGTTAGTGCCAAAGTAATTCTTCGTTTTTTCACCCTGTAAACTTCCTTCTTTCAATAATTTTTCTCAATTATCTTTTCAATACCTGTTTACATGCTTTAAAGTAAAGATAATTTTCTAAGAATAGGGGAGAGCAATCTCCCCTTTTTATTGACAAATGAGGGATTTTAAGTTATTCCTTTAAAAGGAAGTGATATGAAATATTTAAAAATTGGTTTGTTGGCATTATTTATGATGTTATCTTATAATTGTGAGAATCTTTTCGGACCTAAGGAACCTGAAGATGTGATTTACGATGTAGAATATAAGGTTACGGGGACGGCATTTACTGTTGATGTTACTTATGTAAATGAAGATGGTGGAACTTCTCAAGAATCCGATGTTTCTGTTCCTTGGTCGTATTCTTTTAGAAGAGCAGAAGGAGAATTTGTTTATATTTCTGCTCAGAATCAAGGTAATACTGGAACAGTAAAAGTGATAATTTTTAGAGATGGGTATTTATTCAAGACTTCCACGAGTGAAGGTGCTTATGTAATTGCTACAGCAAGCGGGACTTTATAAGAAGATTCTATTTTTAGTAAATGTAATAGTGAATTTTAATGAAATAGCTAAAGATGCTCTAAAAAGTGATGCTTAATACACAAGTGAATCTTTATTTCACAATAGGGAATTGCAATCTCCCCTTTTTCTTGACAAATTAGGGGATTAAGTTTATTCTTTAAAGAAACAAAAGGAGGTAAAAATTAGAATGGATGATTACAAAAATACACAAAATCCGAAAGTATTAAAATCCAATCTAGCTATATTAAAGCTCTTTTTAGCTATTTTTTTTATACTCTTTTTCTCATGCAAATCACCAACTGGAGTTAGTTTATTAGAGGGGTGGGAGAAAACATTCGGTGGTGGTGATAGGGATAGAGGTAAATCAGTTCAACAAACAACTGATGGTGGATATATCTTAACAGGTTGGACGAAATCCTTTGGTGCAGGAGGTAGCGATGTTTATTTAATAAAAACAGATGCATTTGGCAGTAAAGAATGGACAAAAACATTTGGTGGAAGTAATGATGATGAAGGGCAGTCAGTCCGACAAACTTCTGATGGAGGATATATTATTTCAGGGATCACTAAGTCCTTAGGGGTAAGTGGATGTAATGTCTATCTAATCAAAACAGATGAATCAGGTAATGAGGAATGGTTTAAGACCTTTGGCGGTAGTACTCCTGATGTTCCTGATTGTGGTTATTCGGTAGAGCAAACTTTAGATGGAAGATATATTATTGCAGGCTATACGAATTCATTTGGTTTAGGTGAAAGCGATGTTTATCTCTTGAAGACAGATGCTTCGGGCAATGAGGAATGGTTTAAGACCTTTGGTGGAGGAGGTTATGATGTAGCATATTCTGTTCAACAAACAGAGGATGGTGGGTATATTATAGCTGGTGAGACATCTTCTTTTGGTGAAGGTGCTATTGATGTATATCTTATTAAAACAAATGGTTCAGGGAATGAGGAGTGGTCAAAGACATTTGGCGGTAATGATTTAGATGGTGCTCGTTCAGTCCAGCAAACTAATGAAGGTGGATATATCATTGTAGGATTTACAGCATCATTTGCTATAGATTATGTAGGTATTTATCTAATAAAATTAGATGCATCCGGGAATGAGGACTGGATTAAAATATACGCAGGAAGCGATACTAATGATACTTATGTTGGACATTCCGTCCATCAGACCATAGATGGTGGGTATATTGTAACAGGCTTTATAGATACTTTAGGTACACATATCTATGATGTATATCTCTTAAAAACTGATAAAGATGGAAATGAGAAATGGTCAAATACATTTGGGGGAAGTGATAGGGATCGTGGACTTTCTATTCAACAAACAACTGACAGAGGATATATAATTGCAGGTTATACAGAATCCTTTGGTGCAGGTGACCAAGATGTTTATCTCCTAAAAACTGATGAAAATGGAAATATTTCTGAATAATTATATCTAAATTTGTAAAATAGTGTAGTCAATAGATAAACGAAGGATTTTACTTAAAAGAATAGAGGAGAGTAATCTCCCCTTTTTATTGACAAATAAGGGGAGTTGAGTTATTTTTATAAAGGAATTATGAAAAACATAAAAGGAAGTAATTCTAAAAGAATTAAAGTTCCTCAAGAAATTGTAGATGATATACTCTTTTGTTCAGACCATAAATGTTGTCTTTGTAATCGACAAAATATTAATCCTGAAATCCACCACATTGATGGAAATTCATCTAATAATGATCCTGATAATTTAATACCACTTTGTCCTAATTGTCACAGTTTGGTAGGACAAAAGGGTGGAAAAGGACGAACCTATTCTCCAAATGAATTGCGAAAATATCGAGATGATTGGTTTGAAAAAGTTATTAAATTTAGGGAAAAGAATATAATGGGGAGTGAAAAAGTTATATATGGGTTAAAGAAAGGTATAGAAGAATTAAAGCAACAACCTGAAAATAATTATAACTTAAATTATGATTTAATTCAAGATCTTTCAAGAGAAGCTAAAGAATTACTAATTGAATCTTCAAAGGACCCACATGGTACTGTAATAAAAATACCGAATCCTGTGACAGGTGATATCTCATTAAAAACAAATGGAAAAAATCTTGTGAAAGAAGTTGGTCCAAGAGTAAAATCATTATGGGAGTCAGCTTTACAAGAACTTTTAGATAACGATTTGTTAGTAGAACAAGGTTTTAGTGGAACTGTTTTTAAAATTACTCAAGAGGGATATCAAATTGTAGATAATTTAATAAAAAAGGAGGTGAAAATGACAGAATTTACTGTTATTGAAGTTATTGATGGGGATACCTTTAAAGTTAAAAAGGGTTGGAAATGGGATGAAAAGAAAGGCGATATTGTTCGTCCAACTGGCTACGATGCACCAGAAGAGGGAGAACCAAGGTATGAAGAAGCCAAACAGAAACTAGAAGGGTTAATTTTAAATGAGAGGGTAGAGATTAAGAATCCTCAGACCATAGATGATTGGGGTAGACTGGTAGCGGATGTCTATTATAAAGGCAAAAATCTTGCAGATTACTTCCCAGAATATAAGACTTAATTCTATAAATTCTTTAAAGGGCGAAGGAATAGAAGTAGCCAGATTAAAGAATGAAGGTGAATTGAATATAAGACTTATAACAGTTGTAGAACTGTTAGATAAAAGAAGGACTTTGCTTGAATAAAAAGATGGAGATAGCAAGGAGGGGGTAGAAAAGTATGGATTCGAGGTTCAAAACCCCAGAGAGATGATTAAGGGGCATATCAGGGCAAAATAAGAGAATCTACTAAGAAAATTACAACTATAGTAAATCTTAAAGAAGAAGCAGAAAAAGAATAGAAATTAATTTTTAGTATAGGGGAGAGCAAAAGCTCCCCCTTTTGTTGACAAATAAGGGGTTTAAGCTATTCTTTTTAAAACAGAAGGAGGTAATAATGAATAAAAATGAAAAAAGAGATATTTATGAAACAAGTAAAATATTTATAATTGTAGGTATAGTGTTAGGAGTTCTTGGTTTGTCAATTTTAGGAACAGCTTGGGAGCGATTATCAACAACGTCAATTCCTGCAGCTCGAGCATATAATATGGGAATACAATCAGTCAGTTTTATTTTGCTGTTTTTGGCTGCCATAACAATTTGGATAGGATGGTACATACAACGAAGAACAAATAAATAAAGACAATAGGACACAATAGAGGGATGGGGGTTGACAATCAGGACAATTTTTTAGATATTTTGTGGGTTCTGGGTTCTGAGTTTATTAAAATAGGTAATTGAAATGATGATTTGTGGGGTGTAGGGGAGAGGATGTCGAGGTCCAACAGAATTCCCCACCTGGGGTCAAAACAATTCTACCTTTTATCTCTAAGGGTTGCTTAAGTCTTCAGTTTTGTTAGTTTTAGAAAAGGATATGAATAAAACTTTAAAGAATATATTATTAAAGGATATATTAATAGGTATAATTATTGTTGTAGGAGGAAGTTTAATATTAAGATTGATTGATTGTTTTCTTTCTCTCAACTTATTTTCAATAGTCTTTTCAAGAGTATGGATTTGGTTAAATTTTAAGATCTTAATCCCTGTATGGTTAATAATTATAATTGGGATAATTGTCTTTTTTATATTACGATTATACCATACTTTTATTAGTAGTTCAAGAAAAGAAGCACAAGTGCCGGAATGGCTTTTTTATAGAATGGATGAATTTGATGGTAGACTTTTTACTTGGGAGTATGAAAGGAATGTTGGAGATAAAATAGAAATTACAGATTTGCGACAAATTTGTAAAAAATGTCATTGCGGACTTGTTGAAAGTTTTTTTATAGGTAATACTAATGTTACAGATGATGAAAATACTGCTGCTTATAAGGAACTGACATACGGATTGAATCGTGAATTAAAACTTCAGTGTCCCAATTGTAAGAGCGTATACGAAACTGTATCCGATTTTGAATTAAGAAAAATAGAAGAACTAATCAAACATAGAGTCGACACTAAAAAATATAAAGAAAGTCCTTATTTTGAAAATACAATACAAAAGATAGGGTAGAGTAAATGAGTAAATCTAAAAAAACTAAGAATTTAAAATGGCTTAGCAGAGCACTTCCTTTGAAATCACTTACGAAAGATAAACTTTTCAGAGAATATTTTGAATATGTAAAAAATCTAATCCTTTCTATTAACCCGCCGTTTGTAATAGGAATATCTGGTGAATGGGGAAGAGGTAAGACTACATTGTTTAACTTCTTAGAAGAGGATCTTAAAAATAAATATTCAATTGTTAGGTTTGAGAGTTGGAAATATCAAAGAACAGGAAATTTATCTTATTCCTTTGTAGAGAGTATTGTTTCAATATTAAAAGATAAATCAGGTTCTCTAAAGAAGGAAAAAAGGAATCTTTTAAAACAAAGTTCTAATTTATTGAAACAAACTTCTAATCTAATAGATGTTTCTTTATCTCTTGGTCCTTTACATATAAAACCAGATATTAATAAAATATATAAAAGTATTCAAAATCTCGAGGGAAATTTCGAAAAGATAATCAAAAAGATTTTAGAGGAAAAGCAAAAGAATCAACTAATAGTTTTTGTAGATGACCTCGATAGATGTTTACCAGAATTTGCTCTTGATTTTTTAGAGAACGTTAAACATTTCTTTACTGTTGAAAATGTAATTTTCGTTATAGCATTGGATGAAGAATTGCTTGAGACTGCATTGCATGTACGATATAAAAATAATAATAAATTTACATCTAAAGTATATCTTGAAAAGATATTTGATTTATTTACTAAACTACCTAATTATAAAGCAAGTGATTTAGTAGAATATACAAGATTTTTATTAGAGGAGAAATACCCATTAAAGAATATTACCAAGAAAATATATATTAAAGAAATAATTAATATTGCAAGCGAAATTCCAGAAGTAGAAAAATCAACTATAATGACTAATCCAAGGAAATTGGATAGAATAGTAAAAAATATAATGATTGCAATTCAACTTGTTCCTAAAAGTTCAATACTTCATCAATCTTATCCTTTATTTTTCCTTATGTTGGTATTACGTGAATATTATTATAATGCATTTAAATTTATTAAAGAAAATAAAAAAGAAGGACCATATTTATTAACAAGTATTTGGCGTGAAAAAACTAGAAATCAAAAAATAGATATGGGGAAAAGGGGAAGTTTTTCAATAGGCACAATAGCGATGAATTTATCTAAATTGAGTCAAAAAGCAAAAGACTTTGCTATAAATTCAGATTTAAGTGATTTAGCAGAATTAATAATAAATACAATGTTTAAAGAATACAAATCCGAAAAAATAATAATAAAACCTGAGGAATTAAATATTTTTCCTACAAAACTTGCAAGTGAAATAGATAAATCTTTATTTTAAAACGATTACTATAGGGGAGATGTATTTTTAACTAATTTAAAAAGGAGATATAATGAAATTAGAACTCATAAAGTTTGAACTACTCAAAAAAAACGATACATATATTGAAACAGTTACTACAGATTTTGCTTATGCACATATATTTAGAGCATTTAAACCAAAAGAAGAAGGAGTAATATGGGGAATAGAAGTTATTGGTCAAGCACTTAGTACTGAGATGTATGAATTCCTTAAAGAAATTGAAAAAAAATATAGAGTAGAATTTGGTTCGATTCTCAATACAAATATTAACCCGGTATCAAATCTTAATTATAAAAAAATTGAAAAATTATATGAAAAAGTGAAAGAGATAAAGGAAAAGCTAAAATAGTTTTCAATAAACTCCTATTAATTTTCTTTTAATTTCATCCAAAACCCAAAATTTTTCACTTTTTTAATAAGGGAGAAAGTTTTTAAGTTTTTTATAAGTATGTATCAAATATACACTGTAATCATTCAAGTGGCTGATTAATTGACTTAATAAGCGCCATAAAGCGCCGTAGAGACGGTTTTGAACTACATGAAGGGTAAGAATATGGTGTTATGAGGTCCGATGTCCTAAGTCCGAAGTCAAAAATAAAGAAGTCCAAGGTCCGATGTCCGATGTCAAAAGCTTGGATTTAGGATTTAGGGGTTGGGATTTGGGAGTGTGTTCTGAGTGCCGAGGTCCGAGGGCAAAAGTTTGCATTGTCAAAGGTTTGCATTATGGATGGGTACTTGAAACCTTGAACCCTTGAAACATTTATATTTTTTCTAAAATAAGTAGTTGATAAGCAGATTAATATTAAAGAAATTATCCAGATCATTGCCCATACCATAATTTACCTGTGACATTGATGCAAAATCAATTCTTATATTTAACCTTTTGTAGGTATTGGAGAATTTACCAAAAGGGAATTGAATGCCAAATCCATAAGTAAAATCTGATAATCTGTTTTTGTACACCCCTGCAACGCTCTCATTATAACAACCGGCACGGAGGAATAGAATCTCCCAGAAAGATAACTCCATACCAAAGTGTAAAGCAGTGCGATATTTATAATTCAACATGTCCTGATATTCTGTATGGAATAAAAATCCGAAGGTTTTTAAATTTTTAGATTGTAAATTTTTATTAAATAAAAATTCATAACTAATCCCAATTCTAGCAATAACTGGTAAATCTTGTTCTATTTCAAATTCACGACCAATAAATTCAACTTCTTCTCTATACTTTGAATAATTAAAATTTACAATACTTCCAGCAAGATTTAATTCGTGCTTTGACGAAACATTCCTCAATAAAGAAAATTTTTTAATTACACCAAAATCAAAATATAATCTTTCATAAGTTTCATCCCAGAACCACAAAGAAATTAAATTTGCACTCAATCCAATATGGAAATCTTTAAAAGGCATTGACCCTATTGAAAATCTATAATTTGAATCATAAGGCTTTAATATTCTACCAGTTGGACCCTCTATTCCAATCTCTTCAATTTCTTCACCATAATTAAAATTATATCTATCCACTGCAACAATTAGATATCTATTGAATTTGTACGCAATCCCTAAAAAAGAATATGTTGCATCTTCTAATAAATAAAATGGTGTAGCATAAGAAGCATTGAACATAAAACCGTCAATACTGCTAATACCTGCTGGATTATAAAATGCAGAATAAATGTCCCCTCCAACAGCAACATAACCTTTACTTTACCCATGGCTTCTGCTCTTGCGCTTGGTTGGCGACCTGAGAAGAATTCAATTGCAAAATCATCATATTCTGCAAAAATCTGTAAATTAGTGAATATTAGAATTATAAAAAATAAACGATTTGCTATGTAGTATTTTTTCATTGGACTTATATCCCTTTATGTATGTTATAAAACTATAGTCATTATATAGTAAAAAGTCAATATAGGATTTAGGGAATAGGGTAGGGGAATTTGAATGTTGGATGAAGTCTGAAAGGATAAGGCTTGCCTTATCCCTACGAAAATCGCGACAGGGATGTCGCTCCCACAAAAAAATATTTAAAATTTGTTGGTCATTTGGGGTTTAGGATTTAGGGGTACTAGTTCAGGGTTCTTGGTTCTTAGTTCTGAGTTTAGTTTAATCAGTTCCTATCAGTGTAAATCTGTGTCTAATTTGGGGTTTAGGATATAGGGTACTGAGTTTATTGAGTTCGTGGAGTTCATAGGGTTCGTGGAGTTTATTGCATTTGGTTGCGTTTATCGCGTTTATTGGGTTTAAAATATGACCGTCGACCAGAGATGGAGGGGAAAGGATGGGCACTTGAACCCTCGAATCTTAGAACACTTTCTGTAAATAAAACACTTGACAAAGGAATAAAACAACATATATTAAAATAATACATTTTAATACAAAGTAATACAAAATATAAAAAATAAGAAAAAAGGGGGTATAAATGCTTAGTTTGAGATTGCCTGAAAAGACAGAAAAAGAGCTGGAGGAGCTTATTCAGATAACGGGGGTGACTAAGAGTGCAGTGGTAAAAGAAGCATTGAGAGCATACTTAAATGAAGTAAGAGGATACTACATAGCACTTAGAAGATTGCATAATAAGGATGCAAAATATTATACTACAGAGGAGTTAAAAAAGGATCTTGGATTAGATTAAGATAATGATGTATTAATGTTGATATTAATTAAGAAAATCAGAGTAAATTATGTCATATAAAGTTATCTGGAATGAAGATGCAAGATATGAATTAAAAGAAATGGATAGACAGGTAGCTAGTAGAATTGTAGGCAAGGTAGAAAATCACCTGGTAAAATCTCCCACTGATTTGGGAGTGGAGTTAAGAGGACAGTTCGCCGGACTCTATAGATATAGGGTAGGGAAGTGGAGATTAATTTATTCAATAGAACCTCGAACTGAAACAATTTTGATATTAAGGGTAGAACATAGAAATTCGGCATATGACTAAATATATTGCGTTCATTGCATTAATAAGTTTTTATAATTCTGGAAAGAAGTATTACTAAATCCCGACCCCTAAATCCTAATCCCTGGATATAACCTTGACCCCTTGAACCCTTCAAATTTGTGGTCAGTTGGTGTGTTGGTCTGTGGAATTTAGGATATAGGATTTAGGGGTACTAGTTCAGGGTTCTTAGTTCTGAGTTTAGTTTAATCAGTTCCTATCAGTGTAAATCTGTGTCTAAAATGTTGAATTTTGAATTTTAAATTTTATGGAGGTGATAGGCACTTGAACCTTCGAATCCTTAAAAAAAGTTGGTCTGTTGGTCAGTCGGTGCGTTGGTGTGTTTAGTCAAAGGGTATGAGTCTACAAAGCCCATAAGGGCCATTTTAAGGCCAAATAAGCCTAAATTAGTGGATGATTGCAACCGATTTGTACCTTAGACCCTAGAATAGACCCTAAATTGCAGTAGAATCAACATATCTTATGTAAAAGGGGGGTGGAGTTAAAGTGTTTAACTTACGTGAGTATGATCGCGACAGGGATGTCGCTCCCACAATATACATTTAAGGCATCTTAAAGCTTAAAGAGTAGTAAATTATCAGAAAATACTATATATATTTTGTAAAAGGTGGAGCTGTTGCGCTGTAGGACTTACATATGATGTAAGTTTACATATACCTAGATCCATTTAAACCCTAAAGTAAGTTCTTAATCCAGCGTTAGAGCGAAATATATCTTATGTAAAGGGAGGGGAGGAGATGAAGAAGTGGCTTACATTTTATAAGATACAGGTACTTATGTAGAGGATTGTATATATTTATTGATATTTTATAATATAAAAGGTTCTTATTGAAAATTTAAATATTGGCTTACCTATATTATGTTATAGAATGTAAGTTTACATAATATATCTTATCAGACATTGTATAATATACTTGTAGGTATGATTTTATCCGTGCATTTTGCACGAATAAAATGGTTAATTAGGTAAGACGAAAAAAATCGAGGCTGGAAAGCCTCTTCCGCAAGAGGTTCAATTTATTGAACCCCTATATATGAAATATGCCTTCTTGTTCGAAGAAAGAACGAATTAGATGATCTCTGCCAGGGGTTTTAATCCAAACCACTCTGCTGCTGTCTGAACATTCTTGCCGGTGTCTTTTACCAATTCATAAAACGGAGACATATGTTTTCGAAAATTCCTTTCTCTTAAATTGTGATGATCATAAATCATAAGCTCAAAATCGCACTCCTTTACTATTCTGGAAACATTTTCTATCGACCTATTAAGGTTAATGTTATTCAACATATACCCCAGAAGATATGTTGCAGGCCCATCAAGTATAATTACCTCGGGATTCTCTTCAATAATCCACTGGGCATAATCTTCGATTGTGGGTCCTTGAAGGTCTGAGGAAAACAATAATTTAGCTTTTTTATGGACTATTACAACCGGCTCAACCCAACCTGTCTTTGCATACTCAATTCCATGGAAGAACGGCTTTTGGAATCTTAATTCGGTCTTTCCGATATTTATAGTCCCTTCCTTAATAAAATTAACACGAGTCTCCCCAACTGCAAATTCTGAAAGCCATCTCTCATTTTTCCATAACTTACTCGATGCCATCATCTTATCCTTCCATTTTTCAAGTAAATGTTCGTGTCTTTCCGTATAATCTCCAAAATCCTTCTGCTGAAGGAGCGTGAGTTCTTTGTAGGGGTCGTTGAATTCAATCTGCTCTGGTTCTCTTTCTAAGTCTTTCAAAATCAAGGGAGTATCAAGCATTGGGAGCAAATTTTCAAATAAAAGGCGTGCTCTATTCCATTGAGAGTAGTTAATCCATTCATTGGGGTTCTTTATATAGAGTTTTTTCCCCAGATAGGCCTCTGGCAGCTCTACAGGGACCTTGTGGTGATCGTAGTGGTAGTGTGTTATAATTACGATATCTGCTTTCTTACAAAATTCTCGTACTCTTTCTATTGCAACTTCTAAGAATAATACCTTTTCTTCATCGCTATTGGGAAATGAAGGTTGCATAATTGCTACCCCTGGGTCTATAAGTATCTTGACATCAGGGGTTTCTATGTAAGTGCACATCGACTTAGCCCCCATAGAGTCGAACCAGATTGGAAGAATAGACATCTCCCTTACCTTAAAAGGTTTATTTAGGTCAGTAGTGAAATAATCTTTTGGTAACATCCTATTATCCTCTAAATTTTAATCATTGTAGCACATTCTGTCAAGTAAGGTGTAATGCATCATAGAAAAACCAACACATACCGCCAAGAAAATGAAACCGCAGATACACACAGATGAACGCAGATAGATATGAATAAAAGACACACACCACCAAGGATTATGCCACGGTAAACTCGCGGTTAGTTTTTGATAAAAACACACACCACCAAGAAAATGAAACCGCAGATACACGCAGATGAACACAGATAAAGACACATACCACCCAAGGGATAGACACAGATTTTCAACTGTTCCACTGATTAATCCCTAAATCCCAAACTTGAAACTTATAACTATTGACTTTTTCTTATTTTGCTGATAGTCTGGAGTAGCAGACTCACTCTGCGTTGCCATGGCGCGAAACAAGTTTCGCTACCCCAAATTTTTTTTGACACTGGACTCTGGACGCTCGACTCTTGACTAATTCCCACATATCACGTATCCCTTATCACTTACCACATACCATGATAATCCTAACATATCACTCTGTGCCTCCGGGGCAAATAATGAAGGTCTAATGCATCATTGACAAATTTTTTGCTCCTCTTATCTTTATACCATGAATTTGTTTCTTCTCAAAATAAGGTTAAAGAGAGTCTTAACATCCATTTCTTCTATGAATAAATTCAATCTGGTTACTTATTTATTAGTCATCTCCTTATTCCTTGTCGGAGGATTTCTTTTCTTTCATCGTTTATTTGGATTTTTGTCCAGGATTGAGTTAATAGGTGTCATCATTGCAGATAAACTAATCGCTTATTCCTTCTTTATATTTTTATTGCTTCTTCTGATGAGTAACGGAGTAACAGCGCTTTCAACTCTCTATCACTCCGAAGAACTTAATTTCCTTCACTCAACGCCCCTTCACCCATCAAATATTTTCACGTTAAAATCGATTGAAACCATTTTCTATTCATCCTGGGCCACCCTTATAGGAGCCTTACCGCTCGTTTTGGCCTACACGGTATCATTCAAGGCAACATATGCTTCAATATTTTTAATATTAGTTCCTCTGTTGGCATTTATTTCAATCCCTGCTGGTTTTGGAGTTTCTCTTATTATAATCCTGAAGAAATTGAATCCACGTTTTACCCTGAAACAACTATCAATCATCTTAGGCTGTTTATCCCTATTAGTGCTATACCTATATATACGGACAACACCCTACAATTTTAATGTTCCACAGACCCTCAATCTTGAAGCAATACAACAGTTTATGGATGGATTACGTGTATCCAATCCATATTTTCCGAATGAGTGGTTCTTTAAAAGTGCATCTGCCCTTACAATAAACAATATGAGATTGTATCTTAAAAATACGGCATTACTCCTTTCCGGTAGTATGATTTCCCTGTCATTTGCTTTTCTTCTTGCTAATCTCTTTTACAGGGTGAGTTGGATGTCGTCACTATCGCATTCCAAAAAAGCATTTAGCGCTACAAAACCCTTAATTAAAAGAATTCCAAAGTTTTTAAACCTTCTTCAGAAGGACTTTAAGGTCTTTGTCAGGTCTCCCCTACAATGGTCACAACTTTTGATTATCTTTATTCTCCTTATCGTATACAGCATATCCCTTCGCAGGACCCCAATGTATGTCCGTGACCCATTCTACCTATCTGTTCTTGCTCTGGTTAATACCGGCTTTATTGGATATATAACTGCTACACTTTCTCTCCGCTTCGTCTACCCCCAGATAAGCCTTGAAGGTAAAACCTGGTGGATTCTTCGCTCCTCTCCCCTATCTGCCTCTTCAATACTCCATTCAAAGGGATGTTTTTTCCTCCTCGTTAATCTCTTGATTGCGGAATTGGTCGTGATTTCTTCAAATCTATTATTAATCAAATATCCATTGATTGTTTTTCTCTCGGCTATAGTAACAGCTGTTTTTTCGGTCGTGGCCATAGTTTTAGCAATTTCTCTTGGGGTTGTTTTCGCGGATTTCACCGAGACAAACCCTGCAAAAATAGCTTCCGGTGCTGGTGGGCTATTTACCGCAGTATTGAATCTTGTCTACATCGGTATTTCCCTCACCCTTTTTATTATCCCGATTTCTACTTATATTAAGGCACAACTACAGGGACTCTCGGTCGACATTCGGATTCCTTTGCTCATCTCTTCCCTTCTGTTTTTGCTGCTTACATTGCTTACCACAATGATACCATATAGAATTGCAATGAGGAGGATAGATGAAATCGAATAGAATCTACAGTATTTACCAAATTCTCCTTTCCGCTTTAGGGCCAAGGGACTGGTGGCCTGCAGATACGCCTTTTGAGGTTATAGTTGGAGCAATTTTAACGCAGAATACAAACTGGGGAAATGTAGAAAAGGCTATTCTTAATCTTAAAAAATTCGATTTGCTCTCGCCTGAGAGACTCACAAATTGTTCAATTGATGATTTAAGTTCCTTATTAAAACCTGCTGGCTATCATAACATTAAGTCTAATTACTTAAAGAACTTTTCTGTAAAATTTTTAGAGGATTACAATGGAGATATAAGCGAATTAAAGCAAGTTGAAACTTCGAAGCTACGCGGGTGGCTACTCTCTATAAAAGGAATAGGAGAGGAAACTGCTGATTCTATCCTCATATATGCTTTGGGCAAAATAGTGTTTGCGGTTGACGCATATACAAAACGGATATTATCAAGGCATAATATTATAAAAGGAAATTTGAAATATAGAGAGATTCAATCATTGGTTGAAAAGAATCTCCCCCGGGATTCTTATGTCCTAGGGGAGTTTCATGCTCTTTTAGTTGAAGTGGGTAAGAATTTCTGCAAGAAAAGGGGGCAATTATGTAATGAATGCCCCCTTTCTGATATTAATAGTATAAAAGTATTAATAGTATAAAAGATTAGTAAAAAATATTACGGAAAGATTCCACGTTCCTTATATACAGTTTCCAACCGCGATAGAGCAACAATATAAGCTGCTGTGCGCCAATCTGTACTAAACTTCTTGGCCGTATCACGGACTCGTTTGTAAGCATTTGTGATCTTCTTATAAAGTTTGGAGTCTACCTCTTCGAGTTCCCAGTATTCACTTCTCTTGTTCTGTAGCCATTCAAAGTAACTTACAATCACACCTCCTGCATTACAAAGGATGTCTGGTATTAAATGGATTCCTCTTTTTTGCAATATCTCATCCCCCATAATATTAGTCGGTCCATTTGCCCCTTCTGCAACCAGTTTAACATTTAATAATGGAGCTGTCTCTTCTGTAATCACACCTTCGAGTGCAGCAGGGATGAATATATCGGCTTCAGTAGACAGGAAGGTTTTATGGTCAATTTCTTTACTATCCGGATAATTTGCAACGCCACCATGTTCCTTTACAAATTCAGTTAGATTATCAGGATCTAATCCCTTGGTATTGTGGACCGCACCAGTAATATCCTCTACTGCAATCAGTTTTGCACCATGTGGTTTTAGTAGACGGGCTGCCCAGGACCCAACATTTCCAAATCCCTGAACTGTATATGTAGCACCAGATAAATCAAAATTATTATCTTTAGCCCATTCTTCTATGCAGAATACTACTCCCTGGCCTGTTGCCTTATTACGTCCTAAACTACCACCAGATTCTACAGGTTTCCCAGTAACTACATGTATTGAGCAATGCCGCTCTTTGGGTGGGATAGTTGAGAGATAGGTATCAAGTATCCACGCCATTATCTGGGAATTGGTGTTCACATCCGGCGCTGGGATGTCATATTCAGGTCCAATATATTGACGGAGAGCAAAGGTGAAACGGCGAGTGATATGCTCTAATTCTGAAAAAGAATATTTAAATGGATCTAATTGAATACCTCCTTTTGCACCACCGTATGGAATGTCGACAATTGCTGACTTCCAGGTCATCCAGGTTGCGAGAGCCCTCACTTCATCTAAATTAACCTTGGGATGATAACGGAGTCCTCCTTTGTAAGGGCCAAGGACGCTGTTATGCTGCACCCTGTAGCCTGCAAACATTTCAATATGACCATTGTCCATTTTAACTGGAAAGTTGATACTTATCTCATTGGTCGTGTGTGATAGAATCTCTCGAATGTTCAGATCAAGTTCCATTAGATCTGCTGCTTTATTAAACTGTCTCGTTACATTTTCATATACACTTGCTTTTTTTACCATGATTACCTCCTTATTTCCTCGTTCTATATGTTTTATTTATCAGCCAATTTTTTCACCTGGAACACTATCTAACTTCGACCATTTTTATCCAGGTTTATTGTCAATTTGTCAAGTGGCTCCCTTATTTAATTATATGGTCCATTATGAATGTATATGACCTACTAAAATCAGCAATAAGCTGGGATTTAGTTGAACTCCCGTGCCCTGTCTTCATCTCCTCATAGTACAGCACATCTTTCCCCAGTTGGTTTAGCAAGTAGGAAAATCGTCTGGGGTCTGAGGCAACCACTCGTGGGTCATGGGAGCCTGTGGTGATGAGTATTGGCTTTTTTACATTGGAAGCATAAAAGATGGGAGAAAGACGATGGGTTAGTTCGCTACCCAGGGGGCCATATTCTATCTCCCAGCCCTTTTGGAAGGTTATATCACCATGGGTATTGGTATAATCCACATCGGCTACCCCCACTTCTGAAACAACACAGGCGAATTTCTCAGGGTACTTCACTGCAAGGTAATTAACAGTATAGCCACCATAGGATCCGCCCTTTATTGCTATCTTTTCCGGCTTAGACCACTTTTTAGAAATAAGATAATCAATTGCCGACATTGCATCTTCCAACGCTTGGAAACGTCCTTCTCCATTGTCTGCCCTCTCCCATTCAGGCCCATAACCCTCAGAACCTCTGACATTGGGAAGCATTACAATTATTCCGCTTGATAGAGCAAATGCCATATTTCTCTGGAACCATGGTCGGCTCTGAGATGGAGGTCCACCGTGATATATCACAATAGCGGGGTTATTACCATCCTTATTTGCTTCCCTGGGAAGGTAAAGTAGTGAAGGAATTAGTGTCCCATCTGTAGAAGGATAATGAATTACCTTAACCTCGATATTAGAAAAATCGAAGCCAAAGGTGGCTACACTTGCAACCTTTGTTTTCTCCTTTTTACCTACTTTGAATAAATAAGGGGTTGGTGGTATAGTTGGAGAAGAAAAGTCGACTACTGTCTCACCCAGATCATTAGTGGAAACTCCCCCTATTACTCCAACATCCATTTCGGGCACATATAACTCCTTTCCTTTGAGGTTAAATGCTACTAGCTTTGAATATCCGTCTTTATTTAAGGAAACCAGAACAACTTCCTTTTCGCTTGTAAACGCATAATCATCAACATCCATTCCCGGATCATATAGTAGTTGCAGTTCCTTACTCGGCTTGATTAAAGCAAAAACAGGAAATCCTTTTGTTTTTGATAACTTAGCTGTAAGTGTTAACACATCACCTGATTTAGTGAAGTGCCCGCCCAGATAGAGTCCCCTATCCGTTATATTCATCATATTATGAGTCTTTTCATCTATTGTAAATAACTGACTTTCGGAAAAACTAAACCACCTGACGCACAGGATCTTACCGTCCTGATAATCAATTGGAGCGTAGAATTGATCCTCTGTATACAATGTATCAATGGATCCGTCTTTCTGTAAATATAAAGCAAGATAGGTATTTTTATGGTCATTAATAAGGAAAAAGAACTCATCTTTGTTCTTAAAGACCGGTGCTGTGAATTCAATTTTATCATTTACGAGGAGCGGCTTGAAGGTTCCATCCCTGTTAAAACGGTAGATATTAAATAGTTCATTACCGTATCTCATTACCAATGCCAGGAGATAATCTCCGGAAGGGTGGACGAGATATCGAGGTATTGTAAGTCCTTCCTCAATCCAGTTATTCGGAGATAACTGATGCGGAAATCCCATTGGGGTATCACTATAGAAAAGGGCAGATGTCTCTCCCGTAATCCTCATAAGATAGTAAATGCGCCCAGTGTTGTCAATTCTTGAGGAACCAACATAATCTATTGAAAGGAGGAAGCCAAGATCTTTGTTGGTTGATTCCCAGAATTTAGAGTTTTTCAATTCCTTAATTGTCTTTGCATTCTCGCTTTTGATATAATCCACCATTCGCGCTGTGTCGGTTGTTATCCACCCGTCAGCATCTTTTAGTAATGCACTAATTTTTTCTTCCCCTTGCACAGATGCAAAGAGATTTAGGCTGAGTAAAATTGCTATGAGATATATCTTAATAGTTCTATAAGACAAAAAACCCTCCCTTTTTATGATTTCTTACCATTTGAATAAGAGTTTCCGAGTTCATATTATCTCATTCTCCTGGATTGTCAAGAGACTACTTTCACTAATTTTCTTCTGTTTTTTGCAATGATAAGTAATTAAGGATATGTGATATGTGGGAACGGACTTCCCCGGCCTCGCCTTGCGAAGCGGGGCGGGCTGCCCGTGAGCACCGAGGCTGGAAAGCCTCTCCCACAAGATTAGTCGAGCGTCCATCCTTTAGGTCCTAGGTTCAAAGTTACAAGTTCAAAGTTTCAAGTTCCAAGTTTTGGATTTGGGGTTTGGGATTTAGGGTTTTTACCAACTCAACTATTCAACTGCTCAACCATTTGACTAAATCTCTCTGTGTCCTCTGCTTGCCCTATGAAATGTGTAACTATTTCATCGGGGTGTCTCTGTGGCAATTCCTCCCTTGCAAAATTTCAAAAAGAGATTAAATTTTAAGAGACGGAAGGGCGGATGGTCGCGCTCAAAAGCTTTGAGTGAGGAAAGTCCGGACATCGTTAAGTGAGGGATGCTCCGATTCAGGAGGCACCGTAAGGTGACGGAAAGTGCCACAGAAAATATACCGCCCTCTAATTTGTAGTGAAAAGGCATGCCTTTTCTACAATGAGGGTAAGGGTGAAAAGGTGGGGTAAGAGCCCACCGGGTTTCTGGTGACAGAAATCGCATGGTAAACCCCATCCGATGCAAGGCAAATCGGGTAGGCTAACTCGCTTTGGCCAATTATCCCAGGTAGCTGCAAAGATCAATGATCATTAATAACAGAATCCGGCTTATAGCCCTTCCGTTCTTTTAAAAGGGCCATCAGCAGTCAGTATTCTAGAACCCCGAACCCATCCACATTATTGGACGCAGATGAACGCAGATAGATATGAATAGAAGACACACACCACCAAGGATTATGCCATGGTAAACTCGCGGTTAGTTTTTGATAAAAACACACACCACCAAGAAAATGAAACCGCAGATACACACAGATAAAGACACATACCACCCAAGGGATAGACACAGATTTTCAACTGTTCCACTGATTAATCCCTAAATCCCAAACTTGAAACTTATAACTATTGACTTTTTCTTATTTTGCTGATAGCCTGGAGTAGCAGACTCACTCTGCGTTGCCATGGCGCGAAACAAGTTTCGCTACTCCAAATTTTTTTTAATACTGGACTCTGGACGCTCGACTCTTGACTAATTCCTACATATCACGTATCACTTACCACTTATCACATACCACGATAGTCCTCACCCGACCAACCGACTAACCGTCCAACCACCAATCCTAAACCCTAAAACCTCGTATGTTATACCTTATACATAAGGGTATGATTATTGTGGAGAAATGACATAATCTAATGGATATGTTGGAAGGTTTAAATAAAGAGGCAAAGAGAAGGCACTATTCAGTAGTCAAAACCCCAAACCCTATTTTTTGTGTTTCGGGTTCGATAATAGAAACCCCTACAGAAGACTGAATTTATAAGGGAAGGATATCCAGACTGCTATGAACATATCCCTTTGCATGGCAGGAGTGAACCTCAACTCTTTTGCCATCTTCATTGCTATCCTGTCAAGGTCAGGATATAAGGGTTTCAACAATTTTACTTTTTCCACATTTCCTTCTTTATCCAGAAGGAGTTTTAAATACACCGTCCCTTCGATTCCCAACCTCCTGGCTACTTCTGGATATGGAGTTCTTCTCTTTATTTCATCTAAGTTTAATGGCCTGGGAGGTGTGTCGTATGGGACAAAATCAGGAATATCAAACTCCACATCCGCCTCAGTCTTTTCGTGACCGGTAAAACCGGTCTTGTCAATGGTCAATGCCTCTCTTTCCTTATCATTCTTTGCAGCAATTGGCATCCTCGGTATGGAAAGAGGAGGAGGCTTTACAATCTTCTGGAGTAGAGGCAGAAGTTTCTCCACTACAATAGGTTTTTGAACCTTAGGCTTATATTCCCTATGCCTCTGTCCAGGAATAAACATAAAGCCCAACAAGAATATAACAAGGGTAATAAGAAGCGCCATCCTCATATGCAACGGTATGAGTTTTTTCAGGTCATTACTATTATTCATTCTTACACCCCCTTTTGGCTTAGAAAACTAACCAATAACGAAACAAGCCTTTTGCTCTACTCTTCTTTCTTCTTCCCCAAGCGTAGGTCAAATGAGGCCTTTGTTTCCCCACCCCTTCCATCTCTTGCAATAATTTCAACACAGTAGGTTGTATCTTTTCCCACCTCTGGGGCTTCCCAGAGCAATCGATTCCCTTCCAGTCTCATACCTGTTGGTGCAGAAGTTAATGAAAGACTTACCTTGTCTCCATCCACATCTCTGGTACTTATGATACAGTCCAGCTTTCTACCTTTGATAGGTGGCAAAGAAGATAAAATCTCAGGTGGTGTATTCTGAACAATGACCCTATCCGTTGTTCCCTCGCGACCTCTATCGATTCCATCGAATGGTACGACCTCTGCATATACTTCATCCCCAGTCTTTATTTTTGAGCCTGATAGGATTTTCCCACTCCCTTTTTTCTCATCATTTATAAACCATTCCGTGAGTAACTCTATTTTATCTCCATCAGGATCAAAAACATCTGCTTCAACCGATAGATTGGTCCCTCTCTTTGGACTTTCAGGTGCTATTTTAACAAATTGGATAATGGGTTTTGTATTTCCTATTACTATGGGTCCGATTCTTTTCTCTTCCTCACCTGCAATTAACAACGAGCAGAAAACAGTATCCCCTTTAGAAAAATGTTCAGGTGAGAGTTTAGGAATAGTCACATCCTGCTTAATTCCATTCACCATCCATCGGTATTCCGGATTCTTCTCTGAGAGAACCGTAGCTTTAATTCTTATTGGTGTTGTAGAGGTTGGGTCGGGTGGGGAAAAATCAGTCGCAACAACGGTTCCTCTCGATTTATGAGAATCTGTGGAAGAGGGTTTACCTCCTCCACAGTTCATTATCAAAAGAAGCAGCAGAAGAACTAATACTATTCTTCTCGCCATTTGATGATTTCCTTATATGACTTATAGCTTTTACTCGCTTTGATCTTTATTTTCCCTGAGGTCTGGATTATTTCCACACCTGTACCCCCCAGAGAATACGAATAACGTGGAGGTTGAGGTATTCCAGCTCCTTCAGGGGTTCCTGCAATATCACTGGTTCCGCCTGTCCTGATCTCGAATATGTAGGAACGGGCGATAGAACCGATTCCACCTAAAGCGCAGGGAGAAAGAATTGTATCTGTTCCCGGGGAAAAGGTAAGGAACTTGAGCGAATCCTGGTAATAAATAGGTTGGGTCATCACTTTTTCATTCTGATGTTGAAGCAAAAGCATCCATCCTTCATTGGTTGCATTACCAGGGGTTCCTAAGTCACTCTCCGTATATACTGGAATTGCTACTGAGGTATCTTCAAATACTGAATCCGGATAGTGCAAAGCGTAAAAACGTTCTTTAGATGGTTGAAATACATCCGATCGATTCCCAGTCCCATATGTTATCCAGTAATCACCATAAACAGGGTCTTTCCAGGCAAGTGGCCTATAGAAAGCAGGATGCCATTTAGTAAGTTCTGTTGAATCACTTTTAGTAGGAAGTTCAGGGCCGAAGATACATTCCGCTTCCCACTTTGAAGGATTTGGGTTTCGGACATCAACAAACCATAGTTGTCCCGCTGCATCTGGAATAAATAAGAAATCATAACGATTTCCCTTATCTGGATCTATATTTATCACAGCTGGTGTTGCAGGAAACGGCACATTCATTAGAGCGGCGTCTCTACTTATTGGTGGTATCAAATGAACATTTCCATTGATTCCTTTCTCTATAACATCCCAGACATCGAAGGTAATAATTGCATTACCCTTTATCTCTCCTCCGGAAAATAAAGAATCAAGTAGAGCCATATCCATCGGCTCAGGCCATTGACCCCCTCCCATAAATGCATAGAAATGGTCTATAACCCTATTGGGATGGAGGACCCAACTCACACCAACTTTATAGATTACCGGAGTAGATGTAGTGAACCCCAGTGTGTCTTTCAGGATACTATCTCCTAATGCATTAAAGAGGAAAGTAATGGAATCCATCGGATGAGATGTTTCTCCAAGCGGGTCAGTAACATCAAGAGCTGTAAACGATTGTCCTCCTTCTCCCTGACAGGCAATGAGGACTGTATGCCATTCATTCCATTGTTTTAAGGAATCAAGATCATTTTCGGGAAACCAGACATCAGCAGCTATGGGGCCAGCATCAACAAAATAGTCGTGCTTAAGCAGAAGATTTTTAACCTTCGGAACAAAGTTCATCGGGATAATACCCATAATCTCATCGCCTCCCCTCGTACCCTGTCCATTTATTGAATCTGCAAAAACATGAAGCATTCCATCGTTGCCCCCTGCATAGAGTAAGGCACTCCGCTCCTTCATCTTGTTGTAGAACAGATTAAATCCCTGGTCTACATAGAAATAATTGGGTAAGTGTATCCTTAAGGGGGAAGAATGGAAAATATCACCTAATTCACCTTTATTATCATTTTCTAGTCCGTCTCGGACACGGTCAATTACATCGGCTGCCATTGTAGTTGTGGAGACACCGAGGTCAGATGTGTCGAATTTGGATGTATTAAATGGTAACATTTTACCGTTTGATTTAATACCATAGATATTTCTTGCGTCTGCTGTCATGTCTACCTTTAATGAATCCTTCGCGGACCAGATGACCATTTCAGGCGGTATGGCATTAAGATAAAATTCTCCTGTATCCAGTGTTATCGCTCTCAAATTTCCTTTCCATATTGGAAAACTATCCGGGTTAAAGGAAGCAAAAAAGAGTTTCCCCTCATATTCCGTGGAGAGGAATTCCTCTTGCACTGAAGTGACCTCTCCTGATGAATAGGAGAAGCTCGCCTGTCCTGATATCTCCATAAATATTTGTGTTAAGGCAGATGCAAGTCCTTCTGCATCCTTTGCAATGTAAGCATAACCCGTAAGAAAATTACTTGATGGAGTTGACATTGAACAAGTTGAACCATCTACTGCTGTAGTATCCATACCTGCTTGGTTGATACATGAATCAATAAATGCAGAGTCTTGCTTTTGGCTCCCACCATGAAAGGCTGCCCAGTTGAGTTCATTCGCTCCCCCTGCGGTAATACTTTCCCCAAAACCTACAGCAAAAACCTTTACTGAATCACTATGCCATGCCTTATAAGCCTGCCGGACTATGTCATTTGAGCCGTTTGCACAATCCTCTATAGGGGTATTCGATTCTCCATCTGTTATAATAATAAGATTATGTTTCATACACCAGAGTTCCGGGTGGCTGCTTCTCCACTTATTCACATACTCAGCTGCCGCATAAATTAATTTTCCATTAGGAGTAGTACCTCCCTCATCGGTATAGTTTATATGATTCCATATGTCAACAAAATGGGAGCCTATAGGGTCTGTATACATAGTAAAATCTCCATTCACCTCTTCCCAGTCTTTTGAGGTTTCATTGTAAGAGTACTTCTGTACACTCGATCCGTAGTAACCATCTCCTGGAGAACTGAAAGCGTAAGAATCATAACTACCTTCAGGAACAAAAATATCCCCGGGTTTTGAGGCCCTGTGACATCCCTGAGCCAGTTGCACTGGCAGGTAAAGTTCATCATTCAGAGTTACAAACCCGTCATTGTCTGCGTCAAGAAGTGAATGGATAACAAGGATTGCATCCTTTATTCGGGTTGATTTATAAGGTGTGTCGCGAGGTGTCTTTACAAGGTTGATTTGAGTCCTCCCTATGGTGAGTCCATTATGTGTAGTGACATCAACAAAGCATTCAACATCTTCAACTAACCCCAATCCTGAAACAGGAATCGTCACCTGTCTATCCTGCCACATTCTACCATTCCAGGAATGGCTACCTCCATCATAGGTATGCCAGATTCCATCACTTTTGACTTTAAATGTCCAGCTTACATCTATGCTTCTATTCCTCCAACCACTGTACCATGTAACATCCAAAATCCAATTGCTGTTTGCAGAATCTCCCGCAAAATCACTCATTGCCCCAGGTCCATCCGGGGTAATAGTACTGTCATACCACCCGCTCAGGTGTGTCCTATTGTCACCCAACAATCGGAACGCAAGCAAACTGACTATTGTTTCATAATGCAGTGTTTCCCAGGCCATACTCCCTGATCTATCCAGGAGAATCATAGCAGAGGAAGGAACACCGGTCGTTTTGAACTGCCTTTCATCCTTTATATGGGCAAAGAGTAAACAGGGTAAGAGGAAAAACACAAATAACTCTTTTTTCATCTTTCACCTCCTTCTTCTTTCTCGGTCATAAATTCCTCCATTAATTCTTCAATAGGAGAGAGTCGAAGGAGCACGGGTATCAATCTTTCCCTGCCGTTTTCCTCTATTAAAAGAAAGCTGAAATAACTTTTTTCTGGATAACTAATTTCTCTTTCCCTTTCTTCTCCAGGTCTCATTTCTACACTCTCTGAACCTTCCTTTTTTACTTTTTCTATCTCTTCCCTTGAAGGAGAGACAAGGTCAGGAAGGTATTCATTTAATCTTTCCGGGGAGATAGTCTCAAGTGATGAAACTCCCAGTTCATACGCTGATTCACTCTCCAGCTCCTGCCATTCTTCTTTCAATCTCCCTTCCTTATAGGATGCTCCGTATCGATCATACTTTTTCATCTTAATTGCCCTCTTCATTAATAGAAGATTTTCTGGTACCCGTCTTATTTGACAACCTTTGGGCAATAAGACCATCTCTCCACCTTTGAAGATACTAGCACCAAGAGAGATAGAACCTTTCACAAGGTTTCTCTCTCCACCATATTGCATAATTACTGATCTACCTTCGTGAGAATTCAGAATCGTTTCATAGGTATTCTTACCAATATCAATTTCAGAAATGGGATACCATGCAAAACTACCCCAAAAAGATAAAAATAAAAGTATCATAAATAACCTCCTTTTAATACATTGTGTGTCCCATCATTTCTTCACCACCCGGGACAGCAAAACTGGCAGCAGCCTCTATCCTTCGTATAGCAACATATTCGTTACCTTTCTCAATTAACCCTCTCGTTTTGTACTCAAGGATTAATGCCCAACTCGTTAATATGGGGTTGACACCCGATTCAGTTCCTGTTGTCCCCGACTCCCTGATAATAGGGATAGGACCAAAAACACCAATGTCTGTGGAATCAGGAGAAAGATATAATTTATGTCCATATATTGTATCTCCTCTAACGAAGGTATCCGTAATTAGGGTATCATAGGTACTTAAATCCTTAAACTCTGGTAAAAAGGAAACTATGAACTCACTTGAAGTTTCAGCTGATTTAATGGTTCTCTTTCTTTTTACCAGGTTCAAGGTCGAGGTAATATCGCTTGTTGTCATAAGTACGGTTGCGGTGGTAAGTACCGTAAGAATAGTTATTATCCAGAGAATGATAATCATTGAAATTCCATTTTTTCCTTTAAGCATCCAAACCTCCTAAGGTCTTAAATTTCTGAGGGCCACTGATTCAGTGTACGTAACGGTATATTTACTATTTGGGTAAACCAATCTGATGGTAAGTTCAATCTTTCCTATTGGGTCACTGCCGCCAGGAAGAAGCCAGCCACCAATGGAATTCACTTCGTTCACCGGTGGTACAACTTTGTTACCTTGCACATCAATATAGGTAAAACCAAGGGAATCAACAAAGAGAAGAGCCCTATCACCATCTATAAAAAGTGTATCTCCTTTCGTTGTAACCGAATGGATATCCGCAGGATTTTCTACTACCCCCGACAAACTTCCTCTCAGGTCATGTGTATATACAATAGAGTCAACAGCACCTGAGACAATTCCAAAATGATCAGATGGTGAGAGTCCTCTTCCAGAGAATCCGATCTGCCGAAATTCGTTTACCATATAATTGGTGGCCTTCCTTGCCTTCATATTCACCTCTGAACTCTGACGTTGTTTCCTCATGCCCTTCTCTTGAAAAAAGAAATTTTGGTATACCATCGCAAAAACAATACCCATAATGGCTATCACAACCAGAAGTTCTATAAGAGTAAAACCTTTCTTTTTCTTCATTTTATCCTACCTATGGCGTGCGATTTTAATAAATGACGAATCAATACAATTGCCAAGGTTATTGTAAGTAATCAGTAGAAACTTAATTCGCGAACCACTTGCTATAGGATTATCTTCCTTGAACTCAAACGAGTCAAGTAAAACAACGCTTCTCGTGATCATTCCCTTAGTTGTGTCAACAGTCTGGCAGATAGTATCTCCCTTTGAGTAAGTTACCCAGACTGTATCAAATACTAACTGATCTCCTGATGGCGTCTCTTTCATTATCATCGCTCTTAACTCTTCAAAAGCCTTTTCACCCTCGACAGCCATTCTTGCCTTTCTCTCACTCTGGCTTACACTCCTACTATTCATCGCCGAAAACATAACAATCCCTGTCATAGCGATAGAGAAAATAAGAACTGATACAATGAGTTCTATGAGAGTAAAACCTTTCTTTTTCTTCATTTTATCCTTGCCTCCATTTCTCCAAGTGGTGAAATATAAAACAATATTGAGTCTTTACTATCGCTGTCATAAATCGAAAAATCCCTAATATTATTGTTATCCTCTACTATACCAGACACCTTGATTGTAAATGTAATCGTGGCATCCCCTCCAGCAAAATCTAGATCAAGACCAGGGACGAGTCCAACTGAATCTTCTGTAGAGACAGCAGTCGTATCCCTCAGACAACGTATAAACTCATTACTTCGGTCTAATTCTATCCTATAATTCTCACCTGTAGTCGTCGCATATCTAGTGGTCCTTTGATAGAAAGCTCTAACATTATTCATCGTCTCCTCTAACCTTTGCCTGACAAATAATCCTCTGAAGTAATATATCCCGGTTCCTGCAAGAGTCCCTATTATTACGATTATCACAAGTAACTCAATAAGTGTAAAACCCTTTCTTTTATTCATTCATTCCCTCCAAATAAAAAAATTATACAAATTCTATACCAAAACTTATCCCATTGTATTTCAATATATTACTATCTGGTATCTATGTAACCAATTCCACAGGTGTGTAATCAAGTTCTCACTTATATATGATAAATTCATAACCTTCCGAAACTCACTCCTGATAGTCTGTTGTGTGATTAGCAGGCACACTTACTCTACCTACCTTATCAATACAGCCTTCTTCGTAAACTCTCTTTTATTCGCTTCCATTCTTATGAAATAAACACCTGCTGCTCGGTCACTCATATCTATCCCTATCTCATAAAAACCAGTTTC